>OQVN01000345.1_pt1 | contig 18064 bp, 7 predicted proteins | sample 1691621 | NCBI WGS metagenome assembly OQVN01 (sample SAMN03418278, study PRJEB22391) | human gut metagenome | biome: human-gut; feature: organic feature; material: feces | host: Homo sapiens | place: Tanzania | collected 2013-01 | reverse complement strand
GGCTGATGCTGGACTTGACTACCGCGATTTTTATTCTTTGTACACAGTCCGCCGCGATGATGCCCGCGCCCGCGACCGAATGAAACTTCCTGGCCCGAAAAAAACGCTGGAAGACTACTTTATCATGTACATCACAGAAATGAACCAGGAAAAACAGCAGAAAGACAGTTTTGCTGTCTGACATATTTTTTTCATCTAAAATATAACAATTTTTTTATTTGCGTTATTAAGAATTCAGACTTAACATTAAAGCATGTCAAAAAGTGGAATAAAATTTTAACTTCTATTCTATTTAATTAATCAATTCGGTAAGAGATTCTTAAAATTAAAAATGTGTTTGCGGAATTCGGCCGCGTTTAGGAGCGCGTTCTGATGGTGTGGGAAAAGCTATCATGCTGGGTTTTGCAGTGGAGGACACTATGAAAAAACTGGGGCTAAAGAAGTTCCTTTTGGCTTTGGTTGCGTCTGCATTATTGCTTTCGGGTTGTTCAAATTCTTTGGACGAACGTTCGGATTCGGCGGAAGATTCTGCTGTCGGTTCTATCTCTGTAAACAGCGGAGATTCCCGTGCGATTTTTGCGGATGATATTTCTTATGCGGTTGCAACTGTCACAGGAACAGGAATTAATGCTGGCTCTGCGCCAAGCGGAAAAAGCGATATTTCCGGCGGAAAAGGAACTCTTTCTGTTTCTGGAATTCCTGCCGGAAAGAACCGCATTGTGACAGTCCAGGCTTTTAATAAAGATGGAAAAATAAATGGCGTTACAATGCGTGCAATCTGCGATATTAAGGTCGGAGAAAATACTTCTGTTTCAGTGAACTGGAGTTCAACCGCGCTTGGAAACGTTTTTGCCTACCTTTTAGAAAGCAGAAAAGACTTGTCTGCTGTTTCTTCTGCTGATATTGCAAAAATCAAGGCGGCGATTCCAACTGATGTTTCAGCACCTTTTGTGAATGTGGCGAAAATCGCTTCGGATTATGTTTCTGGCGGGGCTACCGGCTTAAAGTCTTCCTCTGAATACAAACTTTCTGCGACAACTGTAACTTTGTCCACAAAAGATATTTCCGGCTACAAAGTTTACGTTGGCGACCCATTTTCTGAAGTACAGGAAATTTCTGCGGACACTCCCAGCGGAACTTTGATTGTTCCTCCTGGAACTTGGCCGATTTACGTTGTGAACTCAACAGGTGCGGTAAAAGGATTTGGTTATGGCACATTCACTGACGGTGGCGAGCATACAATCAGCATTACAAACGATGGTTCTGTAAAGATTGCATTTGACAGAGTTGTAATTGACGACAGGATTATTGTGCATGCGAAAGTTCCTTATATTTATATCTGGGATTCTGGAACATCAGTTGATAAAAAAGAATTTACATCGATGAAAGATGAAGATTCTGATGGCTGGTATGACTATACAATTGGTGCTACTTCTGCAAATATGATTTTCCTTTCTGCAGCTAATTGGAATTCAAAAGCATCTGGAGATCTTTCCCGCGAGGCCGGTGAATGGTGGTTCAAGGATGGAAATTGGTATGATGGAAATCCGGAAGATTCTGTTGCGCCGATTATAATTTCATTCAAATCAGATGCTTCTGGAACTGCGAGTGGAATAGTCACACTTTCTGCGGAGGTAACAGATAATTCTGCCCTTAAAAAAGTTGTGTTCTATATAGGCGAAAAGGAGATTGGAACAGCGGAAGTAAGCGGAACTTCAGCGACTGCAACTTGTGAATGGAACACTGCGTATGTAAAAAATGCTACTTATAATGTCCGGGCAGTTGCTTATGATACAGCAAACAATGCTTCTGAAGAAAAAACACTTTCAATCACAACAAAGAATGAAAATCTTCCTCCGGTTGCTGTAATTTCTGGAAGTTCGTATGCAAAACTTGATTCAACAAAAGAATTCAATGCAGATTCCTCTTATGACCAGAACGGAGGAGTTATAAAATCATATTCATGGAGCGTTTCTGGAGGCGCGACAATTTCAAGCGGAAGCGGAACAAGCAAAATCACAGTAAAAATGCCTTCTTCTGCAGGTGAAGTTACAGTCAGTCTTTCTGTAACTGATGATGAGGGATCTTCTTCCGAAACTGTTACAAAAACCGTAAAAGTTCGCGAGCAAACTCAGACAAGCGGCGACTTCCGCGACGAAACAATTTACTTTTTGATGACAACTAGGTTCTATGACGGGGATAAGTCGAATAACCGTTATTGCTGGGATGATGAATCTTGCTTTAATTCTGAAACTTTAGGCGATCCTGGTTGGCGTGGAGATTTTAAAGGTCTTATAGAAAAACTTGATTATATAAAAGCTCTTGGATTTACGGCAATTTGGATTACTCCAGTTGTAGAAAATGCTTCTGGTCTTGATTATCACGGTTACCATGCATTTGATTTTAGTCGTGTTGACCCACGTTATGAATCAACAGGAGCTACCTATCAGGATTTGATAGATGCGGCTCATGCAAAAGGAATTAAAATTATTCAGGATATAGTTTTAAATCATACTGGAAACTTTGGAGAAAGAAATCTTCTTCCTATTATGAAAAAGAATTATTCGGAAGATGACGGTTCTCACAGTGTTTCTGCTTCGCCTGACCATGATTCAAAAGATATTTATGGAAACAGTGCTTATGCAAAATTAAGTGCTGGAGCAAAACTTCAAGGGTATGATACGTATGAAGCGATTGCGTCATCTAACGATACTAGCAAAGATGGTAAATTGTATCAGGCTCGCCTTATGACAATGAAGAATGATTCAATTGATACAGATGATCCTGGAAGGCTTTATCATCATTATGGGGTTTTCCAGTGGGAAAGTTATTATGTTCAGGAAGGACAGATGGCTGGCGACTGCGTTGATTTGAATACAGAGAATCCTGTTGTTGCAAAATATCTGCGAGATTGTTACATCAACTATATCAATATGGGGGTTGACGCGTTCCGTATTGATACAATGAAGCATATAAGCCGTCTTACAATGAATAAAGAATTTATTCCTCAATTCAAAGAAGCTGGTGGAGAAGACTTCTTTATGTTTGGAGAAGGTTGTGTTCTTAGAAATGAAGTATGGAATGCAGGAATGCCAGGAATTTCTGTTCCGTTTTATACTTGGAATGCCAATAAAAATAAAACGGATGCTTCTTATTCTTGGGAAACTTTGTCTACTGGTGCGGCTATAAATCTGGCAATGGCAAAGACTCATTTTGATGATAATTCAGTAGAAGTTCAGATTTCTTCGAATAATGCTTTCTTGAACGGAAATACATATCATGCGCCAGATTACAGCAAGGCTTCTGGATTACAGATGATTGATTTCTTTATGCATCATGGTTTTGAAAATGCTGGAGCAGCGTTTGGAATTGCAAAACAAGAGGATCAGTATTTTAATGATGCGACTTATAATGTTACCTATGTAGATAGCCACGATTATGGTCCGAACAGTGGAGGCTATTTGTATACTCGTTATAGTGGTGGAACTGCCGCTTGGGCTGGAAACTTTAATCTTATGTTTACATTCCGAGGAATTCCTTGTGTTTATTATGGTTCTGAAATTGAATTTCAGAAAAAGAAGCAGATTGAGCCATATACAAATGGAAATAAAGTTCCTTATGCAGAATCTGGACGTGCATATTATGGAGAACATTTGGAAGGCTCTGTTTCTGCGGATGACGTTGGTGTGTATACAGCGAGTGGAACTGTTTCAGAAACATTGAATTCTACTTTGTCGCAACATCTTATGCGTCTGAACCAAATCCGCCGTGCAATTCCGGCATTGCGAAAAGGTCAGTATTCAACAGAAGGTTGTAATGGAAGTGTTGCATTTAAGCGTCGCTACACAGACAATGAGGTTGATAGTTTTGCAGCTGTCGCAATTAACGGTGGTGCAACGTTTACAGGGCTTCCAAGCGGAACATATATTGAAGTTATCACTGGTAAAACTGTAAATTCCAATGGAACAATCACAACTGATTCAATTGGAGAAGGAAATATGCGAGTTTACGTTCTTAAAACAGATTCTTGCGAAGTTGATGGCAAAATCGGTAAAGACGGTGTTTATTTGAAGTAATTGAATAAAGAGGTTGATTGCTAAATTCCAATCCCGGAACTTTCTTCCTAAAAGCTAAAAGTTTCGGGATTTTTTTTGTCCTATTGAGAAAAAAAGGAAAAATGTGTAAAATCGCTTAAAAAATGCCGGAAAAATGTGAAAAATAAGCTGAAAATTGCTAGAAAAATGTGATGAGTGGGTTATAATGTTTTTATGGATTTTAATCTTAAAAGAAAGATAGATGATTTTTTGACAAAGTGGAAAGCAAATCCTGATAGGCATTCTTTTCCTTTAAGAAATTAATTTCTATAAAATTCTTATTCTTAAAAGTTTTTTTTCCGTATTCTCTTATTGAGAATGATTTTCCGATTTGTCTTGTCTTGCTCCAGTTATAAGCAATGCCTGTTTTTGTTCGTTGTTAAAAAAATATTCCAGATATTTATAAATTTTTCGTTCTAGCATGATATTTCCATGAATTGTCCGTTTTTCCAAGGGTATTTTAAGAGTTTTTGTCCGTTTTTCCAAGATTTTTGTGCAAACAAAAAATTTGACAGCCAATAATAACCGACTTATCATTAAAAGGTAGAATGAAAAAAAGTATTGCAGTTTCCGCTTTGATTTTAATTTTCTCGGTTTTTGTCGGTTGTTCAAATTCTCTTTCGGAATTTAGGGAAGAAAAATCGCAGGATTTTGGAAGTCTTGAATTTGGAAAAAACGGTGCGCGTGTAAATTACAATTCGCTTGAAATTGGTTCAATTGATTCTGCAAAAGTTTATGTTTCCGGTTTTGGAATAAAGGAAGAAATTTCGGTCAGTTGTAAAATTCAGGATGGAATCGGTTCATTCAGGATTGAAAAGATTCCGGTTGGAAAAAACAGGATTATCACGGTTCAGGGGTTTGATTCTTCTGATAAAGAGATTGCGGACGCGGTTTTAAAGGCTGTGGTCAATATTGAGTCTGGCGAAAACTTTATAGATACAATAAACCGCTCCACTTCAATAAAGGGTTTTGTTTATTCAGCATTGCTTGAAAATGGGGAAAATATTTCTTCTTTTTCGGAATCGCAGGAAAATCTTTTGGCTGAAGTTACGCCAACGCTTGAAGATTGCGGAAGCGACTTAAACAGAATAAATTATGCGCTTTTGGCAGAAGATTTTAAAAATTCAACTTTAAAAGATATTTCAAGCTACATTTTGCCGGAAATTTATTTAAAGCGGCTTTCTATGGAGGAATCTGCTGACTCAACTTCTGAAAATCCTGTTTTTTCTGTAACCGCAATCTATTCAGATGAAAACAAAAAAGATGTTACGGAAAAAGTTTCATGGAATGTTGAAGATGAGTCAATTTTGTCCGTAAATGGCGGAAAGATTTCTTTTAATTCGGCAGGAAAAACAAGAGTTCGTGCTGAATTTACGGAAGAAAATTCAACGCGGTTCAGTCCGTATGCGAATGTTGAGGTTATTTTTAAACAAGCGCAGAATAATTTTATTTATCTGGATGTTTCGGATTCTTCTGAAAGTGGCGTTAATTACGCAAAGGATGGTGCTGCTGTTGTCGCATGGATTTGGGGAAGCGGTTTAAGCAGCAGCTGGTATTCCTTTGAAAAATTTGATGACGCAGGAAAATACATTCGGCTGGAAATTCCTTCTGGTGCGGAAAAAATGGTGGTTGCGCGCGGCAAGGAGCTTCGGTATGAAACTTCGTGGAATGGACTTTATAAGTGCTGGAATCAGACGGAAGATTTGAATGTATGGAATACTGTTCAAGTTAACGGTGAAACAAAAACGGCAAACACGCTAAAGCTCAATTCTTGGGATGGTGCGTCTGGGGCTTGGCTTTATGTTGACCACGGAGATGTTCTTGTTGATTCAAAATATGCAAAAATCACAATGGAACCTTCGGAAGATGATACAAGCCTTGCATCTGTTACTGTAAACGGTTCTTCTGTTCTTATTTCAAAAAGAATGTTCTATACAATTCCGTATGATACTGAAAATGCTGTGGTAAAAGCGGAGGCAAATTATTCCGGGGCAAAAGTTTCTGTTTCTCCTGCTGAAAACCAGACTATTGAAACTGGTGGATTTAAGGAATTTCTGATTGAAGTAAAATCAAAAGACGGAAATTCTGAATCTTATACCTTAAAGGTAAAGCGTTCTTCTACCGAGCCGTTGAATTCAGAAGAAAATGTAAAAAGATGCTATGTTGATGATTCAGATGAAAAGACAATTACAATTGTCTACGATTTAAATACTTGGAATGACTCAAAAGAAAATATTTCAACATTGACGGTCCGCGGTTCGTTTACAACAGTCTACAATTCTTCAAGAAAACGCTGGGTTGAAGATGAAGAGAATTTCACCCTTTCTTATGATTCTGCCTACAACTGGTATTCTTTGACAATTCCTTACGAAAAAATAAAACGTCCTGGATTTAGCGGTCAGCCTGAATATAGATTTTATAAAAACGGAAAACAAGTCGCCATTCCAAGTTTTTTGGAAGAAAAGTATCAGTTTAAGAATTCAAACAACAATATGCTGATTCTTTTTAGGAGCGACTTGGAAAATTCAGAAAGAATTGCCCGGCTTGAGCAAAACAGCGCGGCTGCATCAAAAGTAAAGGAAATATCTGATTTTAATCTTGAAAATGATGATGATAAACATAAAGTTTCAAATTTTAGGCAAGTTCCGGGAACAACAAAACTTTTCCGCTCTTACCATCCGTTCTATCCAAGCCACGAGCAGACTCCGACCGAGCAAATCCGCTTGGAGCAGGTTCAGGCATTTATGGAATCGTACGGGATAAAATCAGACATCAACCTTTGCAATGACCGTTCAACTACAGAAGGAATGAAATATTCTGTGAATGGAAATGACTATAAGGTTGAAATTCCGCCATATTACAAAGAAATAATGAACGCCGGAAATGTTTTGTATGTTGGTGATAAAAATTATAACGGAAATGGAATTGTTCCAAGCGTAAATTTTGTTTATTATTATTCTGATTCAGATTTGATGAAGCAGTGGATGGCTCAAATTTGCGATTTTATCAATGAGGATAAAAATCAGGCGCCATTTTTGATTCATTGTGAGATTGGCGTTGACAGAACTGGTGTTTTCTGTGGGATTTTGGCAGCGTTGAGCGGTGCTTTATGGGATGAAATCAAAGCCGACTACGAAAAATCTTGTGAAATGGGAATTGCAGAATTCCGCGATTCAAATATTTTAAAATATTCACTTGAAAATATGCTGAAAGTTTCTGACATCGCTGAAATTACAGACTTAAAGAGTGCAGTTCAAGAATATTTTGTTTCTTCTGGAGCTTTGTCGCAAGATAAAATTGAAAAAATGGTTGAAAAATTAAAATAATCAAAAGGTTTAAAAAAATGTTCAAAAATATTCGGAGAGTTTTCTTATCAGTTTTAGTTTTGTCTGTTGGTTCTTTAGTGTCACTTCTTGATATTTCGTGTAGAACAGAAGATTCTGATGAAATAAAGGAAGAAATTTCCACAGGTTTTAATGTTTTGGCTTATGGCCGGAACGAATCGATTTTTCTGAGCTGGACAGGCTTATCAACGGAAAAGACAATTCTTGATTTTGAAAAAGTTTCCATTAAAGTTGAACCAGAAAAAACAGAAGACGAGACATCCACGGAAATAGAATCGTTAATAGAAATTCCTGCAGGGCGAAAACAATATTTAATTTCTAATTTAAAGAATAACAAAACTTACAAAGTGAAGTTTATTGGCTTTATTGGCAACCAGCCGTATTCAAAAGAAATGGATGTTGTTCCGCAGAAAATTTCGTATAATTTTGAGCGTGCCACAGCGATTGCTTCAAACGGAAAAATATTCATAAGTTTTACTTTTGATGAGCTTGAGGATTCTGAAGAAAACTCAAAAATTCTTCCAGATATAAAAGAATTCAATCTTTATAAAGATGTCGATGGACAAAAAGTCTTTGACTGTAAAAGCGGCGTCTCTTTTGCACATGAAAAAATAGAAATAAAAGAGGATTCCACAAAAGCGTACAAAAAATATTATTTCCTGGTTGTTGATGATGAAGATTTGGCTTATGAAGGCAATAAATTTGAGCTTCGCATTTTGAATTCTGAAAATATAGAGGCAGAGCCGCTTAAAATTGAGGCAAAAAAGGCTGAGCTTCCGGTTGTTAACATTTTAATTCCGGAGTTTTTGGGTGAAGATGGAACTTTGGAAAACTTTAAAGCCAAGAAAAAAATAAATGCAAGTCTTGAAGTTTTTAAATGTTCAGAAACAATGAAAACGGCCGCGCTTACAATAAAAGGCCGTGGAAATTCCAGCTGGAGCAATGCGCCAAAAAAATCGTATACAATAAAATTTGACAAAAAACAGGATTTTCTTAGGCTGGGCGAAAATAAATCCTTTACGTTGATTGCAAATTACTTTGACAAAACTTTGCTAAGAAACTTGACTTCTTATGAGCTTGCCAAAACTGTTTTTACGGGAATGTCATGGAATCCTGGTGCAAAATGTGTGAATCTTTTTATAAACAACGTTTATCAGGGTGTTTACCTTGCGGTTGAAAGCATAAAAATAGGCGAAAAACGCGTTAATATTCCAGATATTGCCGACTGCAAGGAGGATATTGCAGATTTCGATAATTACGGATTTATTCTGGAAGTTGACAGCCGCCAGGATGAAAATTTCAATTTTAGGACAGAAAAGAATGTTCCGTTTTCGCTGAAAGAACCGGATGGAGAAGATTTGCAGGAAGATGTGAAAATAAAAATCCAGGAAAAAATCCAGGCCGCTGAAAATGCGCTTTATTCAGAAGATTTTAAGAATCCGGCCTCGGAAAATTATTACGAAAATTTTTTGAATGTAGATTCTTTTGTTGACTGGTGGCTTTTGGAAGAACTGGCTAAAAATACTGATTCAAATTTCTTTTCAAGCTGTTACATGTATTTTAATCCTGACAACAAAAAGTTGTGTATGGGTCCGGTCTGGGATTTTGATTTGGGCTGGGGAAACATAAATTTTTATAATAAAGATGAAGTTTTCAGTGGATTTAAGGCTTCGGAACTAGCAGGAAAAGATAAAGACACGTGGAAAAGTTGGATTTTGCAGCTCTTAAAGGATGAGAATTTTAAGGAAAAAACAAAAGACCGATGGAATGAACTGAAGCCAGAAATTGAAAAATATTTTGCCACGGACAAAACTGCCGGTTCTGGCTATGAGGCGAATTTTGAATTCTTGCAGCATGACGCGGAACTGAACTTTGACCGCTGGCCGATTTTGGGCAAAGAAACATGGAAATGTCCTGCCGGTTCTGAGGAACGCAAGACATTTGCCGCGGAAAAAGAATTCTTTATCAACTGGAAAAACAGTCGTATTCAGTGGCTGGACGGGAATATTTGATAATCCACATTTCCGTTAATTTTGAAAGGCTGAATTCCCCCATTTCCGTTATTTTTGGTGTTGTTCATATCTTTGGCTAATTATTTTAAAAATAACAAATCTTTTATTTGACATATAGGAAATACCCCTTAAACTTAATTGTGGAGATTTTGTGCTCTAATCACAAAAAGTGTTTGTCTAGTCCATGTAAAAACTTGGTGCGGGAAAAGCCATGTTTTTATACTCAGTTTACTTTTATAAAAAAAGTTTGGAGGAAAAAATGAAAAAAGCAGTTCGATTGATGCTGTCTTTATTTTCAGCGCTGTCGCTGATGTTCTTGTCTTGTTCAACGGATTCCAGCAGTGGGGGGGGCGATCCGGAGTTTGATGTTATTATCTGTGATACTAAAAAAACTAGTGAAGAAAAACTCACTTGGGAACGCGATGCTGGAAAAGATGTATATATTTGTGTTACAAGTGAAAATTATTTAAAAGATTTGGAAATCGAGAGTATTACTGATGAAGAGCTTAATAGTATAGAATTTACTGTTGATGACAGTTTTGTCGGTACATTTAAACTTTATAAGGTCTGGCTGAAAGGTGCTTCATCAACTCCTGGAACCTATAATTACACTCTTGCTGTTTGTTGTAAATCAAATGCTAAAAAAAAGATGATGATTGATTTTACAGTGAAAATTACAGGCTCTAGTTCAGGTTCAGAAACAGAATCTGCTGTTCCTGTTATTAAAACTCAGCCTGTGGCTGGAAAAGAATATTATGAGTCAGGTGAAACAATTGATGCTTTGACTGTAAAAGCTGAAATTTCTAAAGGTAATGTAACATATCAATGGTTTAAAGACGGAAATATTATTTCTGGAGCAATTGAAGCAACTTATACGCCAACAGGAAAAGGTCAATATTACGTAGTTGTTTCTAATGATTCTGATTCTACAAAGTCTGTAAAATCAAATATTGTTTCAATTGTTGTTTTGGCAGCAGATGAATTGGTACCGCCGGCAATTAATAAAAATCTTGAAGATTCTATTTCTTACGATAAATCTTCTATGATTGAGAAAATAGAGATTGAAGCTACAGCTAAGCAAGGTACGGTTAAGTATAAGTGGTATAACAAAGATACTGGTGTTATTACTGGTGCAACAAGTGCTTCTTATAAACCGGAAGCATTTGGTTCTTATTATTGTGAATTGTGGGCTGTTGATGGCGAAAAAGAATCTCAGAAAATTACATCAAATACAATAACAATAAAAGAAAGTGAAATCGTTATTGAAATAAATGGACTTTCTAAAGAGGCTTATCTGGGAACAGAATTAAAAGTTGAGCCAGTAATAAATGTTGATACGTCGGAAATTTCATATAAGTGGTACAAGACATCAGGAACTGTTTCTTCTGATAATGATGAACCTATGTCCGGTGCAACATCCGCTTCTTATATTCCAACAGAAGCAGGAAATTATACTTGTGAAGTAAGCGTTGTTTCTGTTACAGGAAAGACAAAGACTTCAAGAAATGGTGGTGTTTGTACTGTAAAAGAATATGAAGAAGGTGATGCAAAAACTCCTGTTATTAATACACAGCCAGTTTGTGTTACATGCACAGAGGGAGATAAAATAACTCTTACTGTTAATGCTGAATCTCCTGATAATGGAAAGCTTTCTTACCAGTGGAAAAAAGATGGACAGTCAATTTCTGGTGCAACAGATGCTACTTATGAAAAAGCTAATGCTACAACAGATGATTCTGGTAGTTATACTGTAGAAATTACAAATACTGTGTCAACTGGAAAAACTGCTACAATAATTTTCGCTGCTGCACAAGTTACAGTTTCTAGCAGCACAGGTTCTGGTAGTGGCAATATCGATTTTAATAATTAATTTTAAGGACAAGGAGCTGGCGAGATGTCAGTTCCTTGTTTCCGTCCTTTTATTTTTTTTGAGATTTTAATATGAAGAAAATAAAAATATTTTTGGCAGCCATTTCGGTTGCTCTTGTTGCGCTTACAGGGTGTAACAATATTATAGAAGAAAACGATTCTGATTCATATAATTCTAAAAAATATGGTTCTCTTACAATTGTAAATAAATCAGAAAATGAATCAGATTCGCGGGCTATTGATGTTTCTACTTTAACAACTTCTACAGTAACTGTAAGCGGTTCGGGAATGGAAGATATTGTAAAGGATAATATTCCTCTTTCTGATGGAAAAGGTTCTTTTACAATTGAAAATATTTTGGCTGGAAAAAACCGGATTGTAACAGTAAAGTCAAATGTTGACGGTGCTGTTATCCGTGCTCTTGCTGATATAGATGAAGGCGCTGGAAATACTGTTTCTGTAAACTGGAGCACAACTGCACTTGCAAATGTTTATTATGAGCTTTTAAAATCTGGAGTGAACATTGGTGCTTATGGCGATACAGAAAAAGCTGCAATTGAAAAACTAATTCCAAGTGATACACATGCAAGTTTAATCAATGCGGAAAAAATTGCATCAGACTATAAAAATGGCACTTCTTCTGGTTCTTATCTTTTGAACTATGGAACTGTAAAAGTTACTGCGACAAATGTTAGTGGCTACAAAGTTCAAGTTACAGATGTCGCTTCTGAAAAAAAGACTGTTTCTGGCGATTCTGATTCTTTTGAGTTAAAGGCATATCCTGGCGAATGGAAAGTTTTTGTATATGATTCTTCTGACAATAAAGTAAGTTCAAAAGATGTTGTTATTGTATCTGGTAAAGAAACAAAAGTTAATCTTTCTTATTCTGCTGGTGGTGGCACTGATTTTTCTGACAGGACAATAATATTTGTAAAAGCGTCATCTGCCCCTGATATTTGGGCTTGGGAAGATGGCGGTGTGGCATTGACAGAAAATGGTGCTGGTGGTAAGTGGGAAGTTTCTTCTGAGGCTACAAAAATGACGGCTGTTACATCAGAGTATATGACAGATAGCAGTGGCTGGTACATGATTGATTATTCTTCCTATGCAACTGGAAAAACTATAAAATTCAAATTGAACTGGGAAGATCCGGCAATAACAGGTAAAGCCGGCACTTTCTGGTATGACGGAAGTTCTTCTACAGAAACAAATCCATCGCCAGTAAGTGGTGAAGCAAAGCTTTCTGTTTCTGTAATTAATCCGGATGTTCCTGTTGCAGGTGCAAGAGTTTATGTTTCTGCTGACTCAGCTCCAACTATCTGGTTGTGGCAGGCAAGTGGTAAAGAAACTACAAAACTCATGGGCTATACATGGGCGGAACAGCCAACGATGACAGCTGCAACTGATTTGAACAATAATACTGGATGGTATGTTTTTGAGCTTGATTCTAGTTGCTACACAGCTGGAAAAGATTTTACTTTCATTTTGAACAGCAACAGCGGAAATATTTCTTCTGGAAAATCTGCTACATTCTGGTATGACGCAAAAGGCTTGTGCGGTGCAGAAAAAGCATTTTATGATTCTGACCCAACAATAAAGCCAGAGCCTATTGTGCCAACTGTAACATTGAAACCTGCTGACGGAAGTACAATCAGAACTACAGATTCTATTTCGGTAACATTTACCAATGGAAACGATACAATTTCATCAGCCAAAGTTGAAATTAATGGAAAAACTTATGATATGGGAACTTCTGCTGGAACATTCACCAAATCTTTGAAAGATTTGGGAATTACAGAAGATAATGTTTCTATTTCAGTTTCTGCTTCTGTAACAAATGGTCAGGGAACAACAACTGAAAAAGCTTCGTATACAACTAAATATGTAGACCCTTCAAAAGTTGATGTATTCACTTGGGATAATGTGAACGCATATTTTGTTCTTACAGACCGATTCTGTAATGGTGACACATCAAACGACCATTCTTATTATAGAAAGAACGGTTTGAGCGGTGATGAAAACGTTGCTACTTTCCACGGTGGAGATATTGCAGGTCTTACGCAGAAACTTGATTATTTTGACAAGCTCGGTGTAAACGCAATTTGGATTACAGCTCCTTATGAACAGGCTCATGGATGGGTTGGCGGAAAAAATGGCGCGTTCCCACATTATGCGTTCCATGGTTATTATACTCTTGACTGGACTAGTATGGATCAGAATATGGGTACAGTTGAAGAGCTTAGGACTTTTGTAAATGCGTGCCATTCAAAGGGAATCCGTGTAATCATGGACGTTGTTATGAATCATGTTGGCTACAACAACACTCAGGATATGTTTACATTCAGCTATGGTTATACAGAACATAAAGAAAATGGTTGGCTTGAAAAAACTGATGGAAAGTGGGATGCAAATGATACTGTAAAATGGGATAACTCTTATTGGGATAATTCTTGGTTCGGGCCATGGATCCGCTCATTTGGTTATGACTCTGGTTCTGAATATGGTGGAAGTTGCGGTGGCTTGCCTGATGTAAAAACTGAATTGACTAGCAGCGTGGGAATGGCTCCTGTTCTTGAAACAAAATGGAATAAAGTTGATACAGATGACTATAAGTCAAAGTATTACAATCCATCTGTGGCAAAAGCTGACTGGAACGGATATTCTGGTGACTACAGAACTGACAAAAACATTGCTCCTGCTGATTATCAGGTTGTATGGCTTTCTGCATGGGTTCGCGAACTTGGAATTGACGGATTCCGTTGCGATACTGCAAAACATGTTGAACCATTCCGCTGGGGACAGTTAAAAGTAGCTTGTGAAGATGCTCTTGAAAAATGGAGAAACGATTCTTCTAAAGATAAAACTTATAATGGTGTTGATACAGGGGCTGCCGACTGGGATGAGTCATTCTGGATGACAGGTGAATGTTTTGGATGGACTTCTACGGCTGGTCAAGGTGAATATTATACAACTGGAAAATTTGACAGCATGATTAACTTTAGTTTCAATGCTGCGGCTGGTGCAGGAACTTCTTCTAGCTATCCAAGTTCAAATACTTGGGAAAGTTATCTGAATATCAATAAAAATGGTGATTCAGATGGTAACGGAAACCGCAACAATGTTTTGACTTATGTTTCAAGTCATGATACAAGGTTGTGCCGTGTTTCTAATCAGGCTGAAGTAGGAACAATGCTTACGCTTTTGCCGGGTGGAGTTCAAATCTATTATGGTGATGAAACTAGCAGACCTTTGGCATATACAGGTTGTGGAGACACTGATATGGCAACACGTGGCGACTTCAACTGGGATGCAGCTACTGGCACAACTGCAAAACACTGGGGCAAGGTCGGAACATTCCGCAAGTTCAATCCTGCTGTTGGTGCTGGAACTGGTTCGGCTACAAAACGTAGTTACAGCGGTTCAGCTGGCGAAAGCAAGGTTGCAATCGGAATCAGCGGAACAAGCGTTGATGTAAGCGGTTTGTTCAGCGATGGAACAACAGTTTATAACTGGTACGACGGAAGCTCTGCAACTGTAAGCGGCGGAAAAGTTACTTCATTTGCTGGCGGAACTACAAGCCAGCCAATTCTTGTAAGTGACAAAAATCCTGCTGACTTTGGCGTAACGTTCTAAAAAATCGCATTTTTGGTAATGCTAAGAATAGACGGCACGGAATAGGACAAAAGTTCTGTTCTGTGCCGTTTTTGTTTTTAGAAAAGTCGATTTTTTATTGGACAAATCCACTTTTGAAAAGTGAATTTGTCCACTTTTTTAAGGAAAAAACTTGTATTGAAAATAAATGTTCCAACCTCAATTAGAACAGATAAAAACTTATGTTTATGCTTGTGTTAAGTCAAAATGACCGCATTTTTTTTGTTTTATACTAATGAATAATTCCTTGCTTATTTCATATTATTGTTGTATATTTCGGAAAAAGGTAGTTATATATTTTTTTTAGAAACAATTTTTAAGACAGGATGTAATATGGAAATAAAACGTGATTTATACCTAAAAAGACTTATTGAAAGGCGACAGAACGGTGCAATAAAAGTTATTACAGGAATTAGGCGTTGCGGTAAATCTTATCTTTTGTTTCATCTTTATAAAAAATACTTGCTTGAAAATGGAGTTGCTGGTGATGATATTATAGAAATTCCTTTGGATGATGATGATTTTGAAGCTTTAAGGGATAAAAAAGCATTATCTTGTTTTATAAAAGAACATACGGCGGATTTTAATAAAAACTATTACATTTTTTTAGATGAGGTTCAGTTTTGTGAAGGTTTTGAGGGCGTTTTAAATGGGCTTTTGCGGCGAGAGAATCTTGATATTTATGTGACAGGTAGTAATTCGAAATTTCTTTCTTCTGATATTTTAACTGAATTTAGAGGTCGAGGAGATGAAATAAGAGTCAGACCTTTTTCTTTTTCAGAATTTTTTACTGCATACAACGGTGAAGAAAAATCTGCCTGGAAAGATTACATTACTTACGGTGGTTTGCCTCGCATTCTGAGTTGTAAAAGCAACGAGCAAAAAAGTAAATATCTTTTGGATTTGTTTAAAAATGTTTATATCAAGGACATTATAGAACGTAACCGGTTAAAAGGGGACGTTATAATGGAAAATCTTGTGGAAGTATTAGCTTCATCTGTTGGTTCTCTTACAAATCCTGTAAAACTTGCGAATACATTTGTTTCTAACGGAATAAAGGCGAACGACAAAACGATTTCTTCATATATTGGTTATCTTGAAGATTCTTTTTTGATTGAAAAAGCTGAACGCTATGATATTAAAGGAAAAAAATATATAAATTCAAAACGAAAATATTATTTTTGTGATAACGGATTAAGAAATTCTCTTTTGAATTTTCGTGAGCAAGAATTTTCTCATCTTATGGAAAATATTTTGTATAATGAGCTTTTATTCCGTGGTTATAATGTGGATGTCGGTGTTGTTGAAAAATATTCAGTTGACCAGAATGGGAAACAGAGCCACAATCAACTTGAAATCGATTTTGTCTGTAATTTTGCAAGTAGCCGTTGTTATATTCAAAGTGCATATTCGATTCCTTCCGCAGAAAAATTAAAACAAGAAACCGCTTCATTGGACAGAGTTAATGATTCATTTAAAAAAATAATTATAACTGCTGATGAAATAAATCCTTATCAGACAGAAAAAGGCTATTATTTTATAAATATCATTGATTTTCTTTTGGATGATAAAATGCTTGAAAAAATTATTTAGGGCGAAAGCTGTTTTTTTTCATCTAAAAAAGTTCATTTGGGGAAAGATTTAAAAAGTCCTGTAATAAAAGACAACCTGCATGTGCAAAATCTTTGCTAGAAACAACATAGACTTTTGCAGAAGGATATTTTTCTTTAAAAAGTTTCATTCCCAAATTTGAAGAGCGAGAACCGCTTTTTACTTCTATTGCACAAATTTCATTTGCATTTGAGATTACAAAATCAACTTCATTATTACCGTCTCGCCAGTAGTTTACTTTGTATCCGCATGAAACAGATTTATTTAAAATATGAGTGCCTACACATGATTCTACAAAACGCCCCCAAAGCTCAGGCGTTGTGGTTGCAGTTTTGAAATCTTTATTTAAACAGGCAGCTAAAAGGGCATTGTTGTAAACTTGTAATTTTGGGCTTGAAGAGCGAATGTGTTGTTCACTTCCTGAGTATTTTTGGATTCCGCAAAGAAGTCCACATTCGTCAAGCAGATTCAAATAATGCGCTAATGTAACGGTGTTCCCTGCATCAGTCAAAGTTCCCAACATTTTATTAAATGGAAGAATTTGAGCTGAATATGCTGTTCCTAATTCAAATAGCTGCTTTAAAAGTGCTGGTTTTGCGATTTGTGTAAGCATTAAAATATCTTTTGAAATGCTTGATTCGATTATAGAGTCGCGAATATACATCTTCCATCGGTTTTCATTCTTTATGAGTTCTGAGGCTCCTGGATATCCGCCAAAATAAATATATTCTTCTAAAGTAACACCAAATGCTTGTTGCATTTCTGCAAAAGACCAATGTGGAACATGAATAATTTCAAATCTTCCCAGCAAAGATTCTGTAAGTCCTTTTTCAAGTAAAAGTCTTGATGAGCCACTTAAGACAACTTTTATGTTGAGCTTATTTTTAGTGTCTTCATCCCAAAATTTTTTTACGATTTCACTCCAATTTGGAATTTTTTGAATTTCATCAATTACAATTAGAATTTCACTCTTGCCCGATTTTAGTTTTAGTCTGGCTGTGTTCCAGATTTGCTCTATAAAAACTTGTGAAGAAGAAATATTGTCGGCACTTTCACTTATGAATTCATTTTTGTAACGTTCAAGAACTTGACTTATAATTGTTGTTTTTCCAACTTGTCTTGGACCTGCCAAAACTTGAATGAATTTCCGTTTTTCAGAAAGTCTTTTTGCAAGTTCTGTGGTAAATTCTGTTCTTTCCATATAAATCCTTGTTTTTGCTCAGTACACTGAGTAAAAATACTCAATGTACTGAGTATTTTTACTCAATAACTATATCTCTTTTTGTTTGTTGTGTAAACTTTTTTGACATCTGACTTTTCTGTGTTACAATTAAAAGGATGCAAAAAGATGGGAAAACTTTCTGCACTATTGGGTTTAATTTAAAAAGTAAGGTTGGAAAAATGAAAAAAGTTCTTGTTTCTTTATGGGGAGGGGTAGGAGCGCTGCTGTTTTTTGCGTTCGCATCGTGCAATAACGAGCTTT
>OQVN01000337.1_pt1 | contig 18206 bp, 14 predicted proteins | sample 1691621 | NCBI WGS metagenome assembly OQVN01 (sample SAMN03418278, study PRJEB22391) | human gut metagenome | biome: human-gut; feature: organic feature; material: feces | host: Homo sapiens | place: Tanzania | collected 2013-01 | reverse complement strand
CGCCGCTGTGGCCGGTGATTTTTTCGTAGCCGCTGTAGCCGATTAAAAGAGCGATAATAGTAAGGATGACTGCGAGCAGGATGGCGGCAACGCATTCGATGCGTTCGTGACCATAGGGATGCTCGTCGTCAGACGCCTTATTGGAAAATTTTACGCCCGCCATAACAATCAGCGTGCCAAAGACGTCGGATGCGGAATGGATACCGTCGGAAATCATTGCTGCGGACTGCGCCATAAAGCCGGCGATTAATTTGCCTAAGGACAAGAGCAGGTTGCCGATGATGCTGTTGATAGAGACTATCATGGCTATTCTTTCGGCTTCGTTTTCAAATTTCATTTAAAATGCCTCCTTCGATTGTGCGGACTAGTCTGGTGTAAGCCAATATTCTTTGCGGCAGGCATTTTTAATTTAAACATATAAAAAACGCCTGCGAGATAGTAGTTAACTGTCCCGCAGACGTTGCATTCACTGTCTGCTGCCCGTGAGGGCCCGGCTGCAAAAACCGTGTATACGGTTTACCGCCTGATCAGGTTGTACTGTAGCTAAATTGCAGTGCAAAGAGATTATCTGCATTATAAGCGGTTAGCAGAGGGTTTGTCAAGCGATTTTTGTTAAAAGTTTTACATTTTTAGAGAAAAAATTCTTGCCTGGAGACTAAGTGCTAACTAAGGTGTTTGGGTGCTTGCAGCTAACTGTTTTTTGCAGGAAGCTTTTTGCTTAAAACTACAAAAGAATATATGAATAACTATTGACATGTACGAAAAAAGCGCTATAATAAAGCCATAGACATAATTCGGACGGCTTCTTAATAAGGCGTTGTGTGGAGGTAATATTATGAAGAAAATTTTTATGCTGATGTTCTGCGTTGTTATGGCCTTGGCGTTGGCTGGCTGTGGCGGCAGCAAGGAGAAGGAGGCGGCTCAGGCTCCTTCTGGCAAGGTGCTGAAGGTGGCGACGGATGCCAACTTCCCTCCCTTTGAATTTTATCAGGAGCAAAGCAAGGTACATACGGGCTTTGATATTGCTCTGACGAAGGCTGTGGCCAAGCAGATGGGTTATGATAATGTTGAATTTGTTAATGTTCACTTCAAAGATATTTTGATAGGCCTGCAGGACAAGCAATATGATCTGGCTGTTGCTGCGTTGAGTATTACGCCGGAGCGTGCGCGTCAGGTGGACTTCAGCGATGCTTATGTAGAGGATGGCTATAAGGTTATTGTAAATAAGAACTCGAAGCTTGGTGACGATTTCGCTGCCTTAGCAGGCAAGACTGTGGCTGCTGAGGAAGGCAGCTATGCTGTGGAGCTGCTGAAGGCGCAGGCAAATGGCGCTAAGGTGATTCCTGTGCATGATACAGAAGCAGGCATCAAGCTTGTTGCTGACGGCAAGGCAGATGCGCTGGTGGCTTCGAAAATCGTTGCCGGCTTTTTCATCACCCATAACTATGGTGATAAAGTAAAATTTGCAGGCGAGACAGTGCTTCATGCCGATAAATATGGTATGGCAGTTGCTCGTGGCAATGAGGAGCTGCAAAAGAAGGTTAACGAAGCACTGAAAGAGATTAAGCGTAGCGGCGAATATAAAAATATTTACAGCTCTTACTTTGGTAATTAAGAAAGCTGAAAGCAGGTATGGCGTAATGCTGTACCTGTTTTTTTATGCAGCTAATGTTTTGGTTATAAAAAAAATCTGGCCTGCGAAAACAGACCAGATTTTAAAATTTTTGCTATTATTCTTCGTCGTCAAATTCCTTGAGCGTGCCATAGGCCACAAGAATCGTGCCCTTAGGCGAAGCGAGTGCCGGGCAGACGTAGAGGATAACGCCTGTCTGCTCTGCGTAGTAGGTGGTGATGGTGTTGCCGAAAACGTCGGTGATGCGGCCCAGAACCTGGCCCTCCTCTACGAAGTCGCCGCTGTGGATATGGTGCAGCCAGCAGCCTGTTTCCAGCGCTTCAAGATAAATGAGGTTTTCTACGTCGCGCGGAGAGTGGTGGCGCGGTTTTACGGGCAGGGAGAACATTTTCAGCTTGCGCAGGATGTTGCGGATGTCGTCCTTGTAGGCTTCGATATCCTCGTGCAGGCAAAGACCTGCGCCGCCGCGTTCGATGAGGATGGACGGCAGTCCGGTGCTGGCAGCGTAGTTGTATGCGCCGCCGGTTGCCAGAGAGCGTACCATGTATTCCATGTCGAGCACGCGGGCCAAGGAGCGGGATGCTTTCTCAACCTCGGGCGTGGGCTGGCCGGGATAGTAAACGTAGGGATGCAGGCTTTCGTGAATATCGCCGCTGTGCATATCTACATAAAAGTCAGCGATAGGGAAGAAGTTGCTGCTGATTAAATATGCAGTTTTGTCGGCGAGCGTTCCCAGCGGATCACCGGGGAAAACGCGGTTGAGGTTTTTGCCGTCCTCAGGCACGATCATCTCACGACGTGCCCAGAAGCCCTGGATATTTACAGGGTGCATCATGATCAGGCAGCCACTGACATGCTCAGGCTCGATGTCACGGCCAAGCTCCATAGCTGCAGCGATACCAGGGTACTCGCCGCCGTGGATGCCGGCAGTGATGAGCAGCGTTTTGCCGTCCTCAGTGCCATTGATGATAGTGATGGGAATTTTTACGTGGGTGTCCGGTACGGGCAGGTAGGTGCGCAGCTTTTGACCGCGTTCAACAGTCAGCCCGCATATTTTCAGTGTGTCAGACATAAGCTCACTCCTTTGATATACTCATATATTTTTTACTTTGAACATGCGTTAGTATATGCTAACTAACGCTAATGCAAATATTATGCCTTAAATTTCTGCTTTTGGCAAGAACTTTTTTCCGGAAAAGCAGCAGAAGCTGGCATAGGCTTTGCGAAGCAGGTGAAAAAATTTTCCACCTAAATTTAAATTTCTCTCTTGCAATAAATTATAACATGTGATAAGCTATTCACACAAGAGGTTTTTTAAAATAAAATTGAGTACAAATAAGAAGAAGGGATAGATAAAATGAACCTGCTTACGAACAGGGAATATCTCGGCCTGACAGTGCCCTTTATGCTTTCAACAATGACGCAGCCCTTGATGGGAGCGGTAAATACAGCGGTTATGGGACAGCTTCCCGACCCGAAGTATATTGCTGCCGTTTCTTTGGGAGCGATTTTATTTAACAATCTATATTGGCTGTTTGGCTTTTTGCGCGTGAGCACAACAGGCTATGCGGCGCAGGCCTTTGGTGCAGCGGACAGGGAACTGGGTACGCTGGCTTTTTTTAAGCCGCTCGTGCTGGCTCTGCTGATCAGTCTTGCCTGCATTGTTTTGCAAAAGCCGATTCTTGAAAGCTATCTGGCAATGATTGGTGCGGCGCCTGAGGTAAATGATCTCTGTCGTGAGTATTATTATATCCTGATTTGGGGAGCACCGCTTGTGCTGGGCAACTATGTTGCGCTGGGCTGGCTCATGGGCCAGACGCGCGTGCGTGCCAGCGTATTTATGCAGGTGTCGATGAATGTGCTGAATATGGCGCTGAGCATCTGGTTTGTTTTTGGCCTGCATATGGATATTGTCGGCGTGGCCTTTGCGACGCTGCTGAGCCAGCTGTATGGCGGCGTGCTCAGCGTAGTGCTGATGTATTATTACGGCGAATTTGATTATAAAAACCTGCCGTGGGGAGAGCTTTTGGACTGGCGCACCTTTATCGGTATGCTCAAGGTCAATGTGAATCTGATGATCCGCACGGCCTGCCTGCTGACGGTGAATAATATTATTGCCGCTGTCGGCGCGTCCTTTGGTACAGTGGTGCTGGCAGCGAATGCTGTGCTGCTGCAGCTCAAGGATATCATGAGCTATCTTATCGACGGTATGGCAAACGGTGCAGCTATTTTCAGCGGTCGCGCCGTAGGCGCGAAGAGCGGCGCAGGTCTTGACGCAGCTATCAGGATGACGTTCAAGTGGCTGGTGGTGCTGGCTGCTATTCTCATGGGGGTGTATGCGGCAGGCAATGAGTTCTTCATCCGCCTGTTTACGAATATTGATGAGGTTGTGGCGATGTCTATGACCTATAATGTCTTTGTTTTGTTCTATCCCGTCTGTGCCGGTATCGGCATGGTGCTTTACGGAGTTTTTTGCGGTGCGACACGCACGGCGCCTGTGCGCAATATGATGCTGCTGGCGCTGGCAGTATTCTATCTGCTGCAATGGCAGCTGGTGCCCATAATCGGCAACAGCGGCCTTTGGCTGGCGCTGCTTGGGTTCATGGCTGCTCAATCTGTGATTCTTCTGTATTATCTAAAGAGCTTACGTAAAGAATTTACAGATTAAAAAGATTTTCTTGTTTCTCTTGCAATTAATGAGAAGCAGTGCTATTATAAATACAGAACTGATATTTACGAGGATTATCTTGCCACGATTTTTCACCTCGTAATAGGGTTGATATCATTTGCTGAGTATGTTGCCTGCGGGCAGTTTATCCATGAAGCGGAGTTAATCCGCAGCGGCGAGGCGCTTGTCTCGTTTGCATGAACATGGACTCAGATGATATATTCCTGCTCAAAACAGAAATATATTACCTAGCGATTGTGCACATTGCTGCGTAAGCCTTTTCTGCGAAAAAAGCAGGGGAGGCTATTTTTTATATTATTTTTTAAAAATTTTTGATGGAGATGATGTGCTTTGACGAAAAAGCAGCTTCTGTCCCGACTGGGTCAGATCATCCTCGTACTGCTGGGTATCAGCTTCATTACCTTTGCTTTAGTAATGCTGGCCCCTGGCGATGTAGCTCGTCAGATGATTGCAGGTAACGAGGATATTATTGTTAGTCAGGCTGAGATTGATGCACTGCGTGCAGAATTAGGTCTTGACAAGCCCTTCTTCTTCCAGTATCTGGATTGGTTGGGTCGTGCGCTGCAGGGCAACCTCGGCTTCTCCTTCATGGCTAAAAAGCCTGTTGTTGAAGAGCTGTTCGAGCGTCTGCCTGGTACTATCTTATTGTCTTTGGCTTCCGTTGCAATGATGCTTGCAGTATCTATTCCTGCCGGTATTTATTCTGCGGTTAAACGTGGCGGCTGGTTTGACTATGTAGTACGCAGCTTTACTTTCCTTGGTGTATCAATGCCCGGCTTTTGGGTTGGCTTGATGCTGCTGTGGATTTTTGGTCTGCAGCTTGATCTGCTGCCGATTGTCGGCGGGACGATTGGCGCTGACACGATTATCCTGCCTGCGGCAACGTTAGCTTTTGCAATGTCTTCTAAGTATACACGTCAGGTGCGTGCTGCTATTCTGGAAGAGCTGCATCAGGACTACGTTGTTGGTGCACGTGCGCGTGGTATGAGTGAAAGCCATATTCTGTGGAAAGAGGTTCTTCCGAACGCTCTGCTGCCGCTGATTACGCTTTTAGGTCTGTCTTTAGGTAACCTTCTGGGCGGTGCTGCGGTTATCGAGATTGTTTTCCAATGGCCCGGTCTTGGCCGTCTGGCGATTGAAGCAATCACCTACCGTGACTTCCAGCTTGTACAAGGTGTTGTTGTGTGGATTGCGTTGATGTATATGGTTATCAACCTTATTGTTGATATTTCTTATAACTATCTTGATCCGCGTCTGAGAAAGGTAAGGTAAGAGCAGATGGAAACACTTATTAATGGCTTAAAAACCAACCGTGCTTTTGCCGTAACCTCAGTGCTGGTGCTGGTGCTGATTGTTATTGCTTTTGCGGCACCTGTTCTTGCACCGTATGATCCGACTCATGCAACAATGCAGGACGCTTTTATGGCGCCTAACGGAAGCCATCTGTTTGGCACAGATAAGCTGGGCCGTGACTGCTTCAGCCGTGTGCTTTATGGTGCGCGTGCTTCCCTGAGCGGCGTATTGTTCCTGGTAGCCAGCGTATTTATCGTTGGCACTTCTATGGGTGTTATTTCCGGTTATTTTGGCGGCAAGGTTGATATGGTTATCATGCGTATTTCTGATATGATGATTTCTTTCCCTGGCATGATTCTGGCTATCGCAGTAGCCGGTATTATGGGCGGCAGCCTTGTCAACGCAGTAATCGCACTGACGATTGTCAGCTGGACAAAATATGCGCGTTTATCCCGCAGTCTGGTATTGCAGATTAAGCGTCGTGATTACGTAGAAGCAGCCATCGTTAATGGCGGTACCTCACCGCACATTCTTTGGGTACATATCCTGCCGAATATCCTGCCGATGATGGTTATCACTGCCGCAGCCGATATTGGTGCTCTGATGATGGAGCTGGCAGGTCTGTCCTTCCTTGGCTTTGGCAGCCAGCCGCCTGCTCCTGAATGGGGCTTGATGCTGAATGAAGGCCGTCAGCAGCTGCAGACTGCACCGTGGCTGATGTTCTTCCCCGGCTTGGCAATCTTTGTTACTGTTATGATTTTCAACCTGTGGGGCGATAATCTGCGTGACGTACTTGACCCGCGTAATGACGTACAGGATTAAAGGATTTTTGCTTTAGTTTTTAATATCCGGCAGAAGACTGTCGGTTTAAAATGTTTAAATGAGTATACGAAATGGAGAGATGACTAATGAAAAAAATGTTTAAAGCTACCGCAGCAGCGGCTATGATCGGTTTACTGGCATTTGCAGCAGCAGGCTGTGGCGGCGGAGACAAAAAAGCTGAACATAAGGATACCGCAAAATTTGGTGTTACCAACTTCGCTGACTCCCTGGAAACCACTGATAACTACTTTGGCTGGGTTGTAATGCGTTACGGCCTGGGCGAATGCCTGGTTAAATTTGATAAAAAAATGAATGCTGTTCCTTGGCTGGCTGATAAATGGACCATTTCCGATGATAAGCTGACCTGGACCTTCCACATCAACGATAAGGCTTGCTTCTCCAACGGCACCAAACTGACCGGTGAACTGGCAGCTGCTTCTATCCAACGTACCTTTGAAAAAGCAGCTCGTGCAAAATCCATGTTCGAATATGAATCCATCAAAGGTGAAGGTCAAAACGTAATCATCAAAACCAAAAAACCGGTACCGACTCTGCCCGGTATGCTCGGCGACCCGCTGTTCATCATTGTTGATACCCAAACCATTAAAGACCGTGATACTGCAAAACAAGGCGCTATCTGCACCGGTCCTTATGTAGTAAAATCCTACAGCAAAGCTAAAGCTGAAATGGTTAAAAACGAAAAATACTGGGATGGCGAGGTTCCGTTCAAAGCAGTTGATATCCTGACCATCGACGATCCTAACACCCGTGCTATGGCTCTGCAAAAAGGCGAAATCGACTTCGCTATCAACATTGCTGCCGGCGACCTGCAGCTGTTCAACAACAAAGACAAATACAACATCTCCAGCATCGCTTCTCTGCGTGACGTACTTGCTCGTCTGAATGTACGTCCGGATAAACCGCTGGGCGACCTCAAAGTCCGCGAAGCTCTGCTGCGTTCTCTGGACCGTGTAACCTACAACAAGGTTCTGCTGAAAGACACCTTCGTTCCTGGTGGTCCGTACCTGCCGCCTTCTGTTGACTACGGTTATGATGAACTGTACAAATACGACAAAAACCAATACAATGTTGAAAGCGCTAAAAAGCTGCTTGCTGAAGCTGGCTGGAAAGACACTGACGGCGACGGCTATGTTGATAAAAACGGCAAAAACCTGGAGCTGGACTTTGTATTCTACAGCGGCCGTGCTGAGCTGCCTCTGTATGCAGAAGCTACCCAGGCTGACGCTAAAAAGGTTGGCATTAAAGTTAACCTGAAGAACGTTGACTACAACGTACTTGATGGTATCGGCCGTAAAGGTGAATATGACCTGCTGATTTCCAACGTACTGACCCTGCAGGCTGGCGATCCTGAAGTATTCATGAACATGTACCTGAAGACCGGTCAAGAGCAGAACGGCTCCGGCTACAGCAATCCGAAATTTGATGCTCTGTCCGATAAACTGGGCGTAGAATTTGACCCGGCTAAACGTCGTGAGCTGGTTATCGAAATGCAAAAACTTATCCTCGACGATGCAGCTTCTCTGGTATTTGGTCATCCGCAAACCAACATGGTTTCCAACAAATCCATTGCTAACGCAGAAATCCTGCCTTGCGATTACTACTGGCTGACCAAAGATATCAAATCTGCTAACTAATAATTTACAAAGAAGGTAACGCTTAATGCTACTTGAAGTAAAAGATTTAGACATCAGCTACGGTACTAAACTTACCGTAACCGGTGCCAGCTTAGAATTGGATAAGGGCGAGATTATGTCCATCGTTGGCGAGTCTGGCAGTGGCAAAACTACCGTTATCCGCGCTATTATGGGTTGCCTGCCTGGTGCTGGCCGCGTTAGCCGCGGCAGCATCATCTTTGACGGCAAGGACGTATTGAAAAATACCCCTGATGAATGGCGCAAAATGTATGGCAGTGAGATGTCCATGATTTTCCAGGACAGTGGCAACATGATTAATCCTATCCGCCGCATCGGCCAGCAGTTCATTGACTATGTTCAGGCTCACCAGCCGGATAAGTCTAAGGACCAGGCCTATAAGATGTGCTGTGATATGCTGACTAACGTGCGTCTGCCGAATCCGGAAAATATCATGAACAGCTATCCGTTCGAGCTGTCCGGTGGTATGCGTCAGCGTGTTGGTATCGCTATGGCCATGATTTTCAGTCCAAAAATCCTCTTAGCCGACGAACCGACTAGTGCGCTGGACGTAACTACTCAGGCTCAGATTATCCGCCAGATTGTTGATATTCGTAATGAGTACGGCGTTGCCGTTATCATGGTTACGCATAACCTGGGCGTTGCTTCCTATGTATCCAACAAGCTGATGGTTATGAAGGGCGGTCATGTTGTGGAATATGGCAAGCGTGAGGACGTTATCGCTAATCCGCAGGATGAATATACGAAGCAGCTGCTGAAGGCAGTACCAGTCATAGGAGGGACGACATATTATGAGCAATAATGAAAAACCAGCCTATGAGCGTGCAAAACTGGTACTGGAGATTAACCACCTGACCAAAAAATTCGCAGTTGATGGCGGCAAGTTTCTGACTGCCTGCAATGACATCAACCTGCGTGCATATGAAGGCCGTACTCTGGGTATCATCGGTGAATCCGGCTGTGGCAAGAGTACCTTGGTACGTACTCTGCTGCGTATTCACCCTGCAACCAGCGGTGAAGCTATTTTCGAAGGTCATGATCTGATGAAATCTAACGGCGAACAACTGCGTCAGGACAGAAAGAACATCCAGATGGTGTTCCAGGATCCGACTGCTGCGTTCAACCCGAAGATGCTCGTTAAGGATATCCTCACCGAGCCTTTGAAAAACTTCGGCCTGATCAAAAACAGCGAGGTAGATGCAAAGGCTGCTGAGCTGCTGGAAATGGTTGAGCTGCCTGCTGAGTTCAAGGACCGCTATCCGCACAGCATGTCCGGTGGTCAGCGTCAGCGTTTGGGCATTGCCCGTGCTCTGGCTCTGGAGCCGAAGATTATCGTGTGCGACGAAGCGACTAGTGCACTTGACGTTTCCGTACAGGAAAAAATTTGCGAGCTGTTATGCCGCATTCAAAAAGAAAAAAATATTACCTACCTGTTCATTGCCCATGACCTTGGCCTGGTCGACCTGATGTGCCATCAGGTTGCGGTAATGTATTTAGGTAACGTAGTAGAATGGCTGGAGCACGGACGTATTGCTGAAAGCTGCAAGCATCCGTACACCAGGGCGCTTATGGGTGCAGTCTTCAAGGTAGACTTCAAACCGGGCGAAAAGATAGAGCCGCTGGAGGGTGAAATCCCCAGCCCGCTGGATCTGCCGCCAGGATGCCCCTTTGCCAGCCGCTGCGAGCACTGCACGGAGCATTGCGTGCAGGTTAAGCCTGAGCTGAAAGAGGTTGAGCACGGCCATTGGGTTGCCTGCCATTTATACGAATAATGCATATCCAGAACAATATGCGCAAGCATAGCGTTTCTGATTAATTAATTCTTCTCCATCAATTCACTTTGGCAGGTGTGGTCTGGTACCGCACCTGCTTTTTTCAAGATAACTTACTATTAGCAGGAAAATTTTTCTTAGAAATTTTCTATGTATACACAAATGAGTATTGACTCATATGTTTTTTATGTTATAATATAGGTAACAAAGAATTTCTTGAAAGGCGGTCTCGTCTTTCCTATTATTTTTTACAGAACATATGAATGAGTAATCATATGAACTCTAAGTAACTATCCTCAAGCAGAAAGGTGGTATATATAATGAAGAAAGATCTCGAAGATATCCGTAATGGTTCTGATGATGTAAGGGCTTACCAGCATGTTGATGGTCGTATCGATAGCGTAGAAGATTATAGCAAGCATCCGGCAGGCTGCACCTGCGGCCATTGTGGCAAGGACCATAATCATCAGACGATGGGACATGTGCCTAAGCATACGCACGGTGACGCATGCGGCTGTGGTCATACCCATGAGGGCACAGGTGACCACGAGGGCCATACTCATGAGAGCCATGAACATGCTCACGCACATGGCGACGCATGCAGTTGCGGACATACCCATGAGGGCACAGGCGACCATGAAGAACACAGTCATTCCCACGCACACGGCGACGCATGTGGCTGTGGCCATGAGCATACCCATGAGCACGCACATGCACATGCTCATACCCACGGACACCACGTTCCTGGTCACCCTGCTGACTGTGAGTGCGAAATCTGCCATCCGCATGAGGAATACTGCGACGTTTGCGGCGAAAGCTTAGCAAACTGCACCTGCCGTATGCCGGATGCTGATAAGGTAAAACGTGTATATATATTGAAGAATCTTGGCTGTGCTAACTGTGCGGCAAAGATGGAATACAAGATTAAAGAGCTGCCTGGTGTAACCTATGCCAACGTCAGCTTTGCTACCAAGCAGCTGCGCTTGAGCGCTGCTGACCATGAAGCATTGTTGCCGGAGATTCAAAAAATCTGTACGTCGATTGAGTCTGACGTAGAGGTTGTCCCTCGTGACCGCCGTCCGCAATTAGGCGGCAAATCCAGGGTTTATCTGGTGAAGAATCTGGACTGCGCTAACTGCGGCGCGAAGATTGAACGTGCGCTGAATGCTATGCCCGAAATCAGCGAGGCTGTTTTGACCTTTACCACGAAGAAGCTGCGTGTAAGCGCAGACAGCTATGAAGGTCTGCTGGAGAAGATGCAGGCGGTAACCGATAAGGTGGAAGAAGGCGTTGTGCTGGTAGAGGCTGAAAGCAAGCCGTCTATGGCTCCGGAGCTGGAGGAGCGCAAGAAGTCCGGCGGTATCCTCTCCGAGCTCAGCGAAAAGCAGACGATTATTGAAATTGTACTGGGCGGTGCTGTGTTCATCATCACCGAATGGCTTGGTCTGGTGCCGGAAGCATACCATATGTACTTCCTGATTTTTGCTTACATTCTGCTGGGTGGCCGTATTGTGCTGACAGCTTTGAAGAATATCGCTAAGGGCAATGTGTTCGACGAAAACTTCCTGATGACTGTTGCTACGCTGGGTGCGTTTGCTATCCAGGCGTGGGAAGAGGCTGTTGGCGTTATGTTCTTCTACCGCGTGGGCGAATATTTTGAGCAGCGTGCCGTAGAAAAGAGCCGCGGTCAGATTATGGATGCTGTCGACCTGCGTCCGGAGGTTGTCAACCTGCTGGTGGGCGAAGAGGTGAAGGTTATTCCTGCTGCCGATGCTCACGTAGGGGATATCCTGTTGGTGCGCGTAGGCGACCGTATTCCTCTGGACGGCGTTGTTATTGACGGCGAAAGCCTTGTTGATACCTCTCCGGTAACTGGTGAGCCTGTACCTGTGAAGCGCAAATATGGCGATGAGGTTGTTTCCGGCTGTGTGAATACCTCCGGTATGCTGAAAATCCGTGTCGAGAAGGTACTCGAGGAGTCTATGGTAACGCGTATTCTGGACAGCGTGGAAAACGCTGCTGCCAGCAAGCCGACCATTGACCGCTTCATTACCCGCTTTGCACGAATCTATACTCCGTTTGTTGTTGCTGCCGCAGTGCTGACCGCTGTGATCCCGTCTCTGATTACCGGCGACTGGAATAAATGGATTTACACTGCGCTGACCTTCCTCGTTATCAGCTGTCCGTGTGCACTGGTGCTGAGCGTACCGCTGGCGTTCTTCTCCGGCATTGGCGCAGGCTCCAAGTATGGCATTCTCTTCAAGGGCGGCGTAGCAATGGAGGCATTGAAAAACATTGCTGCTGTAGTTATGGATAAGACTGGTACGGTTACGAAGGGCAACTTCGTGCTGCAAAAGGTTAATGCTGCTGAAGGCATGAGCGAGGACGAGCTGCTGCGTCTGTGCGCTAGTGCCGAGCTTGTTTCTACCCATCCGATTGCTGTGAGCATCGTAGAGGCGGCGAAGGCTAAAAATATTGAGCTGGTGCGTCCTGATAAATTTGAAGAAATTGCCGGCGAAGGCTTGGTTGCAAGCTTTGGCGAACGCAAGGTGCTGTGCGGCAATACGAAGCTTCTGGAACGCTTCCATGTAGAATATGGCGGCTATGTGCCGACCGAAAGCGGCAGCGAGGTGCTCGTTGCAGACAACGGTCTGTATATGGGCCAGCTGCTGATTAATGATACGCTGAAGGAGGATGCCAAGGAGGCCATTGCTTCCCTGAAGAAGCAAGGTCTGGTTACGGCTATGCTGACCGGCGATGCGCAGAAGGAGGCGCAGGCTGTGGCGAAGGCCGCAGGCATCGACGAGGTGCGTGCTCAGCTGCTGCCGCAGGATAAGCTCAGCGAGCTGAATATGCTGCGCAACAAATACGGCCCGGTTATGTTCGTTGGCGATGGCATCAACGATGCCCCGGTTCTGGCCGGTGCAGATGCCGGCGCTGCTATGGGCAGCGGTGCTGACGCTGCAATTGAAGCAGCTGATGTTGTTTTCATGAATTCCGAGGTAAAGGCAATTCCGCAGGCTATTGCAATTGCGCGTGCAACCGGCGCTATCGCTTGGCAGAACGTAATCTTCGCGTTGTCAGTAAAGGTTGTCATCATGATTGCGGGCCTCATGGGTTATGCTTCCATGTGGGCAGCAGTTTTCGCGGACACCGGCGTATCGCTGTTGTGCGTACTGAATTCTATTCGCATCCTTTACAAAAAAATCTAACAGGAGATGGCAGTTTTTAGCAGAACCTTCTTTTGAAATGTTAGGGCTAACGTAAAATAGCAGTTTCTTTGGGCTGACTAAATAGTCAGCCCAAAAATTTTGTAAACACGACAGCCTGCGCTAACTATTTTTGTAAATTAGCCTAGAAATTTCAAAAAAACACTTGACAAAAATTTATAGCTGGCGTAAACTTTCTCTAGCGGTTAGGATTGCCTAACCGTTTAAAAATCGTATAAAGTTAGTATCTGCTAACATTTTTTTGGAGGGAAAAATGATGCCTTTATTAATGGCCCGTCGTGGCGAGACTAACAAAATTAGCGCTGTACATGGCAAAGACGAAACAAGACGTTTTCTGGCAAATCTGGGCTTTGTTGAAGGCTCAGCTGTAACTGTTATTTCCGAGATTGACGGTAATCTCATCGTCAATGTTAAGGATGCCCGCATTGCTTTAAGCAAGCAGATGGCAGCCAAAATATTTATCTGATGCAATTGGAGGGTATTATGAAAACATTAAAGGATGTTCCTGTTGGCGAAACAGTCACCGTTACCAAGCTCGTTGGTGAGGGTGCGGTAAAAAGACGCATTATGGATATGGGCGTGACCAAGGGTGTGAGCGTGTTTGTACGCAAGGTTGCACCTTTGGGAGACCCGGTTGAGGTTACGGTGCGCGGCTATGAGCTGACGCTGCGTAACGGCGAAGCTGAGCATATCGTTGTAGAATAAGTGGAGGACGAAGATGAAGCAAATAAAGATTGCCCTGATTGGTAACCCTAACTGCGGCAAAACAACAATGTTTAATGATTTGACAGGCTCCAACCAATATGTTGGCAACTGGCCTGGCGTAACTGTAGAGAAAAAAGAAGGCGGCCTGAAGGGTCATGATGATGTAATTATCACTGACCTGCCCGGTATTTACTCTCTGTCTCCGTATACTCTGGAGGAGGTTGTATCCCGCAACTATCTGCTGGAGAATGATGTTGACGGCGTGCTGAATCTGGTCGATGGCTCTAACATCGAACGTAACCTGTATCTGACTACGCAGGTTATGGAAATGGGCTATCCTGTAACCATTGCCTTAAACATGATTGATATCGTCCGCAAGAATGGCGATAAGATTGATACTAAGAAGCTGTCGGCAGAGCTGGGCTGCGCTATCGTAGAAACCTCTGCGCTGCAGGGCGAAGGCACCGGCGAGGCTGCAGAAAAGGCTATCAGTGCTGTTGGCAGCGCTGCTCCGAAATATATGCGCTTCAGCAGTGAGGTTGAAGCTGCACTGACCGCTATTGCGCGTGAGGCTGGCAACAAGGTTCACGGTGCAAGCGAACGCTGGCTGCTGGTAAAGCTGTTTGAGCGCGACCAGAAAATTGCTGCTGCTCTCGGCCTTAGTGAAGGCGAGCAGGCGAAGATTGAAGAAATCATCGCTGCCTGCGAGGAGGCTATGGACGATGATTCCGAAAGCATTATTACCAATGAGCGTTATAACTACATTGGCGAGCTGATGAGCAAAGCAGTTGTCAAAGGTCAGACCGGCCTGACAATTTCTGATAAAATCGACAGCATTGTTACGAACCGTTTCCTGGCTTTGCCGATTTTTGCTATCGTTATGTTCCTTGTTTACTACATCGCAGTCGATACTGTGGGTACTATCGTAACTGACTTCACGAATGATACGCTGTTCGGCGAATGGATTCAGCCTTGGGTGCAGGAGCACATGGAGGCTGCTGAATGTGAGGATTGGCTGGTATCTCTTGTTGTTGATGGCATCATCGGCGGCATTGGCGCACCGATTGGCTTTGCTCCGCAGATGGCTGTTGTCTTCCTGCTGCTGAGCTTCCTTGAGGACTGCGGTTATATGGCTCGTGTAGCCTTCATCATGGACCGTTTCTTCCGTCAGTTCGGCATGAGCGGCAAGAGCTTTATCCCTCTGCTGATTTCCTCCGGCTGCGGCGTTCCCGGCATTATGGCCAGCCGTACTATTGAAAATGAAAAGGACCGTCGTCTGACCATCATGACCACGACCTTCATTCCCTGCGGCGCTAAGCTTCCTGTTATTGCATTGCTTTCCGGCGCTATCATGGGCGGCGACTGGTATATGGCACCGATTATGTACTTCGTCGGCTTCTTCGCTGTCATCACATCCTGCATCATTCTGAAAAAGACTGAGCTGTTCGCCGGTGACCCGGCTCCGTTCGTTATGGAGCTGCCGCCGTATCATCTGCCTGCTGCTAAAAACGTTCTGCTGCATACTTGGGAGCGTGTAGCCGGCTTCTTGAAAAAAGCTGGTACCATCATCTTCCTGTGCTGCGTAGTTATGTGGTTCCTGGCAAGCTATGGTATCGACGAGGGCTCTATCGCTTTGGTTGATACAGAAAAAAGCTTTGTTGCTTACATTGGTAACGGCCTTGCTCCTATCTTTGCTCCCCTGGGCTTCGACAGCTGGCAAGCAGTGGCAGCAGCCTTCTCCGGTTTTGTTGCTAAGGAATCTATCGTCAGCACGATGGCTATTCTGGCTGGTCTTGCTGATGCGGCTGAGGATGAGCCTGACCTGTGGAACGCTGTTATGGCCTTCTTCCCGAATGCTGTAGCTGCCTTCACCTTCCTGGTCTTCAACCTGCTCGATTCTCCGTGCCTGGCAGCCATCTCTACGATGAGCCAGGAAATGAACAGCAAAAAATGGACTTGGGCAACCATCCTCTTCCAAAACCTGTATGCTTACAGCATCTGCCTCATGGTTTACCAATTCGGCAGAGTATTTGTGGGCGGCGAAGCCTTCAGCTTCGGCACTGGCGTAGCAGTTGTCTTCCTTGCCGCCTTCCTGTATCTGCTCTTCCGTCCGGCTAAGAAAGCTACTGGTGAGACTGTGCTGAGCGTTGACGCAAAATAAAAAGAGGTGTTCTCTATGGCAACCTGGATTATAGGTCTGATTATTGTTGGCTGTGTTTATCTGGCATCCAAGCAGGTCATCAAGGCACATAAAACTGGTGGCTGCATTGGCTGTGATGCCGGCGACAAGGGCTGCTGCCCGCATTGCAAGCACACAACAACTGTTAACCTGAGAAAAAAATAAATAGGTAAGACTTTGATAAGTATATGAGAGGTCAGCTGCGGCTGGCCTCTTTCTTTGCACTTATGCCAGAAAGAAGGCTGCTTAGGGATTGACTTTCCAGATGCTTGTTGCAGTATATTTTGACAGCTTTTTACACAAGATATAGTGTAAAAGAAAATATGCAATAACAAGATGTTGACAAATCCGTGTAATCGTGTATAATAGACACATAACCTGATGCAGGCTGCTTCCTGACGGATGAGTGGAATTGACCACGTGGAGGCAGCGTAGTGCAGAGCCGACCGTCTGGGCAAATCTTGCCCAGGCGTTTTTCTTTATAAGGAGCAAAGGAAAAACCGGGTGACCAGGTAAAGCTTATAAAGAGAGGTAATGATTATGCAGCAGACAAAAAATAAGTGGCTGATTGTGCTGGCAGCCATCGGTATTCATATCAGCATTGGCAGCGTATATGCGTGGAGCGTACTCACGAAGCCTATCATGCAGGCAATGGGCTTTTCGCTGAAGGAGGTAACGTGGACCTTCTCGCTGGCGATTTTGTTTTTAGGCACGTCCGCAGGCTTTCTCGGTACGTATGTAGAAAAATATGGCCCGCGTCGCAGCGGTCTTATGTCGATGTGCTTTTTCGTCAGCGGTCTTTTGGGCACAGCGTATGCGCTGACGCAGCATAGCCTGCTGCTTTTATATCTTTTCTATGGCGTTATCGGCGGCATCGGTCTGGGAACAGGCTATATCACGCCTGTGTCGACGCTCGTGAAATGGTTCCCCAATAACCGCGGTCTGGCGACCGGTCTGGCGATTATGGGCTTTGGCTTCGCCAGCCTTGTGGCAGGTCCGCTGATGCAGATTCTGATAGCTAAGTTTGGCCTGGTGCAGAACTTTGTCATCTTAGCGTGCATTTATGCTGTGGTGATGACGGCTTCTGCTCTGTATCTGGAGCCGCCGAAGCAGGTGGTTGTGGAGGCGAAGGGCGAGTTCAAGGCTAAGCTGCCGGAGCAGGGACAGTTTACGGTGCAGCAGGCTATGCATACGTGGCAGTTCTATGCTTTATGGTGGATTTTCTTCACGAATATCACCTGCGGTATTGGTCTTTTGGCGGTAGCATCGCCCATGGCGCAGGAGGTTATCGGTATGTCGCCGATTGCCGCAGCATCTATGGTGGGCATTATCGGCCTGTTGAACGGCGGGATAATAATGAACACCAAAAGCTGGAACATAAAGCTGTCCGTCACGCCGCCCAAAAGATAGAATGCCGCTATTTCAATTATGAAAAAGATAATATAGGTATTCGCTCTGCCGAGATAATCAGAAATCAAGGACGCCTCCGCCGCCGTCACCGGGCTTCTGCTGGGAATGAACCTGCCCTCCAACACGCCCTGGTGGATTTGCCTTGTGGGATGTTTCATGGCAATTGTCTTTGGAAAGATGATTTACGGAGGGCTTGGCTGCAACCCCTTCAATCCCGCACTGGTCGGGCGCGTCGCACTGCTGCTGGCATTCCCGACTGTCATGACGACTTGGCCAGCGCCCAGGACGCCAGGCTGCCTCAAGGCGTGCGCGCCAGTTGTCCAGGCGCATGGCGGCGAAGCTTCCGCCATGAAGCTTGAGGCGGAGGAAATCCCCACCACGACTGCCACTCCGCTGAAATACTCGAAGCTCGCCCACGCCAACAGGAGCGCGGATACCCTCATGGCGGACTCCACACCAAAGGGACAGAAGGGCAGTCTCACCTATATGCAGCTCTTCCTCGGCGTCGGCAAGGGAGGCTCCCTGGGCGAAACCTGCGGCCTCGCGCTGCTTCTCGGCGGGCTCCTCCTCATTGCGCTGAACATCGTCCGCTGGCACATCCCGGTCTTCTACCTGGGGACCGTCGCATTGATCACCGGCATCGCATGGGCGGCAAAGCCAGACTCCTACGCGTCGCCGCTCTTCCATCTGCTTACAGGCGGCGTCCTGCTCGGCGCATTCTTCATGGCAACGGATTATGTGACATCCCCGATTACACCGATGGGGCAGATCATCTTTGGTATCTGCTGCGGTATCCTGAC
>OQVN01000334.1_pt1 | contig 18342 bp, 18 predicted proteins | sample 1691621 | NCBI WGS metagenome assembly OQVN01 (sample SAMN03418278, study PRJEB22391) | human gut metagenome | biome: human-gut; feature: organic feature; material: feces | host: Homo sapiens | place: Tanzania | collected 2013-01 | reverse complement strand
AACAAGCAGTACCGAAAAGCTTATCAAAACAAGAGCTGCCGATAAAGCTATCGTAGCGGCAACCCCGAGATGCCGTAAAATGTCTGCAATAAAGATAATCCCGAAATCTACGGCTGTCATCACGATACAAAATATAAGCAAAAATAGAATTATTGACAGTGCTTTTACTCTTTTCCCTTTTATAAAAGCCTTGCTTTCCTGCTTTATCAGTGCATTTTTCATAAAATCACCCATGGAAATTTTTGACCTGAAAAATTGTGTTTATACATAAAGATTATTGCAAAAAACGATTTATCAGTGTATAATCTTTTCATTGATTGAGGTGACAGTATGAGCAGTTTTGAACGTATTATTTCATTGATAATCCCTTTTTACAATTCGGAAGAAACATTGCAAAAATGCCTTGATTCCGTTGCCGCACAGACCGTTGACAAGGAAAAACTTGAGGTGATTCTTGTCAATGACGGCAGCACCGACGGTTCGGAGGAAATAGCAAAGAAATTTGCAAGCGAAAAAACGTTTGCAACGATCATTACCCGTTCTCACGGCGGTTCGGGAGCGGCGAGAAACAGCGGAATTACTGCGGCGAGGGGAAAGTACATAGCCTTCCTTGATGCCGACGATTCACTCTCTGCCGACGCAATGAAGCATACGGTTGATTTTTTTGAAGAAAACGAAGAAAGAACGGATATTGTAGCCTACAGGATGATAAAGATGGAGTAAAGGCTAATATAACAGCAATAGATAGTATTATTCCTATTTTGTCAGAAGATAAATTATCTGTTATTTTAAGAAGTGTTAATGACAATGATTTTGAGAAATTAAAAAAATCAATAAAAGTAAGGCTTTTTGATTATGGTGATGATGAAATAAATGAAAAAACGAAACGTTATTTTTTTCAAAAGTTACGAGAACTTGACTTGCTAGGTAAATTACAACCAGTAATACATGAAAAATCGAAACTATATAAACTTGAGCTAAATTCAAAGGTGGACCTTGAAAAAATTTCAAATATAGTTGGAGTTCAATCGATAGATATATTCCATACTTATGTTTTACCATCATTTTCATTAGATATAGTAGATATGGAAAAATTAAATAATATTTCATATACAGAATCTGATACAATAATTGGAATTATTGATGGTGGAATTGGAGATAAAAATTCTGCACTGAATCAATATGTTGTTGAAAGAAAAAGTTATGTTGGTATTGATTATCAAAATCATCAACATGGTGCATTTATCGCATCGACAATATTATATGGGAATTATTTGAATAATATATCAGAAACAAAGCCAAAAAGATTTAAATTATTAGATATAGAAGCATTGCCTAACAATGAACCTGCCGTGGGGTATACAGATTCAATTTCAGAAGATGATTTGATGGATATAATTGAAGAATGCATGAAACAGTATAGTGGAGTTGTTAAGATTTGGAATCTTTCTATAGGCTTACCAGATTGTATATGTAATGGTGAGATTTCTGATTTTGGTGAATTTCTAGATATTATGCAAGATAAGTATGATGTTCAATTTTTTGTATCGGCAGGAAATGTAATTAGAAATGAAAACTGGCCTTTTGCATATAAAGATGATGATTCTGATAGGATTATTTCACCAGCAGATTCTGTTCGGGCTATCACAGTTGGTTCTCTTGCGTTAAAAGATTCGGATGACTCTTATTCAAAAAAGAATGAACCATCTCCTTTTTCATGCCGAGGACCTGGTGTTGGTTATATGATTAAACCAGAACTTGTTGATTATGGTGGAAATTATAATAAATTTAAAAAATCAAGAAATCTAGGTATATTTGGTATGACACCAGATAATAAAATAGTCGAAAATATTGGAACAAGTTTTGCAACCCCAAGGACCTTATATAAATATTCATGTGTTTATGATGAACTGGTTGAAAAAGATTTATTATTGGCAAAAGCATTGCTTATTCATTCAGCCAGAATTAATTCAAAGTCTTTAATTGAAAAAAAACAAAGATTATATACTGGATATGGAATGGCACCTGATGATCCGCAGGATATATTACGAACAAGTTCAGATGAAATCACAATTGTTTTTAAACAGGGAATAAAGCAAGGCAAAATGTTGGAAATGTTAGATTTTCCTTTCCCAAAATCACTCATTTATGATGGAAAATATCATGGTGAGATATTTATGACTTTGGTATATTCCCCTTTACTTGATAAAAATTATGGAGTTAACTATTGTAGGTCAAATGTGGATGTAAGTTTTGGACCTGTTTATTCTGATAAAAAATATAGTTCAAAAGTTGAACTTGAAAAAGGAAATGAATTTGCTTTTGAAAAAGAAAGAGTGAAAAATGGTTCAAAATGGTCATCTATAAAAGCTTATTATCATAATTTGAAACATGGGATTCAAGAAGGAAATTATTTGAAGTTAGAGATTAGTAGATTGACAAGATATGATGTGGTTTTGCCAGAACAAGAGTTTATATTAGTGTTAACAATAAGAGATCCAAAAGGAAAAGATATCTATACAGATATGGTAAATGAACTTAGAGAAAAAAGTTTTGTAACAAATAATCTTGAAGTTAAGTCTCAAGTTCGTCAGAAACTGTAATAAATTACAAGAAAGTTGTAGCCTAGTGTTTCGAGTGGTATTTGAACTCACAAGACAGAGTTGCGGAAAACTTTATAGCTGAAGCGGGAAAAAGGATTTTTTCTCCTTAAATAATTAGGAAAAATTATTCTATAATATAGGATGGAATCTGCTTATGTCAAATCAAGAACAAAATCAAATCCGGTATACAGTCGCGTGTGTAAATGAATTCGCTCGGGCTAAGTCGCTTTCTAAAACTCAGGCGTTTTTGTATCTGCTGGAGCACAAGGCTTTGGATTTTCTTACGGAATTTTATGACGTTGAGCATACGCTTTCTTTTGATGACGCGGTTTCTGACATGACGCAGATTTGCCAGAAGAATGGAGGCAAGATTCAATGACGCTTTACCACGGCTCAAATGTTGACATTCAGTTTTTCAGGCAGTTTTCGGACGGGCTTATTTCTGTTGAAACTTTGGTAAAAGAAATGGAATTCAAGAAATTGACAGACCAGTATTCTTTTCATACAGAAAAAGCGTTGTCATATCTTTTAAAAACTGGAGTTGAAAATGTCTAAGCAGGAACAGCTGATTGAATACATCACGGACGACATTGTTTCTTTTATAATGGAAGATTTCAAAGTTCCGGTTCTTGAGGCAATGCAGCGTCTTTACACGTCAGAAACTTTTTCAAAGCTGAACAATATTGAAACAGGCTTGTATCTTGAAAGTCCCGCCTATATTTATGATATTTATAAATCAGAAAAAGAGAACGGTCGAATCATTCAGCAGGAAATTTAAATAATCGGAGACAGACAAAATGTAATCTGCCCCAGTATATTTCAAAGTTTTGCGAAAATTGTAGATAATTTAAAATAGCAGTGTTTTTATTTAGGGATTATCAAAACACTAAAAACGGCCGTGCAACTGATGTCAAAGTTATTGGATAAAATCGCACCTTTTGTCTAGAAAATCATAAAAAATAAAGTAACTAAATTCCCCGAATCCTATCTAAAATATTAGGACATTTCATGAAAAACAGAAACTCTTCAAAGGAGTTTCCTGCTTATTCTTATTACCCTTAATTTTTTTCGCCAATCAATAATAGCCATCTATGATCAAACATGATTTGTGAATCTTTATTATATGGTGAAAAACCAGTTTTTCTACCGCCTGCCAGTTCAGCTTTCATCAAATTTGTTATCTCTTTTTGCACATCTTCCGGAGTATCAGTCAGTTCCATCCAGCTTTTTAGATTTACCGGCACCAAAGTAGTTTCTTCGCATTGCAGTGCGAAATCTTTCTTGAACATGTTTTCAAATTCTTCCCTGTTGAGGATTCTGGTATGGGAAGGATCACGCATATTTTCAATCTTATCATCAATTTCCCGTAAAGGTTCCTCGGCAGCTTCCATATCCCAGACCACCAACTTTCCCCCTTTTTTCAGGACACGTTTCATCTCCTCAAAAGGTTTCTCCGGATTGTCAAAATGATGGAAAGAAAGCCTTGTGATCACCAGATCAAAGGTTTCGGGTTCGTATGGAAGTTTTTCGGCATTACCACTTTGAAAGTAAATATTTTTTATATGACTTTCTTCGGCAAGTCTGATTCCCTGTGTCAGCATTTCTTCCGTCATATCCAGACAGGTAATATCCTTTACATAAGGAGCCAGAGCCCTGCCACAAATACAGGTTCCGGCAGCTACTTCTAATGCATGTTCTTCTCCTGTTGCTGCTATTTTCCGAATCAGATAGTCTGTATATTCCGCTTTTGACATATGATATGCCGCAAATTTTTCAGCCTGTTTTTTGAATGACCGTCTGACTGTATCATTATGATTCATTTTAAACGCCTCCCTATAATGCAGTTCCTTTCTTTGGAATAAACAAACTGCTCATATCCACATGTTCTAGTTCCAGCAGTGAAATTTTTTTATCAATCCCCCCTGCGTATCCTGTCAGGCTTCCATTTGTGCCTACGACTCGATGACAGGGAATGATAATGGAAATTTCGTTATGTCCAACTGCACCACCGACTGCCTGCGCAGACATACGTGAGCCGTTTTTCTTCTCAGTCAATTTACTGGCAATTTTTCCGTAAGTAATCGTCTGTCCATAAGGAATCTGTAATAAAATCTGCCACACTGCCTGTCTGAATGTTGAACCTTCCGGATGAAGCGGTGGAGTAAATTTCGGTTCCTCTCCTGAGAAATATACATCCAGCCATTTTTTTGTTTCTGCGAGAATCTCCGTTTCCTGTGAAATATGTTCATCCGGAAGTGTATTGACAAAATATTTCTGCCCTTCAAACCACAGACCTGTAAGCCCAATTTCATCCGCAGCTATCAACATATTTCCTATCGGTGAATTATAGCTACACGTGTATACCATACTTACACTTCAAAAAATGAATTTGAATCCTTCGGTGCCTGTGTCCGGTCTGTATCGGTATAAGAACGGATCTCAGAGCAAACGGTGATTTTGTAACTTTCAAACAACTTCTCCCGTCCCTCTTTTTGGCTCATACGATGCTGCATCACATTGCGCCAGCGCTCAACAGCACTTTCATCCGTCCAGATATTCATAGAAAGCAGTTTACCTTCCTCGTTCAGACTGGTAAAACGCTCAGCACGGATGAATCCCTCAAAACCGGAAAGCATAGGTTTCAGCATGGCAGCAAGATCAAGATATTTCTGCATACCTGCCTTAGTAGGTTTCACTTCAAACAATACAATAATATTTGCCATTATTCATTCTCCTTTGTCCATAAAAATTCTTTTGGTGTCTCCTGATTTGAAAAAAGCAACGGTATCAGTGTACCTTCCTCTTCGTTTTATTTTTAGGTGCATAATCCTTCATTTCTGGTATTGCACCGCCTGCCACCGCCCAAAGATACAAACTTGCTACACTACAATAAGGACTGAACCGGCGACGGTATTTTTCAAACAACTTACGGTCAATTTTCCTATGATGGTATGTCATACGCAACCCTCGTTGGATTGCAAGATCGTCATAACTAAAAATATTGGGGCGTTGCATACAAAACAATAAGATCATCTCCGCAGTCCAGACACCAATGCCTTTCAGACTGCTCAATTCCCGGATAGCTTCCTCGTCTGACATTTCCCAGACTGCATCCAGATTGAATGTATCACTATGAACTTTTTCAGAAAAGTCTGTGATATACTCCGCTTTTCGGAACGTCATCCCATAAGACTGCAATTTGGAAGCATCCACCGATAGAATTGTTTCAGCGTTTACTTCCCCTAAATCTTTTTGCATTCGCTGCCAGATGGTTGCCTGTGCTTTTGTAGATATCTGTTGTCCAATAATATGATGGATAACCGAAGAAAATAAATCTGTATCCGTTTCTCTCTTAATCAAACCAATTTTCTCAATTACTTCAGCAAGTTTTCTATCCTTACTTTTGAGATATAAAATTTCATTTTCTCCATATTCAAAATACATAGCCCGCCTCCAAACTGCTTATTGTATCTCTTTGTTCCCTATGCTATGATTATATCGCAATTTATCTGATGTGAATATCAAATTATATCTAGATAATATAACAAAATCGTCAAGATAAGCAGAGGTGTATCCATGAATCATGATAAATATATAAATTCCATCAACCTGAACCAGAATACGAATTTTCCATATCTTGTATTGAATGTGATTAATGGAAACAGTTATTCAAGGAATCCCGGTTTTCGTGTTATGCACTGGCATGAAGATATTCAATTTATTTACGTTCTGGATGGAAAGATTGAAGTGGTTACATTAGAAAGTCGAACGGTATTACACAAAGGTGATGGCTTTTTTATCAACAAAAATGTTGTACATTTAGTTGATAAGGTGGATGCCTGTCACTATAACAGTTTTATATTTCCCGACTATTTTTTAAGATTTTATCTGGGAAGTCCTGCTGAACAGATTGTAAGTCAGATCACCTCCCTGGAAGATTTTCCTGTTTTTCCAATTGTAAATGTAAAGGAAAATATAGCTGTATTAAATACCTTGAGAAAATTATCCTCTCTTGAACAGAATAAAACTGTTCTATATCCTTATGAGGTGTTGTCAACACTCTCTGTTCTTTGGTTAGAGTTTTGTCGTGCTGTTCAAATTTCAGAGAACGAAGTACATAAAAAAAATAGCCAGATTACAAATCGAATGGCTATTTTTCTTCAATATATCGAACTTCATTACCCGGAAGATGTTACGCTGGAATCACTCGCCAGAAGTGCAAATGTAAGTAAATCAGAATGTCTTCGCTGCTTTAAAACTACGCTTCAAACAACACCTTATAAATATCTGATAGAGTATCGTTTGTCCAAAGCGGCTGATCTGCTGAAAAATACAGACAAGCTGATTGAAAATATCGCTTCTGAGGTAGGGTTTAATTATGTCAGCCACTTTGGAAAATTCTTTCGTGAAAAAACAGGTTTTTCACCGAGTGAATATCGAGGAAATTTTATTTCATGCAAAAACAAAAAATAAAGTAACTAAGTTCCCCGAATAAAGTAACTATATTTCCAAATATAGTTACTTTATTTTAAAACATAGTCACTATATTTCCCCAACATACTGGGTATATTTTTGCTGCCGCTCAACAGCTCCTAGCACAGTTTTTCATAGATTTTTAACAGAAGCTCCCTAAGCGTGCTTTTTCCGTCTTCTGAAAGCCATTCGGTGAACTTGTTCTCAAGCAGATTTTTGTCCGCCTCGTTTTTTGAGCAGAGCTCGATTCCTTTTTCTGTTATGGCGACATTTTTTGACATTCTTCCGTTTTTCAATGTCATTTCCGTCTTTACAAGCTGTTTTTCTTCCAGACGCTTGATTATTCCGTTTGTCGTCGGGTGCGAGACTTCAAGAAATGTTTCAATCTCTTTTTGCGTTGTCTGCTGGTTTTCTGCCTCGTGAACAAAAATTAGGACTCGGATTTGCGCAAAAGTTATACCGAGCGAGTTTAAATTTGCATTCACCTGTTTTTCAAGTTTCTCATCAATTTTTTTTAAAAGAAATCCAATGTCGTTTTTGTGGCTGTCGTTCATCAGTCATATTTTATAACGCAAGAACAATTTTTTAAAGCAAATTTAGCAATTAACTGTAACTTGCTACAGTTAATATCGTTTTGTATGTAGTATGCTACAGTAAAACACTGCATGAACTTATTGGAGGTCGATTTTGGCTCTTTATAGAAAAATTGTTTTTTTAGGGATTTTTTCCTTATTTTCATCCGCTATTTTTGCAGAGGAAAAACTTGTTCTTACGGCGGATAAAGCTGTTGAAAAGGCTTTGGACTCTCATGTTGACATAAAACGCTCTGAAATTTCGCGTGCTCAGGCAAGGCGTGAGTATAAGAATTCCTGGAACAAGGTTCTGCCGTCTGTTTCGGCCGGAGCCTCCGCTTCTGAAAAAAAATCATGGAAAGACTCTGATTCTGACGTTGTAAACGGAACTCTTTCTTTTTCTGCTTCTCTTTCGCTTGATGCCGGAATCGCTTCTTCAATAAAGGCTCTGCGCTCGTCTTATGAGGCAGGCGAGATTTCCTATGATGAAACCGTCCGCAAGACCGAAAGTTCCGTCCGCACAGAATTTTATCGGATTCTTTATTTAAAAGAGCAGCTTGAAAATGCGCAGAAAACTCTTGAAAGCTACGAAAAGCAGTTTGAGCAGGCAAAGGAAAAATATTCGCGCGGTACTGTAACCCAGCTTGACTTATTGAGCGCGGAAGTGAACGTGGAGACCGCAAAGCCTGATGTTGACAGCGCGCGCACAAATTTTTCAAACGCACTGAAAGAATTTCTTGATGCAATCGGAATTGACCAAAACATTAATATTGAGCTTGAAGGAACTCTTGATGATGCGGAGCGTGTTTTGAAAATCGACCGCTCAGTTCTTGAAAAGTGCGTGGAAAATTCTTCGGAAGTAAAGATTCTTGAAAAAAATCTTGAGACGGCAAAGCACACAAAAAACGCAACATATTCTTCTCTTAGGCTTCCAAGCCTGAATTTGAGCGCGGATGTTTCGCCGGAAATTTATTCCTACGACAAGAATTCAAAAAACGGAGCGGAAAATCCAAGCTGGAGCGTTTCAGCTGGAATTTCACTTCCTGTTGACAGCTGGATTCCCGGCTCTTCTGCTTCTGTAAAAATAGCCGCGCTTGACGACACCATAAAAGATTATGAAGCTCAGCTTGAAAATCTAAAAAAGACTGTAAAAACTTCCGCCGCCGAAAAATTCGAGGCGATTGAGCTTTCGCAAAAAAACATAGCCGCCCGAAAAATGAACGTGGAGCTTGCCCAAAAATCCTACGAGATGACAGAGGACGCATACAGGCGGGGAACAAAAGACCTGCTTTCCTTGCAGGACGCGCTGGACAAGCTAAGCTCGGCAAAACTTCAGCTCCGCTCTGAACAGTACGCGCTTTTGTCAAACGTTCTGTCGCTTCAGGAAATGCTTTCGCTTCCGTCTGAAACTTTTTTTGAATTGCAAAAACCTTCGCAGGCGCAAGAAATCCCTGAAACTTCTGAGAATCAGAAAACAAAAAAAAATTAAAAGCAAGAAATTAAATATATTTGAGGTGAAAAAAATGAAAATCACAAAAAAACGACTTTGCTATACAGCCGGCGCAATGGTTCTTCTTGGAATTGTCGCTTGTCTTCCAAAGCGAAAAATGGAGATGCCGCCTGTTGAAAAAACTGTCTATCCTGTCCAGCTTGAAACAGTTCAAAAATCAGACTTGCAGGAATATCTTTTGCTAAGCGGAAACGTAAAGGCCGACAACACGATTTCTGTCTTTCCTGACATGGCAGGAAAGCTTGTGAATGTGCCGGTTACTCTTGGTTCTTACGTAAAAAAAGGGCAGGTGATTGCGGAAGTTGATCCTTCTGTTCCAGGCTCGGTTTACGCGAAAAGTCCGGTTTACGCTCCGATTGAAGGCTATATCACGTCTCTTCCGCTGACTCCGGGAACAACTGTTTCTACCTCGACAGAAATTGCGCGGATTGGAAACATAAAAAACTTGCAGATTGAGTCAAAAGTTCCTGAAGGAAAAATCGGCGTCCTTAAAAATAATCTTACTGCGGAAATTTCACTTGAAGCGTACAAGAACGAAACTTTCCCGGCTCATATCTTTAGAATCAGCCCGATTGTTGACGAGACTTCGCGCACAAAGGAAGTCTATTTTCTTTTTGACACAAACGATTCAAGAATTAACGCCGGAATGTACGTGCGCATAAAACTGAACACAATTCTTCATAAAAACATAATTTCTGTTCCGTCGGACTGCATTGTTACAGAAAGCGGAAAAAAATACATCTATGTTGCCTCTTCCCAAAATGAAAAGCTGGTCGTTGAAAAACGCGGGATTGAAGAGGGCGTTACAGTTGACGCGCGCACTGAAATCACAGCAGGACTGAATGAAAATGAAGAAATTGTTGTGAGCGGAATGCAGGTTCTTTCAGACGGAGCTGAAGTCCGCGATGTGAACAAAAAGACAGCGCAGCAGGGGGAATAGGTTATGAGCGTTTCAAAAAAAGTTCTTGAGCATCCTGTCCTGACAATCTGTGTTTTCGCTCTTGTTGCGATAGTCGCGTTCTTTACGCTTGGAAACATTCAGATTGACTTGATGCCTGATATGGATATGCCGGTCGCAATGGTCATGACAAGCTACGACAACGCTGGCCCTGAATCGGTTGAAAAATCCGTCACAGAAGTTCTTGAAAGCGGGCTTATAAGCGTAAGCAACCTGAAAGAGATGACTTCTGAATCTTCGGAAGGCTCTTCGCTCATAAAGCTTGAGTTCAATTACGGAACAAATATCGACACCGCGATAAACGACATCCGCGACAAGCTTGATATGGTAAAAGGAAATCTGCCGGATGACGCGGACTCTCCTCAGATTTTCAAGTTTGACTCAAGCGCAATGCCTATTATGACTCTTGCTCTTAATGGAAACCGTTCCGCAGACGAATTAAGAAAACTTGCCGACGATGAAGTTTCTGACCGTCTTGAGCAGACCGCAGGAATTGCCCAGGCCACAGTGCGCGGCGGCCGGGAGTCAATTGTAAGAATCGAGCTTAGCCAGAACAGGCTGGACGCCTACGGATTAACTCTTTCTTCTGTTGTAAGCACGCTTGCAAGCCAGAACATAGAAGTTGGCGGCGGCTCAGTCTACGAAGGCACAAGAAAATACATGGTGCGCACAACAGGCGAATTCAGTTCAATTGACGAGATAAACGACACTGTTGTTGGAAGCGCAAACGGCTACGACGTAAAGCTTTCGGACATTGGCGAGGCTTTTCTAGGCTACAAGGACCAGACGAGCGAAGTCTTCATAAACGGAAAGCCGGGTGTTTACATAAGCCTTCAAAAGCAGAGCGGAAGCAATTCCGTAAACGTTGCCAATGCGGTTTATAAAAAAATCGAGGAAATCCAGTCGATTCTGCCGGAAGGCGTTTCCCTTGACATAATTTCCGATGACTCAACTTCTGTGCGCGACACTTTGAATTCTCTTGTAAGCTCAATTCTTGAAGGATTTGTTCTTGCGGTTCTTGTCCTTTTTGTGTTCCTGCGGAGCGTAAAAAGCACGGTGATCATGGCGATTTCAATTCCTTTCAGCGTTCTGATTACAGTTCTTGTGATGGTCTTTAGCGGAATAACGCTGAACATGATTACAATGACCGGGCTTATTCTTGGAATCGGAATGGTTGTTGACGCTTCTGTCGTTGTCCTTGAAAACATTTACTCATACAGAATGAGGGGAACGAGCGCGAAGGTTTCTGCGGAAATCGGAACTCAGGAAGTAATGTCCTCTGTAATTTCCGGAAACCTTACAACAATCTGCGTTTTTATTCCGTTCTTTGTGTACAAGTCAAAGCTTGATATGCTCGGCGAGCTTTTTACAACGCTTATGGTTGTAATTATAATCGCTCTGCTTTCCTCTCTTGTTGTCGCAATGTTCCTTGTCCCGGTTCTTGCCGGCAAATTTCTTCCGGTTGACAACAGAAATGAAGTTCCTATAAAGAACAAATTCCTTAAAAAATGCGACTCCGCCGTGGAAAACGCAATCGACTTTGTTCGCGACAGATACCGCGCAGCTTTGAGGGTTGCGCTTCATCACCGCTTTGCAACCGTTCTTGTCTCGTTCACAGTCCTTGCGTCCTCGGTCTTGCTTTTCAGCCATCTGCGTGTAAGCTTTATGTCGAATTTCAATGACACAGAAGTTGGGCTGAACGTGGAGCTTCCGCTTGGAACAAAACTTTCCGAGACAAAAAGCGTTCTTGAGCAGTTCTACCAGATTGCAAAGGACGAGATAAAAGGCTACGACAACATTATTGTAAGCGTCGGCTCTTCCAGCGGAATGGCTTTAAGCTCCGACACTTCATACAAAGGCTCGATAAGCATAACTCTTCCTGACGCCTCAAAGCAGATTGACAATGCCGACAGCGTAAAGCAAAAGCTCCGCCGCCATTTTGAGGATTTCCCTACGGCCACGTTCACTTTTGACGACGGAAAAATGCAGCAGATGACAGGAAGCGACATTGACATCGCGCTTTCAGGAAGCAGCCTTGAAAAACTGATTGAGACAGGAAACCAGATTAAAGACCTTATAAAAGAAAAAATCCCGGAGGCTACAGAGCCGAGCCTTGACATTGAGGAAGGACTTCCGCAGGTTGAAATCCAGATTGACCGCGCCCGCGCCTCATCATTCGGAATCAGCGTAAGCTCAATTGCGAACGAGATAAACTACAGCATAAACGGAAAAACCGCCACAACCTACCGCGCGGACGGAGACGACTACAGCGTGGTTGTTCTGCTTAGCGACCAGGACAGAGGCGACATTCCGGACCTTGAAAAAATCTACGTGAACGGAACTAACGGACGCTACGCGGTTTCAAATTTTGCGCAGGTTGTGCGTGGAACAGGCCCTGTCTCAATTAACCGTGAAGACAAGACAAGAACAGTCCACCTTACCGCAGGAATTACAGCCGGCTCAAGCGCAGGCGAAGTTGAAAACCAGATAAAGCAGGCAATGAATGAAAATATGGTTATCCCTGAAGAAGTGAATGTTTCTTTTGAAGGCTCCTGGAAAGACACGATGAACACAATGAAAATTCTTCTGATTGTAGTCTTCCTTGCCGTAATCCTTGTGTTCGGTGTAATGGCGGGAACTTATGAGTCGTTCAAAGATCCGTTCATAAATATGTTCACGCTTCCGTTCCTGATTGTAGGCGTTGTTTTGATTCACCTTGTTACAAACCAGGCGTTCAGCATGGTTTCAATGCTTGGCGTTGTAATGCTTGTAGGAATTGTTGTAAATAACGGAATCATTCTTGTTGACCAGACGAATCTTCTTGTGCGCCGGGGAATGAAAGTGCTTGAAGCATGTGAAAGCGCCGGAGCCTCGCGCCTTCGCCCTGTCCTTATGACAACGCTCACGACAATTCTTGGAATGATACCGATGGCGTTCTTTGGAGACGCAAACTCCTCAATGACTCAGCCGATCGGGCTTTGCATAGTCGGCGGACTTACATCAAGCACAATCGTAACGCTTTTTATAATTCCAGTCCTGTATTCGCTTTTCAACAAAAAAGAAGACAGCCAGAAAAAAAATGAAATCGCGCCGGAGCTTTTGGCAATGCTGAAAGAAAACCGCAAGAAAAACACAATCCGCTGATATAGAATATAGAATAGAAAGGAAACAAAAATGATAAGAGTAGAAATAATCGCAAACCAGTCAGTCCACGAGGAAATCATAAAAAATCTCGAAGCCGTAGTCCCGGACTTATGCTATTCGCTGATTCCGCTAGTCTATGGACGCGGAAAAAAATCTTACAAGCTAGGCACAACAACCTGGCCTGAAACAAACTTTATTCTAATCGCATACTGCCCAGAAACCGCCGAAACAGACATTCAGACAGTAATCGAATACGAAAAGAAAAAATTCCCTGATGAAGGAATAAAGATTTTTGTGCTGCACGATAAGAAGCCGGAATAGACAGACTACGAGAAATGAGGGGGCGTTCCCCTCGTTCTGTTTCGGCAAGCTCAACAACCGCTCGGGTCGGGCTTTCCGGGGTTACGCTATCGCTACATAAAATAGTAAATGCTAAAAAATTGCTTCAAGTATTCGCAATTTTTCTTAACGCATTTCCTATTTTACAAGCCCCTACAATCCTTAACGCAAGAAAAATGTTTTTTCCCTTCCCAAAATATTTTTTTTATGTTAATATATTTTCTTGGAATTTTATGCGTGCAGAAAAAATCAATGGGAAAAAATTAACATATATATCTCTTTTCAGCAGTGCTGGAGTTGGATGCTACGGTTTTAAAATGGCTGGTTATAACTGCATCGCAACAAATGAACTTATTCCTCGCCGTTTGGAAATTCAAAAATTTAATAATAAATGCAAATATGAAAGCGGCTATATTTGCGGTGATATAAAAGATGAATCAACAAAAGCCGCTCTTTTTTCGCAAATTGATTTATGGAAGCAGAAAGAAGATTTGAAACGTGTGGATGTGCTTATCGCTACTCCTCCTTGTCAGGGAATGTCTGTCGCAAATCACAAAAAGGCAGAAAATGAAATTATACGTAATTCTCTTGTTGTCGAATCCATAAAAATCATAAAAGAAGTAAATCCAAAATTCTTTATTTTTGAGAATGTGCCTGCATTTATGAAAACTGCATGTACTGATATTGACGGCCAGGAAAAGCCAATTTCGCAGGCAATCGAGAGCAATCTTGGAGAAAGATATTCTTATATTTCACGAGTGATAAACTTTAAGGATTATGGAGCTTGTTCCAGCCGTCAGCGCACTTTGGTTATTGGTGTTTCAAGAGAATTTTCTGATGAAATTTCCCCTATTGAACTTTTCCCGTCAATTGAAGAAGAAAAAACTCTTAGGCAGGTTATTGGCAATTTGAAGTCGCTCAGTTTTGGAGAGATTGGTAAAGATGATTTTTATCATGCTTTCCGAACTTACCCGGAGCATATGCGAACTTGGATTCACGATTTGAAAGAAGGCGAATCCGCATTTGACAACAAAGACATTGAAAAGATTCCTCACCAAGTAAAGAACGGGCAAATTGTAATCAACAAAAGAAAAAACGCGGATAAATATACTCGCCAATATTGGGATAAAGTCGCTCCTTGTGTTCATACAAGAAATGATCAGCTTGCAAGCCAAAACACAATCCACCCGCAAGACGACAGAGTTTTTTCAATACGAGAACTGATGAGAATGATGACTATTCCTGACAGTTTTAAATGGATTGATAAATCTCTCGATGAACTTAACGATTTACCAGAAAAAGAAAAATCAAAACTCTTGAAAAAGGAAGCCGTAAAAATTCGGCAGTCGATAGGGGAAGCCGTTCCTACAAAGATTTTCAACAAGATTGCTGAAAATATAAAACAGGCTGTTTCTTATGAAATAAAAACAGTTGCTGAGATAAATAAAATAATTTCTAAATTTGAATTAACTCAAAAAAAAAATCTTGTCTCTTTTATAAATGAAAATCCTCTGAATATTTCTGTTTCCGCATTAGGAAGAATTGCAGAGCTTTGCAATTCAAAAAGAGTTGAGAATGCGGCATATTTTACAAATAAGTCACTAATTACAGAAATTGTAAAAAATATCCCTGATATTGAAAAAAAAGAGCTCAATATTTTAGAGCCATCAGTTGGAGTTGGAAATTTTATTCCGCTTATTTTGCGAAAATTCGAGAACAAAAAAATCAATCTTGATGTAATTGATATAAATGCGGATTCTCTTGAAATTGCAAAACTGCTGATTTCAAAAATAAATATTCCAGATGGTTTTAGAATAAACTATATAAATGCAGATTTTCTTTTATACAACGTAAATAAAAAATATGATTTTGTAATTGGAAATCCGCCGTTTCAAAAAAGCAATATTGAGTCCAATCTGCTAAAAGCATATAAGAAAAATGTAATCAATGATGAAACAAACAATTTGTGTTCTTTTTTTTTGGAAAAATCCATTTCAATTTCTGACTATGTAGCAATGGTTTTCCCAAAGTTTTTGCTTAACACTCCAGAATTTTCAAAAAGCAGAAATTTTCTTTCAAAAAAAGCAGTTGATTGCATTGTTGATTTCGGAGAAAAAGGCTTTAAAGGCGTTCTTGTCGAAACTCTTGCGATTTTTATAAACAATAATGCTTTGCCTGATAAAACAAAGGTCATTTCTATCACAAAGCATTTAGAAATAAGCCAAAAACAGGATTATATTTTCGATGAAAAGTTGCCATATTGGATTATTTATAGGAATGACTTTTTTGATAAAGTTTTAAAAAAACTTGATTTCGGAGAATTTTCAGTGTTTCGCGACAGGCAAATCACAAATGCAAAGCTAAATTCCTCAAATGGAATCAGAGTTCTAAAATCAAGAAATATAGACGATTCTGGAACAAGTATTTTAACTTTGCCTGATTACGATTCTTACATAATGCCGAATGAAGCAAAAGAATTATCTGTTTTCAAATATTTAAATTCTGAAAATATTTTTTTGACTCCAAATATGACTTACAAGCCAAGAATGATGAGAAAGCCGAAAAATTGCTTGGTGAATGGTTCTGTCGCTATATTGTTCCCTAAGAAAAACTTAAATGTTTCTGACAAGCAGCTTGCTTATTTTTCAACGGATGAATATCGGGCGTTTTATCAGATTGCACGAAATTATCAGACACGCTCGCTGAATGTAGATTCAAATTCAGTTTATTTTTATGGATTATTAAGAAATGAAACAGGAGAAGAATAATATGATTACAGAGCAACAAGTTACTGATTTTATGAAATCATTTGATTATGACATCAGAAAATCTCATAACGGAAGGTGGATTGATCAAAAATGTACCCCTGATGTTATTTCATTTATTGCAGATTGTATTTGTTATTTTGCAAATAAAAAACCAGACGAGGAATTTACAAGTCAAGATATTTGGTTTAGTGATTATGCAGTCAAAAATACAGAAGCAGTCTTTAAGAAGCCTAGTCCAAAACAAAATGAGGCAAAAAATGAGTATGATAAATTTTTTCAACAGCCCATGAAGTTATTTGCAAATGCCCAACTTATGACAGAGCGAAAAGAAGGCGTAAAAAATATTTACAGAATAAATAACTTTGAAATACTGGAATATATTTCTTTAAGTGAAAAAAATGCTTTGAAATTTTTGCATCGATACATTGAAAAAGTCTTAATTGACAGTGAAATGATTTGTTATTTTCAAAAGTTTTTTGATTATCAAAAGAATATAATAGTTAATAAAGACAAACTAAAAATGCTTTATAATGAACTACGAGAACAATTCTTTTTCTTTACGCATCGCTATACTTTAATAAAAGGTCAATATGAACCTGGTAGGATTTTTACAAAAGTTATAAATCCTCTTGCATATTTTAATAATGCATATGGAACAGAAAGAGGTCATGTTTCTTTAGATTTAATAACTTATGATGTTCTTATGTACAATCGCAATAATTTTCGCGACATTTATGCAAATAAGCCAAAAGGTATAACTCGAAAAGCTTATGCAGAAAAGCATCATGTCGAAATCAATGAAAAATATTACGAATACCAGTCATCAAAAGCAAAACGTTTTCTACGTATATTTAATGATCAGTACAGAAATGGATTGACAGAACATTTAGAGAAAAATCATTTAAGTGATAAAGCAATTCACATTCACCATATTTTTCCAAAAGCATTATATCCAGAAATTTGTGCTTATCTCGAAAACTTGATTGCTTTGACACCAACTCAGCATTATAATTACGCACATAAAAATGGTCACACACAAGAAATAAATATTGAATATCAACATCAATTATTATTATCAAAAGCAGATAGAATAAAAGAAAATATTGAAGAGAGTTATTCAGAAAAAATTGAACGCATCTACGAATTTCCACGTTTTCTTCATGTGTTAAGTGTTGGCTTTGACGAAGATGATGTTGAAACAATTGCGGATATGGATTTTACATCTGTAATGAATGCAATAAATGTACATTATGCAAAGAAATGAAGGAGTTTTTTATTATGGGAAAATTGATTTATGGAAAAAATCAACAGTTAAAATTTAATAATGAACAAGAAAAGCAAGACGCAATTGATTATATCTTAAATCATCCTGAAAATGTTGACTTTAATATTCATGAAGATAACCAAAATCAAGGTGCTTGGGGACCTGAAGAAAGAATTCATTTTTATAATGAAGCAGGCGTTCCAGAGTGTTTAAAAAGGCAAATGACAGCTGGAAGAGGTGAGCTTTATGGTAGAATTAATTGTAAAGATTTTTGCGAAGAATTAAGAGAAATAGCAAAAAATCATAATAAATAATGTTAACCTTTTACTAATAAGGTATAACATTGCTTTAATACGTTTGCCATACTGGGGTGTTTATTCCTCATAAAATAATTTCAATATCTGAATCGTCTTTCTTTCTGCTCATTCGGAAACTTTCCAGCACATTTTCCGCTTATGAAATTTTTGCGTTGTCCGTCAAAACGTATTTTTATGTCATGAAATAATTTCACGGTTTGCCCAGCGTGTTTTCTGTCCGTGCGGAAAATTTCACGAGCCTCCCAGCGTGTTTTTTGCTTATGAAATTTCTGCATTGCACTGAAAAACGCATTTTCTTTGAATGAAATAATTTCACGAGCCGTCCAATGCGTTTTCTGCAAATGAAATTATTTCGCAGGGCAGCAAAATCCGTTTTCTTGAAACGCAATGATTT
>OQVN01000332.1_pt1 | contig 18369 bp, 9 predicted proteins | sample 1691621 | NCBI WGS metagenome assembly OQVN01 (sample SAMN03418278, study PRJEB22391) | human gut metagenome | biome: human-gut; feature: organic feature; material: feces | host: Homo sapiens | place: Tanzania | collected 2013-01 | reverse complement strand
AACAAGGATAAGATGAAGAACGAGCAGTTTACCACCCAGTATGTGGATAACTTCACTTCTAACGAGCCTATTCCTTCAGTAGAAGAGGAGAGCCAGATTTGGAAGATGGTAGTTCCAAACTTGCCTCTTGAGGTTATCAACAGCTATGCCAAGCAGTTGGTTTGCCAGAGCGATACCAACCTTGTATCATTGGTAATGATGCGCGAGCAGGCTGGTGCTGTTTATCCTACAGAGCAGGAACTCTCTGCCATCGTAAAGCAGGTACGTGCTGAGAAGCTCGAGGCTTATGTAGATAATGTTAAGCAGGAACCTCTCATCGCCCAGGCTCCTAAGGCTGGTAAGATTAAGAAGACTGTTGAGAACAGGAAGTTGGGCTTCAAGGAGTTGACTCTTTCTAATGGCGCTAAGGTGGTATTGAAGAAGACCGATTTCAAGGACAATGAGATTGCTTTCGCAGCTTCAGCCAATGTGGGCTATTCTACTTTCGGCAAGGCAGATTTCCTGAATGCTACATTTGCAGCAGATGTGCTCGATGCCAGTGGTCTTGGCGATTTCTCAAGCAATGAGCTTGATAAGGCTTTGGCAGGTAAGCAGGCTGGCGTTTCGTTCAGCTTCAGTCCTTTCAATCATGGCTTGAAGGGTAATTCTACTCCTAAGGACATCGAAACCCTGATGCAGCTCATCTATCTCAAGATGACCGCAGTAAGCAAGGATCAGAAGAGCTTCGACAATATGAAGAGTATGATGGCTACTGTTCTTGCCAACAAGAGCAACAACCCAAACCTCGTATATCAGGATTCTGTTCAGAGTACTCTCTATTTGGGTAGCAAACTTGCCCGTGTACCAGAGGCAAGCGACATCAAGGATCTCAATTACGACCGTATCCTGGAGATTGGTAAGCAGTTCTATGGCAATGCCAAGGACTTCACCTTCTATTTCGTAGGTAACTATGATGAGAAGACTCTCCTTCCACTCATCGAGCAGTATATTGCCAGTCTGCCAAACAATGGCTTCAAGCTGAAGAACAAGCAGATTCCTTATGCTAAGGGTAAGGTAAGCAATATCTTTACCAAGGCAATGGAGAACCCACAGAACCAGGCAACAGAGATTTGGTATACCAAGGCTCCTTTCACCTTGAAGAATTTTGTTCTTGCTGATGTTTCTGCCCGTTTGCTGGAGATGAAGTATTTGCGTACTATCCGTGAGGAACTCAGTGCTGCTTATCATGCAGGTGCAAACTATGGTTTGCTTCGCGATTATGATAACAAGGCTGCCATCTCTATTACAGCCGTAGCTCAGCTGAACCCAGAGAAGTCGGATATCGCTATTCCTTACTTCTTCAAGGGTATGGAAGAGACCGTAGCTCAGCCAAATGCAGAAGACCTTCAGAAGGTAAAGGAGATTCTCCTGAAGCAGGCAGCTGTAAGCGAAAAGACTAATGGCTATTGGCTCGGTGCATTGAGCACATTCGAGCGTATGGGTGTTGATACTCATAGCGATTACAAGGAGATGGTGAAGAATCTGAAGGCATCTGAGATTTCAGACTTCCTGAAGAATGTCATCTTGAAGAGTGGTAATCACTTCGAGATTATCATGAAGGCTGTGAAGAACGAGAAGTAAAATCTCGGACTTGATATAATAAACGTAAAAATCCCGTTGTACAAGCCAGATGGCTGACAACGGGATTTTTTACGTTTTTTTTCTTTTCCCAAAATTTCTGAAACTCATCATTTAAGAGTCGTTTCGAAAAATCTCTCTTTAAAAAGAAAGGATGCGTCCTTATAAGAACTTCATCTTTTCCTCCTTTTACTTCGTGTCTTTGAAGAGCATTAACCTCTTCTCTTTGCCTTAGAAGCAAGAGCTTCACGGCGATCCTGAAGAATCTGTTGGCATCTATCGATAGCCTGATTCTGATTCTCTGAATTTACCTTAATTAAATCATTCATAACCTATTGATATTTGTTAACTGGTTGCAAAGATAGGGGTTTCTACCTATTTCTAGGTACAAAATGCATGAAAATGCGTGTTTTATTCGTTATTTTTTGATTTATGTCAAAAAAACGTGCAATCGTTTGAACTGTTTTCCCCCTTTCTAACGATATTCTCCCTATATTGAATGATTTTTTCATTATGTTTTAAACGATTTGTCATCGCAATCGTCTATAATAACGTAGAAAGAGTAGAAATGATGAGTTTTTAGGGAGATTCATACACGAAATAGGGATTTTTCTTATCGTATTCCCGATTTTTTTGCGAACTTTGCACCCGAAAGAACAATAGAAAGTATGGGTATATATAAATAAGAGTGATAAAATAAATATATAGAAAGCAATGAAAAAGGTATTTCTTTTGGCTGCCCTCGTGCTCGCATGCACAGCTGGCAGCAACGCAAGCGCTATGAACGAGGCAGCGCTCAATGCCTCAATGTCTGAGATGATGCCGGTTAAGAAAACGACTAAGAAGACAACAAAGAAGACTTCGAAGAAGACTTCAAAGAAGACTACGACCAAGAAGACTTCTACAAAGAAAACAACTTCTGCTGCATCTAACACAACAACTGCTGCAACAACAACTGCAGCAACAACCAGCAATGCCGCTACATCTACCAGTACAACCAGCAATGCAGGCTCTGCCATAGCTGGTATCTTGGGTGCTGTACTGGGCGGAAACTCTAACAGCAGCAGCTCTGCAGGTAGCAGCATTATCAATGGCATTCTGAACAATGTAATCGGTTCAGGTACCTTCAGCAAGCAGGAACTCTGTGCCCATACCTGGAAGTACAGCAAGCCGGGATGCGCCTTTACTTCTGAGAATCTCCTGGCAAAGGCTGGCGGTGAGATTGCTGCCAACAAGGTAGAGGAGAAGTTGGGTGAGTATTACAGCAAGTTTGGTTTCAGCGGCTCAAATACCTATTTCACCTTCAAAACTGATGGAACTTTCGCTGCCAAGATAGATGGCAAGTCATGGCAGGGCAATTATACTTTTGATGAGAAGACTCATGCCATTCAGATGAAGGGCTTGCTCTTGAGTATGTCGGGTTATGCTACCAAGACTACCAACGGCATCAGCCTGCTCTTCGACCAGAAGAAGTTGCTCAACCTCATCAAGACCATCGGTTCCCTCAAGGGTAATTCTACGCTCAGCGCTCTCGGTACTATCGCCAATAATTACGATGGTTTGCGTGTAGGTTTCGAGATGACTAAGTAATTTGAAGGATAGAATCCATAACCGAGCCTTCTGTTGGAGTGGGCTCCGTAGATGATAATCGCCCTGTAAGAAGTAAAGCATCTTTTAAGCTATGCTTTGCTTCTTGCAGGGCGATTTTTTCTTGTTTATTTCACGTTCAGTTTCAATGTCTTTACATCCTTGCTGTTGGTTCCTATCATAATCTGGAAGTCGCCAGGTTCTATCACGTGCTTCAGATCTGCGTTGTAGAACTTGAGCATATCTGGGGTGATATCAAAGCTTACCTCCTTACTTTCACCTACTGCCAGATGGATGCGCTGGAAACCTTTCAGTTCCTTTACAGGGCGGGAGATGCTGGCTACCATGTCACGGATGTAGAGCTGCACAATCTCGTCGGCATCGCGGGAGCCATTGTTCTTAACGGTGACGCTAGCTGTAATCTTCTTGCCATCCTGCCATTCGGTAGCCTCCTCATTGCTGATGCCGGCCTCCTGGCTGCTCAGGCGGAAGTTGCTGTATGAAAAGTAGGTGTAGCTCAAACCGTAACCGAAAGGATAGAGCGGACCATTGCTTACATCCAGACAGTTGCTGGCAAACTTGGCAAACTTCTCATTATCGTCTGCTACAGGGCGACCGGTGTTCTGATGGTTGTAGTAGAGAGGCTCCTGACCGGTAGTCTTAGGCATCGAAGTGGTGAGCTTACCCGATGGCGATTTGTCGCCAAAGATGACATCGCAGAGTGCATCGCCCATCTCTGAACCTCCAAACCATACATTCATGATGGCTGGTACATGGGCTTTCTCCCAAGTAAGGACCGTAGGACGGCCCGCAAAGTTGAGGAGCACTACTGGCTTGCCCGTCTTCAGGAGTTCGGCAAGCAGTTCGCGCTGTACGTCCGGCATCTCCAGGTTGGTACGGCTACCGCATTCGCCACTCATCTCGGCACTTTCGCCCATAGCACATATAATGACATCTGCCTCTTTTGCTATCTTCAGCGCTTCAGCCTTCATTTCGGCCTCGTTGCCCCAGTTGATCGGTTTACCGGATTCGCCGTTTTTCTGCAGCTCCTGATTGCGCCAGATATTGCTTCCCTGGGCATATAATAAGGTGGCTTTTCCGGCAAGTGCATGCTCCATTGCCTCCTTGATGGTGGTATATTTAGATGGTGCCTGAGCCACGCTCCATGTGCCGGCTATGTTGTTTCGGGTGTCGGCAAGCGGACCTATCAGGGCTATCTTTCCTTCCTTCTTCAGTGGCAGGATATTGCCTTCGTTCTTCAGAAGCACGAAGGTCTCTGCTGCTACATCGCGGGCTGCCTGACGGTTCTCTGCGGTATAAATCTCGCTCTTGCTGCGCTTGGTGTTGCAGTAGCGGTAAGGGTCGCTGAACAGGCCCAGTTTATATTTCGCTTCCAGAATGCGGCGGCAGGCGATATTCACATCTTCCTCGCTCACCTTTCCTTCTGCTATGCTCTTTGCCAGATGCTTTACGAAGGCGTTGGAGCACATATCCATATCGGTACCTGCCTTCAGTGCCTGTTCCGAAGCCTCCTTGAGGTCTTTAGCCGTTCCGTGCTGCAGAATCTCGGCGATAGAAGCGTAATCGGTAACCACGAAACCGTTGAATCCCCACTGCTTTCTCAAGACATCGGTCATCATCCATTTGTTGGCTGTAGCAGGTATGTAGTCGATGAGATTGAATGAAGACATCACGCTGCCTACGCCAGCCTTCACCACTGCCTCGTAAGGTGGCAGATACTGGTTCATCATGCGCACGCGGCTCATATCTACCGTGTTATATTCCTTTCCGCTCTCAACGCCTCCGTACAGGGCAAAATGCTTCAGACAGGCCATGATGCGGTTGGCTCTCAGAATCTCTTCTGTGCGCATATCCACGCCCTGGTAGCCCTGAGTCATCGCTGCTCCCATCACGCCGCTCAGATAAGGATCCTCGCCATTTCCTTCGCTTATTCGTCCCCAGCGGGCATCGAGTGCAATGTCTACCATAGGAGAGAATGTCCAGTTGATGCCGTCGGCACTTGCTTCCTTGGCCGATACTTCGCCTACCTTCTTCATCGCCTCGGTATCCCATGAGCAGGAGAGGGCGAGAGGGATAGGGAACATCGTTTCGTAACCATGAATCACGTCCATACCTACGAGCAGCGGGATGCCCAGACGGCTGTTCTTGATGGCGATTTCCTGCAGAGCCTTGATTTTATCGAGCCCTTTGATATTGAAAACTCCGCCCATGTTGCCCTGGGCGATATCGCTGCCTACCTGAGTATCAAGTGCGCCGCCGGTGGTGATGTCGCCAGCTACCATCAGGTTCAGCTGACCAATCTTCTCCTGTAGCGTCATCTTCGCCATCAGTTGGTCGATATACTCCTTCATGGGTAGAATCTTGCCTTTCTTGGTTGTGGCAGTTACTTTTTTCTTAGGGGCTGCGGTATGGGCGAAAGCAGGTGCTGCCATAGAACCAGCCAAAAGAAATGTGAGTGATAAAAGTGCTGTTCTCATTGTTTATTATGTTAATTGTTATTTTTGATACTTATTTTTGCAAAGATAATGCAAAAGAGCGCAATGAAAGCTGCTTTCAAATTGCCGAATGCAGCTTATCTTCTGCAAAGATAATAAAAAAGATGATACGATGTGCGATAGAAATGTTAAAATGTGGATGAACTTTTCTTTTTAGATAGGAATGTGTCTGATAATGAGATGGATAAGAAAAATTGAGAATATATAAAAAGTGGATGCGGTATAGACGAAAAATGCGAAGAAATCTATATTTTTTCTATATTAGATTTTGTCGTTTCCGTTTTTTTTATTACTTTTGCACATGAAACCTCATGAAAATAAATCAATCTTAAACGGAATCAAGTTGATGTATCGCGTAAATGAATTATGGGGAAAGGCATTCTTCTTCCTGCTCTTTGTCTTGATGCCTCTTTCTCTTGCAGCAAAAACAACAGATAATATGGAGCAGCTTTTTCAGAGTCTGGACAACGCCATTGCCCATTCGGCTGATTATGTGAAGGTACGTGAAGCCCGAATTCGCGATTGGGAGCAGAAACTGAAGACCGCCAGGCGCCTAAGCAGTAAGTATGATGCCTGCTTTGCGCTCTTTGAGGAATACCGCTCCTACAAGAACGACATGGCGCTGAAATACATCAACCAGTGTATGGAACTTGCCTTCAGAATGGGCGATAAAAAGAAGGTGGGGAATGCCAAGGCGCTGCTTGCTTTCCAGGAATCTACCACGGGCGATTATGCCGAATCGTACGACCTGCTGAAGTCTGTCAATATCGCTGATCTTGATGCTGAGGGCAAACGCAACTACCTCTGGGCTTGCCAGCACCTGTATGGCGAGATGGCATATTATTCCAACGTTCCTTCCTTGAAGAAATATTATGCCGGCAAGCATAATGCCTATCAGGCTGCAATAGACAGCACATTCAGCCATGATGATGACCTTTATCTGCAGATGCAGGAGGTGAGGGCACGCGATGCAGGCAATATGAAGGAGGCTTTGCGATTGAGCGATAAGCGGCTGGCGATGACGAAACCGGGCACCCATCAGTATGCCATTGTACAGTTTTATCGCGGCTTGACCTACAATCAGTTTGGTGATAAAGAGCAGTTCCTCCGCTGCCTCTTGCGTTCTACTATCTGCGATGTCCAGTTGGCTGTGATGGACCAGGGGTCGCTCTGGGAACTCGCCAATCTGCTCAACGCCGAACCGGGCGAGCAGAAGCGCTCTCACGAGTATATCAAGTTTGCCTGGAAGTCGGCTACCGTTTTCAATACGCCTATCCGCAGCCGCCAGATCATGCCTGTGCTCACGCAGATTGAGGAGGGATATCAGAAAGAACTTTCTTCGAGCAACCAGCATCTGCGGCTCATGGTAGCGTGTTCAGCCTTGCTTCTCTTTGTGGTTATGCTCTTGCTCTACTATGTCAACAAGCAGCGCAAGCGCATTGCTGCGGCCCATCATAAGTTGAAGGAAACCAACCATGCCTTGCAGTTGGCAAATGAGCGTCTTAACGAGATGAACCAGTCGCTCAACGAGATGAACCAGTCACTCAACGAGAGTAACAAGATGAAGGAAGTATATATTGGTCGATTCCTGCGCCTTTGTGCCATCTATGTCGACAAGATAGAGACCATGCGCAAGCGAGTAGTGAAACTGGTGAAGGCTAGAGAACTCAACAAGTTGCTGGAGCAGATGCAGGCTGGCGAGGCCTACATGGGCGAGCTGTATGAGTATTTCGATTCCGCCTTCCTGAAGCTCTTCCCTGACTTTGTTGAGGAGTTCAATGCCCTCTTGAAGCCTGAAGAGCGTATCGTGCTCGAAGATGACAGCCGTCTTTCTACCACTCTCCGTATCTTTGCCCTTATCCGTCTGGGCATCGAGGACAGTTCTAAGATTGCCGAGTTCCTTCACTATTCTGTGAACACTATCTATAATTATCGCGCCAAAATCAAGAATAGTGCCATCTGTGACAGGGAAGAGTTTGAGCAGCGTGTGAAGCAGATTGGCATGAAATAATAAGTCAAGCTTTTTTGAGTGAATAGAAGTTTGACGCCCTATTTCAAGGCGCCAAACTTTTAAACATGCTGAAGTTTCGCAAGTAAGCTCCTAGCCCGTACTTGAACCACTTGCGAAACTTCAGTAACATGTATAGAGAAGCTGTGTCTCATAAGAGTAAATGCTTCGGGGTAGTCATCATTTTTTTAAAAGAGCTCGAAGGCTTTCTTGAGCTTCAGGTTATCGGCTGCATTACCAACAAGAGCCTCAAACTTTCCGGCTTCAGCCTTCCAGGATGAAGATGCCTCATCGTAGAAACTGAGGGCCTCTTTGCTGATGGTGATGCTGATATCCTTGCTCTCACCTGGCTGGAGATAAACCTTCTGGAATCCCTTCAGCTCCTTCTGAGGGCGGTCTACCGATGCCTTGACGTCGTGGATATAGAGCTGAACCGTCTCTGATCCGGCACGCTTTCCGGTATTCTTTACGTTTACGGTAAAGGTGATTGTGCCGTCCTGCTTCATCTGTATCTTGTCGCTGCGGAGATTAGAGATGGCAAACTGGGTGTAGCTCAAGCCGTGACCGAATGCAAAGGTAGGCTTGATGCGCTCCTTATCGGTCCAGCGGTAACCTACATAGATGCCTTCCTTATATTCCTCATCAATGATGTTGCCCTTCGTGCTGGCTCCACCTTCCTGACGCCAGGTTCCCGGATAGGTATTGAGAGCATGAGCACCAACTTCCTTCAGCGAATTGACCCATGTAAACGGCAACTTGCCGCTAGGGTTGGCATCGCCTGTAAGGATGCTTGCCAGGGCTTCGCCGCTCTCCGAACCGATGAACCAGCCCTGTACGATGCCGGCAACCTTAGCCTTCCAAGGCATAGCTACCGCATTGCCCGAGATGTTGACATAAACGAAGTTTCTGTTTGCCTTAGCCAAAGCCTCAATCAGCTTATCCTGATTGTATGGCAGCTCATATTGCTTGCGGTCGTGACCCTCACAGTCCTGGAAATCGCTCTTGTTCAGACCACCAAACATGATGACATAGTCGGCTGTCTTGGCTTTCTCTACGGCTTCGGCTATCAGTTCAGCCTTGCTGCGCTTGTCTTCCAGGTTCTGGCCGGTTGTAACGCCATTGTAGTTGCCCGTTACATCGCCCACATATCCGCGGGCATAATCTACCTCGATGCCGTCCTTGCCCAAGCGCGTCTTCAGACCATCGAGAGGCGAAATCTCGCGCTGTACCTTGAGCGAAGAAGAGCCTCCGCCTACGGTCATCATTTTGATGGCATTCTCGCCTACTACCAGTATGCGCTTAGCCTTCTGGGTGTTGATAGGGAGCACATTGTTCCTGTTCTGGAGCAATACGATGCCTTCCTCAGCAATCTGTCTGGCTGCTGCATAATGGCTCTCTGAGCAGAGGAAACCATGAGGACGGTTCGGATTCATCGTGGTGCGATAGAAGAGGCGCAATACGCGGCGCACCTTATCGTCCAGCTCCTTCTGGGTGAACTTGCCTTCCTGTATGGCCTTCATGTAAGGCATGGAGAGATAATAGTTGTCGTAGGCATTGGTAGCGCCCATCGTAAGACCGTCTGTCCAGGTGCCGAACTCCATATCCAGCCCGTTCTTTACAGACTGCTCCAGGTCGTGAGCACCGCCCCAGTCGCTTACCACGACACCATCATACTTCCAGTCGCCCTTCAGAATCTTGTTCAGGGTCCACTGGTTGTGGCAGTTGTGCTCATTCTTATATAGGTTGTAGGCTCCCATGATGCCCCATGTCTTACCCTTCTCAACAGCCGCCTTGAAGGCAGGGAGATAGATTTCGTGGAGAGCACGGTCGCTGACGATTACGTTGACCTGATGGCGGTATTCCTCATCGTTGTTCAGGCAATAGTGCTTTACGCAGGCTGATACGCCCTTAGACTGCAATCCCTGGATATACGGCACAACCATGATGCTTGCCAGGAACGGATCTTCGCCCATATACTCGAAGTTGCGGCCGTTGAGAGGCGTGCGGTAGATGTTGACGCCAGGACCCAGAATCATGTCCTTGCCGCGATACAGGGCTTCTTCGCCCAATGCTTCGCCATAGATGCGGCTCATCTGCGGATTCCATGATGCGGCAAGACAGGTGAGGGCAGGGAAGGCTACACAGGAGTCGTTGGTCTGACCAGCCTGTTCCCACTCATCCCACAATACGTCAGGACGCACTCCGTGAGGTCCGTCATCCGTCCAGAAGTCAGGAAATCCCAAGCGTGGTACACCGGCTGATGAAAACTTGCTCTGAGCATGGATGATGCGTATCTTCTCTGCCAGCGTCATGCGGGAGATGGCATCATCGATGCGCTGCTCTACCGGCTTGGTCTGGTCGAGATAGACTGGCAATTGTCTGGTAGTCTGCTGTGCCTGAGATGGAGCGATGGCTGCAACCGACAGGACACATGATAAAATGAACTGTTTCATAAGTTATGAATATTTATTATGGTTTGTTTATTTGTGCAGTTGTTTGTTTTGCACACCGCCTCTCACGTTTTTTTTGTGCGTTTAGGCGTATATGCTCATTCATCTGCAAAATTACTAAATAAATAATGAAAAAATGATGGGTGATAAGTGAAAAGTGGATGGGTGTAAAAATGGGACTTTTTGTAAACCGCTGATAGTTAGGAAAATAAATGCGTTTCTGTGCGAATGAAAAGTGGCAGGGTGTGAACACTGAAAAATGCTGATTTAACTTTTTAAGGGTGTTCCAGTCTCATTTCCTTTATTTTAATCCATCCACTTTCATGTAGTTGTTGAAAACTGCTAAGTGTCTGAAAAATAATAATATAGGTTATTTTAGAAAAGTTTTCGTTCCACTTATCTGTTGAAGGTGCTAGGAATTATCAAAAAATCATATTATATTTGCAATCGAAAACACGGCTTAACGCATTTTAGGAAATGCACAGCCGCACAGTCTTATACATTATTATAATAGAGTGAACTAACAAATAGAAATTTTTTCTAAACTAATAATCGAATATGAAAACAAAAAGTCTATTGCTGGCGACTGCATTATTGATGTCGACGTCAGCGCTCGCACAGAAAAACACCTTCAAGGGTGTCGTGTTGGATGACCTGGGTGAACCCGTTATCGGAGCCACCATACAGGTTAAAGGCGTCAAGGGTGCCGGTGCAATTACCGACCTTGATGGTAACTTTGTCATCGATGCAGATGCTAACCAGACCTTGGTTATCACCTACATTGGCTACAAGGATGCAGAGATTCGTCCTTCAGCCAACATGAAGATTACTCTGAAACAAGACGACAAAGCTTTGGACGAAGTGGTTGTTGTAGGTTACGGTGTTCAGAAGAAGAGCGTGGTAACTGCTGCTATCGCTAAAGTGAGCACCGAAGATTTGGCTGGTAAGAGCCCAGTGCGTGTTGATAACGCATTGAAGGGTCTGGCTGCCGGTGTCAACGTAACTTCTTCTTCGGGTCAGCCTGGTGAGGGTTCCAAGGTTCGTGTACGTGGTACAGGTACCATCAACAACTCTGACCCTCTCTATATCGTAGACGGCATGCCTATCGAGGGTGGCTTGGATTATCTCAACCCTAGCGACATCGAGAGTATCGAGGTGCTGAAGGATGCCGCTTCAGGTGCCATTTATGGTGCACGTGCAGCCAACGGTGTTATCCTCGTTACTACCAAGAAGGGTAAGATGGGCAAGGCACAGATTAACTATAACTTCTCTTACGGCTGGCAGAGTGCATGGAAGAAGCGCGATGTAACCAGCGCTACCGATTATGCAATCCTGCAGAATGAGCGTGCCGTAAACGGCGGTCAGGCTCCTGTCTATGCCGACCCGTACAACTTGAAAGATTCCAATGGCGCCCCAATCAATGGTTTCGGTACCGATTGGCAAGACCTTGTATTCAACGACAATGCGCCTGTGCAGAATCATGAGGTGAGCATCAGCGGTGCTTCAGAAAAAATCAACTACTATCTCTCTATGGGCTATTACAAGCAGGAGGGTATCGTAGGCGGTAACTACGGACAGAGCAACTATGAGCGCCTCTCACTCCGCTCTAACAATATATATAATGTGATGGATGCATCGAAGGAGCGCAACTTCCTCAACAAGCTCGATGTAACCGTCAATATGGCATATACACGTGTCAAGAGCACCGGTATCTCAACCAATTCAGAGTTTGGCTCTGTGCTTGGCAGTGCCCTCTATATGGCTCCAACATTGGCTCCAACTGTTACAGATGGGAATGTAGCAAAGTCTTATTATGACAAACTGGAAGATCCAAACGTTTATGATAGTGAAGGAAAAATATTAGGTACACGTGATTATTATGATATTCCTCGTGATGCCAATGGCAACTACTATACCATTCCTGGTATGGCAGGTACCTATCAGGAAATGAACAACCCATTGGCTATGATGAGTATTCCTGCAGCCAAGAACTGGTCACATAAGTTTGTGCCTAAGTTCTCCATTGACCTCCAGTTGTGGGACAACTTGAAATATCATTTTACTTACAGCGCCGACCTCAGCTTCTGGGGTACAGACAGCTATGTGGCTTCTAAGTACTACTTGTCTGGTAATAACAAGCAAACCCACACCTCAGCTTCCAAGAGCTCTAGCAAGGGTATCAACTGGCAGGTAGAGAATACTTTGACTTACGACAAGACCATAGGTAAGCATAGTTTTGCTGTGGTGTTAGGTCAGAGTGCCATGAAGAACAAGAGCGATTACCTAGGTGGTAGCCGTTGGAACTTGGTGAATGTAAACAAGCCTTCTATCGACTATGCAACAGGTAACTATGTGCAAACTATCGTTACTGATGAAGAAGGAAAGATAATCTCTGTAGGAACTCCTACCATTCAGCACTCTGTATATGGTGGTAATAATGTGGTTCATACCATTTCTTCTCTCTTCGGTCGAATCAGTTACAACTATGACGAGAAGTATATGTTCCAGGCAACTGTACGTCGTGATGGATCAAGCCGTTTTGGAACCAATAATAAGTATGGTACTTTCCCATCTGCATCTGTTGGATGGAACATCATGAATGAAAAATTCATGGAGAGCACTCGCGACTGGTTGAGCAACTTGAAATTCCGTGCCAGCTGGGGTAAGAATGGTAATGATAATATCGGTGATTTCCGCTACACGGTGCTGACATCTATGGGCAACAATGTACTCTTCGGTAAGAATGCCACCAAGTTTAATGGCTCTAAGGCGAATGCTACAGCCAACCCAGACTTGAAGTGGGAGGAGAGTGAACAGACTGATATCGGTTTCGACTTCGGCTTCTTCGGCAGTGCATTGACATTCAGTGCCGATTACTATGTGAAGAAGACCAACGGTATGTTGATTACCATGCCTATCCCAAGTTATGTAGGTGAGACAAAGCCTATCGGCAATGTGGGTGATATGAAGAACTCTGGTCTTGAGTTTGAACTCGGCTACAAGTGGCACATTTCTGATGCTCGCTTCAATGCCAAGGCTAATGTAAGCTACTTGCACAATGAGTTGACCAACCTTGGTAATGACACTGGTTATATTGACCTCGATAGCTTCCAAGGTCTTTCAGGTGGTGGCACCCGTGGTAGCAACGGTCAGCCTTTCCCATATTTCTATGGTTATAAGACCGCTGGTGTATTCCAAAATATGGATGAGGTGAAGGCTTATGTCAACAAGGATGGTAATATGATTATGCCAGATGCACAACCAGGTGATGTTCGCTTCGTTGATGTGAATGGTGATGGTAAGATTAGTGCAGACGACCGTACCAATATCGGTAACGGCACACCAAAGTGGACCTTCGGTTTCAACCTTGGTGCTGAGTGGAAGGGATTCGACTTCAACCTCTTCCTGCAGGGCGTGACAGGCAATAAGGTGTTTGATGCCACTTATCGTACAGATGTCTACTCAGGTAACTTCCCATCTTGGATGCTGAGCCGTTGGACAGGTGAGGGTACATCCAACAAGTATCCTATCTTGAAGGCTGGTGATGCAACCAACTGGCAGGTATCAGATCTTTATATTTGTGATGGCTCTTATCTCCGTGTGAAGAATATCTCATTGGGTTATACTTTGCCAAAGAACTTGACACAGAAGCTCTCCATCAGCTGTTTACGTTTCTATGTGATGGCGGAGAACTTGATAACGTGGACAAAGTATTGGGGCTTTGACCCAGAAATTTCTTCTGGTGGTACCTCTCTCGGTGTTGACCGTGGTATCTATCCACAAGCACGCACCTACACCATCGGTTTCAACCTTTCATTCTAAATGTAGAACATCTTAAAACATTGACAATTATGAAGACAATGAAATATATAGCACTCGGTGTGATGGCAGCCAGTATGACCTTGGCAACCACATCTTGTAGCGACAACTTCCTTGAGGTAGAGAACCCATCGGGTGAGCCTCTGGAGGAATATTATACCACAGATGAGCACATCAATGAGGCTTTGAATGCTGCTTATGACCCTATCCACTGGCCAGATTGGGGATTGGGACAGTATAATGCTCTTAATATCGATGCCGAAATCATGGGCGATGACTTCTGGGTAGGAGGTAGTGACAAAAATGATAACCAACAGTGGCATATGCTGTTTAACTTTGAGGCGAATGCTAGCAACACATTGAGTTCACTTTGGACAGTTGATTACTCTGGCATCAAGCGTTGCAACGACCTCTTGAAGTATATTCCTTGGGCTGCGGGTAATCTCACCGCAGAAAATAAGGCTTCCTATGAGATGCAGGGACGTGCCCTCCGAGTATATTTCTACAACAACTTGTGGCATTACTTCGGAAATATCCCTTTCTATCTTGAGAATTTGAGCACTCCATATACAGCTCCTCAGTTGAAGGCAGACGAGGTGTATAATAATCTCATTACCGAGCTTGAGGCAGTCATTGACTCTAAGGTTTTGCCTATGCGTTGGGATGACAAGAACAGCGGTCGTATGTCTCAGGCGATGTGCTACATGATGTATGCCGAAATGGTAATGTACCAAAACGATAAGACCCGCTATCCAAAGGCATTGCAATATATGCAAGAGATTATCAACGACAAGAGCAAATATGGATTGATGGATAATTTCGCCGACATTTGGAAGGAAAGTGGTGAATGGTGCAAGGAGTCAATTTGGGAAATCAACTACGAGGATGGTAACAACGAGCGTGGTTGGAGTTCTCCATTGGCTATCGGTGGCACAATTCTTCCTACTTTGATTTCACCTAATGCATGGCCAGGCGGTGATGGCTGGGTGAAGCAAGCCAGCGATGGTTGGGGCTTCTTGCCTGTAAGACAGGAAACATACGACTTGTACTCTGACAATGACACTCGTCGTGCAGCAACTTGCTGGGATTGTCGTGGAATGGGTACTGATGGTGATGCTGATGATACGCATTATCATAAGCGCTATCAAGATACAGGTCTTTGGTTGGCTAAGTACCGTCCTTTTACTGAGAACAATGCCGATGCAGGTTTCGATACCAATCTGAACTATAACAACAACTATCGTTTCTATCGAGTAGCCGAAGCTTACTTGAATGCAGCCGAGTTGTTGCTTGAGACAGGTGGCGATGCTGGCTTGGCAAAGGATTATGTGAATAAAATCCGTCGTCGAGCAGGAATCGCAGAGCTTGGAGCCGTAACTCTGGATGATGTTATCAATGAGCGCCACTTGGAGTTTGTAGGCGAGGGTAAGCGTTACTTCGACCTCGTTCGCACAGGCAAGGCTGCTACCGTGTTGGTACCAGACAGCTACGGCTATCGCACCAACTCCTGGACAGAATCCAAGAAGTATATTCCTATCGCACAGGCTGAGCTTGATTCCGACCCGGCTTTGGTTCAGAATAATTATTAAAACTTATTAAGGTAGAGGAACAATAGTTTCCTCTACCCCCTAATAAAATATTAACTTTAAGATTTCAGCAATATGAAAAAGATATTTCGAAATATGGCTTATGCTCTTCTGGGTGGATTGATGCTCAGCGCATGTTCTGCAGAGGAGTTCTCTGGTGCCAACGGTGAGTTGCCTAATGTAGCCGACTTCGCCGACAACTTCAAGATAGATGTTGACCAGGAGACCAACACCGCCAACTTCACGTTTGATAGCAAGGCAGGCATTACTCCGGTATGGGTGATAGATGGTGCCTATTCTTCTGCTTTCAACCTCTCTAAGTATTATCGCAAGAAGGGAACATATAATGTGGAGTGCTTCGTGAAAAACCGTAATGGTATCAGTAAGGAATCTGTTCAGAAGCAGTTCTCTGTCGAAAAGACAAAGATGAATGGTTTTGGCGGTTTTGTAGAGGACAGCGAGTTTAATATGTTCAAGGGATTAGCATTGCCGAATAATCCGGGAAACAATGATGATCCGTCTCACAATCCGGCTTTCTGGTATGCACCGGGATGGAACATGATAGCTGCTCCTGATTGCTCTTTGCAGAAGGGCTGCTATACAGTCAAATTGCCACAGGCTACAACCGATCGTTGGCAGGCTCAGATGGCTCTTCTTGATTTGGGTATCTCTACTAGCGCAGATAAGCATTATGACTTCTCTTGCATCATTACATCTGCCAAGGGACATAATGCCGTTAAGGTGAAACTTTGTGATTCTGGCGCAGGTGGTGATGACATCATTCTCTTTGACTCTAAGGATGTAAATACCGGTCTTGAGGCAGGAGAGCCTAAGTGTATTTTCGGCTCAGACCTCGAAGGTAAGGATATTCAAAACCTGAAGGTGGTATTCGACTTTGGTGGAAATCAGGCTGATGATGAAATCATGATAGAAAGTCTGGTGTTAAAAGATCATGCCAACGATGACGGTACTGTAGTTCCTGTAGAATTAAAGGTGCCATTCGACTATAATACTGCTGGAAACCTTTGGAAGGATGTAGATGAGAATAAGTCATTCGCAAACACCAATTGGTTTGGTGATGCAGGATGGGCACCTATCGAGTGTACTCCTGTTGTCAAGCATGAGGGTAACAAGCATTCTATCGTGATACCTGTAGAAACTCCAGCTGAGCAGTGGCACGCACAATGGGCTTTGACAGAAGTTCCTGTCGCTATCAAGATGGGACAGAAAGTTGATTTCTCTTGTAAAGTAAAAACTTCTGCTCCGTTACCTCTTGCAACCTTTAAGCTTTGTGATACAGGCAATGATGATAGCTTCTTGTTTGCTGATATGTATACTGATATACAAGGTGAATATGTTGTCCGTTATGATGATGCCGTGATTAAAGGTAAGAATCCTGGAGATATGGCCAAAATAAAACTTGTAATGGACTTTGCCGGTGCTCCTAAGGATGCAGAAATAACTGTCAGTGATATCGTTTTGATTGTGAAATAGGCTTTAGGTTTTATTGGTTTATATAGAATTATACAGGGACTGCTCCTATGAATAAGTAGGAGTGGCTCCCTTTCTAAATTTTAAATGACATGAAATTCTTGAAAATATTTTCCTTTCTTCTATCGCTTATGCTGCTTTCTTGCAGCAGTAGTTCTTCTGACGGCGATGAGAGGAATGTAACGATATCCTGCTCTCCTACGAGCATCGATGTTCCTGCTAAGGGCGGTACTTATACTATCATGGTAGTGGCATCTGCTGGTGGTTGGGAAGCGAAAGCATCCCTCCCTGGTGTAGGTTCTGCTGCAAATATACAACCTTGGTTTAAAGTGAGTGCCAGCGGTAATAATAAAGCTACAGGTATGGTAACTGTAGATGTGGAAGAGAATAAATCGTCTGTAGCTCTTGACGGAAGTGTCGAGATTTCATTAGAGGATAAGAAGGTATCGGTGCCAGTGCATCAGGCTGGAAAACAGGTTACTCCTATTGAAGGGGGCGAAATGGTGATTCCGGAAGGTTACAAACTGGTATGGAATGATGAATTTAATGAAGGCTCTGAATTGAATAGTACCAACTGGCGCCATGAGGTGCAGAAATCGGGCTGGGTAAATAATGAACTTCAGAATTATGTGAATGGCTCTGCTGATGGCAAACGCGTAACAGAAATTGCAGATAACCGGCTTTATATCAACTGTTTCAAGGGAAGCAACGGCAAGATATATTCGGGTCGCGTATATGCTCACGAAACCCAGGGCTGGCTTTACGGTATCTTCGAAGCGCGCATCAAATTGCCTAAAGGTAAAGGCACATGGCCTGCTTTTTGGATGATGCCTTGCAACAATGATTTCGTAACAAATCCTTGGCCTAAATGTGGCGAGATTGATATTATGGAAGAGGTTGGCGTTAATCCTAACTATACTTCTTCGTCGCTCCATACTGAGAAGTTTAATCACGTGATGAAAACTCAGATTACCAAGGAGCGTCTGACTGCGGGTGCTGAAGACGGTTTCCACGTTTATCGCCTGGAGTGGACTCCTGATTATATCAAGACCTATGTGGATGGTAAGGAACTGCTCAGTTTCAACAATGACGGTAAAAATGATGTGGGTTCATGGCCTTTCAATAAACCATTCTATGTTATCCTCAACCTGGCTTGGGGCGGTGATTGGGGCGGCATGAATGGTGTTGACGAAAGCGCCCTCCCTGTTCAGATGGAAGTGGATTACGTGAGAGTATTCCAGAAAAAATAAGGCTTGATTTTTTTAACTATATAAATAATAAGGTCTTAGGAGAAG
>OQVN01000326.1_pt1 | contig 18641 bp, 13 predicted proteins | sample 1691621 | NCBI WGS metagenome assembly OQVN01 (sample SAMN03418278, study PRJEB22391) | human gut metagenome | biome: human-gut; feature: organic feature; material: feces | host: Homo sapiens | place: Tanzania | collected 2013-01 | reverse complement strand
AGGTGCTGTTTTAAGCAATTTTATACGAGCATTTTTCAGATTTTTTAATTCAAATTTTTCTTCTTCGCTTAATGAAGAATCTTTCAAATCTGCATCATAATCAAAATCTTGATCTTGGATGTCATCTTCAGCATCTACAAACATATTTTCATCAAATGAAGGATTCTCAGAAACTTCCTTTGATTTATGGTAGATATAACCATATTTGTGATAAGCACGATTTATTTTATTCAACAGAACAGTTGAGTCTTCTTTTTGTTCTGGCTGTTTTACCTTTACGTCAAGAAAGTAAAGCCCATCTTTATTGTGCCAAGGATCTGGTAATGTTCCTTCGTAAAAAAATGGAAAGAATTCTCCATCTACCTGGCTCTGAAACATGTACCCAAAAACTTTTTCTTTACTTATTTCGTTAGTATTTATATCTCTAAGATATTCAGTTCCTTTTTCAGTAGCCTTAAATTCCTTTTTATTTTGTTCACAATAACCTTTAGAGAGAAGTTCATGATCAATAATATGCTCTAAGAGTTCTTTACTAATTCCCAAATCATCAGCTATTTGGTCTAATCTTAGGTATTGCAAATTTAATAATTCTAAAACAGTTAATGCTAATGCGTCTAATGAACCTGATTCTATTTTATTTGCATAACATTCAAATGCTTTTACAGGCCATGCAAACTCAATTACATTATATGCATTTGCAGAAAGAGAATGCTTGAATGGTCCAAATGAAAATACTGTATTACTCTTTGATAAGTTCATAGTAACCTACATCTCCTTTTTCACAAATTTCGATTAATTCTTTCATCTCTGGAATAAAAGACATAGTTTCTTTATCACCAACAGTTACAAGTAACTGTCTTGCACGAGTATAAGATACACACAATCGATTCTTATCACTTGAATGACCTATTTTCTTGTGTAAATCATCTTCAGAATAATTGTTTGCTCTTACACAAGAAAGAAAGACAACATCAAATTCTTTTCCCTGAAAAGCATCAACAGTTCCAATCTCTACCCTAGTTTTCTGTTCATCAGTTAGACTTATTTTATATTCATTGATGACATCAACTTGCTTCCTATAGAAAGTAATAATACCAACAGATTTATTAGGATCTTTTTTCAGAACCTTTACAACTTCATCCATAATAAGCTTTGCTTCTGCAGGACGTGATTTACTTACTCCGGATTTTTCCGCATCAAAAGTTGCTTGTGGCATATCAAGGAAAACAAGAGGTTTATCTTTATACATTCCAAGATTTGCCTGTTTTTCTTCAATTTTTACTTCTGAGGAATCAAGCCCAACATCCGTACTATTTTCTTCATAGAAGCATTTACTTGCAAAATTACTAATAACAGGATTCATTCGATACTGTTTTGTAAGTTTAGCAGTTCGTTTCTTAGCTCCTGAGCTTTCAAGCGTATTGAATAAACGTTCAAAGAGACTTTCTTTCAAAATCTGCATCTGTTCAGTATTACCTTCTTTGCGATATTCCTTAACAACTTCAGGTGATAACATATGAGGAAGCTGTTTATGGTCTCCTACTAAAATAACCTTTTTCCCCATTGCCATAGGAATCATTAAGTCCAAAGGATTTGCACGGGCAGCCTCATCAATAATTACTAAATCATATTTTTTGTCCTGAGCCCCCTTTCTAATATCCATTGATTGCTGACAAGTTGCAGCATTAATGCTGGAATAATTCTCAACTATTCTCTTAATTTCAGCATCATCCTGAATTAAATCAAGATATTGTCTGAGAATTAATGTTTCTGCTGCCATAGAATCATTTAGATTTTCAATTTTCTTATTCTTTAATTCTCCATCAATGCGTTTCAACAAAAGTTCTAATTGATGAGGAATATCTATTTTTTCTTCTTGTGCTTTCACATCTTCTTTAAGATAGTTTTCTTTTAGAAAGTTGACAGTTTCTACAAACTTTTTAAAGATTTCTGTGTCTTCACCTTCAGAGGAAATAACAGCTTTTATAGGTTCAACATCTGTATTATCAAACAGACCTTCATCTTCTATTGCAATCTTAAGTTTTTTTGCGTGTCTAACACCATCATCTTTGAAAGCTTCAATATCCAATCTTTGAGATAATAAAACTATATTTCTTTGCTGATCTTCATCATTCAAAATGCTTTTTATAGCTTCTGTTTTTCCACCATTTTCGACTTGAGCAATTAATTTTCTAGATTCATCAACTACATCAGCAGATAAGGAAAGCAGATTTTCATTTACTTGAGTTTTGAGAATTGCAATACCTTCTGTTAAATCACATCCTTTTTTTGACCAGGCAAAAATCTGACCTCTCAGACTTTCAATAGAGTCATCTTTATCTACCTGATTCTTATCTAATTGTTCAGAGAGTTCTTTTGTTTTTTTCTTTTTCCAATCATCTATGTAGAAGGAAACATTACTGCCTTCTCTTTTCTTTCCACCAGTTCTATTTGCAGGAAGACCATCATTTTCCATACCAATTGCTGCGTTGTCCACTGCTTCATGCTGGAAACTTGAAATAAGAATATCAGGAGTTTCGTTTGGATTATTTTTTTTGAATAATTCTTCAAAACGAGTAACTATTCCCTTTATTACTGTTGTTTTTCCAGTTCCTGGAGGTCCTAAAATAAGAGAAATATCAGGTGTATTTATAGCATTATCAATTGCCTGTATCTGTTCCTGGTTAAAAGTCTTATTCTTAAGTTGAGGAGATGCTTTTAGTTTATTTGTTATTGGAGTATTTTCTCCAATCTGATTATGGAAAAGAGTTCCATCTTCTATTATTTCCTGAAGATGATCAATTTCTGCTCTATTATTACTGATTCTATCTTTAGCAATTTCACAACGCTGCATTCTAATCTTATCACCAGATAGAGATGTGAAAAGGTAACCCTCTGCTGGAATAAAATTATTAATAGAAGGTGCATCAGTATCAATTACAATACATTCATTACCAGTAATTTTTGAAAAAGCACCAACCTTTGTAGTTCTAAATGAAGTTATATTATCTGCTGTTGTTTTTTCACTATTGATGATATCTTCTGCATATGAATCAAGAATCTCATCTTTTAAGAAATCTGCATACTGTCCATTTTCTAAAGTAAAAGTGTATTTGTATCCATTACTTGTAGCTTGGCTTCGGACAGATTTATACTTAATAACTCCAGTTGTTTTTGCATGTTGAAGCATACTGATTCTTTCAAGATTTAAATAAGCATCCCAAATCTCAAAGTATTTACCACTGGAACGAATTTTTTCCATGTTCTTATTTAATTCATCAGATATTTTTGCATCTCTTGTTGAATCAACAAACTCAATGTTTCCTGTAATTAAATATACGGCATCAAAATCTGCATAACTACTATCATATCTGGCATAACCGCTAGAAATATATGAATCAGAATCCTTAGAAACATTTAATCTATTTCGTCTTGAAAGAATAGAAAAGTCTGCATTTTTTTTGTTATATCCTTTTACAAAGATCATGGTTTTCTTTGTTTTTGGATCTGTATAAATAAACTTTTCTTTAAGAGCTTCAAGAGGATTTTGTTGTTCTTTATCTGTTAATCTATCAATAACTTCATCTGTTATTGCAATCCTTAATGTAGATAATTGGCCAAGCGAGACAATTTCCTCAAAAATTCTTAGCTGAATAAAGCATCCATCTTCATCCATACTAAGAATTGTATTCATACTGCTTCTGCCGTTTCTTAATAAATCAAGCTGATTTTCACTAGCCTTGTTGCTAGGTATAATTACAGTTTTTTTTCCTTCAAAGGTAAGTTCATAAACATTTTCCAAGTAGTTAAATTCAATCTGAACTTCATCACCTTCTTTCATTCCTTCTATAGGATTTCTAAGAGTTACAATTACTTTATGATCGCCGCCCCAAATAATATCTGATGTTTTCATTCTCCATTCCCTACTTAACTACTGCATATCTGAAAGAGATACCTTTTACATTGTTTCCAAAATCAAAGTTTTGCAAATCTTTTGGGTTAGTAAAAATAATGGTATCTTTAATATCCAAAGGTTTCATTTCATCTTTTTTGATTATTACAAACTTATCTTCGGTTGCCTTTTTCAAAGCAATCATATTTCCAGATTGATTTATCAGATAGAACTTTCCATCCTTTGCTAATCGCACAGAAAAATATTCTTCAAGAGCAGTATCATCATTTTCTTCATATGAATCTTTAATGTAATTCTTTGTTACGATATTCTTTGATTTTTCTTTTAGAATAAAATCCTCAAGATGTTTGTCGCTTACCGGAATCTTTTGACCACTAATTTTGCAATTATATTTTTCATAGAACGCTATTCTTAAGGGTTTTTCATAAGGTGCATCACACCATGGACAAATATATTTGTGATTTTCATCAGGCTTTGCATAATGCCAATTTCCACAATTAGAGCATTTTACAACCAAATTTGATGCTCTCTGAAATGCTAAAGCATATTCTTGGGCTCTAATTCTTGAGACTCTATTCTCTTTTCCATCAATGAAAGTTTTCTGGAATAATTCCTTTAATTGTGTTGTAAATACAACATCTGATGGAAGCATCTGGGAAGAACGATTTAAATCAGTAGAAGGGTCTTCAACATATGGATAAAGACCTTTATAAGCTTCTGTCATCTGTTCTGGAGTTCCATCTTCAATAAAATCACCAATGTATGGATGTCCTGCTTTTAATAATTCAAATAAGATAACTGCTAAAGAATAACTGTCAGTAAAAATATCTGGATCAAGTTGCTTGGTAAGAATTTCTGGTGCCATATAACGTGAAGTTCCCAACACATTTACTTCATCTGCTCCAGGAATATAAATATTATCAATATCTATCATACAAACAGAATTTACATCTGTATTTTCATTAACGAGAATGTTGTTTCCTGAAAGATCGCAATAAGCCAGATTCTTTTTATGAAGATTAGCAAACTGCATTGCTATTTTTTGTCCAACCAAAAGTCTTCTATATAGTCCACCAGTACCGTTGTTATACCAGTCAGAAAAAGACATTTCACGATTTGGAATAAGTAATTTATTTAAAGAAATGTGACCTTTTACTTTTTTCATTACATAGCCAATGTATGGAGAATCAATAATATCTAACGGTTTAATGAACTGATTTGGACATTCTGTTTTCAAAAGCCATGTGAGTTTCTTTAACTTTTTCTTATTCTTCAGCTCAGACTCTTTCTTGTAAAACTTTACTACATACTCATCATCTGCAGTGCTATATATAATTCCTTGAGCACCTTGTCCAATAATCTTAGAAAGATAATACTTAGTACCATTAATAGTTGTTAAGATTTGTCCTTCAAGTTCGTCCACTTCCATTTATATTCCTTTGATTTTACATATAAAAATGGTCTTATCATCGCCATTTTTCTTATTAAGACTTGATATCCAATTCTTCAATTCTAACACAAAATTTGGGTTCCCGATATTTAAATCTATGTATTCTGAAAATTCTTTGTATTTTTTAGAATCAACCTCTTTTACAATACCGTCTGTCATTAAAACTAATAAAAGTGGCAATCTATCATTATGTTTTATTAAATTAACCCTAAAAGACTGTTTTGGCAGAAAAGTTCCTAAAGCGAAAGTTTTTGAACTATAAAATTCAGATTCTTCATACAAATATGATGTTATTTCACTATTTTTTACTAAAACAGCACCATCACCAACCTTTCCCATTACTATTCTTTCTGGATATACATATATAAAATTGATAGTGGTTCCGTAATCATTCCAATTATCTTTTATTAAGCTTTTCCATTCAGCAAACACTATCTTTTTTATGTCATCCTCTGCTAATTCCATACACTCTGAAAGCAAATTGCATACAGTCTCACAGGCTTTATCAGCCCCTTCTTTTGCAAATGCGCAAGTGCTTACACCATCTGCCACCACAAAAGCATAATTACCAGAGTCATCGACTTTAAAAGAATATGAATCTTGATTGCAAATACCACTTTTTATGTGGTTCTCCCCTTTTTCAGAGAGAACCAAAAGTTTTGCATTATCAAGTTCTCTGATAATTACTTCACTCATACAAGAATATCATCATCCTCTAAGTCAGAATTAAACTTAAGGAAACTCTGAACATTATCTGGATCTGTACTAGACATCCTGCTAATTGTAGACATAGTTACCCATTTAAACATTTTTGCAATATCATTTGCATTAGTTGCCTGCATAGGTTCAGTTTCATTATTCAAGAAAGCTCTTAGCATATTAAGATCTGTTGCTTCATCTACACTCATTGCTACTCTCATGCATTTTGCACATCTTGGAGCTTCATGAAATAATTTAATTGGTTCCCAATTCAGATAATTTTCAAGAGAATCGTATTCTTTTCCATCATAATCTGTTGGACAACCATCACTCAAAAGAACTATAGTTGGCTGAAAATCCTTTGATTTTACAATCTCCTTATCTTCAATAAGTTCTTTAAGCTTTGAAATTGCAGCACCCATAGGTGTTCTACCAGAAGCAGATAATTCTGTAATTTCTAAATCTTTAATATCTGTTGGAAGCTGTTGTACAATTACTTCATCATTACCACCAAAAGTGATTACACTTAACTTGAAAATACCACGAATATCGTCAACATTACGGAGTGTTGCAACCATATCTTGAATTGCTTTGTTTACAGACTGGATTTTCATTCCACGCATACTACCGCTTACATCTGCCAATATAAAAATTGGCAAAGCTCTTTCTTTTGTTATGGCAAAATCATTTAATCCCATAATTAAACTCCTATATTAGTTCTAAACTTATATAAACAATAACTTTATAAGAAAGTTAACAAATTACTTAATTATTTTTTCAAAAAATCTGCTGATTTTTTTACTTACCCCAGATTTAGTAAGCCCATATTTCTCACCAATGGCTTGCTGAGAAGGTATTTCTTCGTCATGGTTAAAATAGTAAATCTTAAGCATTTTTCGATTGATGAACGAATAAGGTTCTAATGAAGTATATTCGAGACTTATAAACTTCTTTCTCAGAGCCTCTATAACAAAAAGAGTAAGCAATTCTGACATCAATTGCTTTGAATCTTCTTTCAACTTATTCCACTCATCATTAATTTTTGAGAGAATCTCACTATTGGTTTCAATTTGTTCATAAATCTGAACAGGTGAATAAATATTGGAACCTCCAAAAATATCTGTAATATTATAAGAACTATCTTCTGAACTGCTTTTTTCCATTCTAGACGCTTTCTTTGGATATAAAAAATCAATAACTATATATTTATCTATTTCAAGATATTTAGATGCATATTCAATAAAGCTATTGTTTAATTCTGTTTCTGATGAATTGCTTTTCCGCAGTGCAACAAAGGACTTATAAAGTCTTTTCAATTTACTGCGGTTTTCTTTGTAGTTATCTGAGACATGCATACCACCAGTCGAATCCTGAAAGTCAGAATCAATCGAACTTGTAGTAAGTTTATTTTTTATAGCTTTTGTTGTATAAGCAGAGAATCCATTGTAATCGTCATACTCTGAATATTTTTTGATGCAATATGCTGTAGTTTTTACCATTACATCAGCATTTTCCATAAGGGTCTCTGCTATCTTTTTCTTTGTTCTCAGGTTATTCCATAACGCAGTTACAATATCATTCTTTAATTTTTCAAGATATTTTTCTGTATTATCTTGTTTAGAGGCATCTTTGTATTTTAAGAATAGGTTATCAATTTCTGAAAACTCTAATATCTTTGCCATGTGTTAGTTCTCAAATAATGATTCTACTGCAGCAACAGCTTTTTCACCAGACGAACATTCAATAGTGTTTGTGAAGCTATTCAATAAATAAAGTGGTGTGTAGTCACAAATTATTTGTGATGATTCATCAACTTTTCCATTCTTAAATTCAGTTTTGAGATAGATTACATTTCCTATGCTGCAATCAAAGAACTTTTCACCAAACTGCATTGCAGCAAATATCATCAACGGAAGTGATTTAGGTCCAAAAGTAACATCAGCGTATAATTCTGCTTCATTTTCGAAAGTCTTAATTAGACGTTTGTATAAATCTTTGAACTTTTCTTTTGTTTCAATAAAATCTGACGGAATAACTTCATAAGTTATTTTTGCACCACAAGTATTAAGTTCGTTTAATTCATCCATGAACAACTGTGCATTTTTTGTTCCAGCCTTGTCCCCTGCTTTTGTTTCCAGAAGGATAACTTTTATATCATCATCTGCATTTAATGTTTTTGCCAACACAGCATTGATTGCATAATAAACTTCTCCTGGATATTCGATAAATGAATTTCCATCAACAGGATAATGACGTTTATGCATATCATCTGCCATCATTAAAGTTACAAATACTGTTTTTTTCATCACTTAATCTCCTTAAGCTACGTAGTAATCCAAATATCTGTTTCTTTTTAGGAATTCATAATTTGGATCCATATTGTATGTATTGCGAAGAGAATGCTTTTTTGCGTACTTCTTTGGTTCTTCAAAAACACGTTCTTCTACAAAGACATTGTTCTCTATTTCCGAAAAATACATTCTCTGTTCCTGAATACTTTCGCAAGTGTAATAATGAATCGTATGATTCAGTTCACGACCTATTTCAAAAAACATTTCATCAATTTCAGATACACTTAGAATTGCATCTTTTTGATCATGTTTTACTCTTGGACATTCTCTCGCCTGCTTAGCAGCAGCACGACCGTTTTCAGCCTTCAAGAACAATGTTCCTTTGTAATAATTGTTCTTTCCAACATGTCCACATTTAACAGTTACCATAAAATACTTCATAATTCATTCTCCTTATCTGTTGCGTTTGCTAATAACAAGCAGGTTTAATTATGAAAAGTTGACAAAAATTTTATTGAATTTTGCCTTTATATATTATTTTTACTGTATCTGCTTTAACTCTTTTTTGGGAATCAAGTCTAAAACTGCCAACAAACTCTATATCTGTTTCCCATATTCTTACAGCATTCCCCATATGAGAAGCTCTGCCGTTATAGTTTATAAAACCTCTTAATAGCCCAATTATCTGTTTTTTGCTCAAAAAATTGTTTACCATTACTCGTATTAGAATATTCTGTCTTTCATACTCAGCTAAAACTCCTGCTCTAGCAGTATATCCATACAAGGCCAAATCCGAATAAGCTCTTTTTTCATAAGGACTTGAAGACTGGAAATGCATCTTTATTAAAGGATAATTGTGCAATGGAAATTTTCGTTCTAAAGCTTCAATGTTCGTATAATATTTGCCACATTTTGAACAAAAAAATGCATTAAAACGAACCTGTATACCATTTGAAGTAACAGTTTCTAAAGTAATATTTTCAGCAGAATGGTATGTTCCTCCAGTACATCTTGTTGGTGCTAAAGAATCGTACACATAAAGTGTGAAGTCATTTACAGATTTTTCAACTAGTTGTCTTGGAAGTTCAAAAGCAACAAAAACTCTTGGTTCTCTTGATGGCTTCTTCGGTGGTTCATGCATTTTTTCTGTCGTTTTTTCTTCTGAGATTTCTTTTTCTCGAATGGAGAAATGATGAACTAATGTAAAATGCTCTTTTAACTTATCTAAATCTTCATAAGTTAATAAACAATCTGGACACAGATAATCTAAAGCATGACGAACAATTGTAAGAGGTACATTCTTCTTCGCAATATAACCATTGCGAGGATGCTTTTCATCCAAATGTTTATCTATATTTACTTTTGAAACTACAGAAAAACAGAGAGGACAATATGTGTTTTCTTTTTGAGGTTTTAGCTGGATGTTTACCATTACTTTCCTTCCCCTCTCACAGCTTCCCTGTAGAACCACAGCCCTTCAGGGCATTTTTTTATTATGCGCGCTTTTATCCGCTCTGCCTCGCGCTGGTTTCCAGACTTTTCATAAAGGCGGAACAGCTCAAGGTCGCGTTTTAGGCGCAGCTCTTCGGCAAGGTTTGAGCGGTCTTCAAAGTCGTCTTTAGTTGCAAGCTCAACCGACTTGTCGTAGTAGCGGGCACATTTTTCCGCATTGTTTTTTATGCGCGCCTGATAAAGGCCGAATGTGGCGCACATATAGCAGTTTGCCGTTACGTTGCTCAAAAAAATGTCAAGGATTTTGCCGTCAATGTTCCCGCCGGCTTCAAGCCTTGAATACACAAGATTGTTAAAGAACAAAGGCAGGTCATCGTGAGTCTTTTTATATTCGTAAAAAAGCTTTTCAAGCTCGAATGAACACTCCATAAGAATTTCAGGATTATATGAAATATCCGCAAAAAGCCTGATTTTTGTGTTCAGTATGCAGACCTTTACTTCCGCCATCTCCTCAGTCTGGGCGCTCTTCGTGCATTGCCATAAAAAATCAGCATATTCTGCGGCGCGCGCAAATTCCTTTTTTTCAATCAGAATTCGCATAAACAGGTCGCACACATCAAGGAATTCTTTTTTATTTGAGGGAACAAAAACCGCTCCGAATTTTTCCTCAAAAACCTTTAAAGCCGCGTCATACTTTTTCGCCTTGCACAATAAATCCATATATATAGAAGAAACATTGTGTTCAAGCCGTTTTCCGTCTGTTTTCTTTAGCTTTAGATATGACTTTTCGGCATTTTTTAAGGCGCGCTCATTCTTGTTCATTCTGATATTGCAAAGCGCAATATTGCTCCATATTCCTGCGGAAAAATAATCCTGGACGCAGATTTCCTGCAGCACTTCTAGGCAGTCGGCAAAGCGGTTCTGCTCAAAATAGCAGTTTCCAAGAATATTCATTGAGTCAACAAAATATTCCCTGTCTTTTTTTGTGGAAGGAAATTTCACAAATCTTTCCATAAAGCGCGTAAAATATTCTGTTTCTGTCTTGAACGCAGTTTTATAGAAAAAGTCCGCAACCTGCTTTGATGAAGGATTAAGGCAGGCGGCGTTTTTAAGCCAAAAGACAGTCTTTTTATAAAGCGCGCATTTTCTTTTTTTAGATTTTTCCCGATTCAGCAAGGCACGGTAAAGATAAGCGAGCATAAGGGCAACATCGCTTGTGTTTTCAATATTGTAAAAAACATAGCGGAATGTATGAGCCGCCTTGCGCAAGTCATTCAAAAGAACAAAAGTAAGGCCGTACTGACATAAAAGCTCATAGTTTTCTTCCGCATCGTCGTCCTGTTTTTCAAGAAACGATTCTATCATCTTGTTTGCGCCGCTGTAGTCACCGGCGGCAAGCTGAACGCAGGAAAGGCTTCTGACAGTTTCCGCAGTCTCACTCTTAAGAATGCTTTGAGAAGCATTTTCTGTCCTGGAGAGATTTTTTAAAGCTTCCGCAACAAGCAGACTTTTCGTCTTTTGCTCCTCAAAAAAAGCGTTTGCCTTGGACTGGATTTTTTCAAGGCATTTTCTTTCATTCTCAAAGTCGCCCAAAAGCTTGTAGTAGACAGAAAGCCGGTAATAATAAGTGTCAGAATACCGTTCATTCTTGGCAAGCGAAGAATTGTCGTTTTCAAATTCAGCAATCTGGTTTTCGATTTTTTCCCTAAAGATTACGGCTGTAGACTTTCTTACCTCAAGCTTTGCGGCCTTTGAAAAATCTGTAAAATCCTCAAGACTAAGCGTAAGTGTAATTTCAGGAAGAAGAGTTTCAATTTTTATGTTGGAAACGTTTTTTTGGGCAAGAGAGAGTTCTGTGCCGGTTTCGGTCGTTGTCATTTTTAAGCCTCCGTTTTTGGCACTGCAGAAACAAGCCGTGCCTCTGACTTTTCAACAAGGCGTTTTTTGTGCAAAGATTTCCGCCTTTTGAACTCTGAGCGAAGATGAGTGTTCTCCATAATCTTTGAAAGGCAAAAAAGCTTCCTGCGGATTTCAGGAAAATCTTCTTTGCAAGGACGTTTTCTCCAGTCAAACGAAGTGAACCGCTGGATAACCAGGTCAATTTCTTGCTTTATAAAAGACGGAATATCCGCCTCATCTCCCAAGCCAACAGGACGAACCGAGCGCGAAAATTCATCAAGATAGGAATTGAACACTTCAAGCCGTTCTTCAAAGCTGTTTCCGTCATTTGGATAAACGCGGCAGTTTTCAAGAGTTTCTATATAGCCCGGGTTCGTCTCATAAAGTTTCTGTTTGAATGTGCGGCAGCCGAAAAGCTCGTAAAGCATGCAGCCCAAGGAATACATATCCTGGGCAGGGGCAAGGTCTTTTTCAGGAGAAAGACCGCAGAGAATTTCAGGCGAGGCATAGCCTTCTGTTCCGTGCCATTTTTCAGGATAGAGGCGGATTTTCTCGCGGATATTCTTTTCTGCGCAGCTTGAGGCAAAGTCAATCAGCACAACACCGTCCTTTTGCCTGCCGGATTTTGCCATAAGATTTGAAGGCTTTAAGTCACGGTGAAAAACTCCGCCGCCATGCACAGAGCATACAGCGTTAAGAATCTGGCAGAACAGCCTAAGCCTTTTTGCATATTTTAAAAGTGAGGGACTGCTGTTGTCAAAAAAAGCCTTTTTAAGCTCGATATTAAGGTTTTCGATTGCAATATAGCTTAGCGTGTGCGAAAAAGTTTTTCCGCCGGCTTCAATCAGAACCGGAGCGCGCGAAAGACGGCCTATAACAGATGGCGTATGGCGGTTGTTTTTCAGCTCAAAAAGGATTTTGTCTTCCCATTCAAAAAGCTTTTCGTAGTCTATATCGGTGTCTATGTCAGAAATTCCTGCAATACGCTGGGAAAAAAGCGGGTCAAGGCATTTTAGGACAACCTTCTTGTCTGTAACGCTGTCCACCGCGCGGAACACAAAAGAAGAATGGCCGTCAATCTTCTTAATCTTGCTCTCATGCTCAAGCACATTCAAAAGCTCAAGGTTTTCAAAGCGGTCAAGAATGGCAGACGCATTTTTTATTGCCTGAACCGCGCAAAAATTCAAATCTTCCTGGCAGACGCTCTCGCCGTCAGAATAATCATCAAAGTCAAAATAAAGCTGGCTTTCATCGTTATACAAATCCGCAGACTCTCCCGAATGTTTTTATTTTATAAGAAAATTATAACATATTTTTAGCGGATTTGCAGGGGAAAGCTATTTTTATTCCATATACAAATCGCTGTTCAAATCTTCGCCTTTTACAACGCTTTCAATGATTTCAGTCATTTCCTGCTTTGAAATCTGGGGGCAGTAATGAACATCAGGAATTTCATCCCTAAGTTTTTCAAACAGTTTTTTTGCAGCGGTGAATTTTCTTTTCTCCTCCGGGTCAATATGGTCTTTGTCCTTGTCTTTTGTTTCAACTACAAGATTAAGCTGCTTTTTGCCATCATTGCGATTTATCACATACATAAAATCCGGGCTATAAGTTCCATCCGCAAAAGTCGGAATTCTCACTGTCCGGCGGGGAATTTTTCCATAAACTTCAACACGCGCAATATTTGATTTTATTTCGCTAGTAATATTTTTACGTTCAAGCTCAGAGTCATAGGCGCATGAATCGTAAAGATAGCTTTCAAGCGGAGTTTCCTTGCAGTTCAAAACACCGATGTCGTTTCGGATTACGTACTCTTTAACCGCATTTTTTTCATCACAAAGAGGGTCATTTACCGGCGCATTGATTTTTTCATAGGAATAACGCTCGGCAAAAGTCTTTATGTACCAGCTTCTATAACCTTCAATCAATTTATACAAAGTCTGTCTGCAAAAGAATTTTTGAGGCAAAGGATTTTGCTTGAAATATCTGCAAAAAACTTCATGCAAAATGCCAATCGCTATGCCGGTTTCCTTTTGCGCTTTTTTCAGGAAATCTGAATATGAAAGCTCCTTCTTCAGCGTAAAAGCTGAACCTATTTCCTTTGAAAAACCAACTGTTCCGTCCGCTTCTTTTGAAGTCTGCTGAATTGAAGTTTGAACAGCCGATGAGCCGTCAATTCCTTTCTTGAGCAGTTCCCAAAGCATAGACTTCAGTTCTTCTTCGCTCGCTTTATCAAAATGCAGGTAAAATTTTTGGTTTATGCTGTGCCAAAGTTCTGCAAGCTTGTCATAATTTTCTTTGCGGATTTTTACTTTTTCGCTGTACCTATTTCCAGCCGCATTTATATTTACAATTTTTCCTTCATTCAAGGCAATGAACAAATCCGGATAATTTTCTTTGAATGCGGAAAGATTTTCTTCAATCGGCTCTCCCTTGTATGTGACATATTTCTTCTGAATCAAATCGAACATAAATGCATTTATGTCAATCTGCTTTTTCTTTGCGTAATTTTCAAGGAACGACTGGCATATTCTACATTCTTTTTCTGCGCCTGCATTGATTTCAGCCAAAAGCTTGTCTGCGAAATCCTTTTCAGAATGATCGATAATGTAACGAAGGTAAAACTGTCTTTCACTCTGTCTCTCGCCGAACTCATCTACTGGCAGACGCAAACCGCGCCCGACTTCCTGCAGCTTGCTTGTCTCGCTTCCGCTCGAGCGCAGTTTTGCAATCACAAAAATATTCGGATTGTCCCAGCCTTCTTTGAGCGTCCATTTTGAAAAAATAAACCTGGTCGGCTCCCATTCTCCGTTTTCTTTTTTTATTCTGATTATTTCATCTTTCTGGCGAAGGACTTTATCAACTTCCTCTTTTACTTCTTCGCTGTCCGTGTTGTTGTCTTCCGCAAAATATCCGGCAATTGTCTGTCTTAAATTTGCAAGTGAAAAAGAAAGATAGTCAGCATATTCCCTTTCTTTTTCAATCTCAGATTTCTGGTATTTTTCAATCAATGCGTGAAGTTTTTCCTTTAGGAGCCGCTCAAACTCACCGCGCAAAAATCCGTCATTGCGGAATGACTCAATTGAATCAATAAAAAAGAGCGAAAGAGTTTTTATTTTGGTAAGTCCGCCGCAAAAATTGTCATACTCCTTTTCAAAGTGACGCTCAAGCGCAAGGTTCAGCATTACAGTCTGAAAACTGTCAGAAAAAACTTCGGGATACAAAGACTCGCTTTTATGAAGAACCATTCCGTTGCTAAGCTCAAGTTCTGCCTTGAAAATTGAGGAAATATGAATATTTTCAAAACCTGAATCAAGCTCGGAAAGTGAATCTGTCTCCTGCAAATCAAAAGTCTTCTTTGTCTGCTCATTCTGAAAACGCACAGTTTTTCTCTCGCCTTTTGCAGCATTGATTCCAAGAACCTTTATTTTTGTCTTGTCCTTGATTTTTTCCTCATCAGCAATATATTCAACCTGAACCCCCTTTACAAGATTATCGTTAAACGCCTTGCAGGAATTCAAAGAATAGACGACATTTTCATAGTCTGTTTTGCCTTTGCCCATTTCAGGAAAAGTCGCTCCGTAGCGAATAATCACCTGCGGGCTGATTTTTTCAGCAAGAGTTTTAAATGTTCCTTTTGTACGGTTGAATTTATGCGGCTCATCAATAATCACGAAAGGATTTATGCTCCGCAGAACTTTGTAGGGATTTGTAAAATTTCCAAGCAAAGTCTGGTCGTATTCCGCATCCATTGTTTTTGCAGAATTCAGCATTCCGCTGTTTGTCAAAAGCACATCGATTTTATTTCCGTTCAGATCAATATTTTCCGCAAAAGCCTGAATGCAGGCAGGAAAAGATTTTCTTCCGCGTGTGTTCTGTTTTTGAGAATCAAGCACATGAAGCCGCAGCTCTGTTCCGCCATAAAGCGACTGCAAATCGCTTTTCATATATGAAGACTTTAGGAAAGCTTTTGCTCCTTCCTTGATTGGAACTGTAGGCACAAGCAAAATGAATTTGTTTATTCCATAACGCTGATGAAGCTCGAACATTGTTTTTGTATAGACATAAGTCTTTCCGGTTCCGGTTTCCATTTTTATGTCTATGTTCAGATATTGCGGACTTGAATCAGTATAGTTCTCCCGCAGATTTTCCGGAACAGAATAATCCTCTGTAAAACAATTCTGCTTTTCGCCTTTTTGGATTTGCAGGATATTTTTCTTTATAGTCTGTATGTCGCCTGTCATCAACGGGCATTTTGCGCGTTCAGTAAAAAACTGCGGCTCAACATTGTCAAAAACATGAACAACGGCATTTATCGCGTTTGTCTGATGCGGCAGATTCTGTTCGAGTTTCATTTCAGTACCTTATAATCGGCTCAATGGGATTACGGTTCTTGAGCGTCTTTAAATTTGCTGTAAGTGATGTAAGCGAATTAAAATCAAATGAATAGCCGTATGCAAAAACCTTATCAACTGTCAGCTCAAAACTTTCGATTTTGCGGATTAGCTCCTTTATAGATTTTTCCTGCATTTCAGTAAGAAGATATAAATATTTTCCGATTTTCTCATCTTCCAGAAGATACGCCGTGCAGCCTGCAATGTCTACTTTTTGCTGAGTACAGTTAAAGCCGAAGCCGTCTTTAATCTGCCATGTCTGCAAAACTGTACTTTCACCGAGTGATTTTACAATGTCGTCGTCGCTTGTAAAAAGCTCATCTGGATTAAAAGTCTTTATTTTGTCCAAAGTGCTCTGCGGTATTGATTTTAAATAATATGTTTTAAAATCCAAATCAGATTGAACGTTCGGATTCTCTGATTTAATTTTTTCTGCCGCCCGCCTGATTCTCTCGCGCCCAATCTGGTCTATTGTTTTGAATCCTGCCTTTTCAGCCTCGCTTCCTTTTTTTACAGGCTCGTCAATCTGCACCATGATGAATTTTCGACTGCCGCCGTCCTCTGAATTGAGTTTCATGACGGCATGGGCGGTAGTTCCGCTGCCGGAGAAAAAGTCGAGGATGATGTCAGAATCGTTATTATCACACGGATTTGAGATTTGTACGGAATCGCTTAATGGAGAAATATACTCCAATAATTTTTGCAAAACATTTACAGACTTCGGATTTTCAAATACTTTTCTATTATCAAATAAATCAGCAACAAGGTTGGTTGAGGCTCTGTTATCTTCATAAATAATTGATTTTAATAAATCGTTTGCAGTCTCAATTCTTTTCTTTATGTGTGGCTGAGTAGTATGATCTTTTCCCCATTGTACTAAACCTTTCTGCTCATAATCCCAAAAAGTTTTTTCCGCCCAACGCCAGCCATTTTTAGGTTTAGGACAATTTTCATGTGTAACTGGATGAGGAATATCAAACATATATCCACCAGGATGCGGGTTTGATGAATTTCCAGAGGTGCTATAAACTCCATTCGCATCAACATTATTGTAATGTGCTGCTGATTTTAGTTTTAAATCAGTTGAATTATCTTTTATCCATTTTCTCAATTTTTCTTGAATAATGGATATATCAGATTCTTTTTCTTTTATCTTTTTATATTGATTATTTATCTTTTCAGCAGCCTCACTTTTTCTTGTCCAGTTTCCTAATAAATCTCTATTTTTGGCATAACAAACCATATATTCATGTTCTGTGCTAATTTGTGATGGATTATTATCTGTGGCAGTTTCAATAATCAATTCCCCAACAAAATTCCCCTCGCCAAAAATTTCATCGCATAGCCGTTTCAGGTTCGCCTGCTCGTTATCGTCAATGCTTATAAAAATAACGCCGTCATCACGCAAAAGCTCCCTTGCAAGAGACAGACGCGGGTACATAAAAGTAAGCCATGCGGAATGGGTGCATTTTCCGTCCATACCGACAATACGCTCAGCCTCGTCTTCCGGAATATCCAGCTTTTCAACCAGTTCTTTGGAAGTGTAGCCGAACTTGTCATTGTAAACAAAATCATCTTTGCCTGTGTTGTACGGAGGATCTATGTAAATGCATTTTATTTTTTCCGCATAGGAATATTTTAAATGTTGGAGCGCATCAAGATTGTCTCCCACAATGTAGACATTCTCACTATTGTTTTTGTCATTTTCTTCATCTGGAACAATCACAGTCTCGCTGTCCAAGTTTGACTGATAGCGCGCATAGCTTTTTCCAAGAAAATTCAGCGTAAAGCCTTCTTTTTTTATTTCCACATTGTCAGATAAAAGTCCTGCAAATTTTTCCGTGTCAAAGTGTTCTTTTATGATATTTCCGTTCCCGTCTGTTTCCGGCTTGTCAAAGCATTGCGGAAAATATTTTTTAAGAATTTCAATTGCCTTGCTAGACGGTGTTACTGATTCATTTGCGGCTTGAACATCGGTTTTCATAAAAAGTCCGTTAATCTGATTAAAATTGATAACTTTTAATTTAAAATAGTTACCAAAATTAAGTATATCACAAATTTGATTTTTATGTGTAATCAGAAAGGAAATTTTCTTAATTAAACTAATCTCATGACTAAATACGAATCTGATTTTATATCCAATTTAATCTACTACAGGGAACTTAGAGGCTATACCCAGTCCGTTCTTGCAGGCTTGTGCGACAGGACAAAAGGAAACATCGGTGTAATTGAATCAGGAAAATCCGCTCCATCTTTTGAGATGATTATAAAAATAGCAAATGCGCTTGAAATTCACCCGGCAGATTTGTTTTTGCGCAATGCAAGCCAAAGCCGCGAAAATATCCGTGACTTCTTTGATGAGGAACTTTTTGCAAAAATGAGAGAAATGGTAGAAAAAAGATTTCCGCTTTCAAAAATGGATTAAAACATTCAGTTTGTTCAAATTCCAATTAATAACTACGCAGGCAAAAAATTTTATTCAAATCTGTAAAAATATTCCCACTATGTTGGGCAAATATAGTCACTATATTTTAAAATAAAGT
>OQVN01000325.1_pt1 | contig 18702 bp, 16 predicted proteins | sample 1691621 | NCBI WGS metagenome assembly OQVN01 (sample SAMN03418278, study PRJEB22391) | human gut metagenome | biome: human-gut; feature: organic feature; material: feces | host: Homo sapiens | place: Tanzania | collected 2013-01 | reverse complement strand
ATCGACTTGCGCCCGTACGATGCCTACGATTTGGACGGAAAAGAACTGTGGCAGTATTCAGTTTTGCGAAAATTCGGAACAGAATTGAAGGAAGAGCAGTTCGCAAACATAAAAGAAGTCATTCAGTCCGTAAGCGACAGCAAGGAACTTGAAGAAGCCCGCCACGCCGCAAAAGCCGAAGCCTGGATGCACGAAGGCGAAGCTGGAAAAAATATTGTTGATTTTATGGTCAGCAAGGTTGAAAAATGAATGAATTAAAAATCCCTGGGAACTAAAGTCTACAGGGATTTTTTTTTGGGTTTTAGGGGCGAAGCCCCTAGGAGAGTGGGTAGGCCGCAACGAAGTGCGGACGTAGGGCGAGGCTTCGCCCTTCTGGATTTTTTAAGTAAAATTTTATTTGCAGCTTTCGCTTAGTTCCTGGTGTTTTTTAAGAAGTTCTGTTGTGAGTGTTTCCGGGAAAATTTTGCTGTTTGTCGCCTGATTTTCGGCATCAACGGTTTCGCCTTTGTACAGAACAACCGGGTAGTCCTTGATGATATTTGCGCGCGCGTTTTTGATGATACATTCAGCCATTTCCATTGCAAGCGGATTGTATTTTTTCTTGTTGATTACGGCAACGGATTCTGTAAGAGAAAAATTTCCTTCAACTGGGTCAACAAAATCAATAGGAAGTCCGGATTTTTTGTCGCGAACAGCCTGATGTCTTAGACCAAAACCTGCGGCAACTTCGCCTGAACGGATTTTCTTTATCGGGCCGGAACCAGAAAGTTCAAGGTGCGGACCTGCGTTCTTATAGATTGCCTTCAGGACCTCTTTTGCGCCGTCTTCACCATATTCAGAGATAAGAGCCTGAACCATAAGCCATGCGGTTGTGCTTCCCATAGGGTCAACAACGCTCACAAGATTTTTATATTCGGGATTTCCCAAATCTTTTATGCTTTTTGGATAAGGAATATTGTCTTCCTTTAAAAGTTTTGTGTTCACAATCACTGCGCCTTGAAGGGCAAGCAGCGGAGTATAAAATGCAGGATGTTCAACTGTCGAGTCTGCCGCAAAAGTCAAATCCTTGAACATATTGTTCATCTGCTGGGCACTTTCAATGTAGAATGAGCTCATTGTAACAAGATCCGCCTCAATGTCTGAACCTTCGGCAAAAAGCTTTCCGCCAAGCTCGCTTGTTCCAAACGACTGGAAAATGTACTTTCCGGCAAATCCGTTTTCATCAAGTGCCTTTTTTACAGAAACAACTGCCTCGTCATCAGCATTTGAATAAATAATAACCTGTTTTTCCGTCTGATTTTTCTTTGTACAGCCAGAAAACAATGCAACGCACGCAAAAAGCGCAGTAAAAAGTCTGATTTTTTTCATATCAATATCCTAAAAATTAAGAATGCTTTTATTATGTCATATATGACCTACAATGAAAACAACACAAATCGCACCGGCAGAAGATTTTTCTGAAATTTTACAAATCTGGCTATATAAAAATTCTTTCAAAATGATTATATAAATAATATCAGATTTTGTGTATTTTAGAGACATCTTACAGATGAGGTATTTTTATGGATAAACGACTTCTTACAATCCAGGATATTTCCTGTGTCGGGCAATGCTCTTTGACTGTCGCGCTCCCTGTTATTTCTGCCTGCGGAATTGAAACCGCGGTACTCCCAAGCTCAGTCCTTTCAAACCATACAGCATTCAAATCGTGGACTTTCAACGATTTAACGCCAGACATGGAAAATATATTGAATCAATGGAAAAATGAAAACATAACTTTCAGCGCATTTTATACCGGATATGTCTCTGAAGCTCAAATTCCTATAATCAAGAAAATCATAAAGAAAACCTCCAGAAAAGACGCGCTTGTTATAGTTGATCCGGTAATGGCAGACAACGGAAAAATGTATCCGGGTTTTGCAGAGGATTTTCCAAAAAAAATGGCGGAACTATGCAACGGAGCCGATGTGATTCTTCCGAACATTACAGAAGCATCTTTTCTTTTGGGAACTGAATATCGCAGTGAAAACTACAAAAAGGATTATATTGAAGATATCTGCGCCGGACTTTTAAAACTTGGCGCAAAAAATGTGGTTCTTACGGGCGTAAGCTTTGAAAAAGACAAGCTTGGAGCCGCAGTCTGCAACGGAAAATCTGTTGAATATTATTTCACAGAAAAACTTCCGGTACAAATGCACGGAACAGGCGATGTTTTTGCCTCGGCGTTTACCGGTTCGCTCTGCAACGGAAAAACTCTGCTTGAATCAGCTAAAATCGCGGCGAACTTTGTTGTTGAGTCAATAAAAGCAACTCTTGATGACAAAGACCACTGGTACGGCGTAAAATTTGAAAAGGCTATTCCATCTCTTGTGAAGGAACTGGAAAAATAAAGATTTCTTACACACTTCCGCCCACTCCTTTGAACTTTTCCACCAGAGCCGTTATCTTCTGAAAAACAGTGTGTTTTTTTGTCAGATAATTCGGGTTCAGCGGACTCATTTTTGGAAGAATCGAATTCAGTTCTGTTCCGTTCTCGCTTGCAAATTCTTTTTTTAATGAAACTGCGATGTAATGCCTTGCCTTTTCCGGGTTCAGTTTTTCTTCCGCAATAAGTTCATCCACTTCACGGAGCTGTTCTGCCTGCGCATATTTGAAGAATGAATCTATAAGTGTCGCTTTGTCGCTTATCTCATCAAGATTTGTCTTGTTTATAAATTCCACGAGCAGACTTTCCTTTGCGCGGTTTCCAATGCTTGACCGGATAAGGCGGCGTGCGTCCTCAACAAGCGTTTCCTTGTTCTTGTTCTTTTTGTTGTTCTCAAAAATCAGCTCAAGAATGTAGTCAAGATTTATTTCCTGAGATTTCAAAAGGTCAACTTCAAAGACAATATCATCCCAGTTGATTGTAAAAGCGTCTTTTTTGTCGGAATTTCTTTGATTGCGCAGCCAGTCGCGTATGTCATTGTAAGTTGACTTATAGTTTTGAATCGCACGTTCGGAAGGAATTTTCACGCCCTTCATCGCTGCAACAGTTTCATCGCTCAGATAATATTTTGCCTTGAATTCTTCAACAGCTTTTTCATCGTTCTGGTCAATCTGCTGAAATGCCTTCAACCCTGCAAATTCATCATAATTCTGCAGAACATTTTCTATGCGGAGATATTCGCCGAACAGTTTGGTGAATTCGATTTTCTGCTTTTCAGTTGTGATTTCATCAGGATTCGGGAACTTTTCCTCAAGCTCCTTTGCAACCTCAATGTAGCCCCGGCAAGTTTCGCCGGTCTCCTTGTCGCTGAACCCATTCATATATTCTGAATAGCTTTTTTCAAGGATTATGTGATTTGTGGCCCCGAAAAGCTTGATTGCGTCCACCGTCGCCTGCTCCAAATCTCTGAAAGTAACGATGTTTCCGAATGTCTTTGTGGAATCGAAAATGCGGTTCGTGCGTGAGTAAGCCTGAATCAGGCCGTGGTAGCGCAGGTTCTTGTCAACAAAAAGCGTGTTGAGGCGCGGCGCGTCAAAACCAGTGAGAAACATTCCGACAACGAGCAGCAAATCAACTTCCTGATTTTTTACGCGGTTTGAAAGGTCGCGGTAATAATTCTGAAAACTTTTTCCCTCTGTGCTGAAATTTGTCTTGAACAGATTATTGTAATCGCCAATTGCAGAATCCAGAAATTCCTTTGAACTTGAATCCATAGCACTTGTCTCAAAACTTTCGTCCTGAATCTCGCCGATTGCGTTCTGCTCCTCGTTCGCCGCAAAAGAAAAAATCGTTGCGACTTTAAGCGGCTTTTCCCTGTCCTTCTGTAGATTTCTGAACGACTCGTAATACATTTTTGCGGCTTCAACGCTGCTCACGGCGAACATCGCATTGAATCCGTTTGCGCTTCCGAACATTCTGTGCGTTTTCTGGTTAAATTTTTCAAGAATATACTGCGTGATTTCCTTTATTCTGTCAGGATGAAGAAGAGCCTCCCTGTTTTCCGCCGCGGAAAGCTTCTTCTCATCCTGCTCAGATTCTATCTCCTTGAATTTCGGACGAACATCATTGTAGTCCACCTTGAATTTTAGGACTTTCTCATCACGGATTGCGTCTGTAATAATGTAGGAATGAAGCTGCCTGCCAAAAACTGAGGCCGTGGTTTCCGCACCGAGCGCATTTTCCGGGAATATCGGTGTTCCTGTGAATCCGAACTGGTAATAAAACTTGAACTTCTTTTTAAGATTTTTCTGAGCCTCGCCGAACTGAGAGCGGTGGCACTCATCAAAAATAAAGACAACCTGCTTGCGGTAGATTTCAAGATTGTCCTCGCTTTTCATCAGATTGTTGAGTTTTTGAATTGTCGTAACAATGATTTTGTTGTCGTCTTTTTCAATGTTTCGCTTAAGTCCCGCGGTGCTTTCCGAGCCGTTCACGCTGTCAGGCGAAAAACGCTGGTATTCCTTCATCGTCTGATAATCCAAATCCTTGCGGTCAACAACAAAGAAAACCTTGTCGATAAATTCAAGCCGAGTCGCAAGCTGGGCCGCCTTGAAGCTCGTAAGCGTTTTTCCGGAGCCTGTCGTGTGCCAGATGTAGCCGCCGCTTTCCGTTCCGCTCCATTTTTTTGCAATGTATGAGCTTTTTATTTTCCACAGAAGCCGTTCTGTCGCCGCAATCTGATAAGGCCGCATTACAAGAAGCGTGTTTGTTGTGTCAAAAACTGAATAAGTAAAAAGAATATTGAGCAAAGCGTTTTTCTGAAAAAAAGTCTGCGTAAAATCTGTCAAGTCTTTTATGAGCGAGTTGTCGGACTTTGCCCAGTTCATTGTAAAGTCAAAGCTGTTCTTGTTCCGTTTTGTTGTGTTCGCAAAATAGCGTGTGTCAGTTCCGTTGGAAATCACAAAAACCTGAAGATACTTGTAAAGCGAATGTTCGGAATTGAAGCTTTCCTTGCTGTAGCGGTGAACCTGATTGAACGCCTCGCGGATTGCAACGCCGCGCTTTTTCAGCTCCACCTGAACCATAGGAATTCCGTTCACAAGAATTGTGACATCGTAGCGGTTCTGATGAGTGCCTGTCTGCTCGAACTGGCGGATTACCTGAACCTTGTTCCGAAGCAGTTTTTCCTTGTCTATAAGATAGATGTTCTGAATATGTCCGTCGTCAAAGACAAAATCGCAAATGTAATCGTCGTGAATCTTGCGCGCCTTGTCGTCCATTGTGTCGCTGGGCTTGTCAAGGTAAGTCTGAACATAGCGTTCCCATTCGCTGTCAAGAAAATGAACGTTGTTCAGCTCCTCTATCTGCGTGCGTGCATTTGAAAGCAAAGCAGAGGAATTTTTCACGTCCGGAAGATATTCATAGCCAAGATTTTTCAAGCCCTCAACAAGCTCACGTTCCAGATCGAATTCCGACTGACAGCCGTTCTCGCAGACCATAAGCGGCTTTACGTATTTGTCCAAAACAATGTAATTTGGAGACTCGGCGATTGTCCTGTATTCTGTCATTTTCGGGATTCCTTAGTTTTTATTTTTATGTAATTATCGAACTTGTTGCATCATCATTATCAAATGTAATTACTGCAATTCTACAAAGCATTACCCAAAACAAAGTTTAATACCTTTTCTGCAGAACAAATTGCCCTTTTCATTCGCGGTTCATCAATACTGTCACCAAAATTATATGGATACCTTGTAATTACAGAATAATTTGTTAATTCCGCACAATCTATTTTTACAGGACTTATATCAATTTTATTTTTCAAATCCTGTAACAGCAAAAGCAAATCATGAGTTTTCTTAATCTGAATGTCGTTTTTTACAATCAACGCCTTTATTGACTTTTCCGCAGACTGCTGGCAATGGTAGCAAATAATTTCCAATGGCTGAGGATGCATATTTGTCAAAAACTTTGCGGCTTCCAAATCTTTTTTTTGCATAGCTAATCCATTCATTAAAATCATCCATACAGTTTTACTCCTGTAGAATAAATTTCATGTTCAAAAGTGTTGACAACAGTTTTTCTTGAATCGAAAGTATTTTTGTCATAAACAACGATATCAACAGCTTTATTCAATTCATCAAAAAGCTTTAACCGCAGAGCTGTCATTATATCAAACGGATTTTTATTTTCCTCTGTTATTACGCAAATATCCATATCGCTGTCTTTAGTTTCTAAATTTTTTGCATAAGAACCAAAAAGGATAATCGAGGTAGGATTCACAACAGAAAAAACAGAATCTGTAATAATTTTTGAGTTCTTAGTATTTATCAGGACCTGCCTCCATTTGAATATTATACCATTGTTTTCGTGTTTCCGATTATCGAAACTGAGATTTTTTATTCAATCATCAGTTTTATGTTATCCACAACAGAGTTTATTTCTTCTTCTGCCGCTTTTTCTATAAAGGTGCAGTTTCTTTGAGTCCAGTCAAGATTTTTTACCTGATCGCTTAAAACACAGCCGTTTATTGAATGATTTTCCAGCACAATTTCAAAAGGATAGCCTTTTATATGGCTTGTAACAGGACAAAACAACGCAAGTCCGATTTTCTGGTTGTACTTTTTTTGCGAAACACATATTGCCGGACGGCGACCTTTCTGCTCATGGCCTGCCTGCGGGTCAAAATCAAGCCAGACCAAGTCGCCTTTTTCAGGAACATAATTCGATTTTACCATTCTTCTTTTCCTACTGCACAGCCCGCCGAAATTTCAGAATGGATATTTTCTGATGTTACCATTGACAACATATCATCAAGAGATTTTTTCTGCGGAACAATGGTTATTTTTCCTTTTTCAGCAATCACTTCGATTTTGCTGCCGTTTTTTACATTGTTGTCTTTTGCCCAAAGCGACGGAATCCTAAAACCAAGACTGTTTCCCCATTTCTGCACAACTGCCTGCATAGCGTGCCTCCATACTTATAGTATATACATTGTATATTCTGTTTTGTCAAGAAAAACGTGAAATTGTCCGGGCATTTCGGCAAGCTCAATGACCACATTTCTAGCAGATTGAATAACCGCATTTCGAAAAGTTCAATAGCCGCAGAATTTACCTTGTTTGGTGAGCCTGTCGAACCAATCGTGAATCAATTTGCTTTTTCCTTAAACGACAGCAATTTATCCCTGTAAAACTCGTACTGTTTTTTGCGCATTTTGATTTCTGCGGGAAGCCCGGCGGAAATGTCGTTGCAGAGACTTTCAAAGCGGTCGAGGATTTTTACGATTCGTTCCTGCTCGGCAAGAGGGGGAAGCGGAATTTGTACATCGCTAAGCATTTTTAAATTCAGTCCGCCACGAGTTCCTTCTCCTGAAGAAATTCTTCTTAGCTCTTCGTATTGACCTTTCATATAAAAATACAAGTAGTAACTATCAAGCATTTTATCGGGCAAAATAGAACATAAAGACTGATTTGTACATAATGGGATTCTAGTTATAGCTACAGTTCCCCTTGTTTTTCCTTGTCCGGCAAGGGCTACAACAACAGTGTTTGCAGGAACCATTTTTGTGCTGCATTTATCATATCCAAGTTGAGTTATACTTTTTTCTGTTGCAAATACTTGCCCTAAATTGACTTCGCCAGAACTCATCCACGGAATAGTGCCGTTTTCCCAATATTCCGGATTTTTTGTGCTTGGTGTCGCACCCGCATATAATTGACAAATTTCTCCCAGCCGAACAACAGCATATCCAAAAACATACTGGAGCAGTTTTATCTCATCTGTTCTGTTCTGTTCTGTTCTGTTCTGTTCTGTTCTGTTCTGTTCTGTTCTGTGAGGATTGTGTTGCCGCGTTCAGCGAATGTCAAGAGCAAATCACGGTAATATTCATATTGTTTTTTGCGCGCCTCGATTTCCGCTGGAAGCCCGATTTTAAGGTCGGAGCAGATTGCGTCAAAGTTGTCGAGGACGTTTGCCCAGCGTTCCTGCACGTCAAGCGGCGGAAGCGGAATTTCAATTTCCTGAATAGACGGAATGCTTGAATGAACAACCTTGCTTTTTACCTTTCCCTTGCCTTTCTGAATTCTCGCTTCTGTTGTGGCAAGAACGTGCGCCAAATATCTTGGGTTCTGATTGTGCTTCATCACGACAATATCTCCGCCGGCAAGACATTTTTCATTTCCTGTGTAGGCGACAGATTTTGCGATGTCCTCGATGTTCTCGCCGGTGATTGCAAAAAGAATGTCTCCGTGCTCAAAATATTTTGGCGACTGAACATATTCAAGTTTTGTATGGGAAACGCACTTTTCAAAGCTGATGTTGTAGGTCGTGTAGATTTCGCCGTAGCGCACGCATGGAACGCCTTCCGCCGTGATTTCGTCTCGCTTGATTCCGGAACCTCTGTAAAAGTCTGTAGCAATGTCCTTCAGCTTCACAACCGGGATTTTCGGTTTTGGCTTTAGAAGCTCGTCGCGGTAGTATTCATACTGAACGCGACGAGCTTCTAGCTCCGCTTCTAGCTCCGCTTCTAGCTCCGCTTCTAGCGACGTAAATTTGTCAAGAATCCGCACAATTTCCTCCTGAACCGGAAGAGGCGGCACAGGGAATACAATTTTCATAAAATCAGGTTTAGAAATATAAAATCTAGTTACACCTCTAACTGCTTTTAATACAGCCTTACGATATTCAATTGTATGAAAATAATGTTTTAAATATCCAGTAATAATTTTAGACGAAAATTCAATTTTAGGTCTAAGTCCAAACAAATGATCATCAAGAAATATACCTTCTTCAATATCATTCTCTATTGCTGATGCAATAGCACATTCATCTGGTACTTCTGATGCCGAAGTAAAAAGAATATCACCTTTTTTAAGAGTATCCTGATTTGAATTCTTTACTGTTGCATATGGTAAATTATTAACATCTATGCTTAAATTTTTATATGCGTTTAAATAATCAATAAATCTACAGTTACCTTTTTCTGCCCATTTATTTGAAACACCTCCCATTCCTTTTATTTCATCAAAAAATATCTGAAAAGAATAGTATTCCACACCATCCGGGCAAAGCTCATTTATCAGTTCGTTCAGTTTCGTCATTTGTCAGTTTCCTTTTTATCAAAATTGCAATTTATAGATTATTATTTGACTCTGCGAGGCTTGAAATTTCTTTCATTAATAAATCAACATTGCACATTGTAGATTCTATTGAATCAAAACCAGCATTTCTTGAACGAAGTTTTTGTGAATTTATATATGCGTTATCAATTCTGTCTTTCAACAGTTTATAAATATCATTTCTAGACAACCAGACATTATTTTTAGTATATGAAGGCAGATATTTGCATAAATCTTTTATCGATTCATTCTGAGAACTGTAATATTGCTTTGGCAAACAATAATGCAGTAAAAACCAGACTTCAAAACATGGAAACGAATCCGCCAAATTTATTTTTAATTTAGCCATAGTGTTTTTATCATTTATCTGTTTTAGAATGTCTTTGGAAATGTTTTGCGTCTTTAAAACATCCCGGTCAAACAAGAGCCAAACTGCATCATAAGCTTTTGACTTAGCTTCTTTTTTCGCAAAATCAAGCAACGTACCAATGTTACTATGCTTTGGCATCTCAGGTTTTATTCGTAAGCTAGGATATTTTTCGAAAGCCTTTAATCGTTCAAAATAAATCTGCTCAGTTTCTCCTTCAACAACAAGAAGAACTGTCTTATATGCAGGAGTTTTAATCTTTCTTCTTGCCATAGAACAACTCCTTTAGACCTTGAATATCAATGTTAGGCAAGCCGCCAAATTTTCCTGCCTGATACAGTTTTTTTCGGGAGACTTCTTTTCTAAAGCCTTTAAAATCCGAAATAGAATTATACACACTGTTTCCATTTTGAGTCTTTGTACAGAACCAAACCTCATCATCTAAAATTAATCCAGAATCTAATAATTCCTGATTGTGGGTTGTAAAAAGCAATTGAGCATTTTGGGACAATTCCAAAAATAATCTTAAAAAGGCTTCTATTAAGTCTTGGTGCAACGATGCCTCTATTTCATCTATGATTGACAGACTCGACTCAGTTGAATTCACCAGCGGTTCTATTAGTTCCAAGACTCTTATTGTACCAGCAGATTCAAGCCCCAAAGGCAATGGATATTCTTTTTGATTATATTTATGCACCAGTGAAGCTATTCTATTAGTTTTTTCTTTATTATTTGAAGCAGTTAATGACAAATTTCCATTCGACTCTTTGATTTCTTTTTTTATTGAAATATCTGATATAGAACCGAAATCAGCAAATGAAAGAAAACCAGTTGCCTTGTTTTTCAAGGATTCATCATTATCAAGTTTTTCAAGCAAAGATTGTGGGATTTCATTATTAAAAGGGCTAAAAAAGCCTTTATATCTATTAACAATATAAAAAAATACATCATTAAGGACAGAAATTTTTGTTTTAGAACTTGCAGAAATTAAAGAACAGTTGGAAATAAGAATATCTTCTATTGCTTTTTTTGCTCCTTTCACAGAGTTTCCCCATTCAATATTCATTTTATTTCTGTTGAATATCAGGCGCGGCAATTTTTTAGGATAATAATTTAAGGACTCTTCCAAAACCTCATTTCTATTGATTCTTAAATAATAGTGATATTTTATATATTTTTTTTCTTCTGTGCTGTATGCAAAAAAAACTAAATCGAATTCTCCACAAACATCATCAAGATTTTCTGTTTCAAAAAAATACGGTACAAATGGAATTTTCTCTTCTGGCTTTGTAGTATAAAATGAATAAGCCATAAAACGTAAATAGAAATTTAGAGCCACAGCCATATTTGTTTTACCAGCTGCATTTGAACCATAAATACAAGCAAGTTTTAATATTTTTGTTCCATTAACATCAATATAATGATTTTTATTTTCTTCATCATAAGTAGCCGGTTCAAAACTAATGGTTTGTTTTTCTCCAATTGAATATGTATTTGTGATTGAATATTCTAAAATCATATATTCCTCTTTTATAGTTCTAATAATCAATATCGGCGCAGCACATCAATTTTGTTATCAAATTTGCATATTTTTTGCAAATTTAATCATATTTTTGCCATTCAAGACAATTATTCTCCTTCAATTTCCGCAACAATCTTGTCAATCTCAGTGCGAAGAACATTTTCTCTTGCGACAATTTCCTTGATTTTTGAGTTCAGTTCCTTGATGTCGATTTTTTCGCGGATGTCCTTGGCTTCAACGTAGCTTGAAACGGAAAGGTTGTAGTCATTTTTCGCGATATCTTCAAGTTCCGCCGATTTTGAGAAATACTGGATGTCTTTTTTTGAATCAAACGCTTCTATAATTTTATTGATATGCTCATCGGTCAGAACGTTGTTGTTTGTCTCCTTTTTGTAAAGCTCGCCGGCTTCTATGAACTGGATTTTGCTGTCGGTCTTGTGCTTTGAAAGAACAAGAATATTCACGGCGATTGAAGTTCCATAGAAAAGATTCGGAGCAAGCGATATTACGGTTTCAACAAAGTTTGAGTCCACAAGATATTTTCTGATTTTCTGCTCCGCGCCGCCACGGTAGAAAATTCCGGGGAAACATACAATCGCAGCCCGGCCTTTGCTTGAAAGATAACTCAGCGAATGAAGAATGAACGCAAAGTCCGCCTTTGATTTTGGAGCCAGAACTCCAGCCGGAGCAAAGCGGTCATCGTTTATCAATGTGGGGTCGTCGCTTCCAATCCAGTTGATTGAATACGGCGGATTCGAGACAATCGCATCAAACGGCTTGTCGTCCTTGAACTGCGGATTTATCAGAGTGTCGCCCAAAGAAATCTTGAACTTGCTGTAGTTTATGTTGTGCAGAAACATATTCATCCGGGCAAGATTATATGTTGTGTGGTTTATCTCCTGCCCGAAAAATCCGTCCTCTATTTTGTTTTCCTCGAACTGCTTTTTTGCCTGCAAAAGAAGCGAGCCTGAACCGCACGCGGGGTCATAAATCTTGTTCACATTTTCCTGTTTGTGCATTGCAAGGCGCGCGATGAGTTTTGACACATTCTGAGGCGTGAAGAATTCTCCGCCGGACTTTCCGGCATTCGCCGCATAGTTTGAAATCAGGAATTCGTAGGCATCGCCAAAAAGGTCAATCTGATTTTCGTGGAAACTGCCGAAATTCAAGCCTGCAACGCCCTTTATTACAGCCGCAAGCCGCGTGTTCTTTTCTTTTACGGTGTTTCCAAGCCGGTTGCTTGTCGTGTCAAAATCCGCAAAAAGTCCCTTTATATTCTGCTCAGAATCGTAGCCAATCGCGGATTTTTCAATCTCGGAGAAAATCCTCGCCAAATCTGTATTTAAAGCCTCATTGTCATTTGCGTTTTTTGCGACGTTCATAAAAAGCTGGCTCGGATAGATAAAATATCCTTTCGTCTTTATCGCATCGTCCTTTATCTCTTGAGTAATGACTGAATCGTCAAGGTCTGCATAAACAATGCTTTCGTCGTCCGCCTCAAAGTAATCTGAAAAATTCTCGCTTATAAAACGATAGAAAAGCGTTCCCAAAACAAACTGCTTGAAATCCCAGCCGTCAACCGCTCCCCGAACCTCGTTTGCAATCTTCCAAATCTGCGCCTGTAATTCCGCCCTCTGCTGTATGCCAGACATAAAATACCCCAATAAAAAGACAATAAATAAAACTGCTTTATTATAGAAGAAAAATAAAGATTTATAAAGTTCAGGCAAAACGCTCTAACAATTCAAATCAAACCACTGAGCAAAACGAAATGGATTACTACAGCAAATTGAATCAACTTACGCCGTAGTCCGTTTCGTTTTACTCCAGTAAACAGATACGAAAAGCGACGTAAAACGATTTTAAAAGCGGTAGTAATCAAATTCAAAATGCGGACGTATTCTATTGTTTTTTGTTCACAATTCCTTTTACGCTTTTTATCACAAGGTTAACCGCAAGAATCAGAAGAGAAAGTATGAAAATCTCGTTGAATTTCGCGAAATGCTGAAGTTCCTGGACTTTTGTGGTGATTACCATCGTTCTGGCTCCGGCAAGGAAGACCACCGCACTTACTGTGACCATTCCGTTTATAAAAAGATAGCAGAAAATCTCAAGATGAGTGCGCATAACGTTCGGCGTAATAATCCGGGCAACAGTCTTTATCCAGTTGTCGCCAAGAATGCGCGCTGTTGTCTCCCATGAAATATTCATTTTGTCGAGCGACGCTTTCATCATAAGATACGGAGTCGCAAAAAAGTGGACCAAGTTACAGCAGACAAGAATCGCAAGCGTGTTGTGGAGCGGCGTTTTTCTGAATGCAAGCAGAAAACTGATACCAAGAACCATTCCCGGAATCGTGTTTGAAACCTGGGCAATCGCTTCTATTATCTTTGTGCCGTGAATCAGACCTTTGTTCCGGGCTGAAACCAGCGCGCTCGCGTAAACAAGAATTGTCCCGAAAAGTGCGGTAAAGAAACTCATTACAAGAGAATTCTTAAAGACGCGCACAAGGGATTTATCATTAAAGACCGAGACAAAATGCTTCAGCGTAAAAGTGTTGTTGTACGGCCATTCGGCAACAAACGGAGCCACAAAAACCACAACAAATGATGAAAGAATCAGAACGCAGATAACAACGGAAAGGAACGTCCAGATGATGTCACGGAAAACGTCCGGCTGATTATCGTGGATTGCGATTTTATTGTAGCGCACATTGAATTTCTGGAGATAATTCAAAAGAAGAATGCTTACAATCGAAGGGAAAAGCATACAGAGCGCAATCACCGAACCTTGATGAAAATCCGGCAGGCTTCCAAGCATTGTGTTGTACAAAAGCCCTGCGACAACCGTATACCGACCGCCGATAGAAGCCGGAATACCAAAATCAGTGAACGCAAGGAAAAAACTCTGAACCACAGAAACCGCAATCGTTCCCAAAAGCGGCTGGATTACAGCGGTAAAAAAGCTACGCAGGCGACTGTCGCCCATAAGCCGGCAGACAACAATATATCTTCTGTCAATATAGGCCATTGTGTTTGTCAAAAGCGTGAACGAAATCGGAAAAGTATAAATCACATAGCCAAAAATCAGTCCTTTAAAGCCATAAAAATCAAAGAACTGCCTGCCAATCAGTTTTGTAAGAAGGCCGTTTTTTCCGAATGAATAGATTATCGCGAAACCGTAAGTGATTGTAGGAATCAGCATCGGAAAAACCGCAAGAGTGCGCAGGGTCTTTTTTGCCCAGACCGGAATATTTGTAAAATTGACTGTGTACGCAAGAACAAATGCAAGAACCGTTGTAATCAGCGCGCTTAAAAGCGAGACATTTACGCTGTGCGCAAATGCCGTCTGAAGTTTTCCACCGGCAAAGACAGAAACCACATTCTTAAAGCTGAACGCCCCGGAATTCAACGTGAACGCATTCTTGAAAAGCACAATTCCCGGAATAAAAATAAAAACGAAAAAGAAAAGAAGCACAACGTAAAAAGCCGCGCGCATCTGCTTGTTTCTTATTTCCTTGAACATATCTTTTATTTTTGTCATTTAAAATTCCTTTTTTATGTTCCAGCCCGAACGGCTACTAAAGACTGAAAAGCTTGTAGATGTTGTTCTTTTTTACTTCCAGCTGCTTTAAAATAAAGTCGTTCACAAACTGGCTTTTCGGATTCTTGATTATTTCTGAAGGCTCAGCGAACTGCTCGATTTTTCCCTTGTTCAGGATAAGAACTTTGTCGCTGATTGTAAGGGCTTCCTCCGGATCGTGTGTAACAATAATCGTTGTAAGGTGGAATTCTTTTGCAATTGTAACGATTTTTTCTTTTATTGATTCCTTGATTACGCCGTCAAGCGCAGAAAGCGGCTCGTCCAGAAGCAGGATTTTCGGCTTCATAACCATTGTGCGGGCAAGGGCGACGCGCTGTTTCTGTCCGCCTGAAAGCTGGTCGATTTTTTTGTTCAGATGCTCACGCAAATCAAGAAGGTCAATCAAGGCCTCAATTTCCTCTTTCGATGAGCGGTCCGGATAATTGCGCAGACCGTAGACAATGTTCTTGTATGCGGTAAGATTCGGAAAAAGCGCATAATCCTGGAAGACAATATTGAATCCGCGGCGTTCCATCGGTGTGTTCGTGATGTCGCTTCCGTTAAAAATAATTTTTCCTGAATCAGGCTGAAGAAGCCCAAGGATTATGTTAAGAAGCGTTGTCTTTCCGCCCCCGGAAGAACCTAGAATTGAGACAATCTGAGAGTCGCCGATTTCAAGAGAAATGTCATTCAAGACTGTAGTTCCATCAAAAGATTTTTTTATTCCACTGATTTCTAACATTTTCCGTACTAATTCCTTTCGTTTTATATATTATATGCGCCGTCAACCGCCCTAAGTTCATTGTAAGTGTCAATTTCTGTAAAATCCTCAAAAGAGCAGCTTCGCACAACCAGATTAAAATCCTTGTTGCAATATGTTAAAGGAACTGAATCCCAATAACGTTCTTTTCCGCCTGGCATTTTGTACACTTTTTCAAGGCAATCGCCAAGTTTTTTTCCGTCCTCTTCCGTCCAGTATGAAATTCCGACCATCCTGAAACCGTCCGTTCCTCCAACGCTTACGCCGCTGATTCTGCCCTTTTCAACAGAAAGACACCAATCGTCCGTGCGCTCGCATGGAACTCCGCAATAATTTGACTGATACTGATATTTTGAGACAAGCCGGGGATTTTTCAGGATTATGTCGGATTCCAGGATATACGCGTTTTCCAGATAATTTTTTGCCGCCAAAAGTGAAGAAATATTGTTTCCCTCGTTGTAGGCCGGGTTTTCCACAAATTTTATGTTCGGATATTTGTATTTAAGCTGGTCAAACTGTGCGGAAAGATAACCGCGCACAAGAACAATCTCTTCGATTCCGGCTGAGACAACCGCATCCAGAAGAGATTCGATTATCATTTTTCCGTGCACGCGGATAAGAGGTTTTGGTGTGTTCAGCGTAATCGGAACAAGGCGCGAACCGAATCCTGCCGCCAGAAAAACCGCCCTGCGTACTTTGTATGGATCCAACGCTCTTAAGCCTTCTTCTGAAATTTTATCGCCGTCAATAAAATGCTTTTCAACAAGCTCAGAAAATGTTGTGTTAACTGTTCCAACAGAATAACCTGTGAGTTTTGCAATCTGACGCTGAGAAAGTTTCTTTTTTTCCGCCTCGACAAGGCTTAAAATGTCGAATTCTTTTCTTGAAAGCACAAAAACCGCCGTTTTTTTATTTTTTTGTTCAACAGATTCTGTTTTTTGTGTATTTTAACACATTTTTTGCACAGATTTCTTTGTTTTCTGTTCAAATAATATACAAAAATTTTGATTTTTGAACAAGTTGACTTGACACTTTTTTATTAAAAATCTATTTTGGAAAAATGCGGTAGCGATGAGAATGGAAAGCCGGAGGCTTTTTCCGAAACGAAGTTGAGGAATGGAGCGACAGCGAAACCATGACCGTAGCGACCGAAAGTTGAGCGGAGGCGAAACTTTTGGAACCGCCCTTATTTTTATCAGTTTGAGAGGTATTTCATGCCAAAAACAGTTTATCTGGGAATCACAGGCGATATTATTCACCCGGGAATTATTAATATCATCAAGGAAGGCGCAAAACTGGGTGAGCTTACGATTGGACTTTTGACTGACAGCGCGATTGCTAGCCACAAGAGACTTCCGTATTTGACTTACGAGCAGCGAAAAGAAGTTGTTGAGGACATAAAAGGTGTTGAACGTGTTGTTCCGCAGGATGACTGGAGCTACGTTCCGAACCTGAAAAAATACAAGCCTGATTTTATGATTCACGGCGACGACTGGAAAACGAATTATCTTTCAAAAATCCGCGAGGAATGTTTTGCGGTGATAAAGGAATGGAACGGCCAGATTGTCGAGATTCCGTACACAAAGGGAATAAATTCCACCGCGCTTGCTGAAAACGCAAAGGATATTGGAACAACGCCGGATATTCGCCGTGCGACTTTGCGCAGACTGATTGCGGCAAAGCCGGTTGTGCGGATTCTGGAAGCGCATTCTGGGCTTTCGGGGCTTATTGCGGAGCATGCGAGCGTTACAAAAGAGGACGGAATCCACCAGTTTGACGGAATGTGGTCTTCTTCGCTGACGGATTCAACCAGCAAAGGAAAACCGGACATTGAGGCGGTAGACCTTACAACGCGAATGCAGAGCCTTACAGATATTCTTGAATGTACTACAAAACCGATTATTTATGACGGCGACACGGGCGGAATTCCTGAACATTTTGTCTTTACAGTCCGCACTTTGGAACGCAACGGCGTAAGCGCGGTAATAATCGAGGACAAAAAAGGACTCAAAAAGAATTCGCTTTTCGGAACGGAAGCAAAGCAGGTTCTTGCCACGGAAGAGGAATTCTGTGAGAAAATCAGCGCAGGAAAGCGCGCGCAAGTTACAAAAGATTTTATGATTATCGCAAGAATCGAAGAAATTATCGCAGGATATTCTGTTGACGAAGCTCTTACAAAAGCTTTTGCCGCAGTGCGGGCAGGTGCGGATGGAATTATGATTCATTCAAAGGACAAGAGCGGAATGGACATAAAAGAATTCTGCCAGCGATTCAGGAAAGAATACGACAAAATCCCGATTGTTCTTGTTCCTACAACTTACAACCAGTTCAAGGAAAAAGAACTTGCCGAATGGGGTGCAAACGTGATTATCTACGCGAATCATATGCTGCGTTCATCGTACCCGGCAATGAAAAAATGCGCCGAAACAATCCTTGAAGCCGAACGCTCACTTGAAACAGACGGAATGTGCATGCCGATAAAAGAAATCCTTGAGCTTATTCCGGGAACAAAATAGGAATTGGAATAGAAAATTTTAATGCTGAAAAAATAAATTGAATAAGCGAGAAGAAAAAGAAAGCGGCAACCGAGCCATTCGGTGTCATGGCAAGCAATTTTTGAAGAAAATTGCGCAGTCCGATACCTTGTTAGACTCCGCATGGCGAATTGACGCGCTTTTTTCTGGAAGCGCATTCAATTTCTTTCTCAATTATTAAAATCTGAAATTCAAATTATAAAAAAGGAAAATTTTATGATTAAAACTTCAATCTTATACAACGAACTTTTAAAAAACGGAACTGACTTTTTTGCCGGTGTTCCAGACTCACTCTTAAAATCATTTTGCGCTTATGTTACAGACAATGCGCCTGCTGAAAAACATATAATTTCCGCAAATGAAGGAAGCGCGACCGCACTTGCCTCCGGCTACCATTTTGCAACAGGAAAGATTCCGCTGATTTATATGCAGAATTCCGGTGAAGGAAACATGATAAATCCGCTTCTTTCGCTTGTTGACCCGGACGTTTATTCAGTTCCGCTTTTAATTTTTATTGGTTGGCGCGGAGAACCTGGCGTTCACGACGAGCCTCAACACGTAAAACAGGGCAAAGTAACCTGTGCGCTTCTGGACGCAATGCAGATTCCTTACGAGATTTTAACCGAAGACGAATCAAAACTTTCTGCCCAGTTGAAAAAAGCATACGATTACATGAAAACAAACAGTGCGCCTTACGCTTTTGTAATCCGCAAAGGAACTTTTGAAGAATACACGCTCAAAAATAATATTCCTGTTGTTGCAGAAATGAAACGTGAAGAAGCAATTGAAAAAATCATGCTCTCTGCACCAGAAAAAGCCGCTTTTGTTTCCACAACTGGAATGGCAAGCCGCGAACTTTACGAACTGCGCGAAAAACACGGAATGGGCCACG
>OQVN01000324.1_pt1 | contig 18712 bp, 17 predicted proteins | sample 1691621 | NCBI WGS metagenome assembly OQVN01 (sample SAMN03418278, study PRJEB22391) | human gut metagenome | biome: human-gut; feature: organic feature; material: feces | host: Homo sapiens | place: Tanzania | collected 2013-01 | reverse complement strand
GATTTGCCCGTAAGTAAACCATGTATTAAAGCCGATGACGAATGTTATAACTGCGAATGGTCAACAGAACTATATGTTCCTCAAGCTTTTGAAGAATATGTTAAAGCATGGGTAGTTTTAAAAGTTATAGCTAAAGAGTGGGATTTGGGCGATATGGACGGCTTTCAATTCAATATGTCGGTAGGCTACGATTACGAAGGAATTAAATTAGAAAAAATAGATAATTTTATAGAAGGACTTAAAGAAGCAAAAGATTCCCCTATTTTTAAAGAATGCAAAAAATGGATTTCAGAAAATATAAATAGATTTAAGAGATTCAAAAAAGAAGACATTGAAAAAATTAATTCTAATATTTGCAACTCGGCTACGCTTTCTACATTGCATGGATGTCCTCCTGCAGAAATAGAAAAAATAGCTTCTTATCTTATAACCGAAAAAAAATTAAATACTTTTGTAAAATGCAATCCTACTCTTTTAGGATATGAATACGCTAGAAAAACATTAGACGAAATGGGATACGATTACATATCTTTTACAGATTTTCATTTTAAAGACGACTTACAGTATAGCGATGCCGTTCCTATGTTAAAGAGACTTCAAAAATTAGCGGAAGACAATAATCTTTTATTTGGAGTAAAAATAACAAATACATTCCCTGTAGATGTTAAAAATAAAGAACTTCCTTCAGAAGAAATGTATATGTCGGGAAAATCTTTATTCCCTCTTTCAATGACTGTCGCCGAAAGATTAAGTAAAGATTTTGACGGAAATTTAAGAATATCGTATTCTGGCGGTTGCGATTATTTTAATATAAACGAAGTTATAGACGCGGGAATATGGCCCGTAACTATGGCGACAACTTTTTTGAAGCCAGGAGGTTATCAAAGGGCGGAACAAATGGCTAAAAATATATCGGCTGCTAAACCATTTGTAAAAGTAGATACGGCTAAAGCTAAATCTATAGTTGAAAAATATAAAAAAAGCAAACATATAGTTAAACCTATAAAGCCTCTTCCAAGCAGAAAATTAAATAAAAAACTGCCTTTAATAGATTGCTTTACCGCTCCTTGTATGGAAACATGCCCAATAAATCAAGATATTACCTCTTATGTTAGATTAAATGCCGAAGGAAAATATGAGGAATCTTTTAAAGTCATAATAGAAAAAAACGCCCTTCCATTTGCTACGGGAATATTATGTCCTCATACTTGCATGGATAAATGCACTAGAGAATTCTATGAGGAAGCGGTAAGCATAAGAGCATGCAAACTTGAAGCTTCAAATATTGGATACGATAAAGTTATAAAAACTTTAAAACCTCAAGCACCTACAGGTAAAAAAGTAGGAATCATAGGTTCTGGTCCTGCTGGATTATCCGCGGCATACTTTTTAGCAAAAAACGGAATCGAAGCCACAATATTTGATAAAAGAGAAAAAGCTGGCGGAGTTGTTTCTAATATAATACCAAATTTCAGAATATCCGCTTCAGACATAGATAAAGATATAAGTTTATGCAGACAAATGGGAGTTAAATTTGAACTCGGAAAAGAAATAAAAGATATAAAAGAATTAACTTCAAAATTTGATTATATAATTTTATGCATAGGCGCTCATAAGAATATGCCTTTAAAATTAGAAAAAGGAGAATCTTTAAACGCCTTAAAATTTTTAGAAGAGTTTAATAAAACTAACGGAAAAGTAAATCTTGGAAAAAATGTGGTTATAATCGGGGGCGGAAATACGGCTATGGATGCGGCTCGCTCGGCTAAAAGAAACGAAGGCGTTAAAAAAGTTAGTTTAGTTTATAGAAGAACAAAAAGATATATGCCAGCGCTTGAAGAAGAATTGCAAATGGCTTTAGAAGACGGAATAGATTTCAAAGAACTGCTTGCACCAGTAAAATTAGAAAATGGAAAACTGTTATGCAAAAAAATGAAACTGTCGGATTATGACGATAAAGGCAGAAGAAATGTCGTTGAAACGGATGAAACGGAATATATAGACGCAGATACCGTTATAGCTTCTATAGGAGAGCAAATTGACTTTGAGTTTTATAAATCGCAAGGAATAGACATAGACGATAGAGGAAAACCTAAATGCAATAAAAAAACTTGCAGAAAGCTATGGAATTGATTTAATGCCTGAAGATAGCGAAAATTTGCCTATGAAAATTTATAAAAAAATGGAAATCGAAGCTATTTTAAAAACACTTGGCTTTACTACAGCTCAGGTAGAATTTGAAAAAGCCGGCAACACACTTGTCGGCAAAATTGGCGATACCAGCAAGGACTTTATCGTTTTATTAGGTCACATGGACACCGTATTCAAGGACGGCACAGCAGCAGAGCGTCCATTTAAAATTGTTGACGGAAAAGCATACGGCCCCGGCTGCCTTGATATGAAGGGCGGTATTGTTATCATGCTGACAGCTTTGAAAGTGCTTCTGGCAAATAATTATACCAAGCATGGTATTAAAGTAATCCTAGCCGGCGATGAAGAGGTAGCTCATTACTTAAGCAATGCTTCCGAAATAATTTTGGCGGAAAGCAAAGGTGCTTTGGCTGCATTTAACTTTGAAACCGGTTTCTTGGATCAGAGCGTTGTCACCAGACGCAAGGGCAGATTCGAATTTACCATGGAAACCTATGGTCGCAGTGCGCACGTAGGAAATGACCCGCAAAACGGCCGCAGCGCCATCAAAGAATTAATGCATAAGGGCCTTGATATCGAAGCCTTAACCGATTTCGATAAAGGTATTAACTTCAACGTAGGTTTATTCGAAGGTGGTACAGTCAGCAACGCAGTGCCGGATTACGCAAAAATCACTTGCGATATACGCTATACCGACTATGCTTTACTGGAAGAAGTGTTACCCAAATTGCAGGCTATTGCGGATAAGCAATACGTTCCCGATACCAAAACCATTCTCAAGACTGTTACGCAATTTATATCCATGGATGAGGCTCCCGGCACAGCAGCTTTGCTCAAATCAGTACAGGAAGCAGCAGCAGAATGCAATTTACCGAAACCGACAGCCAAAGCAGTCGGCGGTGGCAGCGACAGTGCTTATACTACGGCTGCAGGCGTTCCTACAATCTGTGCTATCGGCGTACAGGGAGCACGCAACCATACGGCAGAAGAATTTGCTGTTGTAGATACCCTTTTTAGCAGATGCAAACTGTTTTCTACTATCATGATTAATATCTGAGGTGAATCAAATGGATTATGAACATAAATTAACATGGCGAGGATGGTTATCCTTTATTTTCATCGTAATTTCTTTCTCCGGTGTTTTGGCAAATGCCGGTATCTGGAGTGCCTTTGATTTCTCAGTCCTAATCGGCGAATTCGGCAAAATAGGCGCAGCCACTTTCACCGGTAAAGGTGGCGTCGGTGCTCGTGAAGGCTTTATGTTCGGTATAACGCTTTTACCGACAATTATGTTTGCTTTGGGCTTAATTCGAGTTGTTGAATCTTTAGGCGCTTTACTTGCAGCTGAACGCTGTATCCGTCCTATTCTGCGTCCTTTAATGGGCTTGCCCGGTTATATCGGTCTGGCTTTGGTAAGCTCTATGACCAGTACAGATGTCGGTGCAGCAATGACTAAAGCGTTGGCAGATGATGGCAAATTAACCGATAATGAACGTTCCATTTTCGTTGCATATCAATATGCTGCTTCCGGTGTTGTTACCAATACCTTTGATTGCGGTGCTCCACTGCTTGCTATTACAGCCTTACCTGTCGGTATTATTATTGCCGTAGAAATTTTTGTTAAAATATTAGGTGCTAACATCATTCGTTTTTATTTAGCTAAACGCACAGCATAGGAGGCAGCATAACATGGAAACTAGTAAAACTGTACAAAAAAAATCCTTAATTGAAGAATTTGTCTCTGGTGCGCAAAAAGGTTTTTATTTAGGTGTAGAACGTATTATCCCTGCAATGATTCTGGCGTATGTTCTTATCCTTTTTTTAAAAACAACCGGTCTGATGGATATCATCGGCACTATAGTTGCACCGGTAATGGAACTTTTCGGTTTACCCGGCGAAGCAATTATCGCCTTAATTTCAGCATTCTTTGCTAAAGCTGCCGGCTGCGCTACTGCAGCAACTCTTTATAATGATGGAATTATCAATGCAGCACAAGCAACTATTTTATTCCCTGCCTGCATTACTATGGGTACACTTTTAGGTCACTTTGTCCGTTGCGTTATGACAGCAGGTGCAAATCCCAAACATCATGCTTTACTTATCGCTATTCCTGTAATAGATGCACTTGCGAGCATGGTATTGACACGTGTATTATTAAATCTTTTTGGTATAAGTGTCTAAGGAAAAGCAGCTTAACGTAAGCGTCAAATGTAACGCGGATATAAAATCTCAATTCAATAATATATAATAGGTGCATGGAACATCGTTCCATGTGCCTTTTTAGTGTTTAGGAATACAGAAATAATAGCAGGGTTAAAATAATGCTGAAAGATATGCATTTTTGGGAAATCAATAGCACAGCAAATGAAAACCTCAACATCCTCAAGCTCTATAAAGACCTTTTTGGCGAATAAGAAGCGTATATAGCAAAACAGCACCTCACCTGAACCGAAACGTTCTAGCGAGGTGCTTTGTTATTCCACCCTCTAAAATATCGTCACTATCGTCGTATATCGTCACGCACGAAAATCACGCTTGCTTCTTCACTGCTTCAATCGCCTTCCGCAAAGACTCCAATTCCTTTGCTATCAAGGCTTCGGTGGCTTCATAACGTTCTTGCAGCTCAGCAACGCTGTCCTTCGCAGGCTCTGCAGCTACCTCCCTTTGCAGCTCAAGCAGCTTCATATAAGCCTGTGGCACATAGGCCGTTTCCTCAATATCGTCACGCCTCATGGTCACGCAGCTATACTCTCCCTTACGCGGATAATTATAGCGCCACTCATCATACGTCGCTTTTGTCAACTCGCCTTGCTCCAAAGCCTGCCTCTTATCTGCCCATTCTTGCAAAACAGCATTACGTATCCCTGCAGCTAAAGCCTCCTCGTCAGCGTCTTCAATACGTAAATAATAATCGCCATCTATCTTTTTAATCTTCGAGCCGTACATATCCTCGAGCGCAAAGAAAATATGCATTCTCTGCACCCAGCTCCCCAGCTCAGGCAGGTCCAGCGCCTGCGGACTAATTTGAAAAACGGCAGCCAGCTTTTCCAGCATCTCTTGCTTAGGAATACGGTCCCCCGATTCATATTGCGCTACACGCACATCACAGCTTTTTTCACTGAAGCCAAGCTTTGCGCCTAACTCCTTCTGTGTCCATCCCCGCTGACGACGAAAAAAATTAATCCGTCTGCCTATACTAAACCTTCTTTCCATGCTTATCTACCCCTTTATCTATAATCTTATCACCTAAGAATAGTATACCACGTTCTTTCACTAAACTAAAGAATATAATTTTATTTTAATTTTTTGCATTTTTCTCTTGACTTTACTTTCAAAATTTAGTATAGTTATCTCATAAACACTCTCACTAAATTCGTCAGCTTATAAGGAGGACATATGCAAGCTAATTATCCATTGAAACAACAGTCAAATTCTCTGCCTACATTAAACACCGTTACGCTCCCTGAATTATATGACACCGTTTACAGGCCCTCGCTCACTTTAATCGAGGATTTTCTCTACAGCGGTGTCTATCTCTTCGTAGGTCCGCCTAAAATCGGTAAATCCTTCTTTATGGCACAGCTCGCCTACCATGTTGCCACAGGAACTAAGCTTTGGAATTTCGATGTAAAACAGATGGAGGTCCTTTATCTTTCTTTAGAAGATGACATGCCCCGCCTGCAAAAGCGCTTTGCGCGCATGTTCGGCGTAGACACTAACGCAAATCTCCACCTTTGTACTAACTCCAGCAGTTTAAGTAGAGGCTTAGAAAAGCAGCTGGACGTTTTTCTCCAAGAGCATCCAGGCACTAAGCTCGTCATCATCGACACTCTGCAAAAGATTCGCGAGCTGTCCAGCTCTAGCTATAGCTATAGTCAGGATTATCTTATCATTTCCAAGCTAAAGGAAATCGCTGCGCGTCATAACATCTGCCTTATTGTTGTCCACCATACGCGTAAAATGGAAGCTGATGACCGCTTCGAAATGATTTCCGGCACTAACGGTCTGCTTGGTGCGGCCGACGGCGCCATGGTTCTGCAAAAGAAAAACCGCACAGACCTCAATGCTACGCTTAGCATCGTAGGCCGCGAGCAACAGGATCAGGCCCTGGCCTTAGAGTTCACCCCGCAAACCTGCACCTGGAAGCTGCTCAAGGCACACAAAGAATTATGGCAGGAGCCTAAGGATCCCCAGCTCGAGCAGATTGCCGGTTTTATTAACAGTGACAATCCGTACTGGTCCGGAACTGCCACGCAGCTTTTAGCAGAGCTTTCTATCACTGATGTTAAGCCAAATGTTTACACCAGACAGCTGAACGTCAAGGCTGATAAGCTTTATAATAATTATGGTATTCTTTATAAAAAGAAAAGTGAGAATCACTGTCGTGTAATCAAGCTGCGTAAGCTTGAGCCACAAGCAGCGTGACGATATACGACGATAGTGACGATATTTTACACACCTATATATAATTGAATCAAAAGCACCTCACCTGAACAGAAACGTTCGAGCGAGGTGCTTTTTGAGTTTACGTAAAAAAGTAAGAGTCAGGCTCATAACGACACGCCATTTCTCAGGCTTACAGAGTTTCATAAGCTAATATTTTTTTACTGTCAGTCAGATTAAAATAACCTATGCAATAGCGTTTGGCTCATTCCCATGACGCAGCCAGGCGCAAACGCTGATACCAAAAAGGATCATGCCTGCTATGACAAAAAGGCTTTGCATCGGTGCATAGGTAGCAATGGCTCCGCCCAGCAGAGGCCCTACCATAGAACCAAACTGCTGCGCGCTGAACATAAAGCCAAAAACGCGTCCGCGCTGGTCGGCAGATGTATTGCTGGCCAAAACCGCACTCAACGAAGGCTGAATGCCTGCACAGCACAGGCCATAGCAAAAATTGCAGACGCAGAACAAAAGCAGTGTCTGCGGCATCGCCGTCACCGCACTCATCAGACCGGAAAGCAGCGTTGCAGCACACAGCGCTTTATAAAAGCCGTGCTCCTGCCCGAAGCGCCCCCAGCTCGGAGCAGTAATAGCGCTGGCAACACCTACGAGCGAAAAGGCCACGCCTGAAAGAAACATAATATTGCCATCACCATGGTTCAGCTCTGCCACATAAAGGCTCAGAATCGGCTGAATCAGCAGAATAACCATCTGAGCTACAGCAATATAAAGCAGCGTTTCACGAATTACAGGCTGCTGCAAAAGCTGTGCCTGCGGCTTTGCCGCAAGTTTTTTCGGCTCCGCCTTCGGTGGCTCGGGAATGCAGAACATAAATACCAGCGTAATAATCGTCAGCAGCCCGCCTGCAACGAAGAATGAAGCACGCATGCCAAACAACGTTGCCAGTGAACCACCGACCAACGGACCGATGACATTGCCGCAGGTCAAGCCTGCCTGCATAATACCAAGGCTCACGCCCAGCTTTTCCATCGGCACCAGACTGGTAGCAATCGCCAGGCAGGCGCTCCACAATCCTGCAGCAAAGCCCTGCAGCACACGCACACCAAACAGCTGCTCCGGCGTAGTTACTATGCCGCCCAAAAAGTACGACAGCGCCAGGCCTGCGCCAGCACGTACCGCCATCATCTTTTTACCGCGCGTATCAGCCATTTTTCCCCAGATGGGCGCCATGATCCCGCCAATCAGAAAGGTTATGGAAAAAATCGCCCCGTTCCACATTTTTACATCGGCCGCGCTCACTCCCAGCTCGTTCATCAGATACATCGGCAAAAAAGGAATAAGCATAGTATAGCCTGCGGCCATCAGCACGACATTTGCCGTAAGGATAGCCAAAATAACTTTCCAGTTTTTCATAAAAGTCCACCTCAAAACAAAAACAAAATATACAATAGAAGTTTATTATAACGCTAAGGCCGCTTTAGTGCAAATAAAAAGCTTAAATAACAGCCTGCAACCACCGAAAAAAGTGAGACAATCTTATCATAAAGAGAGTTTTCCTGCTGCAAAATCGAGCTTTGTTATAATCTTTGCAGGTTGCTCATCAATATATCTTTTAAGAAGGTCGTTATTCATGCTATTCTCATCATCCGAATGTTATCTAAATGCTTAATGTTTGAGCAAAGCCTTTATGGAATCCATAATTTGCTCGTAAGTAATATCCTTTGCATAGGAAAACTGCTTACGGTATTTATCCCACATCGTTTTGAGTTCCGGACTTTCTTCAATGTTATGAAGAATACTTGTAACATCTGCGATCTGATCTGTAGTACCGCGGTGATTTGCCGTTGCTTTCAATGCATCCTCAAAGACCACCATATCAAAATTCTGCGTTGTAGTCAGTATGTAGGCATCATAAAAATCTCTTGGACGGGTGTTGAATATGCCGCGTCGCAAAATGGTTTCCACCTTTTCCGCCATAACTGTTTCAATGTTGTATGCCCAAAGCTCGTATGATTTCTCGTCATCAAAAATCTCGGAGAAGTTGTACTGCACCGCATGAGGCGTAATTACGTCCCCGGTGGATACATCAATGCTAAGCGGTGTCAGCATAATATCGAATCTGGCATTTAGCATGACACGATATCCGCCGTAAATGTCATCTTTACGGATGGGAGAGATTGTGCCAATTTCATACACAACGCCGTCATCAAATGTGATGTCGCAAATATCTTCCAACGCACTGCGAATTGCTTCCGGTGTTAGGGGAAGGTTTTTGAGTGTGGTATCCATATCCATCGTTGCTCGGTTGTCGAGACCAACAATCGCTGCTACCAACATTCCACCCTTTAATACAAACTTCTCTTTGTATTCAGAAGCAGACAAACGGACGAGCAAACGCTCAAACATATAATTCTGCAAAATGACCTGTGCAGGAATATTTTTCTGCTTGGCGATATTGCGAATTTTTGCTTTCAGACTCATTGCTTTACTCACAGAAGCACCTCCAAATACTGACGCAGGATATTAGACACTCGCATCTTTTTTGCGTAAGAGTTTAGTTTATTCAAATCTTTCTTTGGGTTAGCTGCATACAGTTTTAATGCCGCAAGAAAAGTTTCTGTTCCCAACTTGTTGCGACTGCGGATTATATCGCAGACCGTGCGTTCAAGATCGTATGCAGTAACATCATTTCCTGCAGGTGTCTTCATCGTTGTTTTGCCAAGCTCAAATAATTCGGGTTTGATGTAATATACCTTGCATTCAGATTTGATTGCCACAGACGGAATACAACCGGACGGTGCAGTAACCGTGTGCTCGAATGGGGTTCTGTCGGAAATCCCATGAAGGTAAAGGGCTGTTTCATGAGAAAATATTACTCTTTCAGAACGATTACTGATCGCTAGCAACTCATCCTGCATATCATCGGGAAGAATGTACTGACCTTTTACAATCCGTTGTATTTTATTTTCTTTGCACAACTTATAAAGCATCGCTTTGGAGATGCCATGTTGTGCTGCTATTTTCGTTTTGATAATTCCGCCATGCGATTTTGCAATAGCGGTAAGTTCAGTCATGTAATCCATACACTCACCTCCATTACGCCAACTCAATAATATTATATTTATAATTACGATGTAAGTCAACAAATTGGAGCAATCATTCGAAAAATATTTAATAAGGGCACACCGCTGAGCAAAAAAGAGTCGGCATTTTCATACCAACTCTACTAATTTGATTTTGACAATATCCCTTATTTTAAAGGTAGACAAATCCCCTATTTTTACGCAATAAAAATAGCACCCAACGGCTTAAAAACCGCATGGGTGCTTGATTTTTTATTGGAGCTACTGACGGGATTTGAACCTGCGACCTACTGATTACGAATCAGTTGCTCTACCAGCTGAGCTACAGTAGCACATAAGCTTTATTAAATTTCTTCCAGCGCCGCAGCTTCCATTGCTGCTTTTGCGGCTGCCATCTCTGCCTTAGTACGACGCTTTCTTACCTTCTTCGCACTGTTGATGCCGGCCTTTTTGATAACCTTCGCCAGCTCAGAAATAATATGCAGTTCATCGACGGAGCAATCCTTTACTAAACCAGCAAGCTCATTGCAGTAAATCTGTTCACTGCGATGAATATTATCGCATAAAAGCTCATCAACAGACACATCCAGCACATTCGCCAGATGGATGATAGTAGGTAAGCCAAGCTTGGTATTGCCAGTTTCTATATTACTGATATGCGGAGTTGACAGACCTGTTAATTTAGCGATGTTTCCTTGAGTAAGACCTTTGCGAGCACGCGCAGCCTTAATTCTTAATCCAATCGCCTTATAATCAATGTCTAACTTCACAAATGCTCTCCCCTTCGACTTATTTCCTTACTCGTTGTAATAACGTTATAATTATAGCCGATATTCTGCAAAAAGGCAAGTGTATTTTCCACTTTATTAAAAATTATTTTTTCAGCACCGGTACAGTCAGGCTGCCCTCAGGCATGAGCAAAATCTTGTAATCCTTGCCCACATACTCCTCTGCCAGCTTGATAGCCTCGTCCACATCGTCCACTGCCTCAAAGAGCAGCTTACGCGCGATATTCTTATCCAGCGCAGATACAAGGATAAACTTTGCCTTCTTCATCAGGCGCGTAATCGCGAAAGCCTTATGCGCACCGATAACGAAGTTTTTCTCCAGCTCGGCCTTGATAGCGTCGGGAGAAGGATTCTCCTCCAGCGCTTTTTCCAGCGCCGCACTGCCGCTGCCCTCCTCGCATTCGCCGATGATGATGACCACGCCGCCGTCGCGCACTGCGCACCAAGCGTTGTCCATCGTCTTTTGCAGCTGATAAATATTTATATCCTTCGGATAGCCGCCGCAGCTGGCGATAACAATATCCGCAGGCTCGTCCACGGGCACGCCGTAAACCTGCTCCACAAATTTGCACGCCTCGCGGTGAGCCAAGCGCCAATCGCCTGCGAACACCTTCAGGAAGTTATGCTGCGCGTCAAGGATGCTGTGAAACAAAAACAGCTTGTGCTCCTTCGCAAACAGCGCCACGCCCTCCATCTGGTCCTCATAAACAGGATTGCCGTCAAGCTTGCCCAGCTGCGCACCCGGCTGCATCATCAGGCTGTGATTTTTGCGCACAGTCTCCATCGCCGCCACGCCCGGCAGCACAGCCTTGCGTCCGCCGCCGAAGCCGCTGAAGAAGTGATAAACAACAGTACCCGTGAGGATAACAAGGTCAGCATCGCAAATCTGCTTATTCAGCCACACAGGCGTACCAAAGGAGGTTTCGCCAAAATACGCAAAATCCTCCTGCTTTTTGCAGTCGCTGTTATACATCGCCAAGCGTCCGGCAACGTCCTCGCCCACCTGCTCCACCATCTCCTCATGGCTCATCAGGCGATGCGTGCCCAGCGCAAAGACGATATGCATATCCTCATCCTTCACGCCCAGCTTGTTCATCTCGTTGACCAGAATCGGCATAAAATCATGCGTATTCGCTACACGCGTCGAATCGTTGCAAATAAAAGCAATCTTCATGCCCGGACGCACCAGCTCATTAATCGGCGCACTGCCAATCGGATGATAAAGCGCATCCAGCACCGCTGCCTTCAAATCAGGAAGCTGTGCAAAGGACTGCGTTTTCAGCTCGCCCATGACATGCTCGTTATCCAAGGAAAAATTCTTATAGCCATGACCATAATGATACTTGTAATCTACTAAAGACATAACCACACCTCCGCTGCAATTCAGACACGCGCATAGCTTTTATGCCGTGCTTGTATATCTTTATTGTACCATAAATTGTGTGAAAAATGCTTTACTTTTTCGGCAATGACAATAATAAAACGGTAAAAATTATGCAGCCCATACCGATATAATCAGGCAGCAGCAGCTTCGTGTCGAGCAGCAGCACGACGGAAATAATCGAAGCCAGCGGCTCGGCGCAGGAAATCAGGCTCGCCTTCGTCGGGCCGACAATCTTCAGGCCTGCCAGATAGAAGGCATAGCTGGCAATCGTCGCGCCCAAGAGCAGATAAATGAAGGCCAAATATGCGCTCATGTTCCACGTGCCCACGGGTGCAAACGGATTGCTGACCGCAATCAGGCTCAAGCCGGAAATCAGCTGGCCCCAGCCGATAAGCGTCGGCGCCGTATATTTTTTGAGCAGCTCGCCCGGCTTAATGCTGTAATAGGCGTAGGACAGCGCCGAAAGAAGGCCGACAAACAGCGCTATCGGCGAAATCGCCAGACTATCAAGGCTGCCATGCGTCGCGATAAGGAAAACGCCAAGCAGCGCACCCACAATGCCGACAAGCTCGCGTCCCTCCGGACAGCGCCTTGCCTTATAGCTCATCCACACCATAACGAAAATCGGCGCCATGTATTGCAGCACCGTCGCCGTCGCCGCATTGCACAGGCTGATGGTGTAATAAAAGCCCAGCTGCGCACCAAGGATACCCAGAAAGGAAAACTCCACGATATCCCACGTATTCTTTTTGATGATAGCAAAAATATCCTGCTTCTGCACCAGCGCTGCATAAAGCAAAAACAGCAGGCCCGCAAGAATCTGGCGCGCCATGCACAGCCAAAAGGAATCAACCTCATGATATTGAAATAAATACTGTCCGGCAACGCCGCCCATGCCCCAGCAGGTCGCTGCACCTACGATTAAGAAAATTCCCTTCAGCATCGCTTCAACCTCGTTTCTCGTGCTAGATTTACACGTTGAAATATAATTTACTACATAATATAGCACGTAAATGAAGGCTTGTCTAGAAGTCACGCAACATTATCTTGCGGCGGAAAAATTCCTGTCCAATTGTTACAGCTACAAGCTGAAAAACACAAATAAAACACTTGACTTAGAGCTTACTCAAAGGCATATAATATAAATGTATTATGATAACAGGAGGCGCATGAAAATTGGCTAAAGCATTCGCACAGGCTCCCGTAATCGGCAGCCAAAGAGTAAGCAAAAACGCTAAGGGCGCAGGCTCTCACGCTAAAGTATATTTCACCAAGCATATTGATGCAGAGCATCTCATCAAATTATATAATTTAATCAACGAAAGCATTTACGGCAAGGTAGCCATTAAGCTGCACACCGGCGAAAAGCACGGTCCCAACATTCTGCCGCGCGAGCTGGTCAAAGCATTGCAGCAGCAAATCCCCAACAGCACCATCGTAGAAACCAACACGCTCTATCAGGGCGACCGCTATACCACCGAGGGCCATCTGGAAACGCTGAAGGTCAACGGCTGGACGTTCTGCCCTGTCGACATCATGGACGCAGAGGGCACAGTTAATCTGCCCGTCCGCCACGGCAAGCACTTCCAAGAGGTTTCCATGGGCAAGAACATCGTCAACTACGACTCCATGCTCGTGCTGACGCACTTCAAGGGCCACGCTATGGGCGGCTTCGGCGGCTCCATGAAAAATATTGCTATCGGCTGCGCAGACGGCCGCATCGGCAAGGCACAGGTTCACGGCGTGGATAAGGACAACCTGCCCACGGACTGGAACGTTTGGCCCGGCAAGGAGCAGCTCATGGAGCAGATGGCTGAATCCGCCAAGGCCACCATCGACTTCTTCGGCAAGCACATCGTTTATATCAACGTCCTGCGCCGCATGTCCGTCGACTGCGACTGCGCCGGTGTAAGCGCAGCAGAGCCGACCATCCCTGATATAGGCATTCTCGCTTCTACCGACATTCTGGCTATCGACCAGGCTTCTGTCGACCTCGTATATGCCAAGGAAAGCAACCATGACCTCGTAGAGCGCATGGAAAGCCGTCACGGCCTGCATCAGCTCACCGCTATGCGCGAGCTGAAAATGGGCAATGATAAGTACGAATTAATCGAGCTGGATTAATAGCACAAAAAATTTACACCTCTTCACAGCATTCGTTGTATAATATTCTTGTACAGCAAATGCTATGAGGAGGTCTTTTTTATGACTATGAAAAAAATCAACGCCTTTGAGCAAGGCGAAGCAATTTTAAAAACTCTGTCTAAGGGTGCATTCTTAACCACCGCTGCTGACGGCAAGCAAAACACGATGACCATCGGCTGGGGCAGCCTGGGCTTCAAATGGGGCGCCCCCACCTTCACCGTCATGGTACGCCAAAGCCGCTACACCAAGGAGCTGATTGACGCTAATCCGGAATTCACCGTCAGCTTCCCTGTTAACGATGGCTTTGCCAAGGCTGTCGCTCTGTGCGGCACCAAGTCCGGCCGCGATATGGACAAATTCGCTGAGGCCGGCTTAGAAGCTATCCCCGGCGAAACCGTCAGCGTGCCTGTTATCAAAGGCTGCGGCCTGCATCTGGAATGCAAAATCGTCGAGCACTACACCATGGAGGCTGACAAGTTCGATAAGGAGCTGAGCGCAAAATGGTATGGCGCAGGCGACTGGCACACCTGCTACACCGGCGTGATTACCGCCGCTTATATCGAAGAATAAGCAAAAAAATAATGGCTGTCGCATTTCATCCTGCGGCAGCCATTTTTGGCTTATTTAGTTAATTTCACCTCGTCAAACTGCCTGCCATCCGGCAGAAAGGCTTTAAACTCCAAGGCCTGCTCATCGGCCTTTAGCGTCATATAGTTGGCCGTTTCCGGCTGCGGTGCTGTCGCTGCATCCCAGTCAAAATCGCCCCACAGCTTCGGATAGCGTACATCTCCGGCCACGCCCGTCAGGATATAGGTGATGCCGGCGCCCTGCGGAGCAGGCGCGAAGTTCTGCAAGGGCACGCGGCGGCGGTAGGTATGCAGATGCGCTGTCAGCACTGCATCCACCTTGTATTTTTCAAAGACAGGCAGCAGCTGATAGCTGAAATCAAGAAAGTGCGTCTGTGTCTGCTCGCGTCCAGACTCCGGCCCAAAGCCGTAGAGGAAGATATCACGGTGCATCAGCACCACCTTCCACTTCGCCCTGCTCGCCGCCAAATCCTTTTCCAGCCACGGCAGCTCGTCTGCCAGTAAAGCAGGCTGGAAATTTTTCATCTCCGGGAAGTTTGTATCAAGCACAACGAAATGCACCGGCCCATAATCAAAGCTGTAAAACTGATTCGGATATTTTGCCAAACCGTTCTGCGGTACGTTGAACAGCTGCGTATAGCTCGCAGGCAGGCATTCCTTCCACGCCAGGCTGTACGCCTCATGATTGCCGATAACCGGCGCCAGCGGCAGCGCATCGCTAAACACGCTCACGCTGTTGAACCACGCCCGCCATTGGCTGGCATCCTGACCGTTATCCACCAGATCACCCATATTGACGTAAAAAGCGCTATCGGGATGACGCTGATACGCAGCACGCGCCAGCTGCTGCCAGCCGCTGTAATCAGCACTTTGCGAATCAGGAAAGATTAAGGCGGTGAAGCCAGCGCCATCCTCCGTATGCAGCTTATGCCATTGGCCCTTGTTTTTTGCTGTGTTAATGCGGTACTCATACGTGCTGCCCAGCGCCAGGCTGTCGAGGCGGGCAGTGTACTGAATAACGCTGTCCTTATCCGTAAAGCTGCTGTCAGCAGCCTGCACGCTCCGGCTGTCGCTGCTGCCCTGCTTGCGGTATTCCAGCGTATACGGCTGCTTCACCTTGCTCTCCCACATAATAGTGCGCGCAGTTTTGTTATCTGCCGCGACAAGCTGGCGTACATGCGTAATCGCCACAGCAGCGTCACTGCCCGCCGCTTCACGCTCAGCATTTTGCGCACAGCCGCTCAATGCCGCTGCCACGAGGCATAATATAATCAGTAAAAAGCTTGCTTTTCTGCTCATGCTCATCTTCCCTTTCATGTTACTTTATTATAGCATAACACCTGGAGTATGCTATAAGTCAAGACAGCTGCAAAAAATATAATTCACTTGCATTCACTCGCCAAAGTGATTATAATGAATATAGTGAACGAAAATTACGTAAGGAGTGAAGATTATGCTGTATGAAAGCGACTCTTACGAAGCTATGCGCTCGCTGAATCAAGAGCTGAGCTTCACAACCGCACAAAGCATTTTCCGAACGAATAATCTGGAATTTGCTGCAAGCAAATATTTCGCACTCGGCTTACGCAATATCAAAGATAATCAGTTCACTAATCTTGCGCTGCTTATCTCCGAGCAATGCCTGCATAGCATAAAGGTCGCCGTATTTGAGGATAACGAAAACACAAAATTCCAAGCGCACCGTGAATTCACCGGCTCTATCTTCCAACAGCTCGAAAACGCCTTCGCCTTTCTCATGCTCTGCAATCAGAACCCCTCTAACTTTTCCGGCTTAACTCGCAATGATAACTGGGATTATCCGGAAGCAGCTATCCGCGAAGCCTTGCTCAACGCTATCATCCACCGCGATTACAGTTACAGCGGCAGCATTATTATCAACGTCAATAAGCAAGCCATAGAATTTATCTCGCTCGGCGGACTGCTTCCAGGACTATCCTTAGAGGATATTAAGCTAGGAATATCGCAGCCGCGTAACGCTAAGCTGGCAGAAATCTTCCATCGTTTAAAGTTCATCGAATCTTACGGTACAGGCATAAGGCGAATTTTTGCACTCTATAAAGACTGCTACGTCAAACCCAAAATCACTGTTACACAGCACGCCTTTAAAATTACGCTGCCCAATCTTAACTATAACAATAACCATCCCTCTATTAAGCTTGTCGCAGAGAAGCAAGCGCCTTACAGCTATTACCCCAATGCACAGCAGCAAAAGGTTTTGAGCTATGTACAGGAGCACGGAAAAATTTCTGATGAAGAATTACAGGAATTATTAGATGTCAAGCGTACGCGTGCCTATCTTATTGCTAAAGAAATGCTGGACAAAAACCTGCTTGCCGTTCAGGGCAGAGGCATAAAAAAATACTATTATTTACCGTAAAAACAACAAGCAGCTGCCTCACGCCAAGGCAGCTGCTTGCTTTTCCTCTTACTTTAATATATCATTGTTTCTCCATCTTCCGGAATCACATAATTATCAACACCACGACGCACAAGCGCACCTCGCATTTGGCTACGTGTAATCGAAGCATGAGCAACATTATCGAAATGTGTCAGATACAGCTTTGCTTCCGGCAATGTTTGATGTACGCAATCCACATCTTCATCATTCATTATCAACCTGCCATAAGCACGCAGCTCCGCAGCGCAGGCATTAAGCATAATTACTTCCGGCTGATAATTTGCCAAAGTTTTACGCACGCCATCAAACCAAATCGTATCTCCGGCAACGTATAAAACCTTTTCCTGCTCTGCTTTAAACACAACGCCACAAGCATCAGACGATGGCTTTATCGTGCCATGCATAGCGGGCGTTTTATATAAGGTTATATCTGCAAACTTAACCCCATCATTTTTCAGGATGCGTACATCCTGAAAACCTGAAGCTTTTAAGACCTGTGCATCAGCTTCATTTTGCACAAAAATTGGCTTATCATGCTCCAAAGCATCACCAAAGGTGCCCTTTTGCATATTGATATCTATATGATCAGGGTGTAGATGCGTTATAATATAAGCGTCAACTCCACTTAAAATGCTTTCTACCGTTTCCGGCAAAGCAAAAAGCGGCATTGGTATTTTCGCCTTTACAGGATCAACAGGCATGTAAGGATTTCCCGGAATACTATCGAAGCAACCTAACCCATATTGCTCCACAAGCCAAGGATCTAAAAGAAAAGTTTTGCCACCATAAAAAATTTTATTCGTCGCACTGCGAATTTGCTTGATTTTCATTTTGTTCCTCCCATAAGTTTTTCTTCAATTATAGACGTAAAATCACTGCAGCAAAAGAAAAAACTTAGTTCTTTACCGCAACCAATTAGTTGCGGTAAAATAAGATTGAGGTGAAAAAGCAATGCAACCAAAGCAATTACAATATTTTATCACAGCCTATGCAACAAAAAATATCCAGCGAGCAGCAGAAAAGCTTTTCGTGTCTCGCCAAGGAATAAGTAAAACAATTCGTGAGCTGGAGCAGGAATTAGGCGCAGACTTATTCTTGCGCTCATCCAAAGGCTTAGAGCCAACGGATTTTGCCGAGGCATTATTTCCCCACGCTCAAAAGCTGCTCGATGAATATAACTACATAACAGGTCTGAACACCTTGGCAAAGCAAAAGGAAAATGTTATCACAATCTACGCGCTGGATAACATCGTAAAATATTTAACAGCAGATTTTTTTCGCGACTTTCGTACACTACATCCGAATACCATTCTCAGCATTATCGAAAGCCCCGACGAGGCAGCTCTCAACGCCCTGCTTGCCCAAAATGCAGATTTCGCTATTACCACAGGTCCGTTGGACAACACAAATTTTACGCTTACTCCCATATTTTATACGCATTACTGCATGGCACTCTCTGCAAACCATCCTTTAGCTACTAAAGAAAGGCTCAGCTATCAGGATCTTCATAATCAAAAAATTATCAGTAAAGGCAGAGCCTTCCGTTGTTTTCGCGATAATATGGAAAAATATATTCTTGGTAATGGTCTAAATGTAGATATTTTTGCAGAAATCACCGATAGCGACGTCGCTCTGAAGTTAGTAAAAGAAAGCAACGTAATCTATATAAGCTATGACTACATTGCTACAATGCATAAACATCCTGATATCATCTGGAAGATGCTTGATGCTGAAACAATTGGTCAGAATAT
>OQVN01000323.1_pt1 | contig 18713 bp, 19 predicted proteins | sample 1691621 | NCBI WGS metagenome assembly OQVN01 (sample SAMN03418278, study PRJEB22391) | human gut metagenome | biome: human-gut; feature: organic feature; material: feces | host: Homo sapiens | place: Tanzania | collected 2013-01 | reverse complement strand
ATCACCGGCAGGGGATATTTTCAGGTGGACGATATCCTGACCAATGTGCTGGGTGCGGTGATCGGATATCTGCTGTTTCGGATACTGTATGGAATGCTGCGGAGATTTCGCCGGCCTGATCTCAGGCGGTAAGATACCCCCGCATGGCTTTCAGGGCATTTTTTTCGAGACGGGAGACCTGGGCCTGGGAGATGCCGATCATGTCGGCAACCTCGGTCTGGGTCTTTCCTTCGAAAAAGCGCAGAGAGATGATATGACGCTCTCTGTCGTTCAGACGTTTCATGGCTTCACTGAGGGAGAGATGTTCTACCCACGTCTCTTCCTTATTTTTTTTATCACTGATCTGGTCCATGACATAGAGGGTGTCGCCGCCGTCGGTGTAGACCGGTTCGTAGAGACTCATGGGATTCTGCATGGCATCTAAGGCATAGACGATGTCTTCCTTGGAGATACCCACCTCCGCGGCGATCTCTTCCACAGTGGGCTCCTTTAGATTTTTTCTCGTCAGTGTGTCTTTTGCGTAGATCGCCTTATAGGCGGTATCCTTCAGGGATCTGGAAACACGGATGCTGTTGTTATCCCGTAAATATCTACGTATCTCACCGATTATCATTGGCACAGCATAAGTGGAAAATTTTACACCAAGTGTGGAGTCAAAGTTGTCAATGGCTTTGATCAGCCCGATGCAGCCGATCTGGAACAGATCATCCACGTTCTCCGCACTGCTCGAAAAACGTTTGATCACACTTAGTACCAGACGTAAATTCCCCTCAATATAGCTCTCGCGGGCAGCGGTATCTCCTTCGCGGATCTTTGCAAATAAAGCTTCTTTGTCAGCCGCCTTTAACAAAGGCAGTTTTGCTGTATTGACACCACAGATTTCCACTTTTCCCTGTACCATAGAGACCTCCCGGATCGTTACTGTTTTTGATAACTACAGTATTCACAGGACATTGCAGGGATATACTTTGGAAATGGATTTTCCAGTATTTCCCGAAACAAAATAAGAAGACTGCCATATATTATAGAAAGAAGGTGGGAGTGGGCACCGATGCTTTTTTCCGAATTAAAATGTAAGGATGTCATCAATATCAGAGACTGTAAAAAGCTGGGGCATGTCTGTGATCTGGAGTTCGATGAGTGCAGCGGATGCATCTGTAAGATCATGGTACCGGGAGGAAACCAGTGGCTGGGATTCCTGCGCTGTGAACCGAATATCGTTATCCCATACAAGGACATCCGGCAGATCGGTCCGGACATAATTTTAGTTGACATTAACTGCTGATTCTCTTATAATATCCGTATAAATAACACGTGGTTTTTAAGAGGAGGATGCCTATGAAATGTCCGTTCTGCAGCCATGAAAATACCAGAGTGATCGATTCGAGACCGGCGGAAGATAATAATTCCATTCGCCGTCGCCGTGTGTGTGACGAATGCGGCAAGCGATTCACTACTTACGAGAAGATCGAAACGATCCCGCTGATCATTATTAAAAAGGACAATAACAGAGAGGCCTATGACCGTGCCAAGATCGAAGCAGGAGTACTCAGGGCCTGTCATAAACGTCCGGTCAGCGCACAACAGATCACGACCCTGGTGGACGAGGTGGAGAACGAGATCTTCAACAGGGAAGAACGTGAGATCCCCAGCGGAACCATCGGTGAACTTGTGATGAATAAGCTGAAGGATCTGGATGCGGTAGCTTATGTCAGATTTGCTTCCGTCTATCGGGAGTTCAAGGATGTGAACACCTTTATGGATGAATTAAAGAGTGTTCTGAATGACAAGAATCACAATTAATTTCCGGAAGACTTAAGTTTTCGTAAAAACAGTCGATATTATAACTGAAAATATAGCCAGATAAAGATAGAATTTCGCATGGCATGTGCGATATAGAAAAAAGGACAAGGAGGTGAATACATGGGAATCGTTGGAATAGGCGGAGTGAACGGGATCAGCGGAATCGGAAGAGTGCAGGATTACAGCATACAGATGCCGCAGCCGGCGAAGACAGTGATCGTGGAAGAGACCGGGGCAGATTCCCATGTGACATCTTCGGAACAGATAAATTCCTGGAATTCCGCTGCGGTGAAGGAGGAAACTCCGGCCGGAGAGCAGAAGCCGAACGCTCCGCTGGAGGACATCTCCATTACGTTCCACAAGCAGGATGATTTCGGCTATATCGGCAGGGACAGTGATATTCGTTCCCTGGATGTGGAGAAGGCGATCTCCGATATGCGTAAGGATCAGATCTTACAGCAGTACCAGTACTTTGTGGGAAGCAAGACGGTATTTGCAGAATAGGCTCCGAATAAGATAAATAAGATAGAAGAACAGTTACCTCCGTCTGTCAGGCGTAAGCAAGGCACCGGAGGTATTTTTTTAATTTTTTCGGAAGAAGCGATACAGACAGAAAAAATAGATTCCGGCAAGTACCAGCTGACTGACCAGAATCCCCCACAGATATCCCTGCATACCGATCACGGGAATGGCAAAAAATACGAACAGGAGCCGGATCAGAAGACAGACCACGTTGGAGACAAAGATCCGTCCCGCCATACCGAGTCCCTGCAAAATGCTGGAGAGGGTGGTATCCAGATACAGAAAAGGACAGATGAAGCCCAGAGTCACGATAAAATGACCGGCAAGTTCACTGTGGAACAGTTCCGTTCCCATCCAGTCACCCAGAAACAGAAAACCGCACAGACAGCAGGCACCCATGAGACTGCAATATTTTACGGTGCGCAGGGTGGCGTTTATGACGGCTCCACGGTCTCCTTTGGCATGATTTTCGGAGATGGTGGGCAGGAGAAGCACTGCCACGGAGCTGGTAAGGGCGTTAGGGAAAAAGATCATGGGCATGGCCATGCCGGTGAGAACGCCGTATACACTTAAGGCTGTGGTGGTATCATAACCGTAGAGCAGAAGTTTCCGGGGAATGGAGACGGCTTCGATACTCTGTAAAATGTTCAGAACGATACGGTTGGCGGTCAGAGGCAGTGCCATGCCAAGCAGATCCCGGTAAACCGGAACAGAAGGACAGATATTTTGCAGGGAAAGAATACTACTGCCCGGATACAGATGTATGTACAGGCAGACCAGAGCGATCAGCATGGAAAAGATCTCGCCCACGGTGAGACCGAGAACCGCGGCATTGATGGAGGGAGTACGACCCTCTGCCAGATCCGCTCCGGTGACGAGAAAGACGCAGCCGACTCTTGCAAGCTGTTCTAAAAGCTGTGTAAGAGCAGGCACGGAAGCTTTCTTTTTCCCATAGAAATAACCGTTGATGCAGGCATGCAGCGCGGCAAAGGGGACAGAGAAGGACAGGATCCGCAGCATGGGTACGGTACGTGGGTTTTTTAACAGAAAAATACCGATAGGATCCGCAGAGAAAAACAAAATGGCATTTGTTACAAGAGACAGGGGTAAGGTGATACTGATCCCGGCCAGTAACGGCTTTAAATTTCCGGAAGGGCGTCTGGCGCTATCCGCCGCCACATATTTCGAGATGGCGGTCTGGTAGCCTGCGGCAGTCAGGGAAAAGGAAAGAGACAGCGCCGGACTGAGCAGCTGATAGATGCCCATTCCCTCTTCACCGAAGAGCCTGGACAGATAGATACGGTAGAAAAATCCAATGACACGGGTGATGAGGCCGGTTGCAGTCAGGATCATAGTACCGAAGATCAGAGGATGACGTTTGACATGTTTCATAAGCGGATTTTTGGACTCTTTTGGCTTAAAAGATCTTGCAAAAGTATATTCCGATGACCTTGTTGACAGAACAGTAAAGTGAATGCTATCATGAATAGCAGTAAAATGTGCATGATCAGTTACAAGATATGCAGAAATGAGGCAATATGATATATTTAGATAATGCAGCGACTACGAAAACAGCACCGGAGGTCGTAGATGCGATGCTCCCGTATTTCAGTGAATATTACGGCAATGCCAGCACCATTTACAGTCTGGGTGCCGAGAGTAAAAAGGCTATGGATCATGCCCGCCAGACCATCGCGGACAGCCTGGGAGCGAAGCCGGAAGAGATCTATTTTACCGCCGGCGGTTCCGAGTCCGACAACTGGGCATTAAAAGCTACCGCAGAAGCTTATGCTTCCAAGGGAAAACATATTATTACCACGAAGATCGAGCACCATGCCATTCTCCATACCTGTGAGTATCTGGAGAAGAGAGGCTTTGAGATCACCTATCTGAATGTGGACAGAGACGGACTGATCAGCTTGGATGAGCTGAAAGCAGCCATCCGTCCCGATACCATTCTGATCAGCGTGATGTTTGCCAACAACGAGATCGGTACCATCGAGCCCATCGCCGAGATCGGTGAGATTGCAAAAGAGCACGGCGTTTTGTTCCACACCGATGCGGTACAGGCGTATGCGCAGGTTCCCATCAATGTAGATGAGATGCATATTGATATGCTCAGTGCCAGCGGTCATAAATTAAACGGCCCCAAGGGCATCGGCTTTTTATATATCCGTAAAGGAGTGAAGATCCGTTCTTTTGTACACGGCGGAGCGCAGGAGAGAAGCCGCAGAGCCGGTACAGAGAACATCCCCGGCATCGTGGGACTGGGGGCAGCCGTAGAGCGTGCTATGCGTATCATGGACAGTAAGACCCGCAAGGAGATCGAACTGCGTGATTATCTGATCGGACGTCTGGAGAACGAGATCCCTCATTGCTGGCTGAACGGTCACCGCACGAAGAGACTTCCGAATAATATCAATTTCTCCTTCCTGTTTATCGAGGGAGAATCCATGCTGATCATGCTGGATATGAAGGGGATCTGTGCTTCCAGCGGTTCCGCATGCACTTCCGGATCCTTAGATCCTTCCCATGTGCTGTTAGCCATCGGTTTAAAGCACGAGGAAGCCCACGGTTCCTTACGTCTGACATTGTCTGAGGACAGCACGAAGGAAGAGATGGATATCGTAGCGGAAGAAGTGAAGAAAATCGTACAGAGACTGCGGGATATGTCTCCTTTATATGAAGATTTTCTGAAAAGTCAGAAGAACAACTAAGCAAGAAAGAAGAGGATAACAGATACATGTACAGTGAAAAAGTAATGGATCACTTTCAGAATCCCAGAAATGTCGGGGAGATCGAGGATGCCAGCGGCGTAGGCACCGTGGGTAACGCCAAGTGCGGAGATATTATGAGAATGTTCCTGGATATTGACGAGAACGGGATCATCCGGGAAGCAAAGTTCAAGACTTTCGGCTGCGGTGCTGCCGTAGCTACCAGCTCCATGGCTACCGAACTGGTAAAGGGCAAGACCATCCAGGAAGCTTTGCAGGTAACGAACAAGGCGGTAATGGAGGCTCTGGACGGACTGCCTCCCGTAAAGGTACACTGCTCACTTCTGGCAGAGGAAGCCATTCATGCAGCTCTGTGGGATTATGCGGAGAAGAACCATATCACCATCGAAGGCCTGCAGAAGCCCAAGAACGATATCAGTGAGGGCGAAGAAGAGGAAGACTATTAAGATCTATGAAGAAAAAAGTAGTGGTAGGCATGTCCGGAGGCGTGGATTCCTCCGTGGCAGCCATGTTATTAAAAGAACAGGGCTATGATGTGATCGGTGTCACCATGCAGATCTGGCAGGACGAAGAGGAAGCAGCGAAGGAAGCCAATGGCGGATGCTGTGGACTGTCTGCGGTGGATGATGCCAGAAGAGTGGCACAGAGACTGGAGATTCCTTATTATGTCATGAACTTTAAAAAAGAGTTCAAGTGTCATGTCATGGATTATTTTGTGGACGAGTATTTAAGAGGGCATACACCGAATCCCTGCATCGCCTGCAACCGCTATGTGAAATGGGAATCCCTGTTACAGAGGAGCTTAGAGATCGGTGCGGATTATATTGCCACGGGACATTATGCGAGGATCGACAGACTGCCAAACGGCCGTTTCGCCATCCGCAATTCCGTTACGGCGGCGAAGGACCAGACCTATGCGCTGTATAATCTGACCCAGGATCAGCTTTCACATACTCTGATGCCGGTGGGAGAATACACCAAGGACGAGATCCGTGCCCTGGCAGAGGAGGCGGGACTTCCGGTGGCACATAAGCCGGACAGTCAGGAGATCTGTTTTGTACCGGATAATGATTATGCTTCCTTTATTGACAGAGAAGCCGGAGAAAAGGTGCCGGGACCGGGCAATTTTGTCACGGAGGACGGCAGGGTATTAGGACGCCATAAGGGCATTACGCATTATACACTGGGACAGCGCAGAGGACTGGATCTTCCCATGGGAGAGAGGGTGTTTGTTACAGCCATCCGCCCGGAGACCAATGAGGTGGTGATCGGTTCCAACCAGGAACTTTTCACGGATAAAGTATTATGTGAAAATGTGAATTATATGGCAGTGGAGGATATTACAGACCCCGTCAGAGTACTGGCGAAGATCCGTTACAACCATAAGGGAGAATACGGAACACTTACCAGACAGCCGGACGGCAGAGTGCTTTGTACTTTTGAAGCACCGGTGCGTGCCGCTACACCGGGACAGGCTATGGTGTTCTATCAGGGCGAGCATGTACTGGGCGGCGGGACTATTGTCCTGTAGGAAAACAGGGATCACTATTTTACAATAGTGGTCCTATATTTTTATCACGACACGTAACATCAACAGCGGGGGCGTGCATATAATAGAAGAAAGCTTTTATAATTCACAGGAGAGACTATGGATTATCGATTTTCGTTTCAGAGACCTATGAGAAGAAACAGCTTCTGTTCCATGAAGGGAACGATCGTGGATCTGGTGCCGGCAGGACAGGGAGGCCGCAGAGCCGATGGATGCCTGTTATTTGCCGCTATCGAGGATACGGACGGCAATACCGTGAACTTTTTTATCAACCCCGATACCTATGTGGTGGACTTTACCACACTGTCTGTGGGAATGATGGCTACGTTCTGGTATCGCAACGATGCGCCCATGCCCCTGATCTATCCGCCTCAATATACTGCAGTGGTAGTGGCTGAAGAGAGAAGCGACCGGAATGTGGATGTGAGCTACTACAGCAATTCCCTGGTCAATGAGGAGCAGACATTGCAGCTGAATCTGGATGGTACGGTGGATGTGCGTACTGTGAACAACCAGTATTTCCAGGCGAGTCCCGCGAACCATAATCTGGTGGTCATCTATTCCTCTTCCACGAGAAGCATTCCTGCCCAGACCACGCCGTCTACAGTGGTGGTACTGTGTGACAGAAACTGTGGTTAGGCAGACAAAAGAGGACAGTTGTAGTCCATAGACCTATTGAGATTTTTGCAAAAATGTTATACCATAAAACAATCCCCCATAGAATGATGTCATGGCTGTCTGTGCGCAGTGCAGGCAGTCTGTGAGGGGGAGATTACTTATGATCTGGCAGGACGAAAGAGAAAAGAGGACATTATGGGTAAGAAAAAGCAGATGCGTTCTGAAGTAAAAGGGAATGTGAAAAACAGCATAGGAAGAATTGCGTTTGCAGCATTGGCTGTGCTTTTACAGATCGGCTGGATACTGGTATTGATGATCAAGCTGTATCAGTATTCTTCAGTGATCTCCCTGCTGACCAGTCTGTTTGCACTGCTGGTGGCACTCAGGATTTATGGGAAACATACCAATGCCGCATTTAAGATGCCCTGGATCATTGTAATATTGGCATTTCCTGTGTTCGGTCTGTGTATTTACGGATTGTTCGGACATAAAGAGGCTATGCATAAAATCATCCGGAAATTTGAGGATGTGGATGCACAACTGATTCCTCTGAATGTTCAGGATGAGACAATATTGCAGCAGCTGGAGCAGGAAGATCCTCTGCTGGCAAATCAATGCCATTATATCTGGAAGTATGGTAATTATCCGGCGTATGACACGACAGCTGTGAAATTCTATCCGGAAGCGTATCTGGGATACGAGGAACAGCTTAAGGAGCTGGAGAAGGCAAAGCACTTTATATTCCTGGAATATCATGCCATAGAGGAGGCGGAGGCTTTTGCACGGCTGAAGGATGTATTGGCAAGAAAAGCTGCCGAGGGCGTGGAAGTCCGTATCCTGTACGACGATGTGGGCTGTATCGGCTTCTTGGATAAAAGCTTTATTGACCGCATGAATGCCATCGGTGTACAGTGCCGGGTATTTAACTATGTAGTGCCCTTTTTAAATATTTTCATGAATAACCGCGACCATCGTAAGATCATGGTCATCGATGGAAAAGTAGGATTCACCGGTGGATATAATCTGGCAGATGAGTATTTTAATATCACGCATCCTTACGGTTACTGGAAGGATACCGGTGTGAAGCTGACTGGCAGAGCGGTACAGAATTTTACCATGATGTTTTTGGAAATGTGGAATGTTATGGGACAGGCGGATACGGATTATGAAAAGTATCTGAAGGCATCGCAGGAAGGTGTGGAAGACGGAAATGTGCAGAAGGCGTCCGGCTATGTACAGCCCTATGCGGACTCTCCGCTGGACGGAGAGCCGGTGGGTGAGAATGTCTACCTGAACCTGATCAAGACGGCGAAGAAACGCCTCTATGTGGCAACTCCCTATCTGATCATCAGTGATGAGATGACGAGAGAGCTGGGGCTGGCAGCCAAACGGGGCGTGGACGTGCGTGTATTTACCCCCGGTATTCCGGATAAAAAAATCATCTACGGTGTGACCAGATCCTATTATTCCGGGCTGGTGCGTCAGGGTGTGCGGGTCTATGAATACACTCCGGGCTTTTTGCATGCGAAGCAGATGCTCTGCGATGAGAATACGGCGACCGTCGGTACTATCAATATGGATTACCGGAGCCTGTATCATCATTTTGAAAACGGTGTGTGGATGCACGGGTGTGATGCTATCCGGGATATTGAGTCAGATTTTGATAAGCTGTTACAGGATAGTGAGGAAGTCACCGATAAATACCGGGATGGAAGGAAAAATATGGCAGTGAGAGGCTGGCAGTGTATCATGCGACTGATCGCACCGCTGCTGTAATGGATGTATGCTGAGTCAATGCAAAATGAATGTAACGATAAAGAGCCGGGACATTTTTCGGATGTGCGGAAAAGTGTTCCGGTTTTGTAATATGGAATTTGTTTTCTGTGGGAGAAGGAGCGGAACGTGAAAATACTGGTCAGTGCCTGTCTGTTAGGCGAAAACTGTAAATATAACGGGAAAAATAATTACAGCGAGCGTGTAGCAAAATATCTGGAAGGACATGAGGTGATTCCGGTATGTCCTGAGGTGCTGGGAGGACTTCCGACCCCGAGGGATCCGTCGGAGATCGTGGACGGTGTGGTCATAAACTGTAAAGGCGTAAATGTGGACATGCAGTTTTGGAAAGGCGCGAAGGAGGCACTTCGGATTGCCGAAGAGAACAGCATCGATCTGGCAATCTTACAGTCACGAAGTCCCAGCTGCGGTGTAAAGCAGATTTATGACGGGAGTTTTACCGGTAAACTCATTCCCGGACAAGGAGTATTTGCGGAATTGCTGGAAAAGAACGGCTTCCGCATGATGGACTGTGAGGAAATATAATGGCAAAAATATTATTGTTTGGCGTGAGTACACAAAAAGACCGGGCTGTGCGTGTGGCAGCGGAGAAAATCGGTGCGGATGTGACAGCGGTGAACCGCAGGGACTATGGACAGAAGATCGGGACATTAGCAGGAATCAGTGGCTTTCACAAGGATGGAAAAATATATGATGGTCCTGATTTCGCAATGGAAATGCTGGTGTTTTCCGGAATGATGCCCCAGCAGGTGGATGCATTCCTGGCAGAATATAAGGTAACCGGCTTACCACCGGTTTCCCTGAAGGCGATTGTGACACCGCATAATGTCTCATGGACAGCGGATGCGCTGTTTCGCGAGCTGGTGAAGGAACATTTTCAATTTTGGGGAAATAATAAAGATTGACAAATGAACGTCATAGCAATATGATAAAGATGTAAATAATGTTCGCTCACCGTTAGCGGCTGATAAATGAACGGCTCGAAAATAATGTTCGCCCACCGTTGGCGGCTGATAAATGAACGGCTCGAAAATAAACCCTCTTCTCTTTTCTTAATTTTATTTGAAAGAGAAGAGGGTGTTTTATTTCACGAAGGAGAAACATGGAGATATTACCGGGATATGCATATCACATTAAGGATAGTTATTTCGCATTTGCAAAAGATCCATTTCTTATGCAGAACAAAGAAGATGGAAAATATAGACCCACCTTATACTGTGTAAAAGACGAAACAACAGGTTTATACTGGATGGTTCCGATCACTTCGCAATATGAAAAAATTTCAACAATCAAGGAGAAAATAGTGAACGCAGGAAAACAATGCAAAGGTATCGTTCTGGGAGAATATGATGACCGCAAGGCGGCTTTTTTGATTCAGAATATGTTCCCTGTGACAAAAGAGTATATAGATCATATTCATACCAAAAACGGAAATCCGGTGCCGGTAAAAAGGGAATTACAGAAGAAAATCAGAAAAAATGTAAAAAGCCTTTTAGCCTTAAATACGAAAGGAATAAAAGTTACATTTACGGACATTACGAGACTGGAAACGATGATGAAGGGATGTAGGAAAAATGAGCAGGAAAACGAGTGGAAAGAAAAAACAGGCGGTTATAAAAAATGATAAACAGAAAAAAATATCCGGAGAAAAGTCGCGGAAAGAGGTGATCACCTGGGAGGTAATAGGGATTGCTTTGTTTGTACTGTCGTGGGTGTGTATTATTCTGCCGGCTGTGTTAAGCGATTCTGAAGGACACCTTTCTTATGGCTGGGTATTCCTTGTTCTTTTTTTCATCTTAAGTATCAGCAGCGTCGTGGTACTGATCCGTATCTTTCCGGATGCGGCAGCACTGGATATGGAGAAGGGCGTGAATAAGTATTTAAACCGGGACTTTACGAAGATCGTGGATGCCGGGAAACAGACCATGGAAGAACGCCTGAAAAAACATGGCTTTCGGGAGACGGAAGAGGGATTTTACAGGAAGAAAAAGTTCTCCTTTACGAAAGATGCGGTATGCTACTATGTGGCGCTTACAGATGCGGAATATCCAGGAAAGACCTGCGACAATATCACATCGCGGATGGAGAGAATCCCAGAGAAGACAAAAGCTGTCTGCGAGATCGTGTTCCTGTACCGGACGGAGCTGACACAGAGTGACAGAGACTGGCTGAAGAACGAGACGGCAATGGACATTGCCATGGAGACGGTAATTCCCACAGCGGAAGGGCACAGTGTGATCCCGGTACTGGTGGACAGTGCCACGGGAGTGGGAGAATATCTGTCGAAGACCGGGGGTATCAGTATCTATGCTCACGGATGTCGGTTATTAAAAAAACTCTGTCGGAAGTAGGCGACAGAGTTTTTTAGTGAAAGGATTTTACAGCTTGTGATATTCCGGACTGCGTTTTTCGTAGATCGTATAATATTTGAAGCCGCACAGCTGCAGGATCTCAGAGGCCAGATCCAGATAGGATCCTACATCCTGTGTCTTATGGGCATCGGTTCCCACAGTGATGATCTCACCGCCCAGCTCATGATAGCGGCGCAGGACATCGGTACAGGGATGGGGCTGTCTGAGACCGTAGCGGAAGCTTCCGGTGTTTAACTCCAGACCTTTTCCCTGTCGGACTAATAACTCGAGGATCGGATCGATGGCATCCTTATATTTGTCATAGGAATAATTTTTATCTTTGTTCGGCGCCACACGGACGATATAATCCAAGTGCCCTAAGACATCATAATCGTCATGGCATTTCAGATTTTCCAGCGTCTCTGCAAAATAAGCGCGGATGGCTTCTTCCTCGGAGGAAAACTTTTCGAAAAATTCCGGGTAGTAAGGATCCATTCCCCGGCACAGATGGGTGGAACCGATGACGAAATCAAAGTCATAGGCGGAAGTAAAATCTTCATTGCGGTCTGCCAGATGCGGCTGCAATCCCAGTTCCACGCCGAAGAGGATACGCATTTTCCCTTCGTATTTGGCGCGGCATCGGAGCACATCATACAGATAAGAATCCGTGTTCAGCAAAAAGATGCTGCCGGGTCCCTCCTCGGTTTTCGGATAATCAAAATCGTTATGCTCGGTGAAACACATGGTTTCCAGTCCCAGAGAGATCCCTTTATCGATCATCTCCGGCATGGGAGCCTTTGAATCTCCGGAAAAAGAAGAGTGAAGATGACAATCTGCTTTGATAGACATATTTTTTATCCTTTCTGGTTATCATTCTGTTGTAAGTCATTTACAGGGTACAGTATAGCAAAAAACGGAGCAAAAACCATACCATTTCTAAACAAACTGTAAAATTTACCACAAAATCACAAATATTTTTCATTTACATCTTGAATTATAAAGAGGAATTAGGTAAAATGAATTTGCTGATAAAATTTTGACAATCTGTGAATCACAGTAAGTCAAAAGATATAAAATTAATATTTTAGGAGGAAACTAAAATGGCAGTAAGAGTAGCAATTAATGGTTTCGGCCGTATCGGTCGTCTTGCATTCAGACAGATGTTCGATGCAGAAGGATATGAAGTAGTAGCAATCAACGATTTAACCAGCCCTAAGATGCTGGCACATCTGTTGAAGTATGATTCTTCTCAGGGTGTTTACAAGTATGCAAGCACCGTTGAGGCTGGCGAGGACAGCATCACCGTTAACGGCAAGACCATCACCATCTACAAAGAGGCTGATGCAAGCAAGCTTCCCTGGGGTGAGTTAAAGGTTGATGTAGTTCTGGAGTGTACCGGATTCTACACCTCTAAGGAGAAGGCTTCCGCACATATCACTGCCGGTGCTCGTAAAGTTGTTATTTCTGCTCCCGCAGGTAACGACCTTCCTACCATCGTATACAATGTTAACCACAAGACCCTGAAGCCCGAAGATACCGTTATCTCCGCAGCTTCCTGCACCACCAACTGCTTAGCACCTATGGCTAAGGCTCTGAACGATTGCAGACCTATCATGAGCGGTATCATGACCACTGTTCACGCTTATACCGGTGACCAGATGATCCTTGACGGACCTCAGAGAAAGGGCGATCTGAGAAGAAGCCGTGCAGGCGCTTGCAACATCGTTCCCAACTCTACCGGTGCAGCTAAGGCAATCGGCCTGGTAATTCCCGAACTGAACGGCAAGCTGATCGGCTCCGCTCAGCGTGTTCCGACCCCTACCGGTTCTACCACCATTCTGGTAGCAGTAGTTAAGGGCGCTGTAACCAAGGAAGAGATCAACGCAGCAATGAAGGCTGCTTCTACCGAGTCCTTCGGTTACAACACCGATGAGATCGTATCTTCCGATATCGTAGGCAGCACCTACGGTTCCATCTTCGATGCAACTCAGACCATGGTTGCTCCTATGGAAGATGGCAATACTCAGGTACAGGTTGTATCCTGGTATGATAACGAGAACAGCTACACCTCTCAGATGGTTCGTACCATCAAGTACTTCAGCGAGTTAGCATAAGCCGACAGGCGTTAACGCGTAAAGACCTATCAGGGTCCGGTCTTACAAGGACCGGGCCCTTTTTAGATACTAAAATAATTGGAGGTTAATACCATGGGATTAAATAAGAAATCTGTAGATGACATTAACGCAAAGGGAAAGAGAGTCCTGGTAAGATGCGACTTTAACGTTCCCTTAAAGAACGGTGAGATCACTGATGATACCCGTATCGTTGCAGCTCTGCCTACCATCAAGAAGCTGATCAATGATGGCGGAAAGGTAATTCTGTGCTCTCATCTGGGTAAGGTAAAGAACGGCCCCAACGAAGGCGAATCTCTGGCACCCGTTGCCAAGAGACTGTCCGAGAAGCTGGGCAAAGAGGTTACTTTCGTAGCTGACTACAATGTAACCGGCGAAGCAGCTACCAAGGCTGTTGAGAACATGAAGGAAGGCGACGTTGTTCTGCTTCAGAATACCCGTTTCCGTGGCGCAGAGGAGACCAAGAACGGTGAGGAGTTCAGCAAAGAGCTGGCTGACCTGGCTGATCTGTATGTATGTGATGCATTCGGCTCTTCTCACAGAGCACATGCTTCCGTAGCAGGTGTTACCAAGTTCATCACCGCTAAGGGTGGTCAGAACGTAGTAGGTTACCTGATGGAGAAGGAGATCAACTTCTTAGGTAAGGCTGTAGAAGATCCTGTAAGACCTTTCGTAGCTATCCTGGGTGGTGCTAAGGTTGCTGATAAGCTGAATGTTATCTCCAATCTGTTAGAGAAGTGCGATACCCTGATCATCGGTGGTGGTATGGCTTACACCTTCTTAAAGGCGAAGGGATATGAAATCGGTAAGTCTCTGGTAGATGATACCAAGATCGACTACTGTAAGGAAATGATGGAAAAGGCTGAGAAGCTGGGCAAGAAGCTGTTACTGCCTGTTGATTCCGTAACCATCGCTGATTTCCCTAACCCGATCGATGCTCCTGTTGAGGTTCAGGTATATGATGTTACAGGCATGCCCGCAGACAGAGAGGGATGCGATATCGGACCCAAGACTGCAGCTCTGTATGCTGAGGCTGTTAAGACTGCTAAGACCGTTGTATGGAACGGACCTATGGGCGTATTCGAGAATCCTACCCTGGCAGCAGGTACCATCGCTGTAGCGAAGGCTCTGGCTGAGACCGATGCAACTACCATTATCGGTGGTGGTGACTCCGCAGCAGCTGTTAACCAGCTTGGTTTCGCTGACAAGATGAGCCACATCTCTACCGGTGGCGGAGCTTCCCTGGAGTTCCTGGAAGGCAAAGAGCTTCCCGGCGTGGCAGCAGCAGACGACAAATAAATAGAAATAATAAAGCTTTCCCACGGAATGTGATCGAACCTGCCTGCAGGCACAGATGCATTCTGTGGGAAACACAATATAAGAAAAGAAGAGGTGTATGATTATGGCAAGAAAGAAGATCATTGCCGGCAACTGGAAGATGAATATGACTCCCAGCCAGGCAGTAGAGCTGATCAATACATTAAAGCCCCTCGTAGCAAATGATGAAGTAGACGTACTTCTGTGCGTTCCCGCAATCGACATCATTCCCGCTATGGAGGCAGCAAAGGGTTCCAATATCATGATTGGTGCTGAGAATATGTACTTCGAGGAGAAGGGTGCTTTTACCGGTGAGATTTCTCCCGCAATGTTAGACGATGCAGGCGTGAAGTATGTGATCATCGGTCACTCCGAGAGAAGAGAGTACTTTGCAGAGACTGACGAGACCGTGAACAAGAAAGTCCTCAAGGCTTTCGAACATGGCATTACTCCCATCATCTGCTGTGGTGAGACTCTGACGCAGAGAGAGCAGGGTGTTACCATCGACTTCATCCGTCAGCAGATCAAGATCGCATTCCTGAACGTAACTGCTGCACAGGTAGCAACTGCTGTCATCGCATACGAGCCTATCTGGGCAATCGGTACCGGCAAGGTAGCTACTACCGAGCAGGCACAGGAAGTATGTAAGGCAATCCGTGAGTGCATCGCTGAGATCTACGATGATGCAACCGCAGCAGCTATCCGCATCCAGTATGGCGGATCCGTATCTGCTTCCAGCGCTCCCGAACTGTTTGCACAGGCAGACATCGACGGTGGCCTGGTAGGTGGCGCTTCTCTGAAGGCAGATTTTGGACAGATCGTAAATTATAAGTAATATAACAATTGCACAAAAAATGAGGGCTTAAAACCCTTGAAAAAAGAGGATTCTTTGTTGAAAGCCAACAATGGAATCCTCTTTTGTTTATCATCAGGAATGGTGGGTTATGCCACTTTCTTACGTAGATTACGACAAATAAATTAAAATGCATGTGGTCGGTCGGGTATTTATAAGGTATAATTTTATATTATAGCATGATTCGCTTTTGGCTGCGGAATAAGACTATGATCTCTGTTTTAGGCTTTGAAGGTCTGAGACACATGGAAAGGCAGGAAACACTATATGAAATATGTATTTACAAATGGAAAAATCTTAAACGGTACAAAAGACATGCAGGTACAGGAGGAGCAGGTCATTCTGGTGGAAAATGAGAAGATTACAGAGATTCTGCCAGCGGAAGAAGCCGGGAAACGAAACCTGAAGGCTTCCGGGTATGAAGAAATCGACCTGCAGGGGAAATATATCCTGCCCGGACTGATCAATATGCATGTACATCTGGCGGGTAACGGAAAGCCGCAGAAGAAGCAGAGAGACAATGAAGCGTTGGTGAAAAAGATCATGAGCAATGGTCTGACCAAAGCGATCGCCTATAACATGGTCTGTGGCTTTGCCAAAGACGAGCTGTACAGTGGTGTGACCACGATCCGTACCGTGGGAGGTCTGGGAGATTTTGATACCAGACTGCGGGATGACATTGCCGCAGGCAAAAAGCCAGGGCCCAGAATCCTCGCAGCGAACGAGGGCATCTCTGTCCCCGGCGGACATATGGCAGGCTCCGTGGCAATCGCGGCAGGCAGCATTGAAGAAGCTTTGCACCATTTGGAAATTGCCAAAGCACAGAAGGTGGATCTGGTAAAACTCATGATCACCGGCGGCGTACTGGATGCGAAAGAAAAAGGGGTGCCCGGTGAATTGAAAATGGCTCCCGAAATGGTAAAGGCAGTCTGCGATAAAGCGCATGATATGGGATATAAAGTAGCGGCTCATGTGGAGTCTCCGAAGGGTGTAAAAGTTGCCTTGCAAAATGGGGTAGACTCTATCGAACACGGTGCAAAAGCGGATGAAGAGATGATAGCGCTTTTTAAGGAACACAATGCATTTCTATGCACTACATTGTCTCCGGCGCTTCCTTATGCGCTGTTCGACCGTTCCATTACCAATGCTTCCGAAGTGGAACAGTTTAACGGCAATGTGGTATTTGAAGGTATCATTGACTGTGCAAAGGCGGCGATTGCCAACGATATTCCTGTGGTACTGGGCAATGATGTGGGATGCCCCTGGATCACCCAGTATGATTTCTGGAGAGAATTATACTACTTCCACAAGTATGTGGGAGTCTCCAATGCTTTTGCGCTGTACACCGCTACCTGCCGGGGGGCCGAAATGGCAGGCATCGGAGCTGTCACCGGTACACTGGAACCCGGTAAATGTGCGGATATGATCGTGGTGGAGAAGAATCCTTTGGAGGACTTAAGGGCACTTCGTAATGTGGATATGGTTGTGGCACAGGGGAAAGTGCTCCGTTCCCCGAAGGTGAAGAAAAAGCAGATCGTAGAGACGGAACTGGACAAATTTTTATAAGGAAATAACATATGACTTTTGATAAATTAGAGAAAAATCTTATGGATGTGATCCAGGAGGAACAGGCTAAGTTAGGTTTTCGCAGAGAGAAAATCCGCCTGTATTATCCTTTAACTACATTGAATCATTTACTGGATACTGAGGATACGGCCGAGCAGATGGAAATCACACTTGCCGGACAGCCGGAGAGTATGACGCGGAAACTTGGAAACCTCGATGTTACCCGCAGAGGAGACCGCTTCTGTCTCTGTATTCCGGAGGAGGGCAGTGCTTATGTCCATGAACATTTTGCGGAGACAGGATTTATCTATGAATTGATCCGGCTGATCGGTCAACATGATTGTAAGCTCGAGGATATACGACAGTTATTTTTAGGTCACTCTGAGAATATTTATGTGGAAGAGATGCAGGGTGAGGATTTTGATGTTATGATCCGTTTCCCGGAAGAGATGGGGGACCCTTATTGCTATTGCTTTCGGAACGAAGGGTGTCATGTGATCTATCACCGTTTTCTGCCCGAAGATTATGCGGATCTGATGAAAGCGTGAGATAGCAGGGAAGCGAACGATAAGAAAAGATTAAGTGCAATTTTAGCATATGGAAATACGTCAGAAAGTATGGTAAGATATAGGAAGTTCCATTAAGAAAAATGTCGTAAAAGGCAGAAGGCGAGGGGTAAGATGATCTTTAAGTGTAAAAACTGTGGCGGTAACGTGGTCTACAGCCCGGAGAGAAAGAAAATGTTCTGTCCTTTCTGTGAGAGTGAGGACAGTGAAGAACGCCAGGATGGCGTGATCGAGACGAGCGGTGACGAAAACGGTATTGCGTCGGAAGCCACCCAGGCAGCAGGAGCAGATCAACCGGAAGGAAAGCTGTCGGCAGCCGGAGGAGAAGCCTTGAAAAAGGTGAATAAGGTATGTCCAAACTGTGGTGGTGAAATACCAATGACAGCGAGTACCTCCGCAACTCAGTGCCCCTACTGTGACAACTATGTGATCGTAGACGATCAGATAGCCGGAAGCTATACACCGCATATGTTGATCCCGTTCCGCATGGGTAAGGAAGGCTGCAAAAAGCTGATCCGTGATAAATTTGAAAAATGTATTTTTGCACCGACAGATTTTCTGTCTGAGGTGAGACTGAATGGTATCCATGGTGATTATGTACCGTTCTGGTTTTATGATTATGATACCAATTGTACATTCCACGGAGAAGGTACCAAGGTGCGCAGCTGGACAACCGGTAATACCCAATATACCGAGACTTCTTATTATGATATTGTCCGGGATATGGATATTAATTTTGACAAGATTCCGGTGGATGCATCCATCGGAATGCCGGATGATGTCATGGATCTGATGGAGCCTTTTGATTATAAGGAACTTCAGGAGTTCAAACCGGAGTACCTGTCCGGATTCTACAGTGAGCGTTACAATATGACCTCCGATCTGGTGGAGAGCCGTGCGAAGGCGA
>OQVN01000320.1_pt1 | contig 18744 bp, 12 predicted proteins | sample 1691621 | NCBI WGS metagenome assembly OQVN01 (sample SAMN03418278, study PRJEB22391) | human gut metagenome | biome: human-gut; feature: organic feature; material: feces | host: Homo sapiens | place: Tanzania | collected 2013-01 | reverse complement strand
TGAACAGAAATTTCAAGTTGCGCAGTTTTGCAAGCCATGTCAATTCCAGTGTGATGGGATGCAACGCCAGTAAACGGATCTGCGCGCGAACCAAATCTTGAAGTAAGCCTGTATCTTATTTTCAGCGGATTTGCAAAAAGTTCTCCCATTGCCTTTCTTAAAGAATTGCTGTCGAGCCTTGCGCCTGGAATAAAAATTTTCTGTCCTTCCTGCAATTTTTCAGATGACAAGTCATTTATATCAAGCAAATCAGAAACAGCAACAGAATATTTTTTTGAAATAGAATCAAGCGTTTCATTTTTTAAAACCGAATGAACAAGACCATCTACAGAAGGAACTGAAAGTTTTTGGCCTGCATAAATTGAGCGGACGTTTCCGATATTGTTTACAGCAATCAATGTTGAAATATTTGAAAGTCCGAACTTTGAACTTATTCCACTTATCGTATCTCCCGGTTTTACCGTGTAATTTTGGAAAACAACAGGCTGTTTTAAAAGAATTGAATTAGCCTCAACTTTAATTCCGTCTTCAGAAAAAATATTTCCTTCGCTGTCAAAATATGAAGTCCGGTCAAAAGCAAATTCGCTCATCGCATTATCAAGAGCCTGAAACTCATCCATTGAAACAGGATTCAGATTTATATTTTTTGCAAAGCTTTCAGAAAAAGAAATAAACTTGGAAACAAAAAAAGGCGAAGCTATGCACAAAAGCACAACCGGAACAAGCCATGCAAACCGGGAAGCAATTTTAAGCCGTTTTCCGGCAACTCCAATCTGCCCGCGAAGATTCTGAATCAACGAGAAAATATTAAAATCTGCTCTAACTGAATTTGAGCTAAAAACATTGCGTGTTCTATAAACTGTTTTTGCTGAAGCACGAGCACTGCGCAAAACATTGTGTCGAATCAAATGTGTAGTATTTTTTCTAAAGCCAGAAGATTCCAAGCAATTTATTATTTCCATATTTTCAATATCGACAAAAAAAGTTTTTGATATTAGCAATTATTGACGATGAATATAATAATGAAAAATAAATCACAAGAACCAACTTTTTGGAAATACATATTCGCAGGAATTTTTATAGGAGCTGTAATAAAAATTTTTGTCTTTGATATTCTTTCAGTGCAAGGAATTTCAATGGAACCTGCAATTCACGATAACGAAAAAATTTTAGTCTGCAAACTTTCATACGGAATCGTAAATCCATTCGGCAATTCAACTTTACTCAGATGGAACAATGCAAAAACTGGCGATATTGTAATTTATTTTTATAAAAACAATCTCGTTGTAAAAAGGTGCGTTGCCACAGAAGGCGAATCCCTAGAATATTCATCAGATTCAGGATATACTTTGCACGTAGGAGAAAAAAATTACTCGCTTACAGAACTTCAGTATAATCTGATAAAAAACAGCCCTTGTGTTCCACGAGGAATGATTCTTGCAATAGGAGATAATTTTGAAAACTCAATTGACTCAAGAACTTACGGCTTTGTGGCTCAGAAAAATATTTTGGGCAAGGTGATTTTTAAATGAGTGTTTTTTTTAATAAATTCCGGATTGGATTTATTTTTTTTATATGCGCAGTCGGGCTGGTTTATGTTTATGTGAAATTTGTAAAGCTGGCTTTTTATCCGCAGAAAAAAACAATTACAGCTCCAGTAACAATTGAGCGCGGTTCAATTACAGACCGAAACGGAAAGCCGCTCGCAGTCCAGACAAATTTTTATCATTTCGTTGTAACTCCAAAACTCATAAAAGCTCCAGACGAATTTGCCGAAAGAGTTTGCGCGCCGCTAAACATGGGAATACAGGAAATCACACAAAAAATTCAAAATGCGAAAAACGCAAATTTCATTTACATCAAGAAAAAAATTTCTCAGGAACAATACGATGAGCTTATAAAAATAATTGATGAAAACAATTACTACAACTTCACCCGCTTTGACAAAATTCCAGGCCGCCTCTATCCTGAAAATTCTTTGGCAAGCCAGCTGATTGGCTACATGGGCGATGACGGAACTGGATTAAGTGGAATTGAATATTCCAAGCAAAACATTCTTTCTCCAGAGCCGAGTCCTGACGCAACTGGAACAATCCACGGAAGCAACGTTTATTTAACAATCGACTCCGGGCTTCAGTATAAACTTGAAAAAATCGCAAAGCAATCAATGGAAGAAACTCAAGCAGAAAGTTTGATGCTGATTGCCGCTGATGCAAAAAACGGAGAAATACTTTCATACATAAGCTTGCCATCTGCAAATTTAAATGAATACTCTTCCGCTTCAACGCAGGAAATGACAGACAGAGCATCTGTTACAGCTTACGAACCGGGAAGCGTATTTAAAATTTTTTCAGTTGCATCATTTCTTGATTCAAAATCAATTACTGCTGATGACAGTTTTTTATGCGATGGAATTTATCAAAGACGAACTTCATCAGGCGAAACAATCAGAATAACTTGTCTTGACCACCATGGCTGGCTTAACGCAAGAAGCGCACTAAAATATTCATGCAATGATGCACTGGCACAGATGAGCGAAAAAATAACAACTGAAGAATTTTTATCTTATATAAGGCGGTTTGGATTTGGAGAAAGAACTGGCGTCGAACTTCCGTCTGAAACCAGAGGCTCAGTAAAAAATCAGAATGACAGATACTGGTCTGCACGAAGCAAGCCCACAATGTCAATCGGCCAGGAAATAAGTGTAAGCGCGCTGCAAATGGTTCAGGCCGCAACCGTTCTTGCAAACAAAGGTGTTCAGATAAAACTTACATTTATAAAAAAAATAGCGGACATCGACGGAAAAACTGAATATGAACATGAGCCGACTTACGGAAACCGTGTTTTAAAAAGCTCAACTGCGGACTATCTTTTAAGTTGCATGGAAACAACTGCAAAGAGTGGAACAGGAACAAGAGCTTCGTTAAGAGATATTTCAATTGGTGTAAAAACCGGAACTGCGCAAATGGCAGATACCGTGAACGGCGGATATAGCAACACAGATTTTCTTTCAAACTGCATGGCGATTTTTCCAATCGAAAATCCGCAGATTGTTTTGTATATCGTTATTGAAAAAGCAAAAGGTGAAACTTACGCAGGAAGAATCGTAGCTCCAGTAATTGCAAAAGCCGCTGATGAAATAATCGATCATCTTGGAATCAACCGAGAAGGAGCCGCAAGTCTTGAGCATTCAGGCCGAATTACAATAAAAGAAAATTTGCCGCTTTCAATTGGAAAGGTTGTGCCGGATTTTACAGGACGTCCAAAAAGAGACTTGATTCCGCTTTTGGCAAGAGATGACTTGAACTTTGTAATAAAAGGCGAAGGCTGGGTTGCCGCACAAAATCCAGAACCGGGAACGCCGATAACGGAGAATATGACTATTGAACTCGATTTGGAATAAAAATTATTCTTTGTTTAAAAGGCGTTTTCCAGAACTTTCAAATTCACTAGAAGTTAAGTTTTCAAATGAAATCGAATTTGAAACTGCAAAAAACGGAAGCCTGACTGCAAAAAGAAAAAGTCTTTTGCTGCATTCAAAATACAATCCTGAAAAAGAAGCCGACAGTCTTGTAAACGGTTTTGACTCAGAAAAAAAAGACACTGCGATTTTTCTTGGATTTGGCTTAGGATACGGACCTATAGAGTTTGCAAAAAAATTTCCAGAGCCAACTTTAATTATAATCGAAGAAGACACACAATCTTTTTTTTCCGCATTAAACGCTATAGACTGGTCTCCAGTTTTTGAACATAAAAAACTAATTTTTATAATTGGAGCTTCAATTGAACAAACCGGCGCATTAATTTCAAACTGCTCTTATTCTAAAACTCATATTTTTAAAACAAAATCCCACACTGCGCACAACCAGGAATATTTTGATTCAATTGAAAACGTAATATTTCAAAACAAGCAAAAGGAAGAAGTCAACACAAACACTCTCGAAAAGTTTTCAAGACTTTGGTTAAGCAACAGCTGCAAAAATTTAGATTACATTGAAAAACTAGACGGAGTAAATAAATTCTTAAATAAAGCAAAAAGAATTCCATTTGTAATTATAGCAGCAGGTCCGACTTTAGAAAAAATTCTTCCGCACTTGAAGGAAATAAAAGACAGGGCAATAATTGTCTGCGTAGACACTGCTCTTCATTCGTGCCTGGAATTTAACATTGAGCCAGATTTTATAATTCTTGCCGATCCGCAATATTACTGTTCACTTCATCTTGAATTTTTAAAATCGCCTGAATCCATTCTTGTTACAGAAATCGCAGTTTACCCTTCTGTGTTTAGATTTCAGTGCAAAGAAATTGTTCTTTTTTCTTCAATGTTTCCAATTGGAAAATTTTTTGAAAATAATACTAATAAAAAAGGTTTGCTTGCAGCCGGCGGAAGCGTAACAACAACAGCGTGGGACTTTGCAAGAATGTGCGGAGCTTCTGAAATTTATTTAGCAGGAATGGACTTGGGGTTTCCAAACAAAGAAACTCATGTCAGAGGCTCAAAGTTTGAAGAAAAAATTCATTGCGAAAGCAGTCGAACAAAAACTTCTGAAACAAAAAATATTGAAACTTTATTTTCAGCTGCTCCGTTTTATGCGAAAAACTACAACGGAAACGAAATTCTAACAGATAAAAAAATGCAGCTTTTTTCATGGTGGTTTGAAAAAAATTGCACAACCGCAGCCGCACAGGGAATAAGAACATTTTCACTTACGCCAGAAAGCCTTGCAATAAACGGAATAGAAAAATTCAGCGTTGAAGATTTTCTTTTAAAGCCAGCCATAACAGCAGAAAGAAAAATATTTTTTGAAAAGGCTCAAGAGAATAAAAAAGAATTATCAAAGCAAAAAGAAATTTCTTTTGAACAGCAGAAAAGTCAGTTCGGTGAAAATTTAAAACTTCTTGAATCCCTTGCAAAAAAAGGAATCAACCTTTGCAACAAAGCGCTCCGCTCTTCCCTTGCAATTCCAGAAGTTTTTAGCAAGCTCAATGAAATAGATAAAAAAATTTCATCGTCTTCCGCAAAGGACGCAGCAGCCCTTGTATTCCCGACGCAAAGACAGCTTGACTCTCTTTCAGAAAAAATTCCAAATAATTCTGAAGCAGAAAAAAAACTTTACAGCATAAGATATTCCAATCTAATTTACACTGAACTTTTAAAATCCATAAATCTATATAAAAAATTTTTTCCAAATTCCAATTAAAGTTTTTTAAAGCCTCACCGATAATATAAATGTGCAGTGATAGAAATTTACTATGGGCGGTTCTTTGAGAAATCTTAGAGGACATCCAGACGCCTGTAAAGAATTTCCATACATCTCAACAAAGATGTTAAATATCTCCGTGAGAAAAGATCAGAGGATGTTGCCTTTGGTCTTTTCATTTTTTTAAATAAAATTGCATGACCAGTTTTTATAAAAGCGAACTGTAAAGTGAGTTTTTATAGATACCCTATATTAACTTTTCTAAAATTCTGCCGATAATAAAATGAATAGGAAAGATTTATGGTCAAATACAAAGTTGCAGAAATAAAACCTGACACACATTTCAACTCAGATGTAATGCTTGACTCTCTTTTTTTGCTGACAACTCCGCCTTGCTCAGTAACAGCAGAAGCTCTTTCATGTTTAAAGAAGTGGGGATTTCTTGAAGTCTACAGCGAAGATGAAAAAACTCTTTCCAAAATTGAAGAAGATAAAAATCCAGAAAAAACAGAACATAAGCAAATTTCACTTGGAGAAACAGAATCAGTAGATCTTTCAGAATTTACAGATGAAGAAGATTCTGTTCCAGAAGAGCAGATTCCTGAAAAATTTAAAACAAGCGAAGAAGTAGACCTTTCAGAATTCACTTCGGAAACTCCAGAGCCAGAAAAAAAATCCCAGCCACAAGTCCAACCTCAGCAGATTTTTCAGCAGCCAAACCCAACGCCAGTTTTTCAGAATCCAGCTGCGCAAATGCAAAATGCCTATCAAAATTTTTCAGCAAATGCAAATCAGCAGCCTGCGCAACAGCAGCCTTTTAATTTTTCTTCAGAGCCAGTTTCTATTTCAAAAGAAGAAGACAACAGAAAGCTTTTAGAATCTCAAAACGCCTATGACAAATTCATGGAATTTATAAATTACGTCTACACAAAATATGCAACTCAAAAAATAATCTCACTGCCTGAACTAAATGGAAAAGTGCTTGAGCTTTGCAACTTTGTAAGAGAAAATAAAAAATTCCTGCTTAGAATTTCACCAAGCTATGAAGCAAGAAATAAAAATTTTTTAATAAGCCACAGCCTTAGAACTGCAATTTTTGCAATCATAATCGGACTGCAAATAAGAATGCCTTATGAAAAACTTATTGAACTGGGAGTTGCAAGCATTCTGCATGAAATAGGACAGATAAGACTTCCGCCACAGCTTTATATGAACAACAACCCGCTTAGCCATTCAGAAAAAGCGCAGATGCAGACCCATACTGTAATCGGGTATAATATTGTAAGAAACGCAGGACTTCCGCTTACAATTCAACTGGGAGTTTTGGATCACCACGAGCGTGAAAATGGAACTGGCTACCCAAGGCATCTTTTAAAAAACAATATTTCACTCTACGGAAAAATAATCGGCGTTGCTTGCTCATTTGAAGCAATTACAGCTCCAAGAAATTTTAGAGAAGCAAGAACAACTTATGAAGGCATGATTGAAATGCTAAAGAACAGCAACCATCTTTATGATGAAACTGTAATCAAAGCGCTTTTGTACAGCATTTCGCTTTTTCCAATCGGAGCATTTGTTTTTCTTTCAAACGGAAGAGTCGGACAAGTTGTTGATGTTTCTCCTACAAGCCCTAAAAATCCTATTGTTCAAATTGTGGGAAGCGTAAATCCAGACGGAACTCCAAAAAGAATTCAGACAGATGACAACGCAATAAAAATTGTGCGCACAATGAATAAAGAAGAGTCCGCTGATTTGCGAAAAGCTCTTGGCGACACTTTGTAAAATTCAATCAGTTAAAAAAACTTTGAACCTTTTGCACTTCTTCTTTAAATGATTTGTCAACAACTGGCGGATGGTCGTTAAAAAAAAGAATCTGCTGAAGCTCTTCCTGAGTATGAGTTCCCCAAACAGGAACAACATTTTCAAACTGATGCAAAAAACCAAAAGCCAAAGGAATGTCGTTTACAACGCCACCGTTCAATGGCTGGGAAGCAATGCAGCCAACTTCCTTTTCCTGACACAATTTTACAAGAGCCTTCACTGAATCTGGCGAAATCATGCTGAACGGAAACTGAACAACTTCGTAAAGTCCGCTTTCAATAGCCTCTTTTGCAATATCGTAGTTTTCTGTTGCAATTCCAATATGCTTAACAATTCCCTTTTCTTTTAAAGACAAAAGCTCATTGTAAATTCCGTCCATGCCGTTTTTCTTTGGAACAATAAGCGGATTTTCAAGCTGAAACAAATCAAGGGTATCGCTTTCCAAAGACATAAGGCTTTCATCTAAATCGCGGCGGATTTCATGCAAGTCCTGACCGGCAGTTTTTGTCGCAAGAATCACGTTGTGCCGGATTCCATGCAAGGCAGCTCCAAGACGTTTTTCACAGACTGGCTTGGAATGCGAAGTGTCAAAAAAATTCATTCCGCCAGCATAAGCCTGATGAACAATAGCGCAAGCCTTTTCATCCGCATCTTCACCGAAACTTTCGATTTCCTTGCAGTCAAGACTTTCCGCGCCAAAACCAGTGCGGCTAACTAGAAGATTTGTTTTTCCGAGAGCAACGTATTCCATAACTTGCAACCAGCCTTAAATAAGTCTAATGACGAATTTTGCCAATACAACTACTAACAGTCATTCATGTGCCACGACAATAATTGTCATTCTCCGACTTGATCGGAGAATCTAGCAAATGTAGATTGCCGAATCAAGTTCGACAATGACAAATGGCAGTTAAACAGTTAGCGTTTTACAGGAACATAAGATTTTATTTCCTTTTGAATGAAAGGAATCAAATCGTCAAGAGGAACTCTCTTTTGTTCCATTGAGTCACGGAAGCGCACTGTAACAGTATTGAAATCCGCGCTGGAAGAATCAAGCGTGTCATGGTCTACTGTAACACAGAATGGAGTACCAATTTCGTCCTGGCGTCTGTAGCGTTTTCCGATTGTTCCGCTCTGGTCATAATCAGTAACAAAATCTTCTTTTAAGATATGCTGAATTTCTTTTGCCTTTTCTGCAAGTCCGTCTTTTTTCATCAAAGGAAGAACCGCAACAGTAACAGGCGCAAGACGAGGATCAAGATGAAGAACTGTTCTAAAGTCTTCGCTCTCGCCTTCTTTTGCAACATTCTGCTCTTCGTAAGCTTCACAAAGGAACATAAGGAAGTTTCTGTTAAGTCCGGCGGAAGTTTCAACAACATAAGGAATGTAGCGTTTGTTTGCGTCGTCCTGATCGATGTAGTGCATATCTTTCTTTGAGTACTGCTCGTGCTGCGAAAGGTCAAAGTCTGTGCGGCTGTGAATTCCTTCAATTTCCTCAAAGCCAATCGGGAACTTGTACTGAATATCGTAAGCGTCCTTTGCGTAGTGGGCAAGTTTGTCGTGGTGATGCCAGTTAAGATGGTCTTCTGCAATTCCGTATTTCAAATAGAAATTCCAGCGGTCTTTTCTCCAGCGCGCAAAAGTTTCATCTTCTGTTCCTGGCTTGCAGAAATATTCCATTTCCATCTGCTCGAATTCACAAGTGCGGAAAATAAAATTCTTGAAGATAATTTCATTGCGGAACGACTTTCCAACCTGGGCAACTCCGAACGGAATTTTCATTCTGTTTGACTGAACAATATTCTTGAAATCTGTAAAAATTCCCTGGCAAGTTTCCGGGCGAAGATAAACCAAAGACGCTTCTGTGGCAACAGGTCCTTGATGAGTTTTGAACATCAAGTTAAATTCACGCACATCAGTCCAAGAATGCTTTCCGCAAGTCGGGCAGTTAATCTTTTCATCAATAAGAGCCTTCATTTCTTCATGGCTCATTGTATCAACCGGCTTTGAAGGAGTTTCGCCAGTCTTGTCAAAATAATCTTCAATAAGCTGATCAGCGCGAAATCTAGCCTTGCATTCTGTGCAGTCAATCATCGGATCAGAAAAATGCCCTACATGGCCGGAAGCTTCCCAAGTTGTGTGATGCTGAAAAATAGCTGAATCAAGACCAACAACATCATCATGAAGCTGAGTCATGTAATGCCACCATTCGTTCTGAATGTTGCGCTTGAATTCAACGCCAAGAGGACCGTAATCCCATGCGCCAGCCATTCCGCCGTAAATTTCAGAAGCCTGATAAACAAATCCTCTTCTCTTGCAAAGACTGATGATTTTGTCCAAAGTGCAAGCATGCACATCTTTTTCTTTTGCCATAAAAACCTCATCTTCGACACTGGTGTGTGCCGCATAAAATTCAATTTGCAGATTTTAGCACATAAATTGATTTTTGCCTATATTCGGAAGGATTTTCAGAAAGGACAAGCAAAGTATCATTAAACCTTTAGCCTTCATTCTGAAGGAATACTTCCTAAGAGGCTAAGAGAGTATTCCTAAGGGGCTTAGGAAGTATTCCTTTTGTTTTTATGACAGAAAGTAAAACTATCTTTTTTGTCATTCTGGGGCTTGACCCTATGTCATACTCCGGCTTGAATTTATGTCATTATCCGGCTCGACCGGATAATCTATTTCAGATTCCTGACCGAGTTTACTGCGTAAACATCGCAGCGTCGTAGTGCGGGAATGACATTTAGAACTTATTAGACATCCCCTCTGTTAAAATGTTTGCAACACAAGATTGCTAACCGAGTTTGCTATGCAAACATCGCGGTATCAAGCACGGCAATGACAGCATTCAGGCAAATATGGTTACTTTATTTTTCATCTTCAACAGATAAATCTGTCCAGCCGGCAGTAACCGATTCTAAGTTTCCGCTAACCGCCAGATTCTGGAATTTTATTTCATCTTCATTGAACTCTTTTTTGCATCTTATGGCAAAGTTACGCAAGTTTACGGTCATTAGCCTGTTGTGCGTGAACATTTTTCCGTTCTTTTTGTCGCTGTAATCAGGCAGAACAAAGTTTGCGCCGCAGTCTGCAATTACAAGCTCCTTTGGGCGGACTGCAACAATGCGCATTGGTCCGTAAAAGTGCGAGTTGCGCTCCTCATACTCTGGAATATATGCCGTGATTGAATCTATTTGGCTATCACTAGGCACTCCGTTGTATGGGGCGTCGCTGCCATTCAGTTTTGCTTCTATTGTCCTAAAAGAATCTGTCCAGCCAAGAACTTTTTCAACTTTAGACAGACCTGAAGATAAAAGAACAAGTGCGCCACGGCTGTACACTGTGCCTTCATCTGCAATTTTATAAAAATATTTGTATTCTGGATAAGAATACTCATAAGAAGTGTTTGCATCACGGACTAATGCGGCCACAGTTCCATCTTCAAGAACCGCCAAGTCTGTAACTTTGCCGGAAAGTCCAAAATCGGAAAGTTTTATTTTCTTTTTGACATCATCGTCTATGTCTATTTCTGTGTTATTATATTTTGCATAGTAAATAGTTTGAGAATCATCGCCATCGCCTAAGTATGTAAAATAAAGATTATCTCCTTGAATTGCAAAAGAAAAAGAACTGTATTTATTAATAATACTAAAAACTTTGTGCTTTTTAATTTCGGTGTTAAATATAGAATCCCCTTCATTTGTACTATTCATTAAAGTAAAGTTGTATTTACTGTTTTCATAAAGCACATTTAGAATCCAAAATTTATCCGTACTTCTATCGTAATAAGAGCCTTCAATACTATTTTCTATGTATCTATGTCTATCATTTTCAGTGCAATAAATACCTTGGTTGCTATAATAATAGACATATCCGTCATTGTTTTCTTTAGGATAGTATGATTTTTGTTTGCTCCAGTTTTCAGTGCAAGTTGAATAGTCGTATGCGTACAAATTGCTGTCATAATCATTAAAGAGAATGTACTTTGAATAAAATGCGCCTTCAAGAATCATTTTTATGGTGCAGTCAGTGTTTTCGCCGGCTTTTACTTTGATTTCCGCGCTTCCGCTTCCTTCAAGGATATTTTCGTCTGTGTTCCAGGCTTCCGCTGTGGCAGTGTATTTTCCAGGTTCTAGGTCGCCAAACTCTATTACCCCCCCCAGAGAACCTTCTTCGGTTTGGTCAAAGTCGTCATTATAAAGGCGCACAATAAATTTGTCGGCATTGTCCTTGCTATAGGCTGCGCGGGAACTTCCCGGCAAGGCAACACGCACAGAGCCGTTTTCGCTAGAGCCAGAGCTCATGTTCATGCACGAAATAAATGCAAAAAAAAATACTGATATAATAGAAAGAAGTAGCTTTTTCATAAAGATTCCTCCTTGATATAGATGCAGTATGCTGTGATTATGTTAAAAAACAATTAATTTGCCAATATTTGCATGGAGCTCTTGTTTTTTATTGCGCAATCTGTTGCCCACTTTTTTGTTTGTGTCGTTTCAAGGTTAAAATTTTCCTAGATTTTTTGAATCTTCCATGTTATTATTTTTATAAATCAACACGTGTAAATATAAAGAATTGGAGATAATATAAAACCAGCCGAAAATAACGTCTGTTTTTATCTTTAAAAGTTTGCGTTGCAAACTTCTATATTAACTACAATTTTTTACTTCGTTACGAAATTGCAATAAAAAATCAAATCGAAAGTTGAAACTTTCTCATTGACTTTTTATGGGAGAAAAACATGATTTCATATTCTTTTGACAATAAAAGCCTTTTTAAGGGTGAAAAAAGATGGTTTCCGATTATGGGAGAAATTCATTATTCACGCTACCCAGACAGCGGCTGGAAAGAGGCTCTTTTAAAAATGAAAGAGGGCGGCGTGGACATTGTAAGTTCCTACGTAATTTGGATTCATCACGAGGAAATTGAAAATCAGTTTGACTGGACAGGCTGGCGCAACCTTCGCAAATTTGTTCAGACAATAAATGAATGCGGGCTTTCAATGATTTTGCGCATTGGACCTTGGAGCCATGCAGAAGTTCGCCACGGAGGATTTCCGGACTGGCTTCTTGCAAAATGTCCTGATGCGCGCAATACAAACGATGAAAAGTACTTTGCGGAAGTTGAAAAATTCTACAAGGCGATTTATGAGCAGGTAAAAGGCTTGCTTTTAAAAGATGGCGGTCCGATTATTGGAGTTCAGATTGAAAATGAATTCGGTCATTGCGGTGGACTTACAGGAGATGCTGGTGAGGCGCACATGAAGCGTCTTGAAAAAATGGCGCGTGAAATTGGCTTTGATGTTCCCTTGTACACTGCGACTGGCTGGGGCGGAGCTGTTACTGCTGGGCTTTTGCCTGTTATGGGCGGCTATTGCGAAGCTCCGTGGGATCCGCGCATTACAGAAATTGAGCCGAGCGGAAACTATGTTTTTACTTACGAGCGCAACGACCATGCGATTGGCTGCGACTTTGGGCTTGGCGAAGGAATCACTTTTGATATGTCAAAGTATCCGTATCTTACAGCGGAACTTGGCGGCGGACTTCAAGTTACTTTAAAACGCCGTCCGATTGCACAGCCAAAAGACATTGGAGCTATGAGCCTTGCAAAAATGGGAAGCGGCTGCAATCTTCTTGGCTACTATATGTATCATGGCGGACAGAATCCGGAAGGTAAGCTTACAACTCTTGAAGAAAATATTGCGACAGGCTCTTTAAACGACATGAGTATAAAGAACTACGACTTCCGCTCTCCTTTAGGACAATACGGACTTCCAAACGGAACTTACGGTGAAATAAAATTGTATTCACTTTTTGCGCATGACTTTGGAGAATTCTTTGCTTCCACAGAAACTGACTTGCCAGAATCAAATCCTATTACGCCGGAAAATTTTTCTGATTTGCGCACAAGCTGGCGTTACAGGGAATGCGAAAAATGCGGAAAAAAACGCGGCTTTGTTTTTGTAAATAATTATCAGCGCAGAAGAAAAATGGCGGAGCATAAAAATGTTGTGCTTGCTTCCACAGAAAAAAGCGGAGCAGACATTCAGTTCCCGGCAATTGATGTTGCGGACAAGGACTTTTTCTTTTTGCCTTTCAACATGAAAGTTGCAGACGGACTTTTAAAGACTTCTCTTGCAACTCCGCTTTGTGTTTTAAATAACCAGCGTAAAGTTTACGTTTTCTATTCAGCTGCAAAACCTGCTGGATTTTTGGCTGAAAAAGATTCCTGCGTTTGTTCTGCAAAAGATGCTTTGCCTTCTCTTTATCAGTTTGAAGGCGAGGCTCCTGACTGCGAAATTGTAACGCTTTCAAGAGAAGATGCGCTGAACGCTCACAAAGTTGTTGCAAACGGAAAAGAATATCTTGTTGTAACGGATTCAGTTTTGTTCCAGGATAACGAAGACGGAAAAACAAAACTTGAATTTGAAGACTGCAAGAAAATTTCATTCAAGGCATTCCCTGAATTTGAAAAAGTTCCAGAAGGGTTTTCTGCAAAAAAATGCGGCTGCGGATTCACGGTCTACACTTGCGAGCAAGACGCTGCGGAAGTTCCAAAAGTTTCATACGAAAAAATTTCAGAAGATGAAAAAACTGCGGTCTATAAAATTTCCGTGGAAAGCTGGCAGAACGGACTTGATGATTTGTTTATTGATATTGAATACGCCGGAAACTGCGCGCGCCTTTATGAAAACGGAAAGCTCATTGATGACGGAATTTTTGTTGGCGAAAATTATCCTTGGAGCATCGGTCTTAAACGCTACGGAAAAAATGCTCATGAGTTCACACTGGAAATTGATTCGCTCAAAAAAGACGCTCCTGTTTTCATAGAAGAGTGGCCGGACTTTGCAGGTTTGGATTCACTAAAGAAAGTCAACGGAATAAAAACAAGGGCATTTGTAAAAGTTTCTGCCCAGCTTTAAAGATTAGTCGGTTTTAAAATTCGCCTGATTTTTTAAGGCAGTTAAATTAGTCCTCCTTCATCATCCCCGGATTTGCTTTTTGGTCATTGTGGCAAGTCTGGGGGTGATTTTTTTTGTATAGGAAACAAATATTCTTTTGATAAAAAAAACTTGATTTATGAAATTCTTGTGCTAAAATAATAATTGTATTTTTATTACGGAGAAGAATTTTGAAACTCAGCTTTTTGCAATTTGAATTCAACCTTGAATTTATTGAGCCTGCGATTGTAAGCGCAAATCCTTTGTTTGTTCTTCGCGGAATGTTGGGAAAGAATCTGCGCTCAATGTGCTGCATTTCAAAAAAGTCGGTCTGCGGCGAGTGCCTTTACAGCAAAACCTGCGTCTATTCATATATTTTTGAGACAGTTCTTCCGTCTGATAATCCAGTTCTGCCCGGGCGTAACAAAGGCTGCCATCCTTATTCTCTTTCTGTAAAAAGTCGTGAACGCAAAAATCCTATAACTGAATATTCGTTTGTCCTTACACTTTTTGGAAAATCTGTTGAATATCTTCCATATACATACGCGGCTTTTGTCCGTGCCGGAAATGATGGAATCTTTAAAACCCGGACTCAGTTCAGGATTAAAAGCGTCGTTTCGGGCGGAAAAAATATTCTGATTGATGAGAATCATCTTGATATGGAAGTTGCGCCGCAGTCTTGGAAATCTGCTGAAGAATCAAAGTTGAGCCGGCATGAAATTCTTGTTGAGCTTAATTCTCCGCTGCGGTTCAAGTTTGGCGGAAAGTACGGCACAGATTTTTCCGCTCAGGATTTTATGGGCTGCCTTTACCGCCGCGCAAAAACTTTGTGCTCGCTTTACGGTGAAATTTCAGAATCTGATAGTCAAAGATATGTTCCGTCAGAGTCGCTTGAAATCACAGACAGAAAAATCAGGTGGATTGACTTTAACCATTATTCCGCGCGCCAGAAAAACTCAATGGAACTTGGCGGAAGCGTGGGAAACTTTAAGATAGCCGGCAACTTTTCAGCCTTTGAGCTTTCATTGCTAGAACTGAACACAATCGCCGGAGCCGGAAAAAACACAAACTTCGGGCTTGGGCAGATAGATTATTGGAGCAAGTAGGAGAAAAGAGATGATAGATGAGAATATAACAAAAGAAGAAATTGTGATTGCGGCTTGGCTTCATGATGTGGGAAAATTTGCCCAGCGGGCGGATGTTTCTGAACTTTACAACAAGCAGCTTGAGGGACGATATTGCAGGACTACAAAAGACGGACGTTTTACTCATCAGCACGTTGTTTATACGGAAGGCTTTTTGGATAAGTATAAAGATGTTCTTCCGGATAATGTTAATTTTGAGCATATAAAAACTCTTGCCGCAAGTCATCATAATCCTTCTTCTTATTATGACTGGATTATAAGCCAGGCAGACTGTTTGAGCAGCGGTTCCGACAGATGCAACGTTTTGGGAATTGCAGAATGTGAGAATGAAAATCAGTTTGATGAGGAAAAAGAAAAATTAAAGTTTTATGAAAAGCCGATGATTCATATTCTTTCAACACTGCGTTTGGACGGCCGCGCTGAACCTAAAAAAGCGTTTTGCAGAATGTCTGAACTTGCGGCGGATTCTGTTCTTCCGGCTGAAAAATGTAAAACTTCAAAAGAAGAATACAAGAATCTTTGGGAAAAGTTTGTAAAAGATTTTCAGAAATTGCAGAGTTTGAATTATGACGAATTTCTTCTGTCCTTGAATTCATTGCTTGAACGTTACTGGTGGTGCATTCCGTCTGCAACGAATTCTGATACGGACATAGGATTGTATCAGCATGCAAAGACGACTGCCGCTTTTGCCGCTGCTCTTTATGAATACCACAAGGAAGAAAATTCTGAAAATGAACTTGCGTTAAAAACAGACGGCAAAAAATTTCTTTTTATCAACGGCGATGTTTCAGGAATCCAAAAATACATTTTTGATTTGAAGACTGCTTCGGACAACGCAAAGCTTCTACGTGCAAAAAGTTTTCAGCTTTGGGCATTGAGCGAAATAATTTCACAATACATCACAAAGCAGTTTGGTGTAACTTACGCGAACATTATGACTCCGGCAGGTGGAAAATTTATTGTTCTTTTGCCGAATACACAAAAAGCAAAAAAACGGCTGAAAGAATTTCAGCTTGAGGTAGAAGAATATTTTTTAAATGAATTTGCCGGAAAACTGGCTTTTATTGTAAGTGACGGAACGGTTGCAAGTCATAAAGATTTGCAGAAAGAAAATGTTATCTCGCTTATAAACAAAATAGGCGATGACGGCGATATTGCAAAGTCAAGGAAAATGCAGAAAGTTCTTAAAAAATACGGCGCAGTTCTGGAATCTCAATATGAAAATTTGCAGAAATTCGGGGAATGTCCGAAGTGTGGAACTTTTGCCGCCAAAAATACTGAAGGTTCTGACGATGAGCGGCAGTGCAAGTCATGCGAAAAACTTATTGAGATTGGAAAAAAACTTGTAAAGTCAGCAAAACTTGTCTTGAAATCCGATAAATTGCTTCACTTTGGCGACATGATAAAACTTTATGAATGGGATGAAGATGTAAAATTTTATTATTCGGTAAATGATTACAAACCTGGACTTCCGCTTGTAACGCTACCTTATGTTGCTCCAAAAAATGAAGATGATGAGCTTTTGACTTTTGAGGATATTTCAAATCTTTCTAAAGGAAACAAGAAACTTGCAATGTTCAAGGCTGATGTTGATAACCTTGGACTCATTTTCAGCCAGTCTTTGGGTGAACGGATGTCATTTTCGCGGTATGCAGATTTAAGCCATCAGCTGCATTATTTCTTTTCTGGATTTTACGCTTGGTTTGTTAAAAATAAAACTGACCAGTTCGGCGAATTTTACAAGAACAAAGTTTATACGGTTTTTTCTGGCGGCGATGATTTGTGTGTTCTTGGAACTTGGGAAACAGTTTTGCAGTTCGCGATTGATTTTCAGAAAGAACTTAAGAAATTCACGAATGATAATCCGTCAGTAACAATAAGCGGCGGAATTGCGCTTGTGAATTCAAAGTTGCCGGTAAGAAATATTGCGGACGAGGCGGAAAAAAATCTTGAGCTTTCAAAAAATCATCCTGAAAAAAATGCGGTTACGGTTTTTGGAACAACCGTGGCTTGGACAGATTACGAAAAATGCCTTGATGACGGAAAATATTTTGCAGAGCTTATAAAGAAAGGCGAGCTTTCTACTGGAGTTATCTACAAATTTATTGATTTTGCAAACCGCGCAGAAAAAACATTGGGCAGCAAAGATAAGATTGCAGACGTGAGCGAGCTTGTAAATACAAAAGACAGAATCTGGAAAAGCAATATGATTTATGTTCTTGCAAGAAATGTAAAGAATGATGAGCTGAAAAAAAGGCTTTTGGCCTACGGAGAGAATCCGCAGGAAATGGTAAAGTCCCGCATAGCTGTAAGTTATGCGTTGTATATGAATAGACAACTATAAAAACAATGTCTGTTTTTATAGTTGTCGTCGAGTTTTAACACTTGAAAATAACAAGCGTTAAAACATCGCAGTTTTTTTAGGAGGAAAAAATATGGGGTATGACGTAAGGTATGGAAATCAACAGTCTTTTGGAAACAGAAACGGCGGAGGATTTCAAAAGAATTCTTTTGAGGACAAATCAGAAACTCCGGCTTCTGTAAAAATTGCAACTTTTTACAAGGCAGACGGAAAAACGGTTCAAGAAGATTTGTTTGATTCTGTTGCTTTAAAAGTCGCGCAATCATTTAAAGGAAAAAATAAAAAGGGAAACGACATTGGGGTTACATCAACGCAGTTAAGAAGAATTTTTGATGAAGTAAAAAGATTTGATCAAATTCTGTCGCTTCAGGAAAATCAGTGGGAAAAACAGCTTCCATATATAAAAATGATAAAATCTAAAGTCGCGTATTCTGTTGCCCGTGCTGCAAAGCAAAAATCAGAGGAAAAAGGAGTTTATAAAAATCTGGAAGTTTTTATTTCCTCTGGAATTGATTTGATAAAAACTCAGGAAGATTATCATATTTTTGTAAATCTTTTTGAAGCTGCTTATGGATTTTATTATGAATTTAGTAACAGGTTTAGCAATACCTTTTTTAGGAACAACACTTGGCTCAGCAATGGTATTTTTAATGAAAAACAAGATGAACTCAAAAGTAGAAAAATTACTATTAGGTTTTGCATCAGGAGTAATGATTGCAGCTTCAATCTGGTCTTTAATTATACCATCAATTGATATGGCAAGTGAACAAGGAAAAGTAGCATGGATTCCAGCAGCAGTTGGATTTATACTAGGAATAGTCTTTTTACTTGTACTTGATAGTGTAATTCCGCATTTACACTTAAATAATGATAAAACAGAAGGAATAAAAGCAAAACTCAAGAAAACAACGATGATGGTATTTGCAGTTACACTTCACAATATACCAGAAGGAATGGCAGTTGGTGTCACATTTGCTGGTGCACTTATTGGAAATACAGGAATAACAATGGCAGGAGCATTTGCTTTAGCAATAGGAATTGCAATACAAAACTTTCCTGAAGGAGCAATTATATCAATGCCATTAAAGAGTGAAGGAATGTCAAAATCAAAAGCCTTTTTGTATGGAACGCTTTCAGGAATAGTAGAGCCAATAGGAGCAATTATTACAATATTACTTACAAGCACAGTAGTACCAATATTACCATATTTATTATCATTTGCAGCAGGAGCTTTAATTGATTAAGCGTGATGAATATCAGAATTCACATGGA
>OQVN01000318.1_pt1 | contig 18858 bp, 14 predicted proteins | sample 1691621 | NCBI WGS metagenome assembly OQVN01 (sample SAMN03418278, study PRJEB22391) | human gut metagenome | biome: human-gut; feature: organic feature; material: feces | host: Homo sapiens | place: Tanzania | collected 2013-01 | reverse complement strand
TTTGGTACGCGGGGCGCAATCTTCATTTGTAGTTAATTAAGCCCCGCTCGGCTTCGGTACGCGGGGCTTAATCTTCATTTGCAGTGAATTAAGCCCCGCTCGGCTTCGGTACGCGGGGCGCAATCATAAAATCTTGTATGTAGTGCCCCGCACCTTGGTTTAAGGGTCCCGAGAAGCTTGCTCCTGTCTCCTGTGCCAACGCTGTGGCGGAAGAAGGGTACCGAGAACAAAACAAAAATACCACCCGGGAAGACAACATAGTCATCCGGGCGGTATTCAACTAACCCTCAACTCACATCAATAATACATAGCTCCCTGCAAAAATCCCCCAAAATAATACAAGCCGCATACGAGGTGCCACAGGTAAGCCAGCCACTGTACGGCTACGACAATCTTTCTCTTCCGGGTGTCGGCATTTGCTGTCGCGCGGAGCAGTACCAGCAGTGCTCCCACAAATGCGAAGAAGATTCCGTACATGTAACCCCAGGAGAAATTGAAGTCCATCTCCCGGAATCCTTTTTCATACAGGAAGAATGCCATGAGGAAGCTCATCACATACACCTGCCAGGAAAAACGGTAGATGCTGTCTCTACGTAGTTCCTTGTAGTTCAGCAGAAGTACCAGGATCGGGAATCCGATGGCCAGTCCGATAGCCAGGGGCAGATTATCACAATACTGCGCCCATACATGTCCAAAAGTAAATCCGATACCGCCTTCCTGTCCTTCCTGCGGTACGAACACTCCCCGGAACTGGTAGAGCAGATCCATAAAAGTCGGGATAAAACATACTCCCAGCCACACCGTGGGCACAAAATTCCGGAATCTGCTGCGGAACATTCTCCACAGCATCAAAATCCCCGCAGCTCCGACCAGCACTATGGTAAAACTGGGTTTCGTCATGGTCGCCAGCAGCAGATAAATTGCAAACAGAATGTAATCTCTCTTATGCTCTCTGACCGCATTTTTCTGCTCATACACCGGCAACAATTCACCATACTTAAAAAATGCAAGAATTGCGAACGGCCGTGCCGCCATATAGGTGGCGTTGTGGAAGGGATTCGGCGTAAATACCCCGAGATATTTGTATTTGATACCGGGGAGATAAATCCCTGTCGGTGGATATACCATCGACACAAAAAACAGGGATACCGCTACCGTTCCTGTGAGAATCCCGGGAAGCCAAGTTTTTCCGAGCATGGCGCTCTGCAGCTTTGTTTCCTGCAGCATAGCTCCCACATGCTTGTCCAGCATCACCTTCAGAGCGATCATTGCTCCGCTGTTTAACAGCATCGTGGCCAGTGCCATGGCCAGCTCCGCTCCGTTGGTAAAGGAGCCGGTCACCAGATGGATCGCCGCCGCCAGCTTGAACAAAACCGGGTAAGGGAAGCTGTAACCGCTGTCCAGTCCCTGCATCTCCAGAATATATGCCTTCATATCGGAATGATACAGTCCCGATCCCAGCATACTTTCCACACACTGCCGATAAAACAGCCAGAACGTAACTGCCGATGCGATGGCTACCAGTGCAGCAAACACCGGAATTTCTATCCAATTTTTCTTATTTTCTTTCAAAATACCGTTTCCTGCTACTTTCTGCTTTATTACGTTATTTCAGCTTCGTATAATAAGCTACCACCTTTTTCACTGCATGGATCACATCTTCTACATCGTCATCCGTCAATCCGTAATACAGAGGAATACTCATCACCTCGTTGTAATACTTCTCCGCATTGGGGCACAGTCCCTTCTGATATCCCAGCTTCTCATAATAGGAATGCCAGTAGACCGGCAGGTAATGCACCTGAGGGCAGGTATTTTCCGCATACAGCGCATCGAAAAACTGCCTTCTGTCGCAGTTCAGATTCTCTAGATTCAGATGCAGCACATACAGATGCCAGGTCGTGTCAGACTCCGGGATTTCCTTCTGCAGGATCAGTTCCGGCATTTTGCCGAACGCTTCATTATAACGCTTACGGATTTCCTTTCTACGCTGTTCGAATGCAGGGAGCTTCTTCAGCTGGCTCAGCAACAATGCCGCCTGAAATTCCGTCATACGATAATTGAAGCCCAGCTCTACCTGCTCGTTGTACCACAGCGCATCGGTAGGATGTACCATTTCTTCCGGGTCCCTCGTAATACCGTGGGTACGCAGCCGCATCAGATGACGGTACAGCTTCTCATCATTCGTCGTGATGGCGCCGCCTTCTCCGCCGGTCACCGTCTTGACCGGATGGAAGCTGAAGCAGGTCATATCCGCCAGGCTTCCCACAGGCTGACCCTTATATTTCGTGCCGATGGCATGCGCGGCATCCTCGATCAGGATCAGATTGTGTTCCTTACAGATCTCCCGGATCTCATCCAGCTCCACTGCCTGACCGGTGAAATCTACCGCAACGATCGCTTTCGTCCTGGGTGTGATCAGCTTGCGGATGGACGCCGGATCGATATTGTAGGTCTCCGGATCAATATCCGCGAAAACAGGCTTCGCTCCCGCATATAATACACAGTTGGAGGATGCAGCAAAAGTGATCGAGCTTACGATAACCTCATCTCCCTCACCAAAGCCTGCTGCCAGCGCCGCCAGATGCAGTGCGGCGGTTCCGTTACATACCACAACCGCGTATTTTGCATGGGTCAGTTCACACAGATGCTGCTCCAGCTCCTTCACCTCAGGTCCGCTGGTAATCACATCCGCAGTCAGCACCTTGGTTACTGCCTCCACATCTGCCTGGTCAATATATTGCCGTCCGTAGAAAATTTTATTCTCTCGTACCGGTTTTCCTCCAAAAATGGCTAACTGTTCCATATTTTCTTCCTCCTGTAACATCTTCATTTCTTTTCTATCCGCTGCTATGATGCTTGGTTGCAAACATCTGCAATTTTTAGTCTTTTTACTCTTTTGCAAAATCTGAATTTCCAAAAAGCTGCCACTCGTCATTCACTGCTTCATCTTATCATATTGCCGGGAGAAAAACAACAATGGTGTTGGCAGCGCCGCTCTTGTGAAGTATAATAAAACCATCTGAAATCAGAAGGATCACCGGATTCGCCAGATCTAACAGAAAGGATGCCCTATCCCATGAACAAACAAACCACACGCCAAAAATCTCCCTGGAAATTTCTGCTTTTTGCCCTTGCCGCGCTTCTGTTGGCCGGCATTGTAACCGGCGGAATTCTTTATTTGAAAATATATGAACCCGGGAAGCGTTCCTCCGACCTTGGCAGATTACAACAGGAATCCTATCAGGGCGTATTTTTGTCCATGTCCGCGCCGGAAGCTTTCCCCGAGGATATCTATCCCACCTATATGGGATACGACGTGGTACGCGGTTCCCACCGGATCGCATCCTTTTCCGACCTGTCCGATTATCTGGAAACGGCTTTCTCCTCCGGGAATGACGTGACTCATGTCTTCCTCGTGCTGGATCCGCTCTCCCTGTGGAACGGCAGCCTGCACAGCGATGCCCGCTTCTCTGCCTCCCTGGACGAAGACCTCCTGTCCTATGTGGATACCTACGCCGGTGCCGCATTCACAGTCATTTTCTCTGCGCCTTCCCTGGAATACTGGCAGACACATGCCAATGGGGATCTGGACACTTACTGCAATGTGTTCCGGGTGCTGGCTTCCCCTCTGTCCGCCAGAGAGAACGTGGTCCTCTGCTTCCCCGGCCAGGAAGAATGGCTGATCTCAAATTCGGATGCCTATGACACTCCCACGGAATTAACTGCCGAAGCCGCCCGTTCCGTAATGCTGCTGATGCTGAGTGGCTCCCTGCAATACCGGGCCACAGAAAGCTATAACAGCTTAGATCATTTTTGCACACTGGTGCAGGATGCCATGAATTCTCCGGCCGACTATCCCGATCTGACCGACTGCGAGCTTGTATTTTTCGGCGACAGTGTCATGGGAAATTATCATGATTTTGCTTCCATCCCCGGAGTCGTCCACGCTCTGACCGGTGCCACCGTGCATAATCTGGCGATCGGTGGTTCCTCTGCTACCCGGAATAGCGATGACGATAAGTCCTTCCCGAATGTCGTACAGGACTTTTTAGACCATAATACGGAAGAACTCTCCGGTGATAAAAAGCTCTGTTTCCTCATCAATTACGGCTTAAACGATTATTTTGAAGGATATTCCATCGATGATTACCAAGACGGTCTCCGTACCGGCATCCGGGCTCTGCAGGAATCCTATCCGGATGCCCGGATCATGGTCATATCCTCCAACTATATTCTGTCTTTTGAACAGGGAATGGCACGCATCGGTGACGAAGGAAATGTATTAGAAGACTATATTGCCGCGGCAGAAGAAACCGCCGCGGCTGAGAATGTTGATTTTCTGAATATCAATGATGCTCTGCAGTGGGATGAACATAATGCCGCAGAATATCTGGTGGATTCCATTCATCCCAACGAGGAAGGACGCTTCCTGTTCGGTGTGGAGGTGATCCGTTCCGTGAGATGATCCCTGTCCTTCTCAGAACTTTGCTGTTACCAGTGAATATTCTCCCACAGTATCGATCACTTCATAAGGGAATTGCAGGTACTGCAGGTCTCCCTCATAGAGTACCATCAGTCCATCCCCGACAACTTCCGCCAGTTCCGCTCCGGATTTTTCCGGATAGATATAGTGATAACGCTGTGCGTAATCCTCGCTCTGATAATACCGGGCATCTATTCTGCAGGCATACTGGGTCAGGATCTCCGTGGCTGACTGGTTGAACTGCCACCCCAGATTGCCTGTGATGTACAAACTGTCATATCCTTCCATGCCGTCAGCTTCGGCTACGGCATCCAGGAAATCCCTGTTGTAATAGTATCTGCTCTCTTCCGCATACTCTGTAAAATACGTTGTAAAAAACAATACGCTGCTGACTGCATACACAGCCATGATAACCGGTAAGAGCTTCCTGCATTTGTCCACTGCCAGTGAAATACCATAAGCGCACAACACAATCACCGGGTAGAAGATAATATTCACACGGTTAATGTTCACTTCATAGGTGATCAGGCCCACCCAGATCCCGGTAATGAGGAATCCCCACAGAGTCAGCATCTGCGTCTGTTTTTCAATCTGTTTTTCCTTAAAAAGGCGAATCGTAAATACGATGATTCCGATAAATACAAACGGTATCGACACATGATATAAGGGGCCGAACGCAGGAATCGAATTAAAGAAAATATCCGGCAACTGCAAAAAAACATGGCTAAACAGTGCCCAGGCATTCCTGCCCAGCTGTGCAAACGAAAAATTCAATAGTAAAATATCCGCGCTTCTCACACTATATGGGAAATAAGGCATGGTAAAAAGCGGCGTCTCTATCGTCTGCCCAAAATGGATGGCATTGATTCCCAACACGATGATCTCCGGCAGTGCCACGATGGTAAACAGCATCGCACACAGCACGCCCTCTCTAAACCTGATCTGTCGTTTCCACAGACACCATACAAAAAACACAAACAAAAATGCTGTAACGGAATACGCCGCTATTCCATAACAATAAAATGTCAGTCCGAAAAAGATCATGGATAAATACAAATACCGTCTTTTTTCCAGTCCCAACAATAACAAATAAAACGCCAATAAAAATACATGCGGGAACAGGTTACAGTCCAATGACCAGCGGCTCTGCATGAACTGCCATGGATTCACCGCCGTCAAAAGCATCGCTATAAAAGCAATCCTCTCATCAAACAGCTTTTCCGACACTAAATATACCAGTGCAACCGCCCCACAGGATACCAGCAGCATCGGCATCCTTACTGTCACGGTACTAAAACCAAACACCTTGATAAACGGAATCATACAATAAGACAAAAGTACGCTCATCTGGCTCGTCTGCCACGCTGCGAAATGAACCGGCAGAAACGTGCCAAACCGGTCCGTTCCATACTGTGACAATGCCCATGCATCCATGGCTCCCATGGCCTCATCCTGGTTGATCCCGTCAGGCACTGCCGCAAAGCGAATGCAGCGCAAAATAATTGCCAGTGCAATAATGGACCAGAACAGTATTTTTTTCTTTTTCGCAGTCATAGTCATCGTCATTGTAATACTTTTTCCTTCCGGTATTCATACTTATGCTTATCGTGCACACTGATCTCTTCACCGATCTGCACTTCGATCACCTGCAGTTCTGTATCCGCAATGATCATATGCCTGCAGCCTGCTTTCATGCTCAGTACATCACCCGGTTTCACCGGCCGCTCCACATCATCCAGAATCGCCCGGCCTTCTCCGGCAATGACCGTCCATACTTCGTCGCGGAAATCATGGCTGTGATAATTCATCCCATGCACAGGATCGGTACATTCAGTTCATTCACTACATGCACATTTTCACAGGTATCATTCAGGACACCCTGCCCGACGCACTGACTGTCCATGGCCTCCGTCAGTGTATTCCAGGTACCCAGATCCTTCCAGGTCCCTGCGAAACGCATCACTTCTATAGCAGGCTCTTTTTCCACCACGGCATAGTCAAAGCTGATCTTCTGCAATGTATCATACTTCTGAAACAAGTCTTCATAATCCGTAAAATCTATGAGTTCATGGGCACGTTTCAGCACATAGCCTAACCGGAAAGCAAACACTCCGTGTACTGACCCCTACATCCTGCCCAAGCTGACTGTAAATAGACGACACCTGGGATTTGGAAGTGGCGATCGTTACCTTTGCCTCCGGATCTACTTCCCGTATCTGACGGCATACCCGCTGCACCATGGATTCCAGGCCACCGTCTGCTGTATGAAATATCTTGATAAACTGTTTGGATCTTATCTCATTGGATAGCGGCCACAGACGCTGTCCGGAGCCACCTGACAAAAGTATAATATTCATAATATGTCCTCTCTGCTTGTTTACTATCTCATCATACCACAGAACGAGAGGAGTTTGTCTATATTTATTTGATATTTGCGGATTCTTTAGATGAATAACAACTTCAAAAATGCTTTCTTCTTGTCCTCCGGCAGATTGCGATATGTATGCACTACCAATTCCTCGTCCTGTGCATGTACTTCAGCCATTCCCCGCTCATCGAAAATATCCGTAACTGTAACTCCCAGCTGATTGCAAAGTATCATCACCGTGTCGATTCTCGGAACTGTCTTACCAGCCAGGAAATAACTTACCGTAGAGGAAGACAGCCCAGAATACCTGGCGATCTTGTAGGGTGTCGTTCCTCTCTCCTCACACAACTGTTCAAACCTGCGAGCTATTTCCAAACATTTTTCTTTGGTGTTGTACATATTCATCTACCGCCTTTGTCTTATATTTAGGTCTATATAATGTACATGACGGAAATCGACAGAATCTTACAAATTTTTTTACGGAAGTTGCCACCAGTTTATAAAAATAATTGCACGACTAACTTCTGCTTTGCCCTGTTTCAATCATATCTGTTTTCACAAATTCTTTGATTCGAGACATTGGGAAAATATCTATCATTCTTTTATTATCCTCTGCCTTTCCAAACACCATCCAGTCTCCTCTACGACACGAATACCAGTCATAGTCTCGCACCTGTCCATCCTTTAATACACAATATACCTTATTCCATAAAAAGATTTTCTTGCCAGAATTTATAAATTCATAATGAATATATCGGACATTTTGTATATCTTCAAATTTATGAACACCCTCATCTGATATATACAATAATCTCCCATCATGGCATGTTGCAATAGCTTCACCTGTTTTTGCACTATGGTCCTTAAAACATATCGTTACTTCTACCAGATCTCTTTGATCCCCCAATATCATTATCATATATTCCATAGTAATCATAAACATCCATAAATACATACAATATGTTAACCATTCCTGTTTTTCCAAACATATAACTATTATGAACATTATACCGATACATCTGATGAATTTACTAATTTTAATGTAACCATTTTTATAACATTTCATGAATATATTATTTTCCAGAAAGGATTGTAGTGCCACGGTTACCATAAATGCAGCAATACTTACTACTCTTAGAAAAGAGTTTAAATCCATAGTAAAATAGACCATCTGTAAAAAAACATAAACTGTTATTATCACTGCACCTATATACCATTTAATTTTTTTCTGTGAAGCCACCGCCGCCGACAAAACTATGTTTCCTAACAATATCGTCCAAATTATTATCCAATCTGACCGCGATATAGTACTCTGTATTACATTTTGCATTTGTAATCTGACTACAAACGCTCCCAGCCGATAAAAAAGCAATAGTATCGAAAATATAATGTAGATAAATGGCAGCTGAAACCAATAATACTTTGCATTGGTCCAAAATTTTGCATCTGATTCATGCCTTATTCTTCCAACCACTATATCCTCTATTAGCTTCCGATTTTTCCAATCCCTGAGCTTTGCAAACCACAGATTTCTATTTTTTAAAAATTTTAGCGGTAGTGGCAATACAGCTAATATAATCTCAGGAATAATCATTTTCACAAATTCTATTCCCATTGCTTCTATATCCACGTTCTCTTTATTCTCCTATATCCGCTTTAGTTTACTTAATGCATTGTCTTTATGTTGTCGTGCAATCTTTTAGATATATTTCTTAATTCTTTTTGTACTTTTCGATCCTTCTCTCTAAATGCTTAAGGACCTATAATTTCATTTGCCAAGCCGAAAAAGGAATTACTTTTTTGTATTAATTTCTTTAGTTTTTTAAGTTTTTTCTGCTCTACCTTTTCAAAGCTTGTGCATAAGCTTTCCACCTTACTTTTTACATAGGAGTGAAATGAGTCGAGTCACACTTAGGCTTTTAAAATTTTATTAAAATAGCTGGGAGTAACAGATATTTTTTCTTCTGCTGACCGTTGTATTTACAGAGTCTACAACTTCTTTATACTTTTTATCTACCTCATCCATTTTCCCAAGCCTCTTTTATCAATATATAGATTATTATACGGCATGCTGTTGTCTGGTTCAATTGTGTTATTTTGACATAGTGCTTTTGATTTATCAAAATACTGCATACTTTTAATTTAATATAAAAATTCTATGATACCATAAAACTTGTTCGAAACTACTTTTATTCACTTAGATTATCTACTATCCGTATTCCTTCAATTTTTCTAATACTATAATTACAGTCATCCACTCCGATTATTTTTTGTTCATTTCTATAAACCAGAATCTCATTTCCAACCTTTTCAATTCTATGCAATACATAATGTTCATGATCGCTATAGGTAATAATATAATTGCCTTCATTAACCATACGAACTTCACGTTGATTTTCAAATCGCTTACTTCCGGTATAATAAAGAACAGCCAGAACAAAACTGCTTAAGAGGCAGCCAACCAAAATAAAAATTCCTAATTTTTCTTTCCAATCTTTACGCCGTGACGCATCATCCCCCTTTTGCAATTTATAAGTACCGTACATAACTGTTTCCATACCAAAAAGAACAATGTCTATTGCGCAAAAATTTATAAATTTAATATCCAAATGAGACATTACACATATAACCAAGGAAAATGGAAAATTCGCAATTGCAAGCATAAAAAAACTTAGTAAAAAACTTTTTGTTACTTTTCCTATTGCGAAAAAAAGTTTTTTCAGCCAGGTACCTTCTTTATTCCTTATCTGCTCTCCAACTTTCTTGTATGTTTCATCCAGCATTCCAAATATGTATACTATTAAAAGAATAATTCCCCCATAAAATATCACCTGAAAAAGATTGCCTTCATAGTTTATTTCCAGAATGTTGGCATCAATATTTAATTCCTTGAAATATCCCATCCAATACACATAAATCATAAGCCGCATTCCTGCATATACTATACTCAAAAATGTGGTTGCCATTGCTAACGCCACCGGAAAGTTTTCTTTTATGATTTTCCAAAGTCTTCTCATCTCTAGTCTTAACTCCTATGTTTTTCTGTTGTTTATCTCATGTAAATTAAATCGAATTTGCTTTTCAATTTATCAAAATACGAATTCTTGAATGCAGCGGCCAAATATGATGCGCTACACATTTCTGAGATAAAGGACAATGAAAATGATGTCCAAAAAGTTATTAACATAATAGTGAATTAATTCGAATGTTGCTTTTCCAGGTCAAATCCAGTACCTATCCTTAGCTCTGAACAGAAAGTACTGAATCTATCTATATTTAATAATATCATATCCCCTCCCATAATATTCTTTGTTTTTCTCTTGTTAACTCGCTTTTTCTCACTTTTTCATTTCTTCATAGAGATATTTTCTAAGTCTATGTCATTCCCCTTGTCCATGAATCATGGATATTCGGATGTTTAGGGTACACAAAACAAGACGTCGTCTTATTCTGTTATGATCGGCCTTTCTTCCCCCAACTCCTCCCATAATATTCTTTTTTAATAATATCACATACTTTACGCCTTTATCATTTCGATTTATCGAACTATTTGAGCCTCGAAAGCTATAGTTTTCTAAAAGAAAAGGACATTTTAACAGAATTTTCCCATTAAAATGTCCTTCTCAAATTCTATATAATTATATTATCAAATCAACCCTTTTCTGCTCCTGCTTTATTCAAGCCTTTTAATCGCAAATATTCCTTGTTATCTAGAAAATTTTTATACCACTCTGCCTCTACAAAATAAAATTGTAAATAAATATAAGCATCCCGGACGTGGGACCAACCATACCAGTCTTCTTTTATGATAATCCCCACATTTTCAATTGCTTTCTCTTTTATTTCCTTTTTCTCAGAATCAGCCAAAATTATAGACATATTAAATATATCCGGTGCATTTTCTTCATTCACCGAAGTATTAATAAACATATCTTCTATTGCAGATTCCAGTTCTCTTCTTGTCTCCTTTTTGGGATTCTTTACATAATAGTGAAACAACGCCCTCCATGAAATGTTATATTCCCTTCCATCCACAAGTGAATCTTTCTCCACCGTGAGCTCTCCTTTTAAAAAAGCCCTTATCATCCGTCGCGGTGGCATTAATAATTTTTTTGTCTCATTCCATTCTTCTTGCCAGCATTGCATTCCAACATATTTTGAAATCATTGTCGCGGTAAGAAAATACATAAATTCAATGTTATTATAGGAATCTTTTGCCAAATTAAAAAAGGGAGACAATGGCCATATAAACATTTTTTGGTGTGTCATTCTTCCATGTGCAACTGCATTTCTTACTTTTATCATATTATCAATGAACTCATCTACATTATCGTCCAACAGATCATATTTTTCCAAAAAATATTTTACTTTTACCGCAAGGTTCAAAAAATCGCCTATCAGAAGAGTATTAACTGCTTTCTTATTCTGCTCAACCATCTGTTTCACTTTCATGTCATCAAAGTAGAAATTTTCATAATGTTGTTGTAGCATTTTCTCAATATTATTTTCCAGCTTTGCTCTTAATTCCTTATTTACGGTATCTCCAAACAGTTCTAAAATATGGAAAAAACTTAGTGTGACTTCATCATAATACAAATCTGCCTCATAGCTTTCCTCTTTTAAATATATGGCTTTTCTCCATCTGTCCAGCGAAGTAATAATCAGCTCAGGTTCCTCTTCTAACTTTTTTAATAAAATCTGCAAATCTTCCGTATAGTCAGAACCCTCCATACTTAAATGTGTCTGCTGTTTCTTATACTCTATAGACTGAAGACCTACGGAACCACCATCGCAATGATATACAGTAAGCGGGATACCGGTAAAAAAGGTAATTATCCCCTGAATAACCAAATTATCTCCGCGAAAGTATCTAGTCACCTCTGACGGGCCTTGATATTGCTCTACCGTGCACTTGGAAACAACCGTTAATCTGGCACACGAGAAAGATTCTATTCCCTTTTGGCTAATAGTCTTTTCTCCCGTACAGAACACAACCGAATTTCTATATTCAAAATAAACATCTATGCTAGCCAATTCACAATTATAATTTTTTTGCTCGTAGATTGTTACTGCCATGTGTTGTTCTCCATATTTTTCTCTTATATTTTAACATGCTGTGTTGCTTCGTATATCTTTTTTAGCAAAACTGTAACTGTAAAAATAACTCGAATATTTTTTATTAATATGGCAATATATCATAACTTCTAGTTTCTTGTTTTGTAATACTTGAATCTTTTTCGTCTATTACATAAATTTCTTCATCCATTTTGGAATACAACTTCTTTTCTTTATGAAATATGTATTTTTTAAATCCCCTTATATAACTTTCGCAGTCTCCTTCCACACGCAATGATGCTGCTGTACAAACAATATACTTCTCCCCTCCTTTTGTTTCTCCTGACATAGATTCATTTTTATGGCTGTGTCCTCCCATTACTATTCGACAACCATTACCTGTAATATAACCTGCTAACGCTTTGCAAAATTTTTCTCTATCTTTGGAAGGTATCTCATTCGGTTCTGTACTCAACGGTGTATGGTGACATAATACAATAGATAAAATGTTCTGTTCAGTTGTATATTCATCTCCACAATTCGGTAAGTATACTTTATTGGTTTCCTTGGCCGATATGTTTCCGACTGAATTTAAACAATAAAAGCTAATTCCCCAATTCATATATTTGTTCATCTTAAAATTTAATGTTTTATTGATAATATATTCCGTATCTCCTGTCATTTCAAACGCAAAATTTCTATATGCTTGCAAACCTAAATAAGAATAGCTATTCTTTTCATCACACTTTTTCTTAGTTATTTGTTCAACCACGTTCTCAATATCAATTTCTCTATTTCCATCGGAATTTTGTGTTTTCCTATTTTGTGTTACAAAATAAGGCAAAATTGTTGTATTTAAATCATAATCATGGTTTCCCGGAATTATAATTGTTCGTTCTTTTCTTTCTTGCTCCCTATTATCCCCTTTCCATAATTTTTTACGTAGTGCATTTATAAATTTTTTGGCTTCGGTAAACTCTGATGCCAAGCCACGCATTGCTATATCTCCAGTAATAATAAGCAAATCAACTGGTCCAACTTTTGAAACTATATTATTCAAAATTCCATTCAAAGCTTGACTCGTCTTAGGATCACCAAACTGTAAATCCGATATATGTAAGATTGAAAGTTGGTCTGCATTATTAATGTTAAAGGCGACTTCATTTTTGCTTTTCGAAATAATTTTGTGTATTGTTCTTCTTGCCGAAATGAGTCTCCCAAATTCATGCTTTCCATTTATCTTTTTTCTTGCCCCCTCACATATACCATCTATTTCCGAAAATGTATAATACCTGTTCGGTGTCCGATCCTCAAACACCTCATAAAATGCATTATTAACCCGGTTAACCACAACTTCTTCCAGCTTTGCACTGTATACAAATATTGGAAGAGAATCACTCTTGGTGTATCTTTGTAAGGCCGCTAAAACATCTTTAAAATCTATTTTAGTTGTTGCTCTATCAAACAAAGCATCCATAAAAATTGCATCATACTGTATCTTGTCGACCGTCTCCCTAATTCCGCTTATGCTGTCAGTATATGTAACTTCAAACTCCCATCCAACTTCATCATATATTTTTATTGCTTTTTTAATTTGTTCCTCCGACACTTCCATATCAGCTTCTTGGTAACGCATTCTATAATATTCAAACCATTCGTTCTCTAAAAATGCAGCAAATACATTTTTTCTATTGTCATCCGTATAGATTTCATCATCAATAAGTAATATTTTGTATTTAATCATGTAATGTCAAACTCCTTCCTATAAATCCAAATAGGGTAATTGTATTTCTGCCACAAAAATATTTCTTTTCTTTTCATCTTTTTCTAGCATATATGATGGATTAACTGTGCCATTATCCAAATGCTGATTTAGCATATCAAATATCAAGTGAGAGGGCCTGCTTATTTTATTATTCTTTTGTTTTCTAATCTCATCGATATTACATGCTTCATCTATTACGTTCATAAACTTTATTAATACATTATTTTGCCGAAACAATACTTCTACAATTCCATCATATTCTCTCGGAATATCATCACTTGTATCCTCAATATTATACTGTGAAGCATGTCTAAAATCAGACATAAGATAACCTAACTCCGTTTCTATATCACGATTATAATAAAATAATCTTTTTTGATCAGATACGTGAACTACAACCTGTATGTTGCTTAACAGACCACAACGTCCCATATGTCTTTCGTTAACTACATTTTCTGCAACCAGCTTCAGGTTTTTTTCAAAATCACGCCACTCATTAGTTATTCTAATAAAATTTTCTTTATTAATCTGTGATGCAAAAACCAGCAATTCCTGTGACCAATCTTTTATTTTATCATTAAACTCTGATGTAGGAATTCTATTTGCTTTATATTTGTTTATGTATTCTTCCTCTCGTTCAAGCATTCTCAATATTCTTTCAAAATTAGTTGCATCATTCCTATACCTTTCAGGTATGCGCTGATAGCTAAAATTTAAATATTGAATCTCCAATAAAAGCGCGTCTACTTTTTGGCTCGGTATCGCCGCTTCTGTATAAATTCGATATGATGTATTGGAATGTGTATGCTCGCATTGCATTTGCGTATGCAATACTATTCCATACATTGTATCTAGTACTGACTCATTCGGATTAATAAGCAAACCCTCAAAATCCCATATTTTATAAGACTGTGATAATTTACTATATAATGTCAAATAAAATATAAATAATACGGAATTCGGGGTCCGAACATAATCCTTTTTTTCTGAGACATCATATAAAAATTCTTTATAAATATTAGTATTTCTTTCGGATAATGCCAAAAGGACAAATATTCCCATTGCTAAATATTGATCATGAACGTCCTCTTCCCCCTTACTCCGACATATTTGCAATAGCTTTTCTATGCATTTCCGTTGCACATCACCAGTTAATTCCTGCTTTAAAAAATGATACAATTGTGCACAGAGTAATAATATTTTTATATTATCCGACAGTTCTTCATTATCTACACACAGCATTAAAAAACGAGAGGACAGCGAAATGACTGTTGATTCAATGGAAAAAAGAACCAAGCCAAAATCAGTCCATATATCAATATTTCCTGTCCCATATGCGCGACATATTTTGTTCACCTCATCCTTTATTTCTTCAGGTAATTGCTCTGGTTTAGCTGCTATTCCATAAGCCGTCTGCCCTTCGAGATTCTTTTCTATATCGAATGTTTCCAATAGAATTTCTATGTTCCGTTTAAGCGACTCTACACCCACAGTTTTAAGCATCTCTCTCAAAATTTCTCGTCCCTTACACAATAAACAAGCATTATTATTCCTTGCTGTCGGAAGATCCATTTTACAAAAAGCCTTTATTGCTTTTCGATTATCCGATCCTAAAGGCATTCTTGTCCTATCAATCAAGGATAATGTTCTAACATCTGTCGCGCCTAAACTATACATTATATGTTCCAGTTCTGTCCTTAATCGTGTAGAAATTGATTCTGCAAAAAAAATCAAAACTGATTTTTTTCCTTCAATCGTAGTATCCTGTTTTTCTATTATTCCTTTAATATGCTCCAAATACTGTGGCGAAGTAAGTAAGGATGCTGCTGGCCGGTTTCTCACAAATGGTGAAATAGGGATTATTTTCCCACGGTATTTATCCGAAAAAATATTCTCCGTCTTTTCTATTATCTTTCTTGTTTGATAATCCGTAGAATAAATAACGATTCCATCTTTTAACTCTTTATTTTCCTTCTTAACATATTGTTGTAATTTTTTTTGAAACAGTTCTTTTAATGTTTCGGTTTCCATCGCGAACATTTGAAGATTTATTTCTGCACTTATTGCACATGCAATTTCCATCCAAACAAAATCCCACATATTAATAGTATTATACTGTTCTTTTGCTATACTATAGTTCCAATTACGTTCGCCATTAAAAATATCATACATATCGACATGTAGCATGTCATGTCTATCGATCATATTAATATGCCCCATACATGTTCTTGTCCCATAATTAACAGCATATTCCTGAATTAATTGGTACAACTGTGATTGTAATAAAACATAATTATTTTTCATGTTTTTGTAGTGATTCATTTTAAAATAATTATCACCTTCCTTTGATATAAAAGGAGTCTTTCCAACTCTATAATATGTTTCCAGCCTTTTGTCTTCAGGGTCTATTACTGCAAACCAATCATATAGTGAGTTTACATTTTCATTTGATGAACAATGTTGAAAAAAATAATATCTTTCCTTACATTGTTTCTGTTCTTCAGTATTACCTGTTACATACACACTTCCTACTCCAATAATACTTTTTTCCTCTTCCGAATTATTCATTGTATTATTTAGCTCATTACATATATCTTCGGTAAGTCTATCAATCGCCACAAATTTAATATTTTGATAGTATGCTTTTAATCTGATTAGTTGTCGACTCATACGTTTCCTAATTTCTTGATTCATCATCATACTAAAAAAATCTAAATAACCTAGAATACTTACATTTTCCTCCCATTGAACTTTTTTATTAATGTAGTAATCGCCTATAATAATGTCTTTCCAAATAATTTTCGAATCATACCACTTCAACCAGACAATATACGAGTATAAATATTTACTAATCGGAGCAGCATTTTTATTTGCATTAATATATTCTTTTGTTTTCTTTTGGGAGTATATATATCCTGCATTCCCTTTTTCAAAAACCGCACTATTGAATGTCTCTGTAATAGTAATGATTTTATTGAAATGCCTTAATGCATGTGCTTTTTGTAGTATATAATGATATTTTTTCCACTCCATATCCGGAATTTCACCTATAATTAGAGTGTCTGTTCTTTCCATATCATCAATCTCATATAAATATTTAACTATTACATTCTTTTTAATATTAGATCCTACTAGCAGCACCTCTTCTCTCTTGTTTTTAATATTATTTTCACAACATTTATTATCCCTAATGTCAATGCATTCCAGCTTTTCTTCTTTATATGAACTTACTAACAATTTGTTGTATAATATTTTAAAATCACTTGAATATATTTCCTTAGAGATAGTATTGGGACCAATTTGTTGTAGTGTTAAATTATCCCCATTTTCCCTCAAATTAATTTCAAACACAAGTGCTGTTCCTTGAGATTTATAAGGTTCCAATTTCCCATTATTTGATATATAATTTACTTCCGGTTTCGATTTACTACATAGATTTCTAATCCAATTGTAATCACCTTTGACAGCAATATAATTATTATCATCCTCAAACAGATGTTTTATCATCGAAAGTCCACCCACTTTTGTGTTTTTTGTCTTTTTTTTAGATCTTTCTCCCTCCGAAAAAATACTTTCAATTATATTTCTATCCAAACCTCTTTCCGATCTTCCGAAAGATTCCGCTATTCCTTTACCGATATCTGCTATAAATACCTGAATTACATTTTTTCTTTCAGCTATTTCCTCTCCATTCACGTATGTACCTTCACTTAAAAAAATGTTTTCTAAATATTTATCAAATAGTTGTCCATCATGATACTTCATGTTCCATAATGAGCCTGACATTTTGGAATACATCTTTTCTCTTTCTGCTTGTTGCTCCTGTTCTCGTCTCTCTAAAACTTTCCCGTAATTTATAAAACGTATATATATACAATAATATGGTATTTCATCATCATTATATGCATGTTCAAAAACGTTATCCACGCACTCTTGTAATGCCGGTGCAATAATAGAAAGTACTCTTTGTCCTTCATTATAATTATATGCAGCCATTTGTTTTTTAATGCTATAATATACGTCCTCCAACACTCGTCCCTTTTTATCTACAACTTTAATAGGAAAAATCGTTGGGCAAAAATCATATGTTGAGGCCAAAATCTTCCTCTTATGACGTTCTATTTCATCCATATTGCATATCTCATTTAATGATTTATTTACTAATTGCGCAATATCATCTAAAAATCCTGTTTCATATAAGAAAAGATGAAATCGTGCTTTTTCGATATCATCACCGCAATTTAAAGAATCGAAACATATCTCGACCCTTGATTTAATTTTATGTAAAGAAAGCAATACATATATCAACGCTAAAGCATCAAACCAATCGACTTCTACCATATTGACAATAAGGGGGACTTGTTCCGGTAAATCATGCAATTTGGCCTGTTTTTCCCCCCAACATTGATCATTAAAAAAAGTATTTGCCGTTATTTTTCCCCAAAAGCTCAGTTTATATCTTCCTTCTCTTTCTTTATTCAATTTTATTATTCCTTTTTCCATAAGTATCTCCTTTTAATGACGAAATAAAGTTAAACTATCCGTCGTCTCACTCATGTTGCCAAAAACTCAACCTGCCAAATGTTGTACAAGTAATATCTGTTTATATAATATCACAAGCTTTTCTCTCCTGTTATTTCGATTTATCGAACTATTTCGACATAAACACCTTAGCTAATTGTTTTACGCTACATCAGTATCCTTTCAAAAATAGAATTCTGTGTCTCTTCTATGACAGATAATCCGACTGCATCAAAGGGTTTTTATGAATTTTTCAACACTACAAGTGACAGGCGACAGCAAATCTAAACAATCTGCATCCGTATTACTACCTCAGACATATTCTCACAAAGTTGCCAGAGTATTGTGGTGGAAAAGGAACTATATATCTGTCAAAACAGGATCAACTGATATTCTGGATGGAGAAATTTGAAAATGATAACCGATTTTTCAGCGTTATCCAATGAAATATAAATTGAAAAAGGATCACATGAGTGATCCTTTCAGACTGTAGACAAAGCTCCTTCCTGTGAGGGAGCTTTTCTTGTGTCATGACTGCAAAAATTATGTACTTACAAGCATATAAGAAGTAGTGAAAATGCCGTATTTACGGGACTTTTCACTACTTTTTTGGTATAATGAAAGTATCAAAATAAAGGCGGTGTTTCCTATGATGACACAGAA
>OQVN01000316.1_pt1 | contig 18890 bp, 13 predicted proteins | sample 1691621 | NCBI WGS metagenome assembly OQVN01 (sample SAMN03418278, study PRJEB22391) | human gut metagenome | biome: human-gut; feature: organic feature; material: feces | host: Homo sapiens | place: Tanzania | collected 2013-01 | reverse complement strand
ATTAAAAGTAAAACAATAGAAATAGCAAAAGCTGGTTCGAAAACACTAAATAGATCATTGAAATGTTGTCAAAATCGAATGATCAAGCATAAGAAAAAGTACTAAAAAAAGAGGACAAATCTGCTGAAAATAAAGACGAAAATATCGCATAGTTCGTTGATTTTTAGTAGCTTAGAAGTCTACAAGCTCTTCTAATTATGACTAAAGAAGCACTCCTTATGCAATACCAATCTGAGTGCCTATCGGTTCTCAAATCGGTTGTAAATATACACAAACCTTTTGAAAAGACCTTCATGGATACAATGAAATTATTTATGGTCATCCCTGATCGTATAAACTTTCTCCAATTGGGTAGGTATGGATGCTTCTCGGAACAGACATACCGTAACCTTTTTGAGAATGAAACATTCAATTGGTTTGCATTCAATGGTTCTATCATCAGCAAGCATCTTACAGGTAGAAGAAAAGCCATCGCTATCGATCCTTCCTATATACCCAAGTCTGAACATAAGACACCCTGGATTGGTTACTTTTGGTCAGGCTGTGCTGGGGATTATAAGCGTGGATTAGAAATCATGGGAATCGGTGTCATTGACATCGACAATCATGAATGCATGACTTTAGGTTCCATTCAGACGCCAGATTGTAAGATCTTGGATAATATGGGCAAGAATCTTGTTAATTGGTATAGCAGCTATCTTATCAGTAAAAAAGAAGAGATACAGAGCATATCCAAAATGGTGGTTGCAGACGCATTCTTTTCCAAGGAAACTTTTATAACGCCTATGTGTGAGAGCGATTACCATGTCATCAGCCGCTTCCGAAATGCTGTAATCCTGTACTATCCGACATTGGAAAAGAGAACAGGGAAACGTGGTCATCCCAAGTGGTTTGATGGCAAAATTGATTTTGCCAATCTAGATTTGACTCGGTGCAAAGAATATAAGGTGAATAAGGGAAAACTATACGGATTGAGGGTATATGTAAAAGCTCTCAAAAGATACGTTTCCTTATCCGTTTGGTACCCAATGGACGGAAGGACAGATAAGTGGTAGCTTTATTTCTCTACATTCGATTCGATGGATGGATGCGAAGTCCTTGATTATTATAGAACTAGATTCCAATTCGAATTTTGCTTTAGAGATAGCAAGCAGCATGCTGGAATCACCAACTGTCAGTCAACCGACTTCAGAAAGTTGAATTTTCACTTCAATGCATCGCTCGCTGCTGTCAACTTAGCAAAAGCCGCATGTAAGAAGCTAGGAATAACTTATTCCATATCCTCTTGCAAGTCATTCATACACAATGCTTATATGCTTGAAAGATTTATTTGCGTGTTTGGGATTAACCTAGACCCACAAGTTATTGACAAACTTTTCAAAGAACTCATTTTATTTACCGCCAAAGCTGCTTAGGCTTGGCTAATTTTTAACGAACTATTGATATAAAATTTCATCAAAACGATGCAGAACTTTTTTGAATTATAAACTAGGCCCTTGGACTATAATAGTGCATTGAATATTAGACCTATAGGTCAAATTGCAGGATGATATAGTCTCTCATCGCTGATAAACACAGGTGATTCCAAAGGTTGAAAGCTTTCAGATGCCAAATCAACGTTTTCAATCTCTCAATAGGTCAAATTGCAGGATAGCATATAGCGCGAAGCCTTATATACACTACATTTACAAGCATTTGAAAATAATAAGAAATCATTCAAATGCACAAAAGTAAATGTCCTGTATGTGGCTCCGCGCAAACAGTAAAGAACGGTAAGCGTAAAGGAGTTCAAACATACAAATGCCAAGCTTGCGGTTATTAGTTCCGTAACTCCACGATTCCCTCAAATGATGAGATATGGATTTTGTACATGGAAGGCAAACAAACCATTTCTGAACTCTCGCATCGCTTTGGTGTAAGCGAATCAACGATCAAGCGTCGACTGAAAGATATCAGCAAAAGTTGGGAACAACCAACCATTGAAGGCAGTGGCTATGTACATATGGACGCGACTTATTGGGGGCGTAGCTGGGGAGTTTTGCTGGCATTAGACGAGCATAGCGGATTTCCCCTCTATCTTGCCTTTATCGAGAATGAGACGGCAAGTGACTATGAGGCAGCGATAAGAAGTATAGAGGAACGTGGCTATACAATCTCTGGTATTATTATAGACGGAAAGAAAGGCCTTTTTGCCCTCTTCTCTGACTATCGGATACAAATGTGCCAGTTTCACATGAAGCAGATAATCAGACGCTATCTCACACAGAATCCGAGGCTTAAAGCAGCGCGAGAACTTAAGGATCTATTGGACACGTTGACCATTTCCTCCAGAAGGGACTTCAAGGCCAATTATGGCCAGTGGAAAGAAAAATGGAAAGACACGCTTGCAAAGCGCTCTCTGCTGAAATGTGGAAAAAGAAGCTACACCCACAAGCGCTTGCGTTCTGCGATGCACAGCTTGGATTTCTATATGCCATACCTCTTCACGTTTCAACAAGAAGGTTGTGAAGGTATGCCCAATACGAACAACAAGATAGAGGGAACTTTTACCAATCTGAAGAAAAGACTGAACGTACACAGCGGTATGACAGAGATGAGTCGCAAGCGACTCATTAGTGGGTTTTTCTTGGCATTGGCAGCAACTCATGGCATAAAAAAGCAGGACCCCCTCAAGTGAAGAATCCTGCTGATGGCTTATGCCTTTCATTGTGCGCGGCCCTATTCCTCATGGAGTTGCACCCCTGCAGAGCTTCACTACGCTTCAGACCGCATTGCAAAGATAGCGACAACATGGAATAGGGACGCATTGGAGAGGCAGATTTTCATCCTGCAATTTGACCTATAGAGAAAAAGTAGGTTTCAAAAATCCTGCAATTTGACCTATACGCCGAATATTAATGTAAATATTTTCTCTACAGAGTAAAAACTTTTCCTGAAATTAACCAATTCAAATGTTGCAACAAATAAATGCGGAAATGGAGTTTTTTCACTAAAACATTGTAGTATTTGTATTTTCAAGGGGAGCTGTAGTATCTTTGCATAAGAAAAGCAGCAGTTCGGCATAACATTCAAGTAAACTTGATGATAAATGTTTGAGAGGTGGCTGCAGCTTTGCAATGGTGTGAACGTTAACTTCTTGCTTAACAATGGCAGACATAACGCTGTGCACCCTTTACCCTTCACATTGATCAATTCTTACTTATTATACTACCTTTATGGTGCGTAAGCTTTGTAGCACAGATGACAGGAAGACTGTGACACAGAACTTAGAATTTACAGCGTTCCGTGTGTTACGGCTTGCGCACTCCCGGTAGTAGTTTGGGAAAATGATATAGTCCACTTGAAAAATTGGCTCTTCAAAAAACTTTTATTTTGTAAGTCAATAACCTCATTTCTTTTATCACATCGTTATGTTCTATCTTTATAAACATGTTTATTGATAATGTAGTATGACAAAATGCAAGTATGTCTTGAATTGAAACTCGATTCTTGACTTTTTCAAGTGGACCCATATATATATTTAAAAGAATGTGTACAGCTTAAAGATGGTTTATATGGAAAAAATAGAAAGGGAAAGTGACCAGTAATCGCGTTATTATGATATTCAATGAAATAAACGGTCACTGGCCACTTTTTTAAAGTTTATAGTTTCGTAAAAATATCGTTTTTTTTTGTTGTATGCAAAGCTGTCTGTACAATGTATTTACTTTCCAATGCTTTGTACGTTTCGGCGTACATTTTTGTTTATTTCTACGAAGAGGTAGGTGGGTTTGTTGGATAGCACATTTGCTTTTACACGATCAAACTCCCGTTGTGCATATTCCTTTGATTTCTCAAATGTGATGCGAGACATTTCGCTTTGGCTCTTCTTGGTGCTCACCGAGTCGAGTTTTTCGTCGGGGAAATAGTCATCAAGGTCTACATCACCAATCATGGTGGTTTCGAGAAAAGTGAGGTGCTTTTTAGTAGCGTCAGTGTAGTAACCTACGAACATGTGTCCTGGCATTTGCACTAAAACGGGTGTGATGTTGATGGCTCGGAGCAGTGAGGCAAAGAGTACACTGCCGTCTACACAGTTTATTTGTGAGGAGTTGAGTGCATCTTCGAAGGTGCGTACACGCTGCGAATAAACCACATTGCTCGAAAGGCTTGAATAGGAAACTGAACTATAGCGGAAGGCGCGTTTTTGCAACACATACCATAGGGCATAGACTTGCTTGTCTACCATTTGTTCGTTGCCCTGGTAACCTAAAAACCGACGTACTATGCGTGTGTTGAGTGCTTCACGCAGAATTTTATCGATTTGTGGATTCTCTTCGTTGACATAGGCGGCATAGAACATGCGAGTGCTCACATAGCGGCGTTTGCCATTAGGCAGTTGCTTGTAGTAGCCCAACAAACATTCGTTGATGCTACGCACAGAGAAGGTGCGTACACGCTGTCCGCAGTTTTTGCCATTGATGTCAACTTGTGCCACTATGCTAATGGGTTCTGCCTGCTCGTTGTTTCGCAAGGCATCGTAGCGCCATAAGACATCGGGATAGACAATGTAGTCGGTATCGGCTTGTGGAAGAACAAAGGTGCTCACTGACCGTGCGTAGAAAGGAGTTTCGGCAAGTTCAATGTGCAGTACGCTACCTGCTTTGGCATTGTGCAGTTTTATGGCAAAGACAGACTTGGCATTGCCTAAACACTCACCGCCCTCGATAGGTTGAATTATTTGGGTGTCGGTGGTTGCTACAGAGAGAATGGCAGAGGGAAAGATATTTCCGCCTAATTGGTCGACTATTTCAAAATCGCTGTTGAATGGGCGTTTCACTATGGCAAATGTAACTGCGCCGACCAAGCAAGTGAGTGTGAGCACAACAGCGGTGATGCGCAAAATGAGTTTACGCTTGGCTTGTTTCGTATCCCACATATAGAGTTTTGATTTTAAGTAAGCTTTTAAAATGAATGCTTACTAAAAGTTTGCAATGGTGTAGAGGTAGAGCACTGCGGCAGGAATGGCAAGGAGTGAAGAGTCGAAACGATCGAGCATACCACCATGTCCAGGCAGAATGTTGCCACTATCTTTTATGCCGAGTTGGCGTTTAAAGAGGCTTTCTACAAGGTCGCCCCATGTGCCAAAGATGCACACGGTGATGCCAAGTCCCATCCATTGGGGCAGTGTAAGAAGGTTAGGTGCTACTTGCCACAACACATATGCCACTACCAAGCAGAGCACGCCACCACCGATGCTGCCCACCCACGATTTGTTTGGTGAGATGCGTTCAAAGAGTTTGGCAGGAAAACGTTTGTGCAATAGTGAACCACAGCAGTAAGCCCCTGTGTCGCTAGTCCAAAGAAAGAGGAAGATGCTTAGGGGATAGATAGGCTCGAACACAGTGTGGTTGGTCATTGCGTCGTAGCGGAATGCCAATACATTGAGCAAGGAAAATGCGAGTGCTACGTATATTTGCGAGGCAAAGGCGTATGCCCAATTTTTTAGAGGGTCAGGCTTTTGCAGATAGAGTTCGCTAACAAGCAAGTATACCACCGAGATGAGGTAGGGGATAAATGCTTTTGAGGGCACATAGTCGGCACAGAATCCGCCAAAGGCAACAAAGAGGTAGACTGCTGCCACGGTGTTGATGAGGCGGTTTACAGATGCACCCGCATGGTTGTTCACGTTGGTTGAAAATTCCCACACGGTGAGTCCGGTAATAGCGGCAAACAACACAGTGAAGGTAATGGGCGAAAAGAGCGTGCCGCCCACAAGCACTGCCACAAAGACAATGCCTGTGAGGGCACGCAGAATGAGGTTATTCATAATCGTTGCGTGAGTTGTTGATTTCAGAGTTAGAGGCTTCGGGGGCAATATTTGTATTTTCCTTTTCAGCCTTTTCGACATTTATGGCAGATGCCTTTTCGTTGTTGTCAGCGTGCAGTTCAGTGCCATTATTGTCATCGTTGGTCGTGTCGGTAGCCTTATCGTTGGTTTCGGCATTGTCGTGGTTTTTAGGCGCACGTTCTTCGGCAAGTTTCAGCGCTTCTTCTTCCATCAGCACATCGGCACGACTCTTCCAGGGGCGTGGACCAAAGATGTGTTCTACGTCCTCGGTGAATATTACTTCACGATCTACCAAAAGGTCTGCCAACTGGTTGTGTTGGGAAGCGTGCTCGGTGAGCAACTGTTTGGCGCGATTATACTGTTCGGTGATGAGGCGTTGCACTTCAGAGTCGATAAGCTCGGCAGTATGCTCGGAATAGGGTTTTGAGAAATTGTATTCGCTCTGTGCGTTATAGTAGCACACATTCGAGAGTTTTTCGCTCATACCCAAGTATGCCACCATGCCATAGATGCGTTTGGTGACACGCTCAAGGTCGTTAAGTGCTCCACTCGAAACGTGGCCTGTAAACAACTCTTCGGCAGCACGACCGCCCAAGAGCGAACATATTTCGTCGAGCATTTGTTCGCGTGTGGTAATGGTGCGTTCTTCGGGCAGATACCATGCAGCACCCAAGGCTTGACCACGGGGCACGATGGTAACCTTTACGAGCGGATTGGCATATTGCAAGAGCCAAGACACTGAGGCATGTCCTGCCTCGTGAATAGCGATGGCGCGTTTTTCGTTTTCGGTCATCACCTTCGATGTCTTTTCCAAACCACCGATAATGCGGTCTACGGCATCCAAAAAGTCTTGTTTGCCCACCTCTTTACGGTCGTGACGGGCAGCAATAAGCGCAGCTTCATTACATACGTTGGCTATGTCGGCACCCGAGAAACCTGGAGTTTGGCGTGCCAACATTTCGATGTCTACGGTATTGTCGAGCTTGAGGGGTTTCATGTGTACTTTGAATATTGCCACACGTTCTGAGAGTTCGGGCAAGTCTACATGAATTTGTCGGTCGAAACGTCCTGCGCGGAGCAATGCAGAGTCAAGAATTTCGACGCGGTTGGTGGCTGCCAACACAATTACACCCGTGTTGGTGCCAAAGCCGTCCATTTCGGTAAGCAACTGGTTAAGTGTATTTTCGCGTTCGTCGTTGCCCCCCATTGTGGGGTTTTTGCCACGTGCACGACCAATGGCATCGATTTCGTCGATAAAGATGATGCAAGGAGCTTTTTCTTTGGCTTGTCTAAAGAGGTCGCGTACACGGCTTGCGCCCACACCGACAAACATTTCTACGAAGTCAGAACCCGCCATTGAGAAGAAAGGCACATCAGCCTCGCCTGCTACGGCTTTGGCAAGGAGGGTTTTACCCGTTCCAGGAGGACCTACGAGCAATGCCCCCTTAGGTATTTTACCACCCAATTCGGTATATTTCTGTGGATTTTTTAGGAAATCGACAATTTCGCGTACCTCTTGCTTGGCGCCTTCTTGTCCTGCCACATCTTTAAAGGTAATATTCGTGGCGTTTTTTCCGTTCTTTTCAAAAAGGCGAGCTTTGCTTTTGCCCACGCTGAAGATGCCTGAGCCGCCCCCCATGCCAGAACTCATGCGTCGGAAAAAGAAGTAGTAGAGCGCAAAGAGCAGAAGAATGGGGAGTATGCTTGTAAAAATGCGGGCAAACATGCTGTTTTCTTCTTCGTAGCGCACCCCGCCTTTATAGCTAGTGTCAAGGAAGTTGCTAACCGACTCTACGTTGGGGTATTTAGCAGACACAGTGGGGGCAGTGCCCGTTTGGTCGCTTCCAGCCTTAAAGACCTCGCGTATTTTTTCGGGTTTTACCACAAGACGCACGCTCCCGTCGCTTTTGTTTACGATCACCTCGCGTGCATAACCATTTGCCACGTATGAGCGGAAGGCAGAGTAGTCTACCTCCTTATTGAGTCCGCCTGTTGCAGAATCTTTGTTTTGCCAAACCATGATGCCAAGCGTAACAATGGCAATTATATATATCCACGAGAGTCTGAAGAACGGACGCTTGTTACGCGGTGCCTGGTTCGGGTCTTGTGGGTTATTGGGTATTTGTTGAGACATGATTTTTTATAGGGAATTATTGGGAATTAGTGGGGAGTTGTTGAAAACAGCTCTCTTACAGTAAATCGGCTATTTCGGTAATGTTTGCATCGTCCCAAAGGTTCTCGATGTCATAGAATTCGCGAGCTTCAGGCAAGAATATGTGTACAATCACGTTGCCATAGTCCATTGCCACCCATTCGCAGTTATCGCGTCCCGCAATAGCCGCGGGTTTTTCGCGCAAGTGTTTACCCGTAAATTCTTCTACCGAGTCGGTAATAGCATCTACTTGTTGGGGTGAACCTGCAGTGCAAATTACAAAATATGAGCTAGGGGCACTGACGATGCGACGCAGGTCGACTGTTACAATGCTACGTCCTTTTTTCTCTTGAATGCCATCGACAATCGTATTAACCAGTTGTTGTGTTTCGTTCATTAGAATTTGTTGAATTTATGTCTTGTTTTGTTGAATATTGGGGCATTACAGCGCCATTCTGTGGTGCCCAAGTTTATGTTTCTGTGTCAGTGTATTGGCGCTTATTTGGCAATGGCGTGCCATTGTGGGCGCTTTTATACATGCAAAATCGTAGCAAAGTTAGTGTAACGCGTGAAACTGAGAAAGTTTTTTTGCCTAAAAAACCGAAAACGCCTACTTACACAAGGCTTTGCACACGCGGTCTTGAAAGTTCCTACCTGTTGAGGTGTGTCGAATGCCTTGATTCATAATGCTAAAGCACAAAACATTGCCTTGTGCTGTGGTGCAATAGCCTGAAAGTGTGCTTACCCCTTCAACAGTGCCCGTTTTGGCGTGTACGTTCCCTGCGGCAGAAGTGCCACGCATGCGCTTGCGCAGTGTGCCATCGCGTCCGGCAATGGGCAGAGATTGGTGCAGATGACGGAAAATGTCATCGTCGTTATAAGCATAGCGCAACATGCGACCCAATAGTTCGGGGGTGAGATAGTTATAGAGCGAGAGTCCTGAACCATCGGCTATTTGGTAGTGTGAGGGATCGAGCCCAATGTGGCTAATCAGTGCGTTATAGTGTGCCACGGCTTGTTTGCGTCCTACTTTAGTGCGGTCGCCTTGTGCAGCAATTTGATAGAACATAGACTCAGCCATTGAGTTGTTGCTCTTTTTCATCATGGGCACAAGCACATCGTCGATGTTGTGTGTGCGATTGCAGAGCAGTGTAGCTCCCGAGGGAGTGCGATGTTCGGTGGTGGTGCCGTCCCACTCAATGTCTTCGGTTTGGAAGATGCGTCGCATGTTTTCAATAAACGTGTCGCGATTGTTGAAAAGCAAGGGCGTTGTGGGCACTTCGTCGTCGTCCCAACACCATCCCCATCCCAATAGTTTATCGTCCTTCATGCTCAAATCTAAGCAGATGGGCGAGGTGATGCGTGTGATGCCGTGTGCTTTGAGTTCGCGGGCAAAGGCATGCATATCGTCGGCATTGAATAGGGGGTCGTATCCTGCACGAATGTATACGTGTCCGCTAAAAATAGAGTCACCCTCTTGAGGCAGTTGGTCAACGTAAAGGCGAGTGCTGTATTGATAATTAACCCCCAAGTCGTTCAATGCGGTGATGGCGGTCATTAACTTCTCGTTTGATGCGGGGCGCATACATTGTCTTTCGTGATAAGCTATCACCAAGGTGTCGGCAGTGAGGTCGTAGATGTAGAGTCCCACTTGGGTGCGTTCAAAAATATCGTTGTCGAGCAACTTTGTGACGCGTGCTCTGAGCGATTCTTCTGCGCGAATATTATCGATCACCGTGTCGGCTTGCACAGAATCTTCAGGCATAATGCTGTCGGTGCGCAAGGCATAGGCGATGTGTTCGGTGGTTTTGGGGTGGGCAGTGGCACAAATTAGGGCGCATGCCACAAGTGTGATGATGAGAAAAATACGTTTCATGCTGCAAAGTTACTCATATTGCCGTGGAAATGTGGGCATTTGGTGTGAAAATATTGCCTTTTGCGGGAGTATAGGCATAACTTTTGCGTTATAATATGTATTGCAAAAGGTTTGCCAAAAGTGATTTATACTTAGACAAAAAAATCGCCTCCACCGACTCGCGTCGACAGAGGCGTATTTTGGGGTTGCGATAATAGAAGAACCACTAGTTCAAAAAAATCGCTTCCCAAGTTGAATTTCAAGTACTACTCGGGAATACCTGAAAATTCTATTCTTTCCTTAACAACCTTTTTTACCCGAGTAATTAACCTAAACCTATATGTCTTTTTCTTTCTTGCCTAAGTTGAAGATGCACGCGGTATGAGCGTGCGGTGCGAATGTTTGCAAGCTTACACCTGGCATGTGCTGTGGGGCACGAGTTTGTGTGCACGTAGCATAATGCTTTTGGTTGATTATGGTGCAGAACCCGTCTGCAAATAGTTTAGTTTGTGTTGGCTAATGGAGTCGTGATTTGTGGACACACTTCATAGTGCTCACGCAGACAGCCAGTAGCTTGCTTAAATTCACGTTGCAAAGGTACGGCGTTTTAGCACAAATGCGCTAATACAAATGTTGCGAATGTTTGTATAAATGTTGCACAAATTTTTAAAGCATTGATAATCAAAAGTTTATGTAATTTCCTTTTTTACGTGCATCGCACTTTTGTTGCAAACATTTTTACTCTAAGTTCTTTTTTTTTATTGCAAGTTTTTTATAGTGTAAACTCCGAGTTTAAGGGTTCGAAATCACCTTTTTGGCAATCGATTCCTAGCTTGTAAAAGCAAACTGAATGGGGGTATTTGGGGGGAGCATGTCCTGCCAATGTCTGCCAAAGACTGACAGTGAGGATTTGCGATGTTGTATCTTTGCATGGCAAATTAAGCAATGGCACAAAAAGCGCGGGAGGCAACAACCAAAGCTGTTGCCTCCCGAAAAACTTAGGGGTGTTGCTGCATACCACCTTAGAAGGGCCAAAGCAAGGGCACCACGGTAACTGTGATGATGAGTGCAATGAGGTTGAGGGGGAGACCTATGCGCACAAAGTCGGCAAACTTGTAGTTGCCCACACCTTGCACAATGAGGTTGGTTTGATAGCCAATGGGGGTGCTAAAACTAGCTGAGGCTGCCATGCAGATGGTCACAAAAAATGGCATGGGACTAACCCCCATGTGTTGTGCAATGCTTAGTGAAAGGGGGAATGCTAAAGCTGCTGCAGCATTGTTGGTCATGAGTTCGGTAAACAAGTTGGTGATAATGAAGATAACCGCCAATAACACCACCGGACTGCAACTTTTGCTTAGTTCGACTGTGAATTGTGCCACTGCATCTGCCATACCAGAGTTTTGCATGGCGCGACTAATGGCAAATGCCGAGGCAATGGTGATGAGAATGTCCCACGAGATGTATTTGGTATATTTGCGAGCAGGGAAGATGTTGAGCCATGCCATGATGATGGTGACCACGCTCACAAAGAAAAACATGTCTAAGTGCATGCGTGGAGCGGCTTGGCGCACAGTAGGGAGTTCGCCCACGGTAGCACCAACAATCATCAAAAACAAAAGCGCCACAGAGAGCCAACACTTCCAGCGCGGCATACGAAAATCTTGCTCTTTGCCATTCGACACCATAAGGAAGAACGAAGAGTCGCCCCAGTTTTTCATAAAATCGTCGTTGGCAAGCAACACCAATGTATCGCCCTCGTGAAAGCGTTCGCGTCGCATGTCGTGCATAATCATGGTCACACCCCCGCGCTTTAGTTCGAGAATATCGGCACCATATTTGCGCTTAAAGTCGAAGTCGATGATGCGACGGTTGATGGCAGGGAAACGTGCACCCAAAACCACTTCAATGCGGTGCATGCCATGCGAAAGTTCGTCGGGTCGTGTTGCTTCATCGCGGTCGATACGTTCTGAGGGCAACAGTTTGTTCGAGAATAACCACACGTAGAGCAGTCCTGCCGTAGCTACAATAATGCCTACTTTGCCCAATTCAAACATTGAAAAGCCTTTGAATCCGGCATCAATCACCATGCCATGTACTACCAAGTTGGTGCTGGTGCCAATAAGGGTGCATACACCACCCAAAATGGTGGCATACGATAGGGGAATGAGTAATTTAGTAGCTGCTACGCCATGTTTCTCAGCCCAACGCTTCACCATTGGGGCAAAAATAACCACCACTGGCGTATTATTCAAAAAAGCAGAGATAAAAGCTACCGTGGGCAGCATGCGTATTTGCACACGTCGCACACTATTGCCCGTCTTGTTGTGTGGTAAAAGCCGTTTAAGCAACGCCTCGAGCATGCCCGATCGTCTTACGCCCTCACTCACTAAGAAGAGCATCGCTACGGTAATCATACCTTTGTTGGCAAAGCCTTCGAGCAATTCTTTGGGACTAAGTATGCCGGCACACATAAACACCACTGCACCAGAGAGCAAAATTAGTCCCGGACGCATACGGTCTTTTATGAGTGCCAACACAACGATGGCGAGTACGATGATAACAAATAAGGGTTGCATATAGCTTTTGGGGTATTTAGGGTGGATTCTTTACCGCCCTGAAATCACTGCGATGTGTTTAGTTAATGTGCAATTTATTTCACCACAAACCAAGGGTTGTGCAAGTCTTCTTTGTTGTAAGTGAGTGGCAAGTCGGTTTGTGCGTCGAGCACTTGGCAACCTGCAGCCAGCGCAATGGCATGGCCTGCGGCAGTGTCCCACTCCATAGTGGGAGCCAGACGCGGATAGATGTCTGCCTTGCCTTCGGCTACTAAGCAAAGTTTAAGCGATGAACCTGCGCTAACCATTTCTAAGTCGGGATGATGGCGTCGCAAGTCAGCAATAAATGTTTCGGTCTCGGGCGAAAGATGCGAGCGCGAAGCTACTACGCGGTAGGGACGTGCCGTGTCGGCACCTTTAAGTGGGAGCGCTTCGGGATTTCCTACGTGCAGGGTTTCGGGTTCAACGTCGGCAGTGAAGGCACCTTGCCCTTTTTCGCCCCAAAAAAGTCGGTGCTTTGCAGGCACATAAATCACACCCATAACGGGTACACCATCGGTAACAAGGGCAATGTTTACTGTAAACTCATCGTTCTTCTTTAAAAACTCTTTTGTACCGTCGAGTGGGTCGACAATCCACAGCGAGTGCCAATCTTTGCGTTCGTCGTAGGGCAGATGTGCGCCCTCTTCGCTCAGCAGGGGATAGGGGGTAGACTCTAATGCCTCGGCAATAACGCGGTGCGATTCGCGATCTGCCAATGTGAGTGGTGAATTGTCTGCCTTTCGTTCCACTTGCCAATCAAGGTCGGGGTGTGTATAGATGTTCATAATGGCACGCCCAGCTCTGAGCGCAGCATTGATTATGGTGTCAATCATTGTAAATGCGTTTATAGAATGGTTCTAATATTTCTTAGATGTATTGAGGGAGCAAAGTTAATGGTATTTACGTAAAAATGCGGTATGGAGGAGAAATATTTTTATTTCGTCAAAAAGTTTTTGGGGTAAAATCTTATCGAAATAAATGAAATCAGCCTTTAGGATAAATGTGCTGTGGATGTATGGATAAAAAAACTTCATTCTTTTTTGTGTTAATAAACATCTTGGGGGGACGTGTAAAAGTTTTTTTATAAATTTGTGGCAAAATTTTATGGAACTTTACGCTGTATGTAGGTTTTAACAAAAATCTACGGTATGCCTTAAAGAATACCGCCTTATGATGAAACAAGAAGAAAAAGCAAGTTTGATGCGTGTGTTGTCGGACCTTGTAAAGGCTGACGGTATTATCGACATTAACGAGATGGACTGCTTAGACCATCTGCGCAGTAAATATAAAATAACCAATGAAGATGAATGTCGAGCTGAGAACTTGACATTCTCTGTGGCAATCAATACGTTGGCAGAACTCGAAATGGCACAACGTGAAGAACTCATGCACGACTTTGCCAAGGTTACGATGAGCGATAACTATTGTGCGCGTTCTGAGGCGTTGTTGATGCTTGCTTTGCGTTTTAAACTCACAGAAGACGATGGGGTGAATGCTACCATGATCTCGGTGAGCAACGATTTAATGCACTTCGACGACAACCAAATGTTGTATGTAGAGGCTCAACCACATCCCGAATTACACGAAGAGGTGAATGCTCATTATACCGATTTGCAAAACATGATTCGTTTAGAAGGCATGGACTTTGTGTATATTCCGCGTCTTTCAGCCCATTATAGCAGTTTGGATAAGGAGGCATTGAAAAATATGGTGAAATATCTTTATCCCAAAGCAAGCAACGATCGCATTTCTGTGGCTTTGCTCAGTTTGTGCAATATGCAAACGCACGATTTTTGTCGTGATTTGCTCTCGGCAAAGTTGGGCATTCGCGAAATGTCGATGGTGGAACCTTCGGTGATGATAAAGGTGGGCGAGTCGTATACAGATGGTGAAGCTTTCTCACACTTTTTGCTCTTTGAGGTGGGCAATGACATGGTGCAGAGTGTGCGTAAACTGCTTAGTGTTTTCTCGCAATATTATAATAACTTGCAACTTAACTACCTTCACGAACAGGCAGGACGCTTTGTTTATAAAGGCTTTTACAGACAGGTGTTCGACTTGCTTATGTTGCAACGCGGCATAAAAAGCACGGTGGCGGTAGACTCGGCAAATGGCAACATAAAATTCCCCGATGCCGAGATCACATTAACAGGTGTGCATCGTCGCGAAAAGGCTCTTTATGCCTTGTTCTTGTTAGAATCGTCGCGTGGTGGCATAAACTTTACGAAGCCAGACGACAAAAAGCATATCGAAAAATATGACCGCCGCATGGAGCAGTTAATGCAGAAGTATCGTTGTATCTATGCACGCTTTGGGGGCGAGGCTTCAAAGGCTCCCAACATTTGCGACTATTCAACACGTGGTCCGATGGTAGCTTTGCTCAAAAAGCAGATTATGGCACTTAAAGGTGTGCTCCATCATGCCGATAGCTATTGCATTAAGCGCAATGTATTTGGAAATTATTCAATAGACATCCCTTCTTCAATGTGTTACTGTCTGAATCTTGAGGGACAGTTGTGTTTGCTGCATGAGGACGAGGAGTGGCAAAATATTGCTGCATTATAAGCGTTCGGGGCAGAATGGCCTCTGTCATGTATATAGAATTTCTTGTATAGTCCCCCCAATAATTGCACATTGATTGATTCATAAAAAAGTCCGTAACCAAGGTAGATATGTCTTTGTTACGGACTTTTTGCGTAGTCCTAAAAACTGATTTTTAGAACCATCAAGAATGCCTTTTACCAAGGTTCAACTCTTGGGGCTGTGCTGCGATATTGTGGCATGCAAAGCCCTGTGTTGGCACCAATGTAAGTGGGGTCGGAGATGTAGTATTGCAAGCCATCTTGTTCGTAATAAGAACCCGAGATGCTTTCGCCAGGAAGTGCGATAGAAACACACTCATGCCCAGGGAAGTTAATAAGATGGTTGTTCACACCCATTATGCGACGTAGCAATGTGGCGTAGAACACCGAACGATCTTCGCAGTCGCACTTTGGATAATAGAGCAGTTCTTCGAAGAAGTAAGGCTTCTCAAATCCAAATTGCTCATCATCGGTAGCATAGGCAAATGCCGATTGCACAAAGTGGAGCAAGCGGTTTACACTGCTGAGGCTTGCTTGTGTGTTAATTTGTGCTTTTATTTGCTCTTCCACTTCGCGGCGTGTATCGTTGTCGAGCACAGACTGCGCATAGCATGGAACGGGCATTTGTGGATATTTATAAACCATCTTCATCAAGCGCTCGTTCACAGTGCCCTTTACAGTGATGCCACCTTGTGTCAGGGTGTAGTTGTGTTTATCTCCCTTCACATTGAGTGGTTTACGAATCACGAGGTCTACATTGTGCAATTCGCTCATAGGGGCGCTAAACTGCGGTGTGCGGAAACGTGCCTCATCGCTTTGAAGTTTACCGAGATCGGGGGTGAAGATATAGAATCTTTGTCCATTCATTTCCAAGTAGGCGCGAGCATACACCATTTGGTCGAAGGGGATGAGCAAGATGGGGGTACCCGATGTGGTTTCGAATGCTGGACGAATGTCGTAACCACAGAGCAACAAAATGTAGTGCATTAAGTTGGCACGTACGGTGAGTGAAGCCTCTGGCACAAGCGCTTTTGCATAGTCGCGCACCAATTCCATTACGAAATAGTCGGGCAGTTGCATCTCGTTGATTTGTTTTTTGAGTGAGGGCAAAGCCTTGTCTTCGAAAGTGGATTTGTTGAGTGCTTTAATGGCATTGCCATTTCCCATTTCGTCGAGCTTATTCACAGGGATGTCCACCTTTGGCAATTTTATATTCAGCCCGTAAAAGTCGAATTGCACTTTGGGCGTGCGGTCGGGTGCAGGTGCAGGAGTAGGCACGGGCACTGTGGGGGTTACAGGCACTGCAGGCACAGGGACAGTGGGAGTTTTAGGCACTGCGGGTTTTTCGGGTGCCGTGGGCTTAGTAGGCTCCGTCGGTTTAGTGGGTGCAGTGGGCTTAGTAGGTGCCGTCGGTTTAGTGGGTGTAGCGGGCTTTGTGGGTTCCGTCGGCTTAGTGGGGGTCGCGGGCTTTGTAGGTGTTACAGGCTTTGTGGGCAAAGCTGGTCTTGTAGGCACCGTGGGCACGGGCACTTGGGGTGTGCTAGGCTTAGTGGGCGTAGCAGGTTTGGGTGTGGCAGGTTTAGGCGTAGGCTTGGGGGGAGTGGGTTGAGGCACTACGGGCTTAGGTTCTACCACAGGCTTAGGCATGGGTGTAGGCTTTACGGGATTGGGGTTTTTAGCCACAGGCGTATCTTTGGGCTTAGGACGTTGAAAACGCTGAATAGGGCGTTTTTGTTCAAAGTCCTTCCACACCACATCCAAGAAGTCGGCATAACGATTCAGCATTTCGTTGCGAAAATTGTCGTACCGATTGAGTATATCTTTCCTAAAAGCTTCAAACGTCTCTTTCTGTTTTTGGGCTTGCGCACCACTCACAACAGTAAGCAGCGCAAGGGTGATGAATATCTTTCTCATAGGGGTGAGGTTTTAAGAGGTTATGGGGTAGGGTGTTTAAAACCCACCCAAAATCGTGAATCGCAGAGGTGCGTTTGATCATAAGACGGGGATGGGTAGGATTGTCTGGGGGAGCGTTCATCGAAAATCGTGAACGAGTTGACGCGTTGCCGACACCTCCCACTTCATCTTTCGTGTGTGTCTGTAACTTGTCAACTCGTTAGGCATTCTTTTTTGCGAAAACGCTCCCTTTCTGAGTTTCGGGGTGCGAGTCCGATTATTCACCGCCCGTGTTAGGGTCGAAAGCGCCCTTTACGAATTCCGAAACCTTATCGGCATATTTCTGAGCCGCTTCGCTCTCTTTCTTCGCATTGTCGAGTGCACGTAGACGCGCACGGCAAGCCGCGTTCTCAGAGATGATAAAGTAAGTTTGCATCTCGTAGAGCGGTTGTCCCTTAGGCGTTTTGCCAACTTCGCGAATCAGGCTAAACGACTCTGTCATTTCGCCACGAATCTCCTTTTCAACACTACTTTCGTAGGCTGCATAAAAGTGGTCGAATTCCCCGTCACCATCAGTGCCGTTGGCAGACATATCGCTGACGATGCGTCCTTTCACGATGGAACCAGCTTGACGAGCATAGTTATTGCAAGCATTGTTCACCGCTGCTTGGTGTCCTACGTTTTTCGAAATAAAGTTGCTGGCAGTACCCACAACCTCGTAGGCATCGTTACCATCGTCGCTATTGAGCTTTTCGTAGTGCTTAAGTAGCATCACCTCGAGCGAGCGCGATGAACCAAAGAGCGCCCAGTTTTCTTTTTTCAGCGTTTTCATTTTGAGCTTATACTCTTTCTTGAGTTGCTTGTTAAGCTCTTTGTTGTTTTGCGCTGCCATAGGCATAACCATGCAGAGCGCAAGAAGGAACATTAAAATCTTTTTCATAATCGTGAGTTTTTTTGTGAGGGGGTAGTTACAAAAGCAAATATATGCCCCGTGGCAAAGTTGCATAAAAAAAACATACTAAACAAGTTTTGTCATAAAAAACACACTAACGTAACAATATATATGGGGTGAAAGCGAAAATGACAAATGACAAATGACAAGTGAACTCTTTGAGAATCAGATAATTTGCTGTCATTTTGTCACTTGAAAATCTTTTTAATTGTGGTTAACGAATGTAAGGGCTTACATATACTCGTGCAGCGTCAAGGTTAGGGCAAGTCTTGTGCTTGTAATGTGGTTATGACCTAACACCTTGGCATGTTTTTTTAGTTTTTAGGCGCTATGGGAGTAATTTTTGTCATGATAGTAGTGTTTTTAGGGTTAGAAAATAGCTCCAAAATGTGGTCTGTGTTCCTTCGGTATGATATCGGAATGATATCGGAATTGTCGTCTGCCAAAAAGGAGCGTGTTTTAGCATGCTTGCGAGTGCAAAGTTACAACACGATGGAGGGAATTCCAAATTTTGTGCAAATTTGTGGCGTTTCGAAATGTTAAAATCAGCTTACTTCCCTAGTGTTTATTGGGGAAAAATAATTTTTCTGTACCGCGAGAGTGCACAAGTTTAGAAATGTCATTTGACGCAAATTTTTTGCTTAGGTTTTTTAAAAAAACGCGCAAAGTTTTTCTTTGCACCTTTACAGGGAAAATGTGGGTTGCTGAAACCACTTATTTCTTATCTCTTATTTTAACATTTGCACTTGTTAACTCAGAATTAAGAAATATTTCAAGTGACAAAGTGACACTTAAATGATTGATTATCAAGTATTTAAGGTGTCACTTGTCATTTGTTATTTTCGCTTTCACCCTAAGTTTGCAGCAATTTGCCCCGTGTTTATAGGTTGAATTTCTGCGAGATAGGAAGTGCTCGATTTTCGAGAATTTCTGCATGGTTTTGATAAAAATTGATATCGTAAATAGTTGATATTCAACAATAATAAACGCAGAAAACGCCTCAATTCGTGTATTATTTTAATGGGT
>OQVN01000314.1_pt1 | contig 18916 bp, 14 predicted proteins | sample 1691621 | NCBI WGS metagenome assembly OQVN01 (sample SAMN03418278, study PRJEB22391) | human gut metagenome | biome: human-gut; feature: organic feature; material: feces | host: Homo sapiens | place: Tanzania | collected 2013-01 | reverse complement strand
CCCGCGGCGGACTGCATGCTAAAAAAAACTTAAATTTTAATTGCTTCTGTTGGAAGAAAAAACCTCATCCCGGTTTGGCTTACGGACAACTGTTTCTTCAAGCTCCATGTTGATTACACCCACCGGGCGTTTGAGAAGAATTTTTCCATCAGTAATATTTGCTGTTGCTTCCCAACCTTGTTTGCCTAATTTCTTCAATTCATTCGTGGCATCTTCAAAGCCTCCGAAGTCTCCATATTTAAATCCTTTATAATCCCACTGTGTTACTTCTTTATTCATAAACTTTTCCCCTTAATTTTTTCGTCCGCGAAGATATTCGTCGCTCAGCTGTATCTTTCCCTGAAGGTAGTCCTTGAATTTCTGATTTCGTTCCAGTGCTTCGGGAGGTGTTGCAGAAAAATTTCCGCTCTTTTTGGGCAGAGGCTTCTTCTTATATCCATTATACAGGTCTTTGTATTTTTCACGGTTCATCTTTTCCATGGCAGTTTCATGTTCCTTCCGTGTCATGTTGGTGCCGTTTTCATTCACTGCGTTACGCCAGTCAACTGCTCCATAATTAGCAGGAAGATTATTTTCTTTATTCCAGTTGTTGTCTGCATCAGCTTTTCCACCGACATAGCCGGAATTATACATACCGCCACCGAAGCCGCCACTGCCACCTGAACCAGAACCGCCACGCATGAGGTTCTCAAAGTTCTGTGCATACCGTCCCTGCCTGTTTGCCTTGACAGCATCCTTACCGGCAGCCTTGGCATCTTCCATTGAGCCTCCGGCATCAAGAACGCCCTGCATTGCACCTTTCTTAGCCGCCTGCTTTGCATCATGGTTACGCATAAGTCCGTAACTGTCCCTGACGGCTTCCTGTCCTGCACGGCTCATGGTAGAAAGACCGCTTGTCGCTATGTGTGCCGCTCCAGTTCCAAATGCAACGGCAGCACCGGCAGAGCGGACGAATTCACCCATTGAAAGTTGAGGCTGTCCTGAAAGGAGTGCCTGTGCCAGCTGAGGTGCGTGTGCACACAATATATAGCATAAAAGCAAAGAAAACAAGAAGTATGCCATTACGGAAAGGTTAAAGTTTCCTGAATTGCTCAAAAGCCTTATGGAAAGGGTCGTCTGAACGTAGATTGTAAATGTCATCATCATTGTAATCATGGCAAGCTTTACAGCCTGATTCAGGATTGTAGAAATAAGCTTTTGGGGAATGTCCTTGGTTCCGTCAAAAAGCAGGAACGGAATGAGTATGATTCCCACAACGGAAATAATCGTATACTCACATATTCCCATAATATACTGGATTATGCAGGCAGCCATGGTAAAGAGCATGAAAAGAATAAGGATTATCTTCATGAAAAAGTAGCCTATCTTTTCAATGCCCATCTCAAGAAGAGTGGTTGTCTTCCACTTGTTCAAAAAACCGCCTTTCTTCTGTGCCTCAGTAGTAGTTTCTTCCGAGCGGTCAACTGCAACTTCTCCCTTTTCATCCTGAATGTTTTCAAAACCGGAAGAAAATGAATTTTCCCACAGAAGTTGTGCGTTAAAGAGAGTAATCTTGAACATTGCCGCCGGAGAAAGAATAGAACTCTTTTTTCCCTGGTCATCGGTTGCATAGAGATCAAGGAAATATTTTTTTGATTTTGTTTCCTTTGTGTTTATGTCCCCGTTTTCGTCAACCGTTCCCAAAATCCTTAAAAGGGATTCCTTCTTCTTTGCGTAGCCTGACTTTTCAAGGTTTGCAAGCTGCCGGACAGTATGGGCATGCTTATTACTGTGATAGATATTTGAAACTACTCCCACGACGAGACCTGTTCCAATTACGGCAAGTCCTACGGGTGCTAAGACACCGGAACTAATCATTGCAGTTCCTGCCCAGATTGCAGCACCGCTTGCGGCAGAAATGCCGGTATTTATTGCGGCATCCTTTAAGCCGTCCCTTAATATTTCACTTTTTTCATGCTTTAAAATATCCTCAACATTTTCCAGAAGCCCGGTTATGTTGGATTCCGCAAGCTTTATTGCAGGAGCACCGGCATCAACGCCTGCCTGAATTGCAACAACCTGCACGGTCCTTGTAATTGCCGGAAAGAACGTCATGAGCATTGAAAACATGAACCATTTCATTATGTTTCCAACAAAAAACTTCTTTACTTCGGATGTTCCCCATAAAAGCTGGATGCATTCCCATGTAAAGCCAATCAATCCCACAATGAATGCAAGATGGCTTGCAAAGTTCCACCATGTGCCCACCATTCCTTCAAAATACGCCATGGCAGAAAACACAGGCTGGTCAATCCACGCCATATCGTTTGACTCAAGTTCCTTTGCAAAAACTCCTGCAGGAGACAGCAACATTACCAAAAGGAATCCCAAAAGCTTTCTGTGCAAAAGCATGAAACACTTCACCTTATTCATTCATATCTCCAAATAAAAAATTTAAAAGTCATTGTCCATGACGTAATCGTTCAGGACGTCGTATTTTGTCTTCATCTTTTCTTCATCAAAAATCGTTACGTTGCCGGAAGTGTTCCGCCCGATACCCATATTGCTTGCCTTCATGGTGTCGTTGAACGCCTGGGCAACGTCTCCGTGGAAGCGGTAGACTTCAAGGCTCATATCGTTGATAATGTTAGTCATGTTGTTCAGGAGCATTGCGATTTTCTGCAAAAGTTCAGGCTCGGTCTGCTCGTTTTTTTCAAGGATTTCCTTTATCAGGTTTGAGGAAGCAAGGGTGTTGTGTTCGCTCATTATTTCTTGGGCTTCCTTGCTTGCAAGCATTACAGCCTGCTTGAGCTTGTCCGTTACTTCCTTTTCCTTTATCTTTGCAACAGCGTGCTGCTCCGGGGAATAGCCAGGATGCGTTTTTTTCCACATTGCACGCTCAACTTCCGTCATGTACTGGGTTACTTCCATGACTTTCTTATACTGCTTAAGGTCATCTTCCGTGGCAGTAAGGACTTTTCCCCATGCCTTCTTAAGGTTGTTCTTCCATGCGAATTCTCCGGTTTCAATGCCGTTGATTACCGCATCGTGCTTGAAGCCCAGGAGTTCCGTAACCGTAACTCCGGAACCGTTCAGAAACTGCAGCTGCTTGTCGTCAAAGATTGATTCAATTTCCATGATCCTGTTCTGCAGTGCGTCAATCTGATTTAAAGTTCCAAAAAGTTCCCCACGGATATCAAGGCTCTTCCATGCAGAACCGGGAGAAGAAGCGTCAAAAGCACCGTTCCAGTTTGACCAGTCCATTTCCCAGTTCTTAGCCGCCTCAACTGCTCGCTGAAGCTGCTCGTATCCCTGCTGAACCTGAGTAATCATGGAATCAACTTCGTCATACATGGTGTAAAGCTGGTTTACTGCCGTCATGATTGCACTTATGTCAATTACGGGATAATTTGCATAAATGTTGAAATTAGACAATAATAGGACAAGACCAAGCACAAAAGGCTTGAGTTTGTTTTTCATAAAGTAACAACTCCTTAAAAGTCCGCCACACGGCGGATTTTTTTGAATTTCATTTCAGAAAATTTCTGATTTTTTCCTAGTCAAAAAGTTCCCTGCAGTCGATTTTCTTTGCCTCAAGGACTTCCAGGACAAGTGGCTTACCGGTGTTCTTTCCGTATTTTCTTTCTATTTCATTCAGAATCTTGTGGTCTTTTTCGGAATTTGTGATTACCCCAAGCTGAATTCGGTCAAGATCAAGTTGGAACTGACGTGTTCCAAGTGTGGATTTAAAGAAGTAGTCATGCTTTTTCGTACTTTTGCTTAAAAGAAGAATCTCGCTCTGCTCAAGTCCGAAAAGACGGTAGGCATCTGCCATCATGGGAGTTGTCGCCTGGTCGTCTGCAAGGTAAACCTTGGAACCGCACTGGGAAATAATTGTTGAGGCAACAGGACTTTTTGCCGCATCTTCAATTTCCTGAGTTGCAAAGACAACGAACACGTTCTTTTTGCGGAGGACTTTTAGCCATTCAACAATCTTACTTGCAAATGTTTCGTTCTTTAAGAATACCCATGCTTCATCAAGGATAAGCAATGTAGGATTTCCGTTGAACATCTTCTCGCATTCCCGGAAAAGATACATTAGGCTCGGAGCAACAGCACCCTGACTCATGTTCATCAGCGTTCCCATTTCAAACATATTCCAGAACCCCATCTGCAGGTCCGTTGCCACACGGTCAAAAAGGTTTCCATACTGACCGTCGATCAAGTAAGGGGAAAGTGAATCTACAATGTCGTTCTGCTGCGTATTTGGATTTATGTAGTCGCAGTACTGACAGAATGAAGTCAAAGTCCGGGATTCAACCTCCTTTGTAGAAAGAATCCGCACGGTCTGATAAATGGATTTTCGCATAGTTGCGGTGATTACGGTTTTCTGTTCCGTCAGAAGGCATTCGATGAACTCGGAAGCCCACCGCATCTCTTTTTCAGTTTCCAAATGTGCCAATGGCTGGAATGCGACATCGTCCTTTCCAGGTTCAATGTATTTTCCACCGGCACAGACCGTTACGTTCCTTGCAGACAAGTCCTTGTCAAAAATGATTACCTGAGCATTTGGATATTTAAGCCACTGTATTTCGAGCAGAGCAAGGTATGTTGATTTTCCGGCTCCTGTCGGTCCTGAAACCCAGTGATGACCGACGTCCCTTGTATTCAGGTTTAAAAAGAACGGGATTCCGGCATCAGTGGCGCAGATTACATGGGGCTTTGAAACTCCTGAAATTTCACTAAGGAAGTCATTGTTCTTCAATCCGCTCCAGATTGAGCTTAAAGGCACTACATGGGAAGCGTTTCCTGTAGAAACAAAAAGCCGGCGGACGTTTGCGTATACGTTTCCCGGCATCATGGAACAGAATGCCTGAAGTGCGTTAAGGGTTTCTTCTTTGGAAGTAAAGCCGATTGTGTTTATGAGACTTGAAACATACTTTGACTTTTCCATGGCACGCTCATAGTCCCTGTCCCATACCATGATGTTGGAAGTGTAGTTCCCGAATCCGTTTCCGCCCATGGTAATGTCTACACGAGCCTGTTTCGCATCGCTTTCCTGTGCTGCCGCTCCAGAGTCTTCACGGTTTGAATATACGTGTGCAGTCATTTCCATAATATACTGACTTACGGACTTTCTTGAGGCGTGGAATTTTTTTTCAGCCTTGTCGATTTTCTTCAAAGCAAGCTCATGTGAATAGCAGATGAACCTTGTAGACCATCGAAGCTCGCATTTTGCACTGTTCAGAATGTCAAACATGGCAGGAATGGTTTTTCCGGGAAAACTGTTTACTGAAATAATCGGAATGTAGTTCTCACCAAGTTTTAGGGGCATTGAACTTTCCAAATCCGTGTCGGTTATGTATTCGCTTAAAATAAGCATCTGGCTTTCATCAAGAACGCAGTTGTGCCATTTTAATGAAACTCCCGTGTGCAGGTATGTAAAAAGCTCGTCGGAATCAAGGTGCTTTAAGTTCATGTAGCCTGAAAGGACATTTGCAAGTTTTCCGCATTCCATGTTGAAATATTTCAGTTCCTTGTGAATTGAATCAAGATTAAGTCCGTCATAGCTTTCAGATTTCTTAAAGAAGATTGATTTTGTCCTCTGCTTGATTTCGGAAGGAAGTTCATAGGTTACGGTCAGGTAATAATGATTTTCAAAATATTCCTGATTAAGTGCAAAATTATCCATTCTGTCCTTTTCTACAATCCATCCTGCAACGTTGTCAAAATTTGAAACCGGATATTCCGTGCTTTTTGTCCGCTGAAGCTCAAACTGCACAGCCCAGCCTTCACCAAGGCGGTTTACTGCCGTATTGAACATCGAGGCAAGTCCTGCAATTTTTGAAGGGGCTGCACTTCCAATGTCGGGAGCCGTAAATTCAAATGCCGTTGAAAATGCTCCGTTTTTTAGAAGGACGATTCCGTCTCCGCACATAATCGTATAGGGAACAAGACTTGAAAGTTCCGCTCCGTTTCTTTGCCTCTGTTTTTTTAAGTCAAATGACTTGAAATATGCCATTTTTATAAAGCTCCTTTTCTTACGCCGTATAGATGTCGCTCTGCATTAGGTTGTCAAAGAAAAAATCCATCATTCTGGGTTCATCCTTGCAGACAAAACGCAGGATAAGGACTGCAATAACTCCAATTACCACGCAGAGTTTTGTAACTGCAATCATCAGTATGACAGTTATGAATGAAATCACCGTAAAAGCCGCCTCTCCGATACCAAGGAAAGGCTTGACGCTTAAAAGTGAAGAATAGACATTCATCTGATAATCGTATAAAGTTTCATCGTCGAATTTATTATTCATATTCGATTTTCCTTAGGGAGCCTGCCATGTGGCGGGCTCCCTGTTTTTTTGGTTAAAGATTTTAAGTTTTTTATTTTGATACGGAAAGAGGTCCGCTAATGAATCCAGCAACAATGGTTGCTGCAGAACCGATTCCGATTAAACCTACGACAATAGGAATTACTTTCTTGAACATTCCGCCTTCGCCCTGGCTCTGTCCCCATGCAATGAGACCGAAACAGAGGATTACCGCAAGAATCATTACGACCTTTAAGGGAGTTCCCGTAATCATCTGAAGGACTGCGTTTGCGTCGTTGTCGAGGAGAGTTGTAGATGGTGTTGCAAAGATTCTTGAACTTGAGAGAGATGTTACTCCCAATGCAAAAATTGTTCTGTAAAACCTGCCTGAGCGGTTTTTTAATGATGAAAGTTTTACCCTTACATTAGAAAAAAGAGAAGCTGCTGTAATTTTTTTCATTTATTTTCCTTGGATGCGTTTTTCGGAAAAAATAAATGATGTTTGGTGATTTTTTGTAAGGATAATTTACCTAAAGAAAAATAGCCGTTTTTTCATAAATTATCCAAGGTTGTTTTTTTCAATCATGGAAATGAAATCGTCCGCCTCTTTTTTTACAGGCATGACTTCATCTATCCTGATTCCGTCCCTTGTCTTCCGTAAATGCACTATCAGGTGAACGACATCCGAAAGACTTTCCATTTCGTTGCCCACGCTTTTTAAAAGCCCCTTGATACGCTGAACCGTTGAAAGACAGTTGTCCGCATGGATTGTAGTAACGTTCCCCGGATGCCCGGTGTTCCATGCTTCAAGCAAGTCACTCATTATCCGTCCATTTCTTACCTCACCGAAAATTATTCTGTCCGGGAAAAACCTTAACGCCTCCTCAACTGCCTTGTGGGCGTGTTCCTTTGGAGTCCATATCATTGTCTTCATCCGTGCGTTGCACTGAAGTTCCGGCACGTCTTCCACAATGTAAAAGTTTGCGTCGGGAGTGAACTCTTCCATCTTGCGTATGACGGCATTCGTAAAGGTCGTCTTACCGCTTCCGGTTGAGCCTGATATGATAAGGTTTTTCCTTTCCTTTATGTATTCTACTATAATTTGATACTGTTCGTCAGTTAGCTGTCCGTCTTTGACATAATCTTCAAGAGTCCTGATTACGCTTGAAGGTCGTCTTATGGAAAGTTCCGGGCGTGGAACTCTGGGCGGCAGAAGTCCCGTAATGCGCGCATTGTATCGTGGAATTACACCTTCGAGAATGGGAAATCCACCGGCACTGTCAATTTTTGCACCTATTACGGCAGCTGCCGCAAGTATGATTCTCTGAGTTGCAATGGGAGTTAAAATAATTCCCGTAAAGACACGCCCCTGTCCGAAGCGTGAAACAATTATTTCCCCTGAATCAACTACTGCAATGTCGGAAACCGCATTATCCTCAAGGTAGGGAATGAGTTCCTTCATATCAGAAAAAAGATTTGCTTCAAGCCTTTTCTGCTTTTCAATTTCTGCAAGTTCCGTTGGTGACGGCATATTTTATTTTCTCCATATCCTGTTTTTCTGTTTCAGTCCGCCACATGGCGGATTTTACAGTAATTCATTTTATTTTTCGCTGTCGGAAACAAGATAGTCCGCAACCAGTGCTTCAATAAGCCCTGGCTTTACTTCCTTCATCGTTCCTCGGAAAGACTGAAGCATTATCTCGCTCTGCCTTTTTCCAAGTTCGCTCCGTGCCTTGCGTGCTTCAGGAGAAAGGTCAGAAAGGCTTGCCGTAAGCGTAAAATAATACTGCGTCCAGAACTTAAAGAGGCTTGAGAAAAGCTCAAGTTCCCGGCTCATTTTCCTCATGTCGCTCCGTAAGCTTTCAACCGTGGCTTCAAGCTGCCCCTTGTAATTTACATCCTTGTGCAGATACCAGTTTATGGCAGTCCTGCTTAATTCGCTTGCAGTGGTATTTTCCAGGGTTGCCTGAGATTCAATAAGGTTCTTGAAATCCTTTGGAACACGGACGCAAAGCCTTTCATAATTTTTTTCGTCCTTAATTTCATTTTCATCTTTTTCCATCAAGCACCCTCCGTAAGAAAGCTTTCTTCAAAAGGCGGATCTCCGGCGACAGTTTCCTTTTTCTCACCGTTTACGCCCTTGTCTATGCTTGACCAGTCAAAACTTGCAACGGTGTAGTTTTTCGCTGAACTTTCAGTTTCTGTTTTCTTTTCAGATTCAACTTCACGGTTTTCAAAATTAGAAGAATCGTAGCATTCGTTTCCGAAAGAAAAATAATCCCAGTCGTTTCCGCAGCAGGCTTTATCAAATTCTTCATCGCTTGCCTTTGCTATGTTTGCATAGAACCTTCGCCGCCTTTTACGCTCGTCAGAAAGTTTCTTCTGCACACGCTTCCAGCTCGGCAGATTTACAAGCTGTGCTTCAAGGTCTTTCTGAATTTCTGCAAATACCTTCTTATCCGTGGAAGGTGCTGTCAGTTTCATTCTTTCCTTAAAGGGCTTCTGCATGTAGTAAACGTTCTTTACGGCAATATAAGGCTGCATGTTCTGAACGGAAATAAGGCACTTGTCCCCGGAAAGCCTCATTAAGTCAGCCGGGTCTAAAAGGCTTCTTCCTGAATCATGGTCGGAATAGTTTACGTTGTGGCTTTGAGCAAACTGATGTCCGCTTCTTGAAATCTTCATCTGATGAACGCTTTCGTTTCCGATTGCATCGCAGAAAACCTTTGCATCCGCCGTGTTTCCCGGTGCATATACAACCCGGACTACACAGTGGTCTAGGAACGGATGGTTCTGTCCGTAAAGGTCAATGAGCTGGCTCAATGCCTGACAGACAATTATGAAGTTGATTCCATATCCACGGAGAACGCCCATAACCTGGGCAATGTCCGGAAAGCATCCTAAAATCGGGAACTCATCAAGGCAGATCACAAGATGATACTTTAACTTTATCGCACCGAACTGAGTTTCTCCCTCGGAAAACTTTCGGAGCATGAAGCTGATTAAAAGGCGGAACACGGAAGCGATTCGGGTAACGTCTGAATAAGGAACAGTCAGATAAAGGGAAATGGGCTTTTCAGGCTGCATGAAGTCCTCAATTTCAAAATCATTTCCACTTGTTGCATTTGCTATCATGGGGTCTTCAAAAAGCTGTATTTTAGAAAACACTGTTTTAAAGACTGAAGCCTTTTCCTTCGGATTGGTATTCAATACACGCATTGCCCCCTGACTGATTATTTCATGCAAGGCAGCGGCTTCTTCCTTCCTGAATGTCTTTGTTTCCTCATCATAGTAAGTGTAACTGTGGACTGCGTTCAGCATTCCCAAAAACTGCGTAGTTCCCTGGTCTGAACTTTCAGGATCCTGTTTTCCTGCCTTCATTTTTTCGATTGTCGCTTCATCAGTTGCCGTTAAAAATTTCAACAATCCGTTCATTGATTTCTGGTCTTCAGGAATGTCGTCGCAGAACCTGATGTGAAGTATCGCCGTAGTTACAAGGTCTTTTGCTGAATTTGAAAAGTATGCTTCTGTCTCGCTGCCGCCTCCTCCAACTTTGCTCGGAGCAAAGAGAATGTCCGCAATGAGATTTGCGTCCCGGAAGGCACTGGCATCTCCATCCCTGATTGCCATAATGGGATTAAATCGGATTGTATTTTTGGAACATGGAGCAAATTTTAAAACATGGCTGAACGTAGACCTCCATCCAGCGGAAAGGTTGTAGTTTTCACCCTTCGGGTCAAAGATAATCATCGAGCCCTTATAGTTCAAGAATGTAGGGAGCAGGACACCTACACCCTTACCGCTGCCTGTAGGAGCCAGAAGAAGCGTGTTTGCTTTTCCTGTGTGGGATAGAACACGACCTGCAGCCCTGTAGCCGTTCTGTTCAGGAAGGCAGCCATAAAAATATTTATGAAGCTGCCACCACTGGCTTGTAAAGGGACGTGCCTTGAGCTTCATGTGCAGGGCTGTATCCTTTTTGTTCGCATCAACTATGGCATCATTTGTCTGTGCTAAAATTACGCCGCCTTTCTTAATGGGATACAGAAGACCGTTTGTCTTTAAGTCCTTTCTGTTTGCAAACCGTGCAGTTCCATGAATGTTCCACTTGTCCGCAAAAAGCTGCCTTAAAATATCCCAGATAAACGTAAACACGATTGCGGCACTTGAAAAAATAATCATAGGCACAAGGCTTTGAAAAACAAAGTGCTGATACCTTGAATCAATTCCGTATTTAATGCAGGCAATGAAATACATCAACGGACTGTAGAAATCCTTGCCGAAAACATTTACCAACGGGTCGCCCACGGCATAGGGATTGTAGTCAAAATATCCTGCAAGGTTCTGTGTTGAAATTATCCACCCGGTGCAGAACAGTGTCAGCGGAACTAAAAGACGGATTGCGTCCCACATAAAACTGTTTGATTTTCCGTTAGGCTTCTGCTTGAGCCAGTCTGAATTCCTTCGCATTATAAAATCTCCTTGCCAGTGTCTTTATGTTTTTCAGGACTTTCATTAAAAATGTCTTTTTCTTCCTTTTTTGAAGGAGAATTTGATTCCGCCATTTGGCGGACTGCATCTTTATTTTTATTTTCCGTAAGGGTAATTTCAGGCGTAAAAAGTCCCCGGCGTTTTTCTATGCTTTCTATGTTCACTTCTTCCCCAATATGGTGTTCCCACTTGTCCGCTGGATTAAAAAGAGGAACATACCACGCTTTTTCAAGTTCCCTGTTTTCAATTACGACTGCATTGTTCCAGATGTCCTCATCATTCATTGAATAGACTTTCCGGATAACGCCTGTAATTTTTTCATCTGCCTTATAAATGGAATAGTTTTTAGGCACTGTCCATTTAAGTTCTTCCCGGCTTGAAAGGAATGAATTGTAACGTCCTGAGATTTTAAGGACTTCCTCAAAATTTTCATCAAAATGATATGAGCCGTTTATGAACTCGCATATTCCGTGCCGGGATAAAAATGAAAGCCGCCTGTTCAGTTTTTCTGAAATGCTTTCCTTTCTAAGAATGGAACTGCCACTTAAAAGACTCCTTATTTCCTCATCAAATTTTGTCCAACGCAGGGCTTCTACGGATCGCTCCCTTGAGGCATATATTTCCTCAAAAGTCCGCTCTCCTGAAATTTTTGTCAGAAGTTCGGAAGTCATCTGCCTGACACGTGTCCGCATGAATTCCTTGGGGAAAGGCTTTTTGGGAAGATATTTTCCGTCCAATGTTTTTCCGTTTATTAAAATGTGAATGTGTGGATGTTCCGTGTCCGTGTGAACCACAGCCTGCCAGTCAAACTTTCTGTTCAGGTTCTGTGAAAGGCAGTCCATGAAGCAGAATGCAAATTCCTTTAACGGAACGTCAGATTTTTCCGGGGAAATGATGAATTTGAAATGACGCTTCGCCATCCTCTTTTCGTAATTTTCAGCAGTGTCGTTTCCAAAAAGGTCAGGCTTTTCTAGAACATTCGCCTTGTTTTCCTGAACCATGTAATGCCGTAAAAATTTCTGATGGGTTTCAAGTTTCTGAGAATAACGCATCTTGACCATTACACGCTGCATCTTCTCGTTTTCAAAGGCAGATGAAGAAGAACCGTAATTTCCAAAGTAATTTCCAAAATAATTTCCAAAATATTGGGAATTACTAAAATTTGTGTGATTTTTCTTTTTATGCGATGCTCTGGACTTAAACCGTTTTGCAAGGTTTAAAACAGGCGACATGTCGTCGTCCCTTTTATGTCCGAAATAGTATCGGGGAATCCTCTTTTTTTCATTTTCTTCAGGATAAAGAAGATTCCATGCGATTCTGGATTTTTTCAATTTCTATCCTTGGATGCGTTTTTCGGAAAGAAAATTGATTTTATGTTTTAGTTTATTTTATTAGTCCATCATGTGACGGAATGTTATTTTTTCTTAAAGTTACTGATTGCTGATATTAGATTTCCGATTGTTGAAACACCTTTTAAAAAGCATTCATAAGAACCTCATTACATAAAAGTTCATGTTGATTCCTATTATCAGTAAAAAAATTCCAAGTGTCAAGGGATATGACAAAAACACATCTGATATGACAAGGAAGGCTATGTATTGCAAAAAATTACGACACTCTGTCGGACATTTCTTTTTCTTGCATTCCTTGTCATATATTCTAAATTTACTATTGTTTTATTGAATTCTATTGTGTATATTGAATTTATTGATATGCAAAAAAGATTCCGTCATCTGACGGACTTGAACTTTTTTTACAGTGAGTTTAATCATGAAAAAATATTTTTATTTCCTTACTGCAATTCTTATTGCGGCAAGTTCATTCATTTCCTGTTCACAGGCGGAAGACGGCAAGGGAATTCTTGTAGTTGAAAACAAGGCAGGCGACACGGAAGTCGTAATCAAAAACGTCTTGGCACAGGAGAAAAATTCTTCAGGATATGTTTCAGTTTATTCAGAGAAAATCCTGAACAAAGATTCCTACTACATTTCAGTTGATGAAGGTGAATACAGAATCAAAATCGAAACTGAAAAAACTTATACATCAGGCATTAAAGAAAATAAGTTCTACGAAACCGGCTACAATATCTATAAAAAAATAAACAGCAGCAGCACCGCCGTCGTTACTTTCGACGGCTCAGGAATTTATTTCCAGTAAATAAGCTTAAAGCATGAAGTTTTCCGGAAAACGCATCCAAGGAAAATAAGTGTTCATACTTACAGAAAAATCCTCAGTCGCAAAAGACATCGCAGAAGCCCTGGGTGGATTCAAAAATTGCGGAGGCTATTTTCGCCGTGGAAACGACTGCATCGCCTATGCACAGGGGCATCTTCTGGAACTTTTTCTCCCGGAAGAATACAATCCTGCATGGAAAACATGGAACAGGGAATCACTTCCAATCATTCCCCCTAGGATGAAATATCATCCGAACATCGACGGCAAAAAGCAGCTCAAAATTATCAAGGAGTGTTTTGAAAAGTTCGGGCAGGATGACTTCATCCTTGCAACTGACCCGGAGCGTGAGGGAGAACTCATCGGACATTTAATCCTTGAATACTGCGGATTTAAGGATTATGATTCTTCCAAAAGATTCTGGGTTGCAGAAGCACTTACTCCAGAAGTCGTCAAAAAAGGACTAAAAGAAGCAAAACCGCTTTCAGAATATTCTTCATACAAGGATGCAGGACTTGCCCGGCAGCACGCTGACTGGATTGTGGGACTTAACATCACCCGGCTTCTAACAGTTTCAGGAGGCGGAGCATTATTCAGTTTCGGTCGGGTTCAGACGGCTGTCCTGGGGGCAATCTATCTCCGTGAAAAATCAATAGAAAACTTTAAGCCCGCACCTTACAACGAGGTCGAGGCAAAATTAGAAAACTTTTCACTGTTTTTAACTTCTGGCGGAGAGACTAAATTCTCTCCAGACAGTTCCATCCTAAACCTTGCACGGCAGATTTTTCCTTCCGACACAATGGAAATTGTTGAAGTAAAAAAGGAACTTAAAAAAGAAAATCCGCCCCAGCTTTTCAACATCACGGGACTTCAAAAATACTGTTCAGCTCACTTCAAGCTCTCTCCAAAAACAACACTTGAAATTGCCCAGAAACTTTACGAGGAATACAAGTGCCTTTCATATCCAAGAACGCCCAGCGTAGTTTTGGGTGATGACAACGTGGAACTGTTCCAGGAAAAATATGAACTTTTGAAAAATAATTATTCATCCTTTACAGAAGGTTGTGCAGAAGAAAATATTTCTTCATCAAACAAACGGATTTTCAATTCGGCAAAATTACAGGATCACCACGCCTTAATTCCACTTAATGTTCTTCCTGAATCTGCATCAGAAAATGAAAGGAAGGTCTTTGAGGCAGTCGTAAAAAGATTTTTCGAAACCGTCAAAAAAGAACTCATCTACAATTCAATTTCCGTAAAGGGAAAATGCAAGGGGCTTGAGTTTACGGGAAAAGGAAAGCAGGTAATTCAAAAGGGATTCCGCAGTGCTGAAAATGAAACTCCGCCATCTGGCGGACTTGAGGAAGTTCCAGTTTTTCCTGAAATAAAGCAGGGAGAAAATTACAAGGTTCAGGAACTTAAAATTCTAGAAAAGTTCACAAAGCCAAAACCGCACTTTACGGAAAGCTCAATACTTTCCCTTATGGAAAATCCCAAAAACGAGGACGGAAGCAAAATCCACGGAATCGGAACTCCTGCAACCAGGGCTGACATAATCCAGAAACTCTTTTCCCACGAATTCATAGAAAAGTCAAAGCAAAACATCCTGATTACAAAAAAAGGAAAATGGCTCATCGACACTGTCCTTAAAAATCCAGTTTTAAGGGACTTCATCGGAATTGCCACTACAACCATGTGGGAACAGCGTCTTGAAGAAAATCCCGATGAGTTTTTAAGCGGAATAAAGGAATGGACAAGAAAGGCAGTTTCTGCTCAAGGAAAGACAGAAGTTTTTGAAGAAGAAACAATCGGAATGTGTCCAGTCTGCAAAAAAGGAAAAATCCTTGAAAATCAGAAAAGCTTCTACTGTTCTGAATACAAAGGCGGCTGCAAGTTTACAGTCTGGAAAAACATCTGCGGAGCAAAAATCACCGTAAGTGATGTCCAGGACTTACTTTCAAAAGGCAAGACAAAGCAGAAGAAAATGAAGAGCCAGAAAGGAAATGACTTTGAAGCCTGTGTAGTCCTGAAAAACGGAAAGACTGAAATTGAGTTTTCACAGAATAAATTAAAGCGATAAGTCCGCCATTTGGCGGAATCAAAATGCACTGGAGGAAGAAAAATGAGAAGCCTTTTCGCACTCATAAAAATACTGCTGTTAGCCACCGTTGTCCTAGGATTCATTGCACTTGTCATGATTCTCTTTCCTCACCTGAAAATGCTTGTTTCAGTGATAATTCAGCTTATTCATAAAATCACATCCTCATTACAACAGCTGATTTAGATTTTACAGTTCCATAGTTTCACAAGTCCGCCAAATGGCGGATTTCTAAAGAAATAAATTGCTTTCTCAAGGTTCTAAGTTTATTTTAAATAAATCATAGTAACGAACAGAACATTCATACCAACGAGAAACATTTATGAGAGCATGGAACAATTATACTAACGAGATTAAAAATTATGTTGAAGGAAAAATTCAGACGGCAGAATTTGCAAGGATAGTTGATGTTCAGCCAAGAGTTGCAAGGGCGTTTAGACAAAGATATAAAGTCCGTGGAGAATCAATTTTCATTCACGGAAACACAGGCAAAATAAAGCCACGGAAAAAATTCATTTCTGTAAAGAAAAAAATTCTTGATGTTTTCTACAACACACGGAATGATTTTAACGAAAATCCATTTGAAGATGTTACTTTCAGGCAGTTCAGCGAACATCTGGAAGAAAACGGAATCTTTATTTCTGAAACTGCATTAAAAAATCTTCTTAAAAGCACAGGATATGAATCTCCTGAAAGCTGCCACGCTGCCCATGAGAAACACAAAAAGCGGTTTTTGATGGAACAGGAAGGTGAACTTGTGCAAGGGGACGGCTCAAGCTATGATTGGTTCGGGGACGGAAAGAAAAACTGCATTCAGGGATTTTTAGATGATGCCACAGGTATTCCTGTAGGGCTTTACATGACCGAAAACGAATGTGAACTTGGCTACAATGAAGCATTTTACAGAATGGGAATGAATCATGGAATTCCTGTAGCAGCATATTTAGACGGTTCAAGCATATTTTTTATAAACCAAAAGCCAGTTTCAAAAGATGAATTCCAGGAAGAAAAATTAACGCATTTCGGCTCATCAATGAAAGAACTTGGAGTTCAGATGATTAGGGCAGGTTCACCACAGGCAAAGGGAAAAATCGAGCGGTTCTGGAGGACTTTAAAATACAGGCTTCCTGTTGAATTCAAGCTTCATTCAATCAGAACTGTCAAGGAAGCAAATGAATATTTGCAGAATGTCTTCATTCCAAAATATGCAAAACGTTTCAGACGGAAACCAAAATCAGACATTTCAATGTTTGTTACTGTGGAAGAAAATGTTTTAAGGAAAATCCTGCGGAACAGATACACAGTCATTGCAGACAAAAACGGATATTTCACACTTATGGGCTACCGCTTCATCTGTAGGGAACTAAAAAATCAAAAAATAAACATTTACGCTTCAGTCCGGGATGGAATCTACGCATCACCATTAAGCAAGGATGAACGGCATGAGCTTATTCTTTCAGAGGAAGACTCATCAGGCAGTATGCCACAGGTATTGCAGAACCTAATAAATGAATTCTTCATGAAGGATGCAAAAAATCCACTGCTAAAAAATTACTATGCCGTGGACGCTGACATAGCGTAAAAGCCGACCTCAACTTTTCTCAAGTCAAGTCCGCCAGCTGGCGGACTAAAGGTGTTTTAAAAGCCGATTGAAATTTTAGTGAAAAATCCATAAAAATTTACGAAAAATCAGTTTTTTCCCTTACTGACAATATATTTTTAGATTTTATGGATAAATCTCGCTAAAAAAAGTAAAAAAATACACGTAATTTATAGCGGATTTTTTAAAATGCTATTGACATGTTGGCTTTTTAAATTGAGAAATTAGCTTTCGGAGATTTTTTTTACTTCGGTTATGAATTCTTCAAGGTTTGTAAAATGGCGGTACACGCTTGCAAAACGAATGTATGCGACTTTGTCTACGGAATTAAGTTTTTTAAGAACAAGCTCTCCGATTTCCTCTGTTGAAATTTCACGTTTTAGTTTTCCAGCTGTATATGCCTCGTCTTCAATTTCGTTTACAATCAGGTCAATAAAGTCTGTTGAAACAGGACGTTTTTCTAGCGCGCGCTCAATTCCCTTTGCGACTTTTTTTATGTCGAACGGCTGTCTTCTTCCATCGCGCTTTACAACCATAAAAGGCTTTTCTTCTATTTTTTCGTAGCTTGTGAATCTGTGTCCGCACGAAATGCACTGCCGTCTTCTTCTTATGCTTTCGCCGTTTGCCATTTGCCGGGACTCAGTAACTTTGTCGTCAAAACTTCCGCAGTAGGGGCATCTCATTTTTTATTTCCTCTTTATCTGCTGCATTATTTCTCTTGTGATAAGTTTAAGAGATTAATGTTTTCGAAACTAGTTCATTATAATTTTTTACAGCGAAAACCTCAATTGTTTTTTTTACTTTGTTTGCTAGACTTTTTTTGTCGTATATATTCTGTTAGGCTGAAAATGTATTTTCCGCTGCTTCATTTGTATATGATTCTTGGCAGCACAGGATATGTGTATATACGGAACAAAGGTTTGTAAATACGTTGCACAGCTTAACTGTAGTTGTTATACAAAAATGCTGTGCAACAGATATAGATTGGTTATTCTAATGATATAAGGAAAATGGAAAGTCTTTGAAGCTTGAAGATTTCATTTTTTTTGTGCAGTCTTCAAAAAAAACTCAAAGTCATATCTAGGTATGAAAAAATATTAAGAATTAAGAAAAAAATGCTTGACATAATGAATTTCTGGTGATATATTTTCTTCCACTTACATTAATCGCCGTTATTTGACAGTTTAAGGGAAGGAAAGAAGAAACGACAGAAAAAGCGTACAGAGGGAGAGGCGATTTTGTCGGCGGTAATTATAGGCGGTCAGATTCGTAAGAGAGATGAGAGGGCCTTTCGAGGCTCTCTGTGCTTGAGGAAATCTCCAGCCCCTCGGGGCTGAGGAAATAGGCATGGAGAGTTCGATCCTGGCTCAGAACGAACGCTGGCGGCGCGTCTTAAGCATGCAAGTCGGGCGGGATTCATATGCTTGCATATGATGAGAGCGGCGGACTGGCGAGTAACACGTGGGCGACGCGCCCTCCGGACGGGAATAGCCTGTAGAAATACAGGGTAATGCCGGATGCGAACGCACGGGCTGGAGCCGTGCGTGGAAAGCCCCCACGGGGGCGCCGGAGGAGCGGCCCGCGGCCCATCAGCTAGTAGGCGGTGCAAGGGACCACCTAGGCTACGACGGGTACCCGGCCTCAGAGGGCGGACGGGCGCATTGGGACTGAGATACGGCCCAGACTCCTACGGGAGGCAGCAGCTAAGAATATTCCGCAATGGGGGGAACCCTGACGGAGCGACGCCGCGTGGGCGAGGAAGGCCGGAAGGTTGTAAAGCCCTTTTGCGCGCGAGGAATAAGGGGAGGAGGGAATGCCTTCCCGGTGACTGTAGCGCGCGAATAAGCGCCGGCTAATTACGTGCCAGCAGCCGCGGTAACACGTAAGGCGCGAGCGTTGTTCGGAATCATTGGGCGTAAAGGGCGTGTAGGCGGCCCTGCAAGCCTGGCGTGAAATCCCGGGGCTCAACCCCGGAACCGCGCTGGGAACTGCGAGGCTTGAGCCGCTGTGGCGCAGCCGGAATTCCAGGTGTAGGGGTGAAATCTGTAGATATCTGGAAGAACACCGATGGCGAAGGCAGGCTGCGAGCGGACGGCTGACGCTGAGGCGCGAAGGCGCGGGGAGCGAACAGGATTAGATACCCTGGTAGTCCGCGCAGTAAACGATGCACACTGGGTGTCCGGGCATGAGCCCGGGTGCCGAAGCGAACGCGTTAAGTGTGCCGCCTGGGGAGTATGCCCGCAAGGGTGAAACTCAAAGGAATTGACG
>OQVN01000312.1_pt1 | contig 18963 bp, 12 predicted proteins | sample 1691621 | NCBI WGS metagenome assembly OQVN01 (sample SAMN03418278, study PRJEB22391) | human gut metagenome | biome: human-gut; feature: organic feature; material: feces | host: Homo sapiens | place: Tanzania | collected 2013-01 | reverse complement strand
AACAATAGTTTCTTATTATTACTCTTATTGAACACCCCAACAATCACAACAGTAACACCGGCATTATATTTTGCATTATTGGTCCATTTGAAAGAAGTATAAGCAAAAGCTATTTCTTCATTCATTTTCAAAATTTGAGGCCAAAGCACAGATACTTGTTCTCCTTGGCATATTGAGTTTGTACTCACATAAGCGTACTTGGCTTTGGATTCATGAATATATTTTGCTCCCAAATAGAACCAAATTGTAATATAATCCAGTATCTTACTATTCTTTAATTTACCAAAGACATAACTTATATCTTCTTTCTGCTCCTTGGTTTGCAATTTACTCCCCAAATACGGTGGATTACCAAATACAAACACTTCTTCATCCTTGGTATGTGGGCATACTACCTCCCAATCCATTCTACAGGCATTACCACATTTTATCTGGTCGATATTATGCAAAGGCAAGGCAGCAACATTCACACCGAAATCAGCGTGAAACTTGTTGTTCATCTGATGCTCGGCAAGCCAAAGCGAAAGCATGGCTACCTCATGAGGGAAGTCGAGAAGCTCTATTCCGTAGAATTGATCCAAGTGGATGCAAGAACCATCTATGAAGTCTATCATCTGCTCAGGCTGGCACTTCTTGCGAAGATGCAAAATATCCATCTCCAATAAGCGCAACTGCTTATAGGTGATAATCAAGAAGTTGCCACTTCCACACGCTGGATCGAAGAACTTCATCTTACTCATACGCAACAGCAAGCGGTCGCAACCCCTGACAATAGGCTTGCATTCCGCCACAAACTTATTGATGGACAATACGCTCATGTCATACAGGTTTTTCTTCTGATCGTAAAAGTCCGTCAGCTTCTTGTATTCCCCTCTCAAATCATCCATAAAGAGTGGATTGATTACCTTCATGATATTAGGCACACTGGTGTAGTGCATACCCTCCTTGGCACGCACATCAGGATTCACCACCGCCTGAATCATACTACCAAAAATATCCGGATTGATGTCCTTCCAATCCAAGTCGCCGCATTCGATGATAATCTTTCTAGCCTTATAACCCATCTTTGGGATAGGAATGTCTGAGGCAAAAAGACCGCCATTCACGTAAGGGAACTGATTGATTTCCTTGGTGAGTTCTTCCGAACGCTCCTTGTTTGGCACATTCATCACCTGGAATGCCTGTCCCAGCATCTCGCCAAGGTCGGAACCATCTTCCTTGGTAAATTGCTTGATAAAGTTGGTAAAGAGATTTTCTGAAAAAATACCTGTGTCTTCGGCAAAGAAGCAAAAGAGCAAGCGGGTGATGAAGATGTTAAGATCGTGCAGGTCATCATCACTATTGTATTCGTTGTAGGCACGAATCTCATCATGCAGTTTAGCAAGTTTCTCGGCAGCCTTCACATCGGCTGGGTTTTCTGCCGTAGTGTGTACTCGCTCCACGTTCATCAAAGGATAGAAGAAGCCAAAGTCGCTGTGCATCTTGACGAGTTTCTGCTCGTAAGTATCATTCTCACGAGTATCATAAGCCAGGAGGGTTTCACCATCGCTTACCGCAATAATCTTTGGTGCCGCCTTCTTTACCTGAGCATCAACTTTCAATGCCTCCAACCTGGTGGTAAGATGCAACGTATCTATAGCCTGATAGCAGAACAAGCCTTTGATAAGCAAGCCGTCGAATGTCTTCAAGATACCCTTTCCTTCCTTGTATCTCGACACATCCTTTTCGCTTTTACCAAAAGCCTTCAGTATCTCGTAGCCAACCTCAGAGGCTGGCACCACTTTAGTTTTAAACGATTCCAATCGGGATTCGATTTCCTTATAGCTGAGTTGCAGTTTCTTTGCCATAGCTTCCGTTGCCGATGGGAGCATAGCAAAGCCTTGCCATCCTATTACTCCACCGATTCCCGAAAGCAGAAACCATCTGATTTTAAAAGATTATTTTGATTCTAGTCCAGCCTCATCGCAAGATAAGGGATTGGATAACTGACTAACTATCAAAAGAAAAGGCGCAGGGAATCTATTACTTACATTACCCTTGCTCTTCGAGGATTCGCGGTCCTATGGTGTCAAGGATAAGAAGCAACAGATGCCTACGCCTAACGGGTATATATATGATAGCACAGAGCGTACCCCTCCAGACGAAGGGGCACACCTATGCCATGTGTATATACACAGTGGGTAGACGCCCACTGCTGTCTCCCTCTGAACACCATATTAAATTTTGCGAATTTCGAAGAGTCAGAAGAAAACGTAGAGAACGTCTTTCTTAATTATGATAGGCCAAGCCATGGATTTTTACCTAGCCAGCGACTCATCGCCAGCCATCCACGGCAAGACGATTGCAAAAGTACGAAAAAGAATTGGTTTCACAAAATTTTGGGTCTTTTTTCTTGCATATCTCATTTACTTTTCTTATCTTTGCCACCAAATTAATAACAATAACATTAAAAAGGAGGTTATTATGCAAGCAACAAAGAACAATACAAAGGAGGAAAACATCAGAAAGTTTAAACAACTCCTAAAACATAAAGAGGAGATGCTCGAAAGAGCAAAACAATATGATGGCATTGACATTTATGCTAAAACAGGAATCCACTATTAGATGAAATCAAAGCTGATTTCGAAAAGTCGGCAAATGACTTAAAAGAGAAATAGTTTCTTGCAAATCCCAATAAAATTGGTTATAAAGCAGCATATATTCAAAGCTTTTGCCCTTACAGGGCGCAGGGGGACAACCTCTTGATACCCAGGGTGATGCCCTGGGCTAGGAGCTTCTGCCCTTTACCTTTCCGCTACGCGCCGGTGACCGTTGGTTCAGGGCGTGTGGCTTCTAAGAGTTTTTTCCTATTAGGGTATTTCAATCGTACAGTTCGAAATAATTTGGTAAACTCCGCTTTCGCAGTCGCTAAAGCGGAGTTTCTTATTAGCTGCGCATACTATTTCTTGCAGTAAAACAAGAAAAAAGCAGCAAGAATACTTTTGCATAAATATTCACAGGCATAGCTTAGTTAACTGTGAAAAAAAAGTTTCATAGTTAGGAAAAAATATTTTCCCAGTTAGGCGGATTAAAAAACCTAACTGGGAAACGATTTTTGGGCTATTACCGTATGAATATACAGCATAAAAATACAGACAAATTACTAAGCTTCTATTTCTTTCACCAAACCTTCCACATAGCGGCAAAGAATATTGATACCCTTCACATTCTCGCCTCCCTCAGGAATAATAATGTCGGCATAGCGCTTGGTAGGTTCAATGAACTGCTCGTGCATAGGCTTGAGCACTTTCAGATAGCGGTCGACAACCATAGAGACCGTACGTCCGCGGTCGATAGTATCGCGCTGAATGTTTCTGATCAGCCGCTCGTCGGGATCGGCATCCACAAAAACCTTTAGATCCATCAAATCGCGTAACTTCTTGTTGAGCAGCGTCATAATACCCTCTATGATAATGACAGGCTTGGGCTCTACATGTATCGTCTCTGCCTCACGGTTACACTTGAGGTAACTGTAGGTAGGCTGCTCGATAGCCTTTCCGTTACGCAAATCATTGAGCTGCTTGTGCAACAACTTCCAGTCGAAAGCATCAGGATGGTCGAAGTTGATGGCATGACGCTCTTCGTCTGTCATGCCCGTTGTGTCGTTATAGTAAGAGTCGAGAGGCACTACAGCCACAAAGTGAGGAGGCAAAGCCTCAACAATTTTTCTCACCACAGTAGTCTTGCCCGAGCCGGTTCCTCCGGCTATACCGATGATGGTTATTTTGTCTTTATCCATATCTTAATGAGTATTTTTAGTTATGTTACATTTAGAGCACATCTTCGAACATTTTGCGATAATATTCAGCCTTCTTTTCCACGGCCAAGGGATAAGCCCTGCTGCTGCTCGGCATGCGATAGAGTCTGAGAGTACGTCCCTCGAAACCGAGCTCCACATAGCCTCCCATAGGCGGAGTGGCTGTTATGCCGTAATGTTCGGAGAAGATGCGGGTGGCCAACTGTCCTGCCGTAAGCACTGCCCTGCATTGGGGCAATGCTCTGAGCATACCATCAAGGTCGGAGGGCTCCACCACCTGCAAGTCTTTGTCCGAAGCCGTATTCTTGGTACGTATCACCTTCTGAGCCGTGTCGTAGATAGCCACACCTTTCTCCTGCAGAAAACTCTTCAGTTCTGCCTCACGATAACGTTTGTTCTCTGCATCGACAAAGTGAAGTTTATCTCCGAAGAAGATAAGCCCGAAGATGCGCCACATATCGTTCTGATAGTTAGGATAATACCAAGGAATGCACCAGCGCTTGGGCGAAGGCGGGAAAGTACCGAGCATCAGCAAATGGGCATTCGATGGCAGCCACGGCTCAAAAGGATGATTTTCTATCATTTTTTACCTTTTTACTTTTTTACCTTTTTACTTTTTTACTTTTTTACCTTTAAAAAGTTACTTCTTCTCCTTCACAAGATACATCACTACAGGCAAGTGGTCGCTGTAGCCATTGAGCCAGCGTCCGCCGGCTGTGGTACGAAGCGGAGCTCCCTTGTACTGACCTTCCTGCTGGATGAGGTAATCGCGGCGGAAGATGTGGCTCTTCCAGTATTTCAGCGAAGAGTAGTCCTTCTTCTTAGCGTCCTTGTTGAGCAGATTAGGAGTAATCACTATCTGGTCGAAGAGGTTCCAGTTGCCACTATAGAATAAGGTGCCCTTACCTTCCTTTGCCAGTACGTTGTACCAGGGGTTGTACATATCGCCAGCTCCCACCTGACTGATTTCGGGCTTAGCCTGCAGATAGACGTGCATGCTCTTGTTCACCGGGTCATCGTTCATATCGCCCATCACAAAGATCTTCATCTCCTGGTTTACATTCAGCAGACTGTCCTTGATCACCTTCACCTGTCGCGCAGCCGACTCACGATAGAAAGGACCAGAGAAACGGCTTGGCCAGTGGCATACGATCACCGCCACATCATCACCAGCCATCTCTCCTCTTACGGTGAGGAAGCCACGGGTGAAGAAGGCGCTGTCCTTTGCCAACTCCTGCACATAAGGCGACAGCTTCACATTCTTCACACTGAAGAGCGAAGGATTATAGAGCAGCGCACAGTCGATGCCTCGACGGTCGGGACCCTCGATATGCACATATTTCATATTACGTGCCTTGAGCGGTTCCTGGTCTACCAAGGCATCAAGTACCTTATGGTTCTCCACCTCGGAAAGTCCGATGAAGGCACACCCCACATTAGGAAGCACGTCTGTTCCCATATCCGCCAAAGCCTTCGACATATTACGCAACTTGTTGGTGTACTTCATGCCGTTCCAGCCCTTGTTGGGCAAATACTCGTAATCTTTCTTTCCCTCATCGTGACAGGTATCGAAGAGATTCTCCTGATTGTAAAAACCTACGGCGTAAACCGAGAACTTCTTCTGGGCAGAGGCAGCCAAATTGACTATCAAAAGAGCCGCCAAGAATAGCAAATGTCGTTTCATTATTTATTGTTTTAAAATTTGTTTACTGCAAAAGTAGCTATTAAATTGCAATTATCAGTAATAAAAGTGGAAAAAGTGAATTTTTAATGAAAATTTAATCAAAAAAACTTTCTTTTTTAAAATTTATTTATTTACTTTGCACTCACATTATATTAATTAAACTAATGACTATGCAACAAAAGGTAAAATTAGCAATGATTGCTCTCTGCTACAGTCCATTGCTCTTCGCTCAGAACGCCACTGAGCAGAAGATAGCAAAGGGATTGGACGAGAATGCATTCACATTCACCGAAGCACAGTTGGGTGAGGATGACGACATGTCACAGAACGTCACCATTCTGAATTCAAACTCAAATGTTTACGCATCTGAGGCAGGCTACCTGTTCTCGCCAGTGCGTTTCCGTTATCGTGCCTTCAATCAGAAGTACAATGATGTGTACATCAATGGTGCTCCCATGAACGACATGGAGTCTGGTCAGTTCCGCTTCTCTAACATCGGAGGTCTGAACCGATTCTCAAGAAACGTTGACTTTGCTTTGCCTTTCGAGGGCAACAACTACTCCATGACAGGTATGGGAGGCAGCAACAACTATGACTTCCGCGCCGGAAGCATGCAGACAGGCCACTATGCTTCTGTGGGAGTTGCCAACCGCAACTACACGCTTCGTGGTCTTTATACCTATAGCAGTGGATTCAACGACAAGGGATGGGCCATCTCAGCGGGTCTTACCTATCGTTGGGCAAACCGCGGTTATGTAGAGGGAACCTTCTACAATGCGCTGTCTTACTACTTCGGTGTGCAGAAGAAGTGGGACAACGGTCACTCCCTGAGCTTCACCACATGGGGCAATCCTACAGAGCGCTCTACACAGGGAGCAGCAACCGACGAGACATACTGGCTCGCCAACGACTATTATTACAACCCATACTGGGGCTACTACAATGGCCACAAGCGCAACTCTCGCATAGTGAACGACTTTGCGCCATCAGCCATCGCCACATGGGACTGGGACATCAACGACAAGATGAAGCTCACCACCTCTGTCTTTGGCAAGTACTCTATGTACAAGAGCACCAAACTCAACTATGCCAATGCTGAGAATCCGCAGCCAGACTACTGGAAGAACCTGCCAAGCAGCTACTACGACATCTGGAATGCTGACGCGCTGGGCAACAACTCGTCTACACTCCAGAGCTGGTACAACTCTTACAACTACTGGACAGCAAGCAAGGCCAACCGCCAGATTGACTGGGATCGCCTCTATTATGCCAACACTCAGGCTGCCAACCAGGGCCATGATGCACTCTACTTCATCCAGGCCAAGCACAGCGACAACCTGATGTTCAACATGGCTTCCACCCTGTCGGCTAAGGTTACCAAGCGCTCTACTCTCGTAGGCGGACTGGTATTGGGCAGCAACAGCAACCGTCACTATCAGACCATGGACGATTTGCTCGGTGCTTCCTTCTTCCACAACATCAACACTTATGCACTCGGCACCTATCCTGCCGATGACCCAAGAGTGCAGTACGACCTCAACACAGCAGGACCCAACAACCTCGGCTCTCTCGTTTACGAAGGCGACAAGTTCGGTTACGACTATAAGATTGAGGTGATGAAGGGCTTGCTCTGGACTTCCTACACCGCTGAGATGGGACGTTTCCAGACCATGATCAGCGCCAAGCTCGGTCAGACCAACATGCGTCGTCATGGCTATATGCGCAACGGTATGGCTGCCAACAACTCTGAGGGCAACAGCCGTATAGCACGCTTCGGTGAAGGCGGTGCCAAGGGTAGCATCAACTTCGATGCCGGCAAGGGTCATGTATTCAAGATTGGTGTAGGTTACGAGTGGCGTCCACCAATGGCCAACACAGCATTCATCTCTCCTGAGATCTGCAACGACTACGTGCTCAATCTTGGCGACGAGCATGTCTTCAGCAGCGAGTTCAGCTATCAGTATCAGAATGCCTGGATGCACGCCAACGTCAACGCATACTATAGCCGCCTCGACCACGTCACAGAGTGGCAGAACTTCTACAATGATGACGAGAACTCTTTCACCTACCTCAGCATGACAGGTATCGAGAAAGAATACTACGGCATCGAGGCTGGTCTCGACTTCAAGGTGGCTTCGTTCCTTAACTTCAAGGCCATCGGAACCATCAGCGACGCCAAGAATATCAACAATGCCAACGTGAACTACATGCTCTCCAAGTCGGCTGAGGTCGTTAGGGACTACGCATATATTAAGGACATGCGCGAAAGCGGAACTCCGCTTACTATCGGTAGCCTCGCACTCGACTTCCACAAGAGCGGATGGTTCGTCAACCTCAACGCCAACTGGTACGACCGCATCTATTTGTCATACTCACCAAGCTATCGCTACAAGTCTTCTCTGAAGAACCGCGACATGCTCTTCAACGACGAGCCTCTCCCAGGTTCTGTTGACCAGGCTAAGGGTCACGGCGGATGGATGGTAGACGGAAGCATCGGCAAGAGTATCCGCCTCAAGCACGGTAGTCTGAACTTCAACCTCATGATAACCAACATCCTCAACAACCGCAAGATTGTTTCAGGTGGTTACGAGCAGAGCCGTAGCGACTATACAGTCAACAAGGAAAACGAGGCTAAGGATCGCGTCTACAAGTTCTCTAAGAACCCTAAGAAGTATTACGTATTCGGAACCAACGGAATGTTCCAGGTATCATACAGATTCTAAAAGAAGAGAAAGATATGAAAAAGTTAAAATATATCGCAATGGCATTTGCTGCCCTGCTCTTGGCTTCATGCATGGGCGACGGTTATGCTGATTCCGTGGGAGAAAAGGATTATACCGGCCCTGCCATCGGCAACAACAAACTGGAGGCTACCAATGTCATCACCATCTCCGAACTGAAGGAGAAATATGCCACACAGATAGACCGTGGCCTGTACAAGCAGGTGGACGAGGATATCAAGATATTGGGTATCGTCACAGGTAACGACCTCGGAGGCAACCTCTACAATCAGGTTTGCCTGCAGGACCAGACAGGCGGTATCTTGGTTTGCATCGGCAAGAGCGGACTCTATGGCGAGCTGCCTGTAGGTCAGCAAGTGCTTATCGACTGCAAGGGCCTCTACATCGGTGGCTACGGCAAGCAGGCTGAGTTGGGCGGCATCTATACCAACACCAACAAAGGCTCACAGTCTATCGGTAAGGTAGACCGCTACGTATGGGAGAAGCACTACAAGATTATCGGCGAGGCCGACGAGGCCAAGGCTGAGGCGATGGTCGAGGTGTTCGACCAGACCAAGATCAAGGATGCCGACTATCTGAAGTCTTGCTCAGGCAAGCTGATGAGAATAGAGGGCGTAACCTTCGCCGATGCCGGCAAGAAGGTGTTTGCAGCAGATGCAGACAAAGACAACGCCAACTGCGTAAACCGCGGATTCTCCGGCATCAGCACCAACAACCTGGTGGTTCGCACTTCTGCCTACGCCAAGTTTGCCAACACTCTTCTGCCAGAAGGTATACAGAGTGTTACAGGTATCTTCACACGTTATGCAGGAAGCAATAACGACACATGGCAGATTCTTATCCGTACAATTGACGACGTGCAGTTACTCAAGGGTACAGAGCAATGCCCTTACTCCGTGAAGGAAGCTCTCAAATTGATAAACGACGGAAAGACTACCGGAGCTATGGTCTATACAGAAGGCATCATCTGTTCTGAGCCAAGCGTAAACGTACAGTATGGTAATGCAGAATTCTACATCTCTGTAGACGGCAAGGGTATGAATGCTGACGGAACTGGCGATCCTGCCAATACCATCAAGGTATTCCGCAACTATTATCTCAACAACGAGAAGTACACCGAGGCCAACAAGGACTTGATCAAGAAGGGACAGAAAGTTGTCATCTGCGGCAAGCTCATACTCTACCAAGGTGTAACTCCGGAAATCGACAGTGGAAACTATATCGTTTCCATCAACTAAAACTAACTCAAGTAGAAAACTATAAAAAGAATAATCAATATGAAAAAGTTCATTTATTCATGCTTGTTCTTGGCTATGGCAGCCATAACATTCAGCAGCTGCGAGGACGTTCCAGCTCCTTACAATATGCCTACAGAGGATGAAACTCCAGAAGTTCAGCCTACAGGTACAGGTACTGCTGCAGACCCATTCAATGTGGCAGGTGCAGTAAAATACATCGAGGATGGTGGAAGCGAATCTGAGTTGAAATACGTTAAAGGTAAAGTTGTTTCTGTAGAACAGGGAAGTTTCGATGCAACCTACGGTAGCTTGAAATATTACATTTCAGACGACGGTACTCCTACCAACCAGTTCTATGTTTACAATGGCTATGCTGGTCCTAACCGCACTAAGTTCTCTGGCGAAGATGCTTTGAAGCAAGGCGATGAAGTGGTTATCTGCGGTAACCTTATCGTATTCAGTGGGACCAAAGAATTCCAGACTGGCAACTACATTGTTTCTCTTAATGGCGTTGGTGGAACCGATACTCCTGATACACCTTCAGGCGAAACCAAGGGTACTGGTACAGAGGCTGATCCTTTCAACAGCGTAGCTGCTAACAACTTGGCTGCTTCTTTAGGAACAGGTGAGGTTTCAGATAAGGAATACTACATCAAGGGTAAGATTCAAGAATTCAAGGAACAGTTCGCAGCCCAATTCGGTAACGCATCATTCTATATTGCTGATGATGAAAACAGTCAAAAATTCCTGATATTCCGCACTTACTACTTTGGTGGCGAGAAATGGAAAGAAGGCGACGGTCAGCTCAAGGTTGGTGACGAGGTTGTAGTTTGCGCCAAACTTGTCAACTACATGGGTAACACTCCTGAGACAAATCAGGGCGGCAAACTCATCTCTGTAAATGGCAAGACCAGCATCGAGGGTGGCAGCGAGAAACCTGACACTCCTGAAAAGCCTGATACTCCAGAAACCAACAAAGGAATAACTGTCAGCGAGAACATTGTCACTTTGACCAATAGCTCTGCTACCGCAGCCGAGGGAGAAACCGTAAAGATTGACCTCAACACACTTGGTTTCACCGATGGACAGACCAAACCAGAAGTAAATGTCAATGGTGTAACTATCCAATTTGACTCTAACGGACAGACTACAGCTCCTACTTTCAAAACGGGAACAAAGGGTGTACGTGTATATGCCAACAACAAGGTTGTCTTCACTGGCGAAAAAACCATCGCAAAGATTGTAATCACTTGCGACAAATACAATACGACCTATTATACAGGAAATGAATCTGCTACTGTAGAATTCAACGGCAAGACTGTCACATACATCAATGCCTTTCCTCAATCTGGTGGTACACAACTTCGTATTCAGACTGTAGAAATCTTCTATGCCAAGTAAACAAGGTCATAAAAGATAAAACATATTTCCCCATTGCCTCTCATCAGGCAATGGGGATTTTTGTTTCCTGCAATGCCCATCGCTTGGTCACTCGATGAACACGCGATGGGGAGCTGGTGAACAAGGGACGAGCAACCATTGCCCACGCGACGGGCAACGTATGCCCAAAACAAGGGCCACAACTTGGGCAACGTATCTGTGAAAATAAAAAACAGAGTAAAAGAAAGAAAAACAGGTAGAAAGATTTGGAGGAAAGGAAAAAAAGTCGTAACTTTGCACCCTGTTAAGTCAAAAGGCTATAATGGGCATGCACCGAAAGGACATGAAATGATGGAAACATCCCCATGACGTCTAATTTTAATAACCCAAATAAAAGTAAAAAACAAAATGAAAAAAGGTATTCATCCAGAGAACTATCGTCCAGTAGTATTCAAGGATATGTCTAATGGCGACATGTTCCTCTCACAGTCAACTTGCAAGACCAACGACACTGTTGAGTTCGAAGGCGAGACTTACCCAGTAGTAAAGATTGAAATCTCAAGCACCTCTCACCCATTCTACACAGGTAAGAGCAAGCTCGTTGATACAGCTGGTCGCGTTGACCGCTTCATGAACCGTTACGGCAAGTTGAAGAAGTAATATACCTTTTTTATATATAAGGATATATTATCAATACGAGATAGAAGGTGCGTTCTAACGTAGTTGCATATGCGTTAGAGCGCACCTTTTACCTTTTCTCTATCACCCCCACTCTTCTTATTTTAGATTTATTCCTTACAATTTATATTCATCATCTGACATTCTAAGGTATGAAACAAATCAAGATTTATTTATTCGCTCTCCTCGCTGTACTCTCTATGGCTGCCTGCGGAAGCAGCGACGACGGAGGCGGAAATGGTTCGAATGAAATCAACACCAACAAGAACGAGGTTACGAGCGACAAGGCTGTCACCCGACTGGAGTTTCCTAAACTGAAAGGTGGAAACAGCATTATCCGTGTTTATCGTGACGGCAACAGCAAGCAGTACGACCCAGACAACGTAAACTATGCGGTAGAATGGGATTGCGACAAGAAATCGCAGCGCTGGTCTTGCTACATCATCACCAAAAACAACAGAGCCAAGAATACAAATCGCTATTACAGCAAAGACAACCAATACCCCAACGATCCAGAGCTGGCAGCTTCAAACAGATGGGAGCAAGACTACATCTATAGTTCTGGCTTTGACCACGGACACATCTGTCCTTCGAACGACCGCCTATATAGTTCCAATGCCAACTATCAAACCTTCTATCTCACCAATATGCAGCCACAATACTCTGTGTTCAACGGAAGTCATCCAGACCATCCATATTCTGGTATATGGATCAAGATGGAGAACTATCTGAACAGCTACAAACTTGAATATACAGACACGATGTATGTTTGCAAGGGCGGAACCATTGATAAGGAGGAACACATTCTAACCCGCATACAGGGAAAGCTCATCGTACCGAAGTATTTCTTTGTAGCTGTCCTCGTCAAGAAGATGGTCAATGGACAAGCTTACTACAAATCTATCGGCATGTGGTTCCCTCACACCAATGTATATCATGGAGACGACAAGCTGTCTGATTACACCATGAGCATCAAGGATTTGGAAGCAAAGACCGGCATCGACTTCTTCTGCAATCTTCCCGACGATATCGAGCGGGATGTAGAAAGCAAAAAAATACTTAGCGACTGGGGAAGTATAGAAAAATAAGAAGTCAAAGGATAATAGCCATTTAGCTTGGATTTCCTATACACAAGTAATACTTCAGTAAGATAAAAAAGAAATCGCATGTTTCAAAAGTTCATTACAGAACTGTCGAAACATGCGATTTTTTATTTGGCAACTTTGTATTTATCGTAACATCCTTCGTTATCTACGATTATTCAGTCGAGAAGAGTCTGCCTTGAGAGGCTTGATGGTCGCACCCCTGCCAAACGACTTCTTAATGGTCTTCTCATTGGTCTTAGAAGAACCGAAGGCCTTGGCTTGACTGGTTGGGTTGACACGTTCCAAGTCGATGTAAATCACATCACCCTTCGAACTTCCCGTACCTATCATGTAGCCCCAGAAAGTATCCACGTCATATCCCTTTTCTGCCCCTAAGTGAAAGCCTGCCTGTGAAGAGCCATGGTCCATGACAAACGTAGCCCCAGAGTTCTTATACTGGATATAAATATCGTAATTATCATCAATATACCATTTAAACTCCAAGGTCTGCTGATCTGCTACAGAACCATCATCGTTATACTTATAGTCAGTCTCCACGCCCTCTCCACTCAAAGCATCACGAGTGTTAGCATATTGGAAGAACTTCATATCGGCATAGAACTCATTAGTCTGTCGTGACTGCCCATCATCTGAAAGATAAGAATAGGTTACTGGTCCATACCATTCGCCTGTAAGCAACTGTGCCATATCCACAAGTCCATTATTCTGCGAACCTCCTTGCCAACCATTATTCCAATCATTGTTGTTCCATCCCCAGTCGTCATAATGATCGTACCAACCATAAGGATCATACCAATAATCATCACCGTCGCAACTGGTCATTGTAAGCGACATGGCAGCTATCACAGCCATTGTCAGCAAAGAATATACTTTTTTCATATCAATAGTAGTTTAATCAGAAATTATTTGTTTTCCGGAAAGAATCGCTTCGGCAGCATGGTGCTGTCGTTCTGCTCCTGAGCACTCTCCTGCTGTTCTTCCTTATTATTACTGCGCGTCTTGGCGTAGCCGTAATATCCCCAAGAGTCGTACCAGCTGTCGGAACCATACCAGTAATAATTGTCCCAGTCGGGCATATTGACCTTGACGAACTGGAAGCTGATCCATCTGTTCGTACTGTTGAAATCGATATCACCATAGAAGTAACCATTGTCGTCAAGATGATAGTTACGAATGACAGCCTTTTCTTGAGTATCAAGGAAATTGATATAAATGGTCGTGCCACTCACGCGCCAGGTGATGCGGTTGGCTACATAGTCCCAGGGCGCATTGCTATAATAGTCTATCCAGTAGCCATCACCAGAATCATACCCCGAATTGAAGGTTACCTCAGACATGTTTGACTGATAATAACGTCCTTCATAATCCAGCTGCGTCTGCATATATCCCTTCCATGTACCATTGAGGGCATAAGCAATATCTGCATCCTCATCACATGAAGTGAGCGAGAGCATCATGACTGCCATGAATATCATTGAGAAGTAATAAGTAATCTTTTTCATATCGCTTTTGTTTATAAGTTAATAATTTCGTTAAATTCTGGTGCAAAGATACCTTATTCTTTTCTTAGGGCAAAGGGAATAGTAGATTATTTTAAGGAAAAATCCCTATTAGAAAGCGGATTTTCCCTAAAATGTTTGGAAATATCAAGTTTAATGCCTAACTTTGTACCAAACTTTATAAAAAAAGCATGAAACGCTTACATTTTTTAATTATACTATCATTTATAACAATCTTTTCATCAGCAGAACCCTATTGCGATGTCAGAAAGTTTTCAATCCTCGATGGACTTGCAGCCAACTCCATTTCCGATTTGGCACAAGGCTACGACAATATGATGTGGTTTGGCACCTGGAATGGTCTGTCCTATTACGACGGCTATCATTTCAAGACATTCCGTGACGAGCCCGACGACATCGACATCATGAGTACCAACCGCATACTCTCCATCTTCCCAAGCCCAGACAACAATGTGTGGGTAGTAACCTTCGACCGCAAGCTATACATCTTTGATACAGAGCAATGCCAGTTTATCAAGGTTGGCACGATGCTCTGCAAGCGTTTCGGCATCCATTTGGAGTCGAGCGAGATATATCCACTCGCCAATGGACACACCTGGATTACGACTCACAAACAGAACTTCCTGATTCGTGTAGGCCAAGGAAAGGACATAGAGAGCATGAAGCCCGAGCTCATCAAGGTGGGCGAAAAAGGACTGCGAAGCGGCAACGTATGGTTTATCAAGCAAGACAAGCGAGGCCGTGAATGGATTCTCACCGACAAGGGAACATTCATCTACGGCAAGAACTTCCATACCTCTACGCCCTTCAAGTGGTTCAGAGAAGTGGGCAACACCATCTTCCTCGCCACGACCGACGGCAAGGTGGCAGTCTACGACGAGCAGAACCATCTCTCCTGGATTCCCATGCCAGCAGGCGTCACTCGCATCAACGAGCTGAAGAATACTGGTTATCAGTTGATTATCGCTACCAACATAGGACTCGTAGTGTACAATCCACGCACATTCAAGACCGACGTCATCAGTGTGCAGAACCCCAATCAGCCTGTAGCAGAAGTAAAGAAAGCCTACGTAGACGGGCACAACATGGTATGGGCCTTTACCGAAGGACAGGGCGTGACGGTAATCAATCCTCAGACGATGACCGCCCGATGGCTCTATGCCGACACTCCAATGCCAGCCGACCGTACCACAAGCAACAGCTTCTTTATCATGGAAGACGAGCACGGCACGCTGTGGACTATTCCCAACTATGGCACTTTCAGCTACTACGACCGCAAGACGGGAAAGCTCGTTCCCTATATGCTGAAAAGCAACTCATCAGGCAACTTCTATGTACCTTATATCTCGAAATATGTCGTTTCAGATCAAGGCATACTCTGGCTGATAGGCATACACGACCTGACGCAGGTGAACTTCAAGTTCCACAACTACAGCATGACCAAGCTCGAAGAAGGAGAGTCGGAAGTAAGAGCCATGGCTTACACTAACAACGGATTCCACTGGGATGGTTTCAAGTCGGGACACCTCAAGATCAGCGACAGCCACTTCAAAAAGATTGGTTATCTGCAGTCCAACGGACAGATCAGCCAGAAGCAGACACCCTTCTCACGCTCAGGTATTTATGCCATCTATCAAGACATGAAGGATAGAATGTGGATAGGCACAGACGGCGACGGACTGTATCTGTATGACCGAAACACCATGCGCCATTTCCGCTACAATGCATCCGACAGAAATTCCCTCCCGGGCGACAGCATCTATGATGTGGTGAGCGACCGACAGGGCAACATCTGGGTAGCCACATACGGAGGAGGCTTGGCACTTATGCGTGAAGACCCACAGGGCAACATCACATTCCTTACTCCTCGTAACGGACTGAGATGGCCAAAGAAATATTACAGTAAAGTACGTAGAATAACCTGTACCGCCAGTGGCGAAATGCTCATCGGAACCACAGGCGGCCTCGTCACCTTCAAGGAAGAAAAGCGCCCTTCCAAAAACATACAATTCCACACCACTTCCTACAGGGAGAACGACACCACATCGCTCACCGCACCAGACATCAACTACATCCTGATGCGTTCCAACGGCGAAACCTATGTATCGAGCATAGGAGGAACCCTCGACAAGATAACAAGCGAAAACCTGCTGCTGGACAATCTGAAGGTGAGATTCTGCAATTTCATCAATACCAGCGAGGGAAATGTGCAGAGCATGATAGAGGACAACAGTGGCAACATCTGGCTCATCAGGGAGTCGAGTGTCGATAAATACAACCCCAAGACAAGGAAGCTGACCGTCTTCGGTCCCAACGACTTCGACCTCAACATGACCTTCTCGGAGGCACGACCCATTCACGACCCTGTAACCGACAACATCACAGTGGGCACTGCTACGGGCAGCCTGACGTTCAACCCTGCGAGACTGAAGCAGACCGACTATCAGCCCCGCATTATCTTCACTGAGCTGCACTACAACGGAAGCAACGAGAACATACCTATCCTGCACCAGAAGAAGATAGTCATCCCAGCCAACAAACGCAACCTGTCCATCAGCTTTGCCGCACTCGACTATACACGCAAGTACCAGCAGTTCTATAAATACCGCATCGACGGACATACCCCCGAAGGCGTATGGATCGACCTTCGAGGACAGAACCGCATCGGCTTCAACCGAATCTCGCATGGCAACTATGTGCTCAAGGTCATTGCCACCAACACGCATGGCAAATGGAGCAAATACGTGGCTTCGCTGGAACTCGACGTGCAACCGACGTTCTGGGAAAGCATCTGGGGCAAGCTGCTCATCATCCTCATCATTGCCGGTGTTGCGGCTTTGTGTTTCATCACATACAACAAGCAGCAGAAAGAACGCATCAACCACGAGATGAACGAGATGAAGAACAGGTTCTTCAGCAAGGCTTCACACAAGCTTCGCACTCCACTCACGCTCATCGGAGGTCCGATAGACGAGGTGTTAGAGAAGGAGGACAACCTCTCTACCGAGAGCCGCAGCCTGCTGCAGATGGTTCAGCGCAATGCCAAGGAGATGCTCTATATGCTCAACAAGATGCTGAAGTTTGACAACGGAAGCGACTTCTATCTTGACGAAGGAAGCGATCAGGCATTCGTGTCAAGCGAGAACAACGGCAGCATCAGCGACGAGACAGCCAAAGGCTATCTCAAGGAAGTAGAAGAGACAGAAGAAGACGACAAAACAGAACAGGCGGAAAAGGACATCACCATCCTCGTCGTAGAAGACAACCCCGACCTGCGCCAGTTCCTCTTCACCATCCTCAAGACAGACTATAATGTACTGCTTGCCGAAAACGGCAAGGAAGGCTTGGTAATGGCAAGAAACAAGATGCCCGACTTCATCCTTACCGACGTCACCATGCCTGTGATGGACGGTTTCACGATGGTACACTACATCAAGCAGGACACCAACACCGCCCATATTCCTATCATCGTACTGTCGGCTAAAGCCAGTGTGGAAGACCACCTGCGAGGCTTCGAGGAAGGTGTGGACGGTTATCTCCCCAAGCCGTTCTCGGCCACCTACCTCAAGGGACGTATCGAGGCTGTCATCAATCAGCGTCATGCCCTGCAGCAAGACATGCTGAAACAGATACAACGAGCCGAGGGTGCCGAATTCCATATCACGCACGAATATCCACAGACAGCATCCGGACAGGGCGACAACAGAAGCCCGGCTACTAATAAGCGCATGACGGAAGAGGACGCTCTGACCGAGAAGATCGTACAGTTCATCAATGAGAACATGAGCAATCCCGACCTCAAAATCGATGACATCGCCGTAGCCATGGGTATGAGCCGCAGCGTGCTCTACGGCAAGATCAAGAATGCTGTGGGTATGAAGCCTATCGACTTCGTACGCCACATCCGCATCATGCGTGCCACCGAGTTGCTCTGCAATACCGACGAAACACTTAGCAGCATCGCCTACTCTTTGGGCTTCAGCGATCCTAAGTATTTCTCGAAGGTATTCAAAAAGGAAATGGGTATCATTCCAAGCGAATATAGAGAAAATTCAAAGTAATAACACTTTTTTATACCTGGTGCACGAAAAAAACGAGAATTTACACCTTGATTCTGTACGAAAGCAGTACCTTTGCACCAGTTCTTAGAAAAGTTAAATGATAGTTTAATTCTTGAATACTCCTTTCCTTCAACAACGAAAGGAATATTCAAAGTGATCCGGGGATTGTGAAATTCCCGGATTTTTTTATAAAAAAATATCAGTAACTATAGACACATATGAAAGAAAAATCGTATCTTTGCACTCGTTAAAGATACGATAACTGAGATTAAAACTATAAAAAGATACATAAAGAAAATGAGAACCGTTTACGAATTCTCCGTTAAGGACAGAAAGGGAAAGGATGTTTCCCTGAAAGAGTACGCCAACGAGGTGCTGCTCATCGTTAACACAGCAACAAAGTGCGGTTTCACTCCTCAGTATGAGGAGCTGGAGCAGCTCTACGAGAAGTACCACCAGCAGGGCTTCGAGGTCCTCGACTTCCCCTGCAACCAGTTTGGCCAGCAGGCCCCGGGTACGGACGAAAGCATCCACAACTTCTGCAAGCTGACCTACGGCACGGAGTTCTCGCGCTTCAAGAAGGTGAAGGTCAACGGTTCTGTCATTATTGTATTCTATGTTTCAGTTGTACGCGATTATTCCTTGAGCCACTTCTCGATCTCCTCGGCGATGAGGCTAAACTGGGTGGTGGGCTCGAAGCGGGCAACAACCTGGCCCTTCTTATTGATGAGGAACTTGGTGAAGTTCCACTTGATGTCG
>OQVN01000309.1_pt1 | contig 19083 bp, 14 predicted proteins | sample 1691621 | NCBI WGS metagenome assembly OQVN01 (sample SAMN03418278, study PRJEB22391) | human gut metagenome | biome: human-gut; feature: organic feature; material: feces | host: Homo sapiens | place: Tanzania | collected 2013-01 | reverse complement strand
GCAGCGATTTCTTAACCTGCGGACCCAAAATCGAGGAACTGGAAAAGAAACTGTGTGAATTGACAGGGGCTAAATATGCAGTGGTCTGCAGCAACGGCACGGCAGCCCTGCATATGGCATGTCAGGCAGCAGGGATTACAGAAGGCGATGAGGTGATCACCACACCTATTACCTTTGCGGCATCGGCTAACTGTGCCCTGTACTGTGGTGCCAGACCGGTATTTGCGGATATCAATGAACGCACCTACAATATCGATCCGGCATCCGTGGAAGAACATGTGACAGAGCATACCAAAGCGGTAGTGGCGGTAGATTTTACCGGACAGGCAGTGGAACTGGACAGACTGACTGCCCTTTGCAGGGAAAAAGGACTGGTGCTTATTGAGGACGGTGCACATTCCATCGGCACCAGATACAACGGCAAAGGGGTAGGCTCCATTGCGGATATGACCACCTTCAGCTTCCATCCGGTGAAAACAGTGACCGGTGGAGAGGGCGGAGCCGTCCTTACCAACAGCAAAGAATATTACGACAGATTGGTTTTATACCGTGCCCACGGTATTACGAGAATCCCAGCCTTTATGAAGAGAGAAAGCGAAGGCCCCTGGTACTACGAACAGGTGGCACTGGGCATGAACTACCGCATGACGGATATCCAGGCGGCTCTGATCATCAGCCAGTTAGACAAGCTTTCCCTGTTCCAGAAGAGAAGAAAAGAGATAGTGGAAAAATACAACGAAGCTTTTTCAAAGATTCCGGAAATTACCGTACAGGAAGAAATCCCGGAGTCCGATACCACAAGGCATTTATACATTCTCCGCATTAAGCCGGAGAAGCTTGCCATTGACAGGAAGCAGTTTTTTGCAGCCATGGCGGCGGAAAACATCTGCTGCAACGTACACTATATCCCGGTTTACAGACATCCCTACTACGAAGAGCTGGGCTATGAAAAGGGTCTGTGCCCCAAAGCGGAAAAGCTGTATGAAGAGATCATGAGCCTGCCGTTGTATTATTCCCTGACGGACGAAGATGTGGATGATGTCATTCATGCAGTTACAAAAATAACGAATTATTACAGGAAAGCGTAAAAGTAAGCTGGATCGGTGGATAAGAAAAGATGGATTTAGTATTTGCAACAAATGATGATATGTATCTGAGAATGATACTATCCGGAGAAATAACGGGAACACCGGAAGCTCATATTTTCCATATAGGATATCCGGTAGGAGTTCTGCTGTCATATTTATACAGGTTATTCCCCAATATCCCATGGTATGGCATTTTTTTATTCTTATTGACGATTATTTCACTGATAGTTGTGTCGACAGCGGTACTTTCCCTTATGAAAACATATAGGGAAAAGATAGTAGGAATTCTTTTCATAGTTATTTTTGCCGTATCTTTTTTTGGTGCACATATAATAAGAATCACTTATACAACTACTGCTATTTTTGTGGGAGCAGCAGCTCTTTTATTATTTTATACAAGAGACGAAAAAGTTTCCGGCAAAAAATTTGCCTGTAGTATGATTCCGACAATGTTACTTTATGTATTATCTCTTTTTCTTAGATTTAAGGCAGGAGTTATGTTGCTTCCTTTCTGGGGATGTTTTGGTGTAGCTAAGATAGTCTTAAATCATAAATCAGCCCGCAACATTGTTTTTATGGGGGGCTGTATACTTCTTCTTACTATTACCGGCTTTGGAATATTTAAGCTTTCCTATAACACAGAAGAATGGAAAAATTTTACACAATATGATAACGCCCGGACAAAAATATATGACTATGAAGGATTTCCCACATACCGGGAGAATGCAGATTTTTATGAAAAAAATGGTATTTCAGAGTATGATTTAAGATGCACACAAAAATACTATATGTTGCTAAATAATGAAGAAATCAGCGAACATGTAATTATTGATATTGCCAAGTACATTCCCAAGACCATGTTGAATGTAAAAAAGATTTTTAAGGATTTTATATATTACCACTTATTTAGCTATGTGGACAGGCCTTTCAATATTGTAGTGTATGGCATGTATCTGTTCTGTTTTATTTTGATTCTCTTACAGAAAGAATGGAAAGCCTTTGTCGATATGCTCATGTTGTTTTGTGGTCGAATGACTATTTGGATATATTTATTATATGGGGGCAGAATTCTGTATAGAATTACGCAGGGAATATATTTCGTGGAATTTTTTGCTTTAATGGCAATTTGCTTTCGGTATAAATTGTGGAGAACATTAAAAAGAAAAAAAGCTATATCAGCTATTGTACTGGTAGGAATGACAGCATATGTATTTTTAGCTGCAAGGTATGGAATTCCTTATGAACAGAGATTGCTTCGTGAAAACCGGCAAATTGTACAAAAGGCGGAAGCCTTTCAGGAATTAAAACTATATTTTGCTGAAAACAGAGATAATTTATATCTCTGCGATATGAACAGTTTTACAGGCTTTACAGAAGGGATTTTTGTAAAGCCGGATACCGAACAGGATAATTTCCTGTTTATGGGAAGCTGGCTTGTAAACAGTCCTTGGTATGATCAGGTCCTCAGGCAGTATGATATAGATCCTTCGGATATCGATGCACTGACAAAGGGGAATATATATTTTGCTTTTCAGGGGACGGATTGGGACTATTTTGAAAAGTATTACAAAGAAAAAATTTCTGATTTACAGGTAAGGGTAGAGAATACATATATTACTGCAAATGGAATGGAATTTTATATTTTAAGACTTCAGACAGAGGAAGGAAAAGATGGATATTAAAAAGGATTTGAAAAAAAAAGAAAATGATATAATTGGAATCTTGTATGCAGTTATTCTGTGCATGGTTTTATCATATTTCTTTGATTATTACTATGAGCTTAATGATGATTATTTTATTAAGAATATACTGTCGGGGGTATATAGTGGAGTCCCATCAGCTCATAGTATTCAGATGCTGTATCCGCTTAGCCTTTTATTGAGTGGATTATATCGCATAAATCGAAATATTCCTTGGTTTGGACTCTTTTTGAATTTGTGCCAGTTTGGCTGCATTTTTTTGATAACAGGGAGAATACTTGATTTTTTAACAAAAAAATGGGCGAAAGCATTGGCACTTGTCTTAGAAACAGGAATTATTGTAACTTTTTTGTTACATGAATTGGTTTTTGTACAGTATACATTTACGACTGCCTTTTTAGCGGCAACTGCTGCTTTTCTTTTTTATACCAGTAAGCCATCAAAAGATATTAAGGGGATTTTGAAAAATAATGCAATTTGTATTGCTTTAGTTATTGTAGCCTTTAATGTACGCTCAGAGATGCTTATGCTGATGTTGCCCATGATTTGTGTTACAGGAGTATGTAAATGGGCAATAGAAAAACCAATATTTACAGGAAAAAATGCAGCGAAATATTTCTCAGTATTTGGTTGTATTTTAGGCGGTTTACTTTTATGTTATGCTATAGATATAGTCGCTTACAGTGGCTCAGAGTGGAAAGAGTTCCGAACTTTTTTTGACAATAGAACAGAATTGTATGATTTTCAGTCAATTCCATCATATGAAGGAAATGAATCTTTTTATGAAAGCATAGATATGGCACCGGAAGAACAAATTCTGTTAGTTAACTATAATTTTGGCATAGATGAAAGCATTGACTCTGTAAAAATGGGAAAAATTGCGGAATATGCCAAGAGCCTGCATAAAGAGCAGGAAACAGATAAAGTAGAAATTGTAAAGGATATTATAAAAGAGTATATATATCGCACCTTTCGGGGAATTGATGTACCCTGGAACTTGTTTGCCGTAGCTATGTATATACTGGTATTTCTGTGTGCTATGGCAAATCGGCATTTCCGCTTTATCTGGGAAATTGCCTTTATGGGTTTAGTGAGAACCGGATTGTGGTTTTTCCTGATATACCGTGAAAGATTACCTAAAAGAATTACACATTCCATGTACTTCATGGAAATTATGATTCTCTTAGCAATGTTTTTGGTAGAATACAATAAAAATAAGCTCAGCAGGATAATTTTTGGAATAGGCTGTCTGACACTCATAATATTTTGCGGCTCTTATGTGCCGCAGAATATAAAAAAACATAGGGAAAGTTTTTGCGAAAAAGAGCAACAGTATAAAAGATACAGAGATTTAATGGAATATGCTCAAAAACATGATACTAATTTTTATTTTGGGGATGTGGCAACCTTTGTACCTTATACAGAGAAAATGTTTGCAGATGTGGATAATACACTTTCCAATATAGATATTATGGGTGGTTGGCTCAGTAAAAGTCCCCTGACGGTCCAAAAGTTGTCTGCGTTTGGAATAGATTCGATGGAAGAAGCTGTCTTGAACAAGGATAATGTCTATATTATTGTAACGGCAGGAGAATCAAATGATTATCCGAGACTGGCAGAATGGCTTAAGGCATATTATGATTTCCGGGGAAAAAATATAACGGTTAATCAAGTTGATAATATATATACAGACGGAAAAGAAATATTCAGAATATACCAGGTTAACCCTGAAAAATAGAAAAGAGGAAAAAGATGTCACAGTTAGTCAGTTTTGTTATTCCCTGTTATAAATCGGCGCTCACCATAGGCGGTGTCATTGGCGAAATCGCGGAAGCCATGGCAGCACTTCCGGCATACGAATATGAGATTGTGCTGGTGAATGACTGCTCGCCGGACAATACCTTTGAGGTTATCCGGGGCATTTGTGAAACAAACGATAAAGTAAAAGGTATCAATCTTGCCAAAAATTTCGGACAGCATGCAGCTCTGATGGCAGGCTTTGCACAGGCAAAGGGCGACATCGTGGTCTGCCTGGACGATGACGGACAGACGCCCGCCAATGAAGTGGGCAAGCTGCTTGCCGGCATTGAAAACGGAGCGGATGTGGTGTACGCCAGATATGCCCACAAAAAACACTCCTGGTTCCGCAATTTCGGCAGTAAGGTCAACGAACTGATGACGAGAGTGATGCTTGGAAAACCTAAGGATTTGTATGTGTCCAGCTATTTTGCGGCAAAGCGTTTCGTGGTGGACGAGGTGCTCCGATATAAAAATGCCTATCCCTATGTCATCGGTCTGGTGCTTCGCAGTACCAAGAGCATTGTCAATGTGGACGTAACCCACAGGGAACGGGAAATCGGTACCTCCGGCTATACGCTTGGCAAGCTTTTAGCTCTCTGGATTAACGGTTTTACCTCTTTTTCTGTAAAACCTTTGCGTCTGGCAACCATGGCGGGAACCATCTGTGCCGGACTGGGATTTTTATATGCCATTTACACGGTGATTAAGAAATTTGTAAACCCTGCCGTTCCGGTAGGCTTCAGCTCCCTTATGTCAGCCATTATGTTTATCGGCGGTATGCTGATGCTCATGATGGGCATGATTGGCGAATACATCGGCAGAATCTACGTCTGCATGAACAATTCCCCCCAGTATGTGATAAAGGAAAAGGTGGGAAAAGACAACGCAGAGGACGGAGAGAAATAAAGACAGTACCGGGCAGAGAACGGTGAGGGACGGAAAACAGTGCCGGAAAGCGGACGGTTGATAGAGAAGAGCGGTTATGGTATGATAAAGAGCACGCAGTCTTTTGACTGCAGAAAGGCTTGTAAGTGATTATGCGGGAATTAGAATATCCTTTTGACAGCGAATGGATTCTGAAAAAAGCAAAAAGCATAAAGAAAACACTTCTTTCGGACGGGGCAACCCGGATAAAAAAGAAGATTGCGGTTTTAGGCGGAAGCACCACCCATGATGTCATAAAGATACTGGAACTGTTTCTGCTGCATTACGGCATTGAGCCTTCCTTTTATGAGTCCGAATACGGGCAGTACTGGCAGGATGCCATGTTTGACAACCCGGAGCTTGCGGAATTTGCCCCGGATCTGATTTACATTCACACCACGAACCGCAACATTGCCGAATATCCGGCGGTGGGCGACAGCAGGGAAAAAACCGAACAGCTCTTAAAGGATACCTATGAGCATTTCCACATTATGTGGGAAAAATTAAAGGAAACCTACGGCTGCGTCATTATCCAGAACAATTTTGAATTTCCGTATTACCGCCTTTTGGGAAATATGGATGCGGTAAATCCCAACGGAAGGGTAGCCTTTGTAAACCGGCTGAACGCCCTGTTTGCAGAGTATGCCGCCGCAAACGAAAACTTTTATCTGCAGGATATCCAGTACCTGTCGGCATGCTACGGACTGGATAAATGGGGTGATTCTTTTTACTGGCATATGTACAAATATGCGTTATGCGTACCTGCCATCCCCACACTTTCCTACAATCTGGCTAATATTATAAAATCCGTTTACGGAAAAAACAAAAAAGCATATGTGCTGGATCTGGACAACACCCTCTGGGGCGGAGTGGTCGGAGACGACGGCCCGGAAAACATAGAAATCGGTCAGGAAACCTCCATGGGACAGGTGTATGCCGAGTTCCAGAGCTACTTAAAGGAGCAGAAGCAGATAGGCATCATGCTGAATGTAAGCTCCAAGAACGAAGAGGAAAATGCGCTGGCGGGTTTAAGCCGTCCGGACAGTGTCCTAAAGCCGGATGACTTTATGGTAATCAAAGCCAACTGGGAGCCGAAGAGCAAAAACGTGGCGGAGATTGCCGCGGAATTAAACATCGGTACGGACAGTCTGGTATTTGTGGACGACAATCCCGCAGAGAGGGAAATCATCAGGCAGAATCTGCCGGGTGTGGCAGTACCGGAAATGGACAAGCCGGAGGAATACTTAAAAACACTGGACCGTTCCGGGTTCTTTGAGGTGACGGGTCTTTCCGAAGACGATACGAAGCGCAATGAAATGTATAAGGCAAATCAGGAAAGAAAGAAGATGCAGGACAATTTCGCCGATTACGGGGAGTACTTAAAATCCCTGGATATGAAAGCGGAAATCGGGGCGTTTGTTCCCCTTTACATGGCGCGGATTGCCCAGCTTACCAATAAAAGCAACCAGTTCAATCTGACCACAAAGCGCCTTTCCCAGGCGGATATCGAGCATATGGCGGAGGACCCCGCCTACATTACCCTGTACGGCAAACTCGCAGACAAGTTCGGCGACAACGGCGTGGTATCCGTGGTTATCGGCAAAATAAAAGAGGATGCCCTGCACATAGAGCTGTGGCTCATGAGCTGCCGGGTACTGAAGCGGGATATGGAATTTGCCATGATGGACAGGCTTACGGAGGAGTGCAAAAAGCGGGGCATTACCCGTATTTACGGCTATTATTATCCCACCGCCAAGAACAAAATGGTGGAGAATTTTTACGGACTGCAGGGCTTTACCCTGAAAAACAGGGACAATGCGGGCAATGCGGAATGGGAATATGAAATTCCGGCTGCTTACGAAAATAAGAACCGGTATATAGAGATTACAGAATAGAAAGGCAGGGAAAGCATTATGACAAGAGAAGAAGTATTTGAAAGATTAAATAAAGTGTTCCGGGATGTGTTTGATGATGACGACATCACCGTAACGGAAACCACAACCTCTGCGGATATCGACGACTGGGATTCTTTGGAGCATATTAATCTGGTTGCCGCTGTGGAGCAGGAATTCGGCATGAAGTTTACCATGGGCCAGGTGGTTACCATGAAGAACGTGGGTGAAATGGTAGACATTATTTTACAGAAATAACAGGAGCAGCCAATGGCGATTACATCATTTTATTTCCTGTGCTTTGCGGCGGTTCTGTTTGCGGTGTATTACCTGCTGCCGGGGAAACTGCAGGGACCGTTTCTGCTGCTTGCAAGCATAGGATATTTTCTGACTGCCGGAAGTGCGTACCTAATTCTTTATCCGGCAGTGACCATTACAATTATATACGGTGCGGCATTGTATATTGATAGAGTGAAAGAACAGAAAAAACGAAAAACTGTCCTTTCACTTGTTGTCGTTTTCTGCCTGCTTGAACTTACGGCACTAAAATACTGCAATTTCGGCATTTATACCTACAATGCCATTGCCATGCGCCTGTTTCCGGGAAGCAGTCTTTTAAAAACCGTGCAGGCAGCGGCACCTCTGGGAATTTCTTTTTATACCCTGTCTCTTTTAGGGTATCTTTTTGATGTGTATTACGAAATCGGAAAGCCGCAGAAGAACTTCCTTAAATTTGCATTGTTCGGTTTTTATTTTCCGGTGATTATTTCCGGACCCATCCTGCGTTACCGGGATGTGGAACAGGAGCTGTATGCGCCCCATAAATTTGACTATCATAAATTCACCTACGGGCTGCAGCGCATGCTCTGGGGCTTTTTCAAGAAATTAGTCATTGCGGAGCGTCTGGCGGTGGTGGTGAATACGATTTACGGGGATACAGATACCTACCGGGGCTTTTACATCGTAATAGCTGCCATAGGCTTTGCATTCCAGCTCTATGCGGATTTTTCCGGCGGCATGGATATTGTCATCGGTCTGTCGGAAGCACTGGGCATTCCCCTTGCCGAGAACTTTGACCGGCCCTTTTTCTCCAAATCCATTCAGGAGTTCTGGCGCCGCTGGCACATTACTCTGGGGGCATGGCTGAAGGATTATCTGTTTTACCCGCTGCTCCGCAGCAAGTCGTTTACCGGGCTGCAGGCGGACTGCAAAAAGAAGTTCGGAAAAAAATGGGGAAAGAAGATTGCCACCTTTGCCGCCATGTTTATTCTCTGGTTTGCGGTAGGCATGTGGCACGGAGGAGCCTGGAAGTTCATCATGGGCTCGGGTCTCATTCACTGGGCATACATTGTGTTGGGAGAAGCGGGAGAGCCGCTGTGGAAAAAGCTGAAGGCATGGTGCAGGGTGACGGACAACACAAAGTGGTTTGCTCTCTGGCAGCAGATTCGGACTTTTTTACTGGTCAGCGCCAGCTTTGTCTTTTTCAGGGCAGCCAGCTTTACGGACGGCCTGCATAACTACCGGCAGATGTTTGCAGCTTTCAATCCGCAAATCTTCTGGAACGGTTCCCTGCTGTCTTTGGGGTTAAACGGTATTGAACTTGTGATTACCGTAGTGGTCCTCTTTGTTTTACTGGCAGTTTCTGTTTTGCAGGGGAAAAAGTCCATCCGGGACAGATTTTCGGCCATGCCCATTGGTATCCGGTGGATACTTTTGTATATCGCACTGTTTAGTGTGATTTTCTTAGGATATTACGGTCCCGGCTACAATGCTGCGGAATTTATTTACAGAGGTTTTTAGGGAGGCAGGGCAATGACAAAAAAACAGGCATTCAAATCCATATTGTTTTGTCTTCTGTTTGTGTGCATGCTGATACCTCTCACGTATATGATGCGTACAAGCGGTGTAATCAAGGATATTTTTACCGGCTTTTATGCGGAGCCGGACGACACCATAGATGTGGTGATGATAGGCTCCAGCCCCGTTTACCCTTGTCTTTCGGGACCCCAGATGTGGGGGGAGAGCGGTTTTACGGCATATCCTCTGGCAAGCAATGTGCAGCGCCCCAAGGCGGCCATTCATCTGGTGGAGGAAGCGTTAAAGACCCAGTCCCCGGAGCTGTTTATTTTTGAAATGCGCATGTTTACCTACACGGACGAGCATATGATGGAAAACATGGCATATACCAGAGGGGTTACGGACAACATGAAGTACTCCTTAAACCGTATCCGCACCATTAACGACCTGGTGCCGGACGTGACGGAGCGCTACACCTATTATTTTGATATTATCAAGTACCATGAAAACTGGAAAACTATTGTGCTGCCGGACCAGTACCGGACATTTCTGTATGAGAAATCTAACAGTATGAAAGGATACTGGTTGAATGAAAACGTGGTGGTCGGAGAAGCGGCCGATGTCAGTATGATTACGGACAGACTTCCGATTCCCGACGAACAGGAAGAAACATTGAAGGAACTTCTGGAATATTTATCCGGGCATGAAATACAGGCATTGTTTCTGGTGACCCCCACGGATCTTACTTATGATGAAAAGAAAATGTGCAATTACATGAGTGATTACGTGGAGAACTATGGGTATCATTTCCTGGATATGAACGACTATAGAGAAGAGATAGCCATTGATTTTGCAACGGACTTTTATGACGGCGGCGGCCATACCAATGCACTGGGCTCGGAGAAATGCACGGCTTTTCTGGAAGAATATCTGATCGAAACCTATGATCTGCCCGATAAAAGAGGGCAGAGCGGATATGCGTCCTGGGATAAGGCTTACGCAGAATGGCAGGAAAAAGCAGGGCAGGCAAAAAGGATAATCACAGAAAAAATCGAAACCGGAAATTATGACGGAGAGGCGGGGGAACGATGAACCGATACACATTTGAAGAGCTGACGGTAGGACAGACGGAAAGCTATTCCGTAACGGTAACGGAAGACATGCTGGCGCATTTTTTAGCAATCACGGGGGATAACAACCCCCTGCATAATGATGCGGAATTTGCAAAAAAGAAGGGGTATCCCGGCAGGGTGGCATACGGTATGCTGACGGCATCGTTTTTGTCCACGCTGGCGGGCGTTTACCTGCCGGGGGAAAACAGCCTGATACACAGTGTGGAAACCAAGTTCGTGAAGACGGTCTTTGTAGGGGACACGCTCCTTGTTTCCGGGGAAGTGGCGGAAAAGAACGAACATTTCCCGGTAATCAAACTGAAGGTTGTCATTACCAACCAGAAGAAGGAAAAAGTACTGCGGGGCAGTATGCAGATTGGAGTGCTTAAAGATGGAGAATAGGGTATATCTGATTACGGGCGCCTCATCGGAGGTAGGGAAAACACTCATAAACCGTATCTGTGAGGAAAACAGCGGAAACGAAAGAAACATAAAGATATATGCGGGATACTCCTCCCACGGAGAAGCCCTGCAAAAGCTGCAGGCGGAGGAAAGAAGGGCGGAAATCATTCCTGTTCAGGCGGATTTATCGAAGGAAGAGGAAACCTTGAAAATAACAGCCGCCTTAAAAGAAGCGGGGGACTGTCCGGATTATTTCATACATCTGCCGGCAGCAAAGCTTACTTACAACAAACTGAAAAAGGCGGACTGGTCCGCGGTAAGCAAAGACATGGAGCTGCAGGTGCATTCCCTTCTGACACTGGGACAGAATATTCTGCCGGGTATGGCAAAACGGGGCAGCGGCAAAGTTGTTGTCATGCTTTCTGCCGTAACACTCGGTATGCCGCCGAAGTTCATGAGCCAGTATGTGGTGACCAAGTATGCACTGCTGGGGCTGATGAAGAGCATGGCAATGGAATATGCCGATAAGGGCATCTGCGTCAACGGCATTTCTCCCAATATGATGGAAACCCCGTTCTTAAGCGAAATTGATGAACGGATTGTAGAGATGAATCGGGAGTCCTGCACCTTAAAACGGAATGTGAAGGTGGAGGAAACGGTGGAAGCTATCCGCTTTCTGTTATCGGACAGCATGGGCTATATGAACGGCGTCAATTTAAATCTCACCGGCGGCGACCGGTAGGACAAGTTTATTGATTGTAAAGAAACGGAAAATATGGTATACTAATTTGATGTTTTAGCATCGTATAGGCAGGAGAGAAGAGGCTTGAAAAATACAATATCCATTAAAAGAGCCGTACAGGCGACCATATGTATACTTGTGTTTCTTGCCGTACTTTCCGTGTGGCCCATGAAACTCATAAGACCCTGGCAGTATATGGGCAGCGTGGACAAAGAATCCAAGGCGATTACCGCAAACGAAGGGGCGGTATTGCAGCAGTTTATTCCGGTGAATGACTGCCTGCGCTCGTTAAGTTTTTACGTATACAACGAGGACACAGCGGATATAGAGGGGAAAACCTTGTATTTCCGCCTGTTTGACGCCAACCTGAACAAGCTGGAATACAGTGTGTTTACCTTATCGGAAGAAAATATTCCGGGACTGTTTACCATTCCCATGCGCGGGGAATGGAAGGCCGGGGAGGTGTATTATTTTTCCATAGAATGTCCGGGAGCGGAGCTTCTGCTTTCCATGGAAGACGGCTTAAATGTGGACATTCTCTACGGCTACCGGGTTTATTTTACGGCGAAGCAGTATCTTCTCATCGGAGGCTGCATTCTGCTTGCCGGTGTGCTGCTTCTTCTGGCGGCGGAGCTTGTGTTCCGTAAAAAAGATGCGAAGAAAGTGAGCATCGGCATGCTGTGGCGTATGCCGGCAGGTGTGCTGGCGGCAGCGGGAGCGCTTTTTGCCGCATACAACGTATTTCCGACAAAGAGACTGGCAACGGAAACCGTGGATATTATTTTCTATGAAACCGGTATTCTGTTGTTCCTGCTTTTTACATGGTATTGTCTGTTTCATAAAAAAGAACCGGTGGTGGAAAAGAAGATTTGCTTAAATGACTGCCTTGGCAGGCTGCCGGACATTCTGCAGACGGCTTCCTTTGCGGGCGTGATGCTGGGCTGTGTCAGATACCTGAATGCCCTGTCCACCTTTGACCAGAAAAGCGCTGGCAACATTACCATAGCCTGCTTTGCCCTGGCAATTCTCTGCGGCTTCGCAAAGGAAGAACTTTTTAATGTATATCAGCCGGTTTATATAGTACTGGCAGCGGGAGCCGGCATCCGGTACTGCGTACAGCGGGGAGCGGACGAAGAAAGTCTTATCCTTGCCAGAGGAACGGCGGTTGCTTTCACACTCTGGGGCATGGTAGCGGTAAATGTGCTGTACCATCTGTTCCTGAATATCAGAAGAAAAAGAAATATTTTTAAGGATATTTCACCGGTATACAGCATTATGCTTCTCCTTCTTCTGGCGGAATTTATCCGGAGCCGGAACGGAAAGCAGTGGCCGATTACCTGGTTTATACTGTGGCTTTTGTTTGCCTTACGGCTTTTGGACAGAGGCGGCAGGGAAAGGTATCTTGGTAATTTTGTGAACGGTGTGTTTTTACATTTTACCGGCATCTGCATTTATGCATGGCTGCACAGACCGTTCCATTTTTACACCCATACCCGTTATCCCGGCGTGTTCCATACGGTGACTTCCTCTGCGGTCTATGACTGCTTTGTGCTGGTGCTGGCACTGGCTGTTTTTCTGGTAAAATACGCAAGGACGAAGAAAATTTCTCTTTGCTTAAAGGAACTCTGGGTATTCGGACTTGCCGGCGGCTTTATGCTGCTGACTGCGTCACGGACGGGACTTTATGCGGCGGCTGTCCTGACGGGACTGCTTATCGTGGTTACCTCCTTTACGGAATTTAAGGACGGCATCTTAAAGGCGCTGCTTCGTACCGGAATGTTGCTTCTGACACTGGCGGGCTTTTTTTTGGGGGCCTTTTCCGCCTGCCGGATTATTCCCGCGGTTTACAACAAGCCGCAGACCTTTGAAATCGAATGGTTCCAGGATTCCATCAAAGAAGGAGAGGACTGGAATTCCTTCCGCTATATTACCGTGCGGAAGTTTCTTGCAGTATTTGATGCCAAGCTGACCTATTATGATAAAGAGCATACGGTGCAGGAGGATGCAGTCTCCGAAACACAGGAGGGCGTAGACGGATTTTCTTCCCCGGAACTGACCGAGGAAAAGGAAGGCATTGGCGGCAATGCCGATTATACCAACGGCCGTATGGATATTTATAAAAAGTATCTGTCACTTCTTGACTGGAAAGGGCACAGGGATGTAGCGGTACAGGGGGACAACGGCAAAATGATTGCCCATGCCCACAACGCCTACATTCAGGTGGCATATGACTTCGGTATCGGAGCGGGTATTTATTTTCTTCTGTTCTGCGTGGTATTCGGAATCAGAAGCATTTATTATTACAGCAGACACAAAGGGGAAAAAGCCGGAATTGTGCCGGTGGCGGTTATCGGGGTATTCGGTATCTGTGGTCTGGTGGAATGGGTGATGCTCCCCTATATTCCCACGGGCTTTGCTCTGTTTTTTGTACTGGTACTGCTTATGCCTAAAATAAAGGATACGAAGGATTTATAAAATATGAAAAAAACAATCAATACAGCACTTTTATACAGAAGAATATTTTTGCTGATTTATGATATCGCAGCCGTATTCGCTTCCTCCGTTATGGCACTCTGGATGCGTTACGAGTTTGTATACAAGGATATTGACCCTGTTTTTTTGGATTCCGTTTATTCGTTTATGCCCATCACCATGCTGATTACCGTGGTGGTATTTGAAATACTGCGTCTGTATAACAGCCTCTGGGCATTTGCCAGTGTAAACGAGCTGCAGAATATTGTGGCGGCATGCGGCGTGACGGCGGCGCTTAACGGCCTGGGGCTGATGATTGCCGGCAAACCGGTTCCCCGCAGTTATTACTTTATGTTTGTATTTTTACAGATTGCGTTTACCTTTGCCAGCCGTTTCAGCTACCGTTTCTTACGAAGCCTGCGGCAGAAGGGCAGAAAAAAAGAGAGAATGACCAATATCATGATTATCGGTGCCGGTGAAGCGGCAAACCTGATTATCAAGGATATTATTAACAGCAGATACACCCATATGCAGATTAAATGTCTGATTGATGATGATGTGAACAAGCACGGCAAATTTATTCAGGGCATTAAAATCATAGGCGGCAGGGACAAAATCAAGGAAGCGGTGGATACCTACGCCATTGATGAAATCTTTATAGCCATGCCTTCCGTTTCCCGTTCGGAAATCAGCAAGATTATTGAAATCTGCAAGGATACGACCTGTAAGCTCCGTACCCTGCCCGGCATGTACCAGCTGGTAAACGGAGAGGTCAATGTAAGTAAGCTAAAGGATGTGGACGTGGAGGACCTTTTGGGAAGGGACCCCATTGTGGTGGACATCGATTCCATCTTAGGCTATGTGCAGGGAAGATGCGTGCTGGTAACGGGCGGCGGCGGCTCCATCGGCAGCGAGCTTTGCAGACAGATTGCCGGGCACAAGCCCTCCTGTCTGATTATCGTGGATATTTACGAAAACAATGCCTACGACATCCAGCAGGAGCTGTTGCGAAACCATCCGGAATTAAACTTAGTGGTGTTAATCGGTTCCGTGCGCAACACCAGGAGAATGTATACCATTTTTGAAAAATACAGACCGGATATTGTGTACCATGCGGCAGCCCATAAGCATGTGCCGCTCATGGAGGACAGCCCCAACGAGGCGGTTAAGAACAATGTTATGGGTACGTTTAAGACCGCGCAGGCGGCAGCCTTTTTCGGCACCAGGAAATTTGTGCTGATCTCCACGGACAAAGCCGTCAATCCTACCAACATCATGGGAGCGTCCAAGCGTATCTGCGAAATGATTGTGCAGGTATTCAACCGGCATTACGATACGGAATTTGTGGCAGTGCGGTTCGGCAATGTTTTAGGCAGCAACGGCAGTGTCATCCCCCTGTTCAAGAAGCAGATTGCGGCAGGCGGACCGGTAACGGTTACCCACCCGGATATTATCCGTTACTTTATGACCATTCCGGAGGCGGTTTCTCTGGTGCTGCAGGCGGGAGCCTATGCCAAGGGCGGCGAGATTTTCGTGCTGGACATGGGCAAACCGGTAAAGATTTTAGACCTTGCCAGGAATTTAATCCGTCTTTCCGGCTACAAAGTGGATGAAGATATAAAAATTGAGTTTACAGGGCTCCGACCCGGTGAAAAATTATACGAAGAACTGCTGATGGATGAGGAAGGCCTGCAGAATACGGACAACGAGCTGATTCATATCGGCAAGCCCATCGAGATGGACGAGTCCCTGTTTTTCAGACAGCTTCGCAATCTGGAAGTGGCATCCCGAGACGAAAGCAATGACATCAAGGGCCTGATTAAAGAAATTGTACCGACCTATAACCCTAAGGGAGAACAGGAGTAACGGCATGAAACCATTTGAAAAGAAAATCTGGCTGGCATCTCCTACCATGCATGGAGAAGAGCAGGAATATGTAAAAGAGGCATTTGACACCAACTGGGTATCAACGGTGGGCGCCAATCTGGAGCAGCTGGAAAAAAGTGTGCGGGATTATGTGGGTTGTAAGGCTTCCGTGGCGCTTTCCGCCGGAACCGCAGCGCTTCATCTGGCAGTAAAGCTGGCAGGCGTGAAGCCGGGAGACAAGGTATTCTGTACCGATATGACTTTTGATGCGACCGTCAATCCTGTTACCTATGAAGGCGGAGAACAGGTTTTTATTGATTCGGAATACGATACCTGGAATATGGACCCGAAGGCACTGGAAAGGGCTTTCCGGAAGTACCCGGACGTGAAGGTTGTCGTGCTGGCACATCTGTACGGAACTCCTTCCAAAATGGATGAAATACTGGATATCTGCAATGCCCATAATGCCATTCTGATTGAAGATGCGGCAGAGTCTTTAAGTGCCACCTATAAAGGAAAGCAGACCGGAAGCTTCGGTAAGTTTAATGTTGTGAGCTTTAACGGAAACAAGATTATTACCACATCGGGCGGCGGCATGCTGCTTACGGATGATGAAGAAGCGGCGGAAAAGGCAAGAAAGTGGTCCACCCAGGCAAGAGATGCCGCTCCCTGGTATCAGCATACGGAGCTTGGTTATAATTACCGCATGAGCAATATTCTGGCCGGTATCGGAAGAGGTCAGATGCTGCATCTGGAAGAGCACAAGGCGCGGAAAAAGGAAATTTATGAGCGTTACAGAAAAGGGCTTGCGGGACTGCCGGTGCAGATGAATCCGTATCTGACCGATACCGACCCCAATTTCTGGCTGAGTTGTTTACTGGTGGATAGGGATGCCATGACGGAGCAGATAAGAAGCGACCATGACAGCCGTTACACCAAAGAGTCCGGTAAGAGCTGCCCCGATGAAATCCGGGAAGCCTTAGCTTCTTACAATATTGAAACCCGCCCCATCTGGAAACCCATGCACCTGCAGCCCATTTATGCAGACCATGATTTTATAACGGCGGCGGACGGCGTATGTGCGGACGAAGATATTTTTAACAGAGGCTTATGTCTTCCCTCCGATATTAAAATGACGGTTGAGGAACAGGATGCCGTGATAGAAATTATCTGCGGATTATTTGCATAAGCATAATGGTAGTGCAAAGAAAGGCATGGTTTATCGGATGTATAAAAAGTGTATCAAACGCCTTTTGGATATTCTGCTGTCGCTCACGGGGATAGTGGTGCTTTCCCCACTGTATGTGATTTTGTGGATTCTGATTCGTTGCAAGCTGGGAAAACCGGCTATCTTTACCCAGGACAGACCGGGGAAGAACGAAAAGGTATTCCGGCTTTATAAATTCCGTTCCATGACGGATGAAAGAGATGCAGACGGGAATTTGCTCCCGGATGAAAAGAGGCTCACGCATTTCGGAAAGATACTGCGCACCACCAGCTTAGACGAACTGCCGGAGCTGTTCAATATCCTAAAGGGAGATATGAGTTTAATAGGGCCGAGACCGCTTCTGGTCAGTTACCTTCCTTACTATTCCGACCGGGAAAAACTGCGGCATACCGTAAGACCGGGACTTACCGGACTGGCTCAGGTAAGCGGGCGCAATTTTATTGACTGGGACCACAGGCTGCAGAAGGATATCGAATATGTGGAAAATCTTAGCTTTGGGATGGACATAAAGGTAATCTTCCTGACCATAAAGACAGTATTGGGACATTCTGACGAGGTGGCGGAAGATACCAATGCCGTAGAGGGTAACTTTGCAGAAATACGAAAGAGGCGGTTACAGGAAACAGGAAGTCTGGAAGTAAGGTAAGTGAAAAGCAAAAAGGGATGGAGGAGTACGAAAAACAGCATGAATATCTTAATACTCAGTGCAGGAACGAGGAATAAAATCGTACAGTATTTTAAGAAAGCCGTAGGGAACAGCGGACGCGTCATTGCAACGGACTGCTCCAATCTGGCACCGGCGGTTTACGAGGCGGATGCCTTTTATCTGGTTCCGCGGATTACGGCGCCGGATTACCTGGACAGAATTCTCGCCATCTGCAAAAAAGAAAAAATAGACGGTGTGTTTTCCTTGATAGATCCGGAATTAAGTCTTCTTGCCAAGGAAAGAGAACACTTTCTGGCGGTAGGCACCACCCCCATTGTATCTCCTTATGAGATAGTGGAAACTTGCTTTGACAAATACAGAATGTATGAACTTCTCCAAAAAATGAACATTCCTACCGGAAAGTGTTATGTAGACAAGGAAACTTTCTACAAAGCTGTGGAGCAGGGAGAAATTTCCTATCCCGTTTTTGTAAAGCCGGTAAAGGGAAGCGCCAGTATCAACATCAATAAGGTAAGCAGCCGGGAAGAAGTCGAAGTGCTGTTTTCCTGCTATGACAACCTGATGATTCAGGAGTTTATGAACGGCACCGAATACGGAGCAGATGTTTACGTGGATATGTGTTCCCACAAGTGCACCTCGATTTTTGTAAAGGAAAAAATCAAAATGCGTGCCGGGGAAACGGACAAATCCGTGTCGGTAAAGGATCCGGTTTTGTTTGATATGATTGAGAAGTTTGCGGAAGACTGCGGATTTACCGGCATGATTGACATCGATATTTTTAAGATTGACGGAATGTATTATATCTCGGAGGTCAATCCCCGGTTCGGCGGCGGTTATCCTCATGCATATGAATGCGATGTGAATTTCCCGGCAAGAGTGCTTGCCAATTTAGGTGGCGAGACCGGTGAGAAGGCAATCGGTGCCTACAAAGAGGGCATCTGCATGATGAAGTACAATGAAATTGCCATTCGGGATATGGAGAATGTGGAGATAATCAGATAAATGGGCACAATTTTGGTGTTGGGCAATTCTTCGGGCGGTCTGTATGATTTCCGGAACGAATTGCTGCTAAAACTCTTACAAAAGCATAGAGTGGTGGTCAGCCTTCCCGATGAGGTAAAGACGAAGGAGCTTGCCGAAGAGGGCTGTGAAATCCGGTTTACGGAAATAAACCGCAGGGGCATGAATCCTTTGCAGGATATCCGGTTGTACCGTTCCTACAAAAAGCTCTTAAAGGAAGTGAAGCCGGATATGGTGCTTCTTTACACCATAAAACCGGATGTATACGGCGGACTTGCCTGCAGGATGGGAAAGGTTCCGTATATGGCAACCATCACGGGACTGGGCAGTACCTTCCAGAAGGACAATCTCTTAAAGAAACTGATTGTCCGCA
>OQVN01000306.1_pt1 | contig 19327 bp, 15 predicted proteins | sample 1691621 | NCBI WGS metagenome assembly OQVN01 (sample SAMN03418278, study PRJEB22391) | human gut metagenome | biome: human-gut; feature: organic feature; material: feces | host: Homo sapiens | place: Tanzania | collected 2013-01 | reverse complement strand
GCAACGAAGCCAACCGTGTGCTCTTTCGGGGTTACTACTATGCGAATGCGTATGGCGGTGTCTCGTGCACGTATGCGATTGTCGGTGCCTCGTATTCGGGTGCGTACTTCGGGTCGCGTCTGGCCTTCCGCGGCAAACTCGTCAAAGCGTCGAGCGTAGCGAGATACAAAGAGATAAGCGAAAAAGCGTAAAACGACAAAATCGACATGTCGCAGGAGATTAAAATACCGCCTGCGGCGGTCGATTTTTTTTTGTTTTTGCATATATCTAAAAAAAATAAGTTACCTTTGCAGAAGTTAAAGGCAGAGTCTCCCAAGACCGTGTGCTCTTTCGGGGTTACAACAATGCGAATGCGAATGGCGGTGTCTCGTACACGAATGCGAATAACGGTGCCTCGAATTCGAATGCGAACTTCGGGTCGCGTCTGAACTACTATTTAATCGGTTCTACGGCATAGCCGACGTGTCGGCAAGGCAGTGACCGAGGGAGATGAGCCACGCTCACAGAGCGAAACATCAAGGAGTGGGTAGAGTTTGGTAGGTTCTAAGGAATTCGAAGAAGTCAGACCCCATAAAGGAAGGCTATGCGCAGAGATGGCAATATCATACAGGAAATCGTCGAATACGGCAATATGTCCGACTCCTTCGACCAGGTTCTTCGTGGCACCGTCCGCAAGCAGTGCCGTGAGGGTCAAGAGTTGTTGGCTCATCGAGAGGAGGTCATCGCCAACCTTCAGCGTGAAATAGCCGATGGCACATTCACGGTGACAGAATACCGTGAGCGTGATATCTATGAGTATGGCAAGCACCGCAGACTGCAGATTGTCGCCATGGAGAGACGCATTGGCTGCAATGCTATCATGAATGTCGTGGATAAACACCTGCACGCTCGATACATTCGCACATCAGGTGCAAGCATCAAGAAGCGAGGCACACACGACATGATGCTGCAGGTGAGCAGAGTGCTCAAGGATAATCCACGCATCAGATATGCCTATCAGTATGATATCAGGCATTTCTATGACAATGTGGTTCACAAAGTCGCTAAGGATGCATTCGCTCATGTGTTCAAGGACAAGATCCTGCTGAAGATACTTGGCAGTCTCATCGATATGCTGGAGACTGGCATCAGTTTCGGCCTACGCATATCGCAGGCAACTGGCAATCTCATTCTGTCCATCCACCTCGACCACCCTCTCAAAGACGAGATGGGGGTCAAGCATTACTTCAGATATTGTGATGATGGTCTTGTTCTTGCTGAGACCAAGGCAGAACTCTGGTTAATAAGAGATGCCATCCACGAGATGCTCGAGGCTGTTGGCTTTGAGATAAAGCCAAACGAGAGAGTTTTCCCGGTTTCCGAAGGTATTGACTTTGTCGGATATAAGATATATCCAGATCATGTTCTTCTTCGCAAGCGTATCAAGAAAAAATTCGCTGCGAAAATCAAGAAAATCAAATCGCGCAAACGTCGTCATGAGCTCATTGCCTCGTTCTATGGCATGACGAAACATGCCGACTGCGCTAATCTCAATAATAAACTTATAGGTGTTGAAACAATGAAATCATTCAAAGATCTGAAAGTGACTTATCAGCCTGCCAACGGGCAGAAGTTTTTCCCTGGTGATACAATCTCTATAAGAGATCTCGTCAATCTGGAAATCATCGTGCATGATTTCCAACTGGGGGTGAAGACCAGAGAGGGCGAAGATAGATGTGTCGTGTCAATAGAGATGGGGGGGCAAATGAAAAAGTTTATTACCAACTCGGACGAGATGAAAAATGTGCTTAGCCAAATTGGGGAGATGCAAGACGGATTCCCATTCGAGACGACCATCAAGGCGCAGTCTTTTGGCAATGGTAAGACAAAATATGTGTTCACTTAATTAATGGAGAAAATCAATGGTAGCCCTGACGTGCAGCTCTTAGAATGCACAAATCCGGTTAGAGGCTATTGGCGCATCAGATTCGATGTGCAGACTAAAGATGACGGATCTGCTGACTACTACGAGCATCGGTTCTTTGCAAAACCAACACTCGAGGTTATTAAATCAGTCATCACAGAGTTTATCAATGAGCAGACGAATGCAACCATTCTGTCCGGTCTCAAATACGAAAATCAGCTGGTGTGGCTATCTGCAGAGAACCAGGCCAACTACAAGGCTGCTTATGATCTTGCAGTGCAGACGCAGGGAGAAAGTCTCCCATACAAGGTCAAACTTGGTTCTGAGGATGCTCCTGTCTATCGAGAGTTCACATCTCTTCAGGACTTCAAGGCGTTCTATCTCTCTGTGCAGAAGCACATCAATGACACCATCAATGATGGTTGGAAACGAAAAGATGCCATTGATTGGAGCAGATATCAATAGCTTTAGCGAAAATTTATAACCATATCTTGACGGCTTAATCGGTTTTATACTGGTTGAGCCGTATTTTTATGTCCATATCCTTCATATTATCTTTGCAAATAAAAAAAAAGATAATATTATGCAGCAGCAAACTAAAGAAAGAATTCAATATGGCAGCGCCATGGTTGTCTTGGCTTTCGCCATAGCGCTTGTCTATATCAGCTACTTCCTCTCAAAGGATGTGACTGATAACGTCCTCTGGTATTTTGGTCAGAGCCTTATGTACGTGGCATCCTTCTTTGGCGTGAACATCGCCATGGATGTCAAATTCGATAAACTCCAGAATAAATTCAAAAAAAATAATAAAGATGAAAAGGAAGATTAAGTACATTTTCGTTCATTGCACTGCAAGCCGACAAACCTGGTCTGTTGATGCCTTGCTAAAGGAATTTTCCAACAAAGGCTGGCATTATCCTGGTTATCATCATGTCGTTGAAGCTAACGGCAAGGTCACACAGCTCATGACAGAGGACTTACCATCCAACGGAGTCAAGGGATACAACCATGAGGCCATCAATGTGGCATATATGGGCGGCATCTCTCGCACAGGCAAGCCTATCGATAACCGCACGCCTGAGCAGAAGGATTCGCTCCGCAAGCTTCTCACTGAGTTGAAGCAGCGATATCCAGATGCGAAGATCTTAGGACATCGTGATATATCACCTGACCTTAACCATAACGGCAAGGTGGACATCTGGGAGCGCATCAAGGAGTGTCCCTGCTTCGATGCTATACCGGAATATGCAGACATTAAATAAATGAGGAGATGACAGAGAAATTAGAAAAAAAACTGGCAGTTATTCTATCATTCCTGATGGTACTGCTGACGATATTCGCAAGTTTCCTAATCTTTGAAAGCCGTCAGAAGAAAGCGAATGAGGCTTTGAAAATGCAGCTTCACCAGCTTCAGCTGAAGTATTCGCCTATGCAGCGTGATACCATACGAGACTCAGTCAAACTCGTCACACAACAGGTGATGGTCATGGACAGAGGTGAATACAAACTGCTGGCTGCGGACAGGAAACTGCTCGAGGATCTGAACTTGAAACTTCGACAAGTTGTCTCTGATCAGAGAGTGTCCATGGTTACATCGGACACTGTGAAGACGAAAAGACTTAATTCTGTCTACTCATATAGTGACGCATGGCTTTCTCTGCGTCTTGATACAGCAGATTCTATCTTGACGTACAGAGCAAGAGACAGCCTTCAATGTATTGTTGCAAGGCAGTTTAAACATAAGTTTCTTTGGTGGAAGTGGGGAACAAAAGGTTATAATGTCAAGGTGCTGAACTTCAACCCACATTCTACATTATTATATAATAGCTATATACAAGTCAGCAAATAATGGCAAGACAGGAAGTATATACAACGATCGTCAAACTCAACTCTGAGGAGGCGAAAAACCGACTCAAGGAGTTGGAGGACAAAATCGCTCGTCTCAAGAAAGCAAAGCAGGATGCTTTCTCGACGGGCGATTCCCGTTTAGGCACATCTCTCGCTAAGGACCTGAAGGCTGCTGAGCGAGAGATGAAGCAATTCAAAAACTCAACAATGAGCGTTAAAGAGACGCTCGATAATCTCTCTGATGCCAGCCTTGGTCAGCTTGAAAAGGCTGCACGGCATCTGAAGGGGCAGATGAAGGCTGTCTCTGACCCTGCAGATTATGCTAAGTTAGAAGAGCAGCTCTCTAAAGTCAAAGACCAGATGCTGCACCTGAAGGGGGCTACCAAACAGGCAGAGGCAGAAGCGCAGCGCATGACTCAGACACTCAACAATCTGCAGCACGCCTCAATTGATGATCTCAACTTCACAAGAGCAAAAATTCGCTCTAAGATGAACTCCATTGATCCTTCGTCAGATTCTTATGCTCAGTCTGCGGCCAAGTTGAAGCTCGTTGATGCAGAACTTGAGCGCATCAGACTATCTGAGCAGAAGGTGGTCACACTCATGCAGCAGTATGACAATGAGATTGACAAGGCTAATGTGGATATCAAGGAAACCAAGCGTCAGATGCAGCTCGTCGATAATACGTTGGCGCATCTCAAGACTTCGTCAGTCCGTGACTTGGAATATTCCATGAAGGTTCTCAACCAGGAGATGAGAGGTCTTGACCGTGGGTCTGAGGCATTCAAGCAGATGCAAATGCAGGCCAAGCAGTTGAAAACAGAGTTGGAGGCTGTTCGTGCTGAAGGACAGGCTCAACAATCATGGATTGGTAGGACTGCTGACTGGTTCAACCGCATGCAGGGTGTCATATTAGGTGCAATAGCTGCCGTTTCTGGATTGACATTCACAGTGAAAAGCTGCGTCGAGAAGTTCGCCTCCATGGATGAGGAGATGACCAATGTCCGCAAATATACAGGACAGACTGCAGATGAGGTGGAGCGTATGAACGAGGACTTCAAGAAAATGGATACACGAACTGCTCGCGAGAAACTCAACCAACTTGCTGGTGATGCAGGTCGATTGGGAATTACGGCAACTTCTCTCGTCGAAGAATTCGTTGATGGTGCTGATAAAATCAATGTCGCATTAGGCGATGACCTTGGCGATGAAGCAGTGTCGCAAATCGGTAAACTCGCCCTTATGTTTGGCGAGGATAAGACAAAAGGTTTGAGAGGTGCCATGTTGGCCACAGGTTCTGCAGTCAATGAACTGGCTCAGAATTCTTCTGCATCTGCAGGCTATCTCGTTGACTTCACCGCCCGTGTGGCTGGTGTCGGCAAGCAGGCAGGATTCACACAGGCGCAGATTATGGGGCTCGCATCAGTACTCGACCAGAACATGCAGCAGGATGAGACCGCTGCTACTGCCGTTCAGAACCTTCTTGCCAAGATGTTCCAGGACTCAGCCAAGTTTGCCAAGATTGCAGGACTCAATGTCAAGGAGTTCTCAAAGACATTGAAGGAGGATGCAAATGGGGCACTCCTCCAGTTCCTGGCAGCACTGCGCTCCAAGGGTGGCTTTGCACAACTCGCACCAATGTTCGAGGAAATGAAGATGGATGGATCCAGAGCGACAGGTGTCCTCACCGTCCTCGCAGACAAGTTAGATGATATCAAGGCAGCTCAGGATCTTGCAACTAAATCATACGCTGAGGGAACATCTGTCATCAACGAGTTCAATACTCAGAATGAAAGTGTGCAGGCACAGCTCGACAAGGCAAAAAAGAGATTCCAGGATCTCGCGATAGAGTTAGGACAAAAGCTCTATCCGGCAGCACGTCTGTGTATCTCTTCTGCCAGCTTAACCGTGCATATTCTTTCGTCTATCATTGATTTTGTTGCTAAATACCGAACAACACTCATTACACTCACTGCAACCATCATTGCATTAACAGTTGCAGAGACCGCACACATAGTCAAACTCAAAGCGATTGCTATTTGGCAAAATGTTGTGGTGATTGGTGCTAAGAAATTGTGGGCGATACTCGCAGCACATCCTTATCTTGCTGTTGCTGCAGCAGTCACAACTTTGGTTGCCGTCATCGTCGATCTAAGTCGCAAGACGGACTCTGCAGCTAAGGCTCAAGAAGCGCTCAATGATATTCAGCGAGAAGCACAGAAAGAGATTGTGGAGGAGCAGTTGAAACTCGAAAATCTGAGAAAAGCTGCCATGAACGAGACTAATTCACTCAAAGACAGATATGCTGCAATCGCAGAGCTGAACAGAATAGTTCCTAACTATAATGCCAGTATAGACAAGACTACAGGCAAATATAAGGAAAACAAGAGAGCACTTGATGATTACATCAAATCTCTCGTGCATCTTTATGAGGTGCAGGGAGCTAAAAAGAAGATTCAGCAACTGGCTGAAGAGAAAGCGGATCTGACCATTAAGCAGAAACAAGCGCAGAAAAACTATGAGAATGCCAAGAATGCAGGTCCTGGATATAACTATACAACATCATGGGGTGGCACAGGTAATACAACACAGGATTCAACTGATAAATTCAGACGAGATCTGCAGAAGCTGAATGACGCAATTAAGGAGAGAGATAGTTTAATCTCTACTATTACTGATGTTTACGGCAAGGATATGCAGAGTGCAGAAGTCAAAAAGGCAAAAGAGAATATTAATGCAGATGGTGGTGGCAGTGGCTCTATCGGTGAGTCGGACAAAGAACGAAAGGCTCGTGAGATAGCTGAGAAGAAAGCTGCTGCTGAAGCTCGCAAGCGTGAGGCTGCAGCACGTAAGGCTCAAAAGGAAGCAGCAGATTCTGTCAAGGCAGAGACTAATAGTCTTCTTGCAGAGAACACAAGAGCTTATGCTGAGGGTGCAAAAACATATCAGCAGTTCATTGATGATCGGGAGAAAATCACTATTGCAGGGATTGATAAGTTGAAAGCACTCTATGGTGAGGACAGCAATGAATATCGCCAACTGCTTGATGATAGAGTCAATGCTACAAAAAAGCATGACGAGGATATCATCAAAATGCGTGAGAAAGATATAGAACGTGAACGGTTGATTCGCGAGGCAAATATCAAAGCTCAATATAATGATGCCAAATCTGCGATATATCAGAATGATATCGCCCTCGATGAAGCACTTTATCAGAATGAAGTCGATGCTATGCAGAAACGCCTGTCCCTTTACAATGAAGGCAGCGAGGAGTGGCTTGACCTCAAAGCAGAGATTGAACAAGCATCTCTTGACCATCAGCTGCAGATGCAGGAGACATACATGAACCAGCTGAAGGAGTTGCGTCAGCAGTTCGGCAAGCAGGATGTTCAGGCACAGGAAACCATGTACCTCAATGGTCTTGATAATCTCTACAAAAAGGGACTGGTCAAGGAGGAGGAATATCAGCAGATGAAATTGGAGATAACCAAGCAGTTCGCTGCTCAGAGAGCGCAGATTGAGGCAGAAGATCATGGAGCAGGCTCAACGCAAGCCAAGATTAACTCCAAGACTTCCGAGATGGTCAATAGTGCCAAGGCTGCTGCCGGGGATGCACAATCAACAAATGGCAGTTTCGGTGGATATTTCGTCTCACAGGTGCAGAACTACCAGAACACCATGGAGAAGTTGAAGGAACTCTATGGCTCCGATGAGCAGAACCATGCTGCATACATGCAGGCTAAGGCGCAGGTTACGTCTGACTTCCTAAATGATATGGTGCAGAAAACGCAGGTAGCATATAATGGCATCAACAGTATATTGTCAGCCGCATCAGCTTATTCGCAGGCATGCTCTGATTTGGAGCAGGCGAAAATCTCAAAAAACTATGAGAAGCAGATTGCTGCAGCTGGCAACAACTCCAAAAAGAAGAAAAGGCTGGAGGAAAAACGTGACAAGGAGTTGGCTGCAGCCAAATCTAAAGCCAACAAGAAAGCTATGAAGATAGAGATAGCTCAGGCTATCGCCTCCACAGCCATGGCTGCCATCAACGCATATTCATCTGCAGCTCTAGTTCCTTTTATCGGTTGGACTCTGGCACCTATTGCTGCCGGCATGGCCACTGCTGCAGGTCTGCTGCAAATAGCTGCTATCAGAAAACAACATCAGGCAGAAGCGGCAGGTTACTACTCGGGCGGTTATACAGGAGGCAATCGCTATCGTAGAGAAGCTGGTGTTGTACACGAAGGAGAGTTCGTTGCCAACCACAATGCTGTCAATAACTCATCAATTCGTCCAGCTTTCGACCTCATCGACAGAGCGCAGCGCTCCAACACAGTTGGCTCGCTGACCGCTGATGATATCAGCAGAGCTCTCGGTTCTGGTGGCGGTGGAGCAGTCGTTACTCCTATTGTCAACGTCAGCAATGACAATAGTGAGGTGCGAGAGTCCCTCGATGGTGTGAACAACGCCATCAGTATTCTCAACCAGACTCTTGATGACGGATTGGAGATAGTTATGCCTATCGCTGGCCGTAGCGGACTGCACAGAAAACTGAAAGATTATGAACGATTATTAGACAACAAGTAGTATGATAACATGCATTATCAATGGGCATAAAGCCTATCCTATATCCACATCATCCATCAAGGTGACATACGCCAACCAGTATGTCACCGATGATGGAGAATATACCTATGACATCACATTTCCGATGAATATCTTATCTAATAGAGAGATATTCAAGAATGTGTCAAGGTTCGAGGTCAAGAAGAAACTCGCTAAATATGATGACTGCAAGCTATACTGCAATGGCTTGCTCATCATGAGTGGAGTTGGCACTGTTCTGTCTGTCAATCAGAAAGAAGTGAAGCTACAGCTTCTTGGTGGCAAATCAAGAGTGAAGTATAATTCCAAATTCGACAAAAAGTTTATTGATGAGATGGATTTGGGCAGAGCTAGACATGGAAGCATGGGAGACCAGCTGGAGACAGTTAATGCAAAAGAGATTATGGGTCTGATGGCAGAGGTCAAAACATTTAATTTCTTCGCAACATACAATCCTTCTTATATGATAGGAATTCCTGGTATATATGTTTACACACCTATTCGAGACGAGACCAACGATATGACAGCGAATATGACACTGGGCAAGAACAGAAAGAGGTATATCACCAACTTGGCTGTCCATCCTAATTTCATTCATATATTGCACAATATTCTCAATATATGTGGATATAAGGTTGTCCGTGATGATTTCAATCAGGCACCATGGAATGGCCTATACATTGCTTCAGCCTATAAGTCTGATGAGTTTCGGCATGCCCTGCCACACTGGACAGCATATACTTTTTTGGAAGAATTCCGAAAGTTATTCAATGCGAGAATATATTTCAACGAGGCAGAGCGCACGGTGAGCATCTTGAAAAGCTCAGAATTGCTCAACGCAGAGACTGTTGATATGGTAGCATTGGATGAGTTCAGTGTAGATTATGATGAGGATGGCTCGCTCAACACGATTGACACGTCTAATGTTGAGTTCAACTTAGGTGAGTCTGAGGAGAGGGATAATTATGAGGTGATACCACAGAAAGTGCTGGCATACTTTGATATATATACATATCAAGGCATGACACCTGAACTTGATTCAACTATCAACGGATGGGATATCAAAAAGAAAAGAACAACCATTGTCAAGAGGGTGTTTTCTGACGGCAGTCTGCAGGCATATTATATATGGAAGGCTGATGAGGAAGATGATTCCAAGGGTAGCTGGGTGGAGTGTGGAGAGTTTTCACCGCTCATTCGCAATACAGACAGTGACGACAGCATCACACTCAATATTGCTCCTGCAGCAATTGCTGTGATAGACCAGAATTTCACAACTTACAGCAATTGGCTTCAATTGTCTGGTCATAATAAGGACGTGAGACCTCGCTATATGCTGTCTACCATCAACACAAAAGAAGCAGAGAGCCTGGAGGCAACAAAAGATGATGATGGTTTCACTTATGTGACTGTGGAGGATGCCATTGAAGATGATTCAAATATGGATAATGAGGAGAATGACAAAGAAAGCATGCAGATATATTTTCTCCTCGACAAAATGCAGGATGCGACATATCCGCTGCCATCAGGTATTCCTTCGACATTACCACAATCCTGCTTATATGACAATGCCATGGATCATTTCATGGCTTGGCCAGTTCCTGTGACAGACGATGTGCATCTGAAGAAGGTTTTTGGCATAACAAAAGGTTGGAGTCTAAGCCTGGTGCAGAGAACTGACTATAGTTTGAATGAATTTCATGTGAAATCTGTGATAGATAATAAAGACTGTATGGAAATCAAATTCAAGTCATCGACGATACCTGACCCATCAAAGATTTATATCTTTCATGGCAAACGTTTCGTTTGCGCTAAAATTGAAGTTGAAATCAAAGATGATGGCATTGAGCCAATAATGACAGGTAGCTTTTACATGATATCTTAATGGATAGAGGCGACAGATTAATACTGCCGCCTCTTTTCCTTATAGCACTCCTCTGTAGTTCAAGATGAGTTCATTCGCAGACTGGATGTCCTTCGGAGTATAGATGTCTGTTATGAGGATTGATGAGTGTCGTGCCTGGTCTCTGACCGACAATACATCCGTGTTTGCCCTAAGCATATTGGTTATACCAGTGTCTTTCAGACTGTAGAATTTATAACGCATCGAGAACCCGAGATCCCTGCGCAGTATGCGGTGCCAGTAATCACGAAATATCTTTTCGCTCTTATGCTCCTCTCCAGGACAGAAGTCTGCAGAAAAGAGATAATAATTGCTTGGATATGAGAATATATTCAGGTCCAGCATCAACTTGATAACATGAGCAGGTAGAGTGATAGTGGCATCATTCCTGTTCTTTGTGTGCTCACCATGTAGAGTGAGAGTCTTTGATTTGAGATGGAAATCTCCTATTTTCAGATACGAGAGCTCGCGAGGGCGAACAAAAAGATAGTGCAATATCTCACAGGCCAGAAGAAAATGTTTGTTGTTTGTCATAAGATACTCACGTATCTCCAGCATCACGTCGTCAGGTATCACATCGCGTTCTTTCTTCAGGCGATTCTTGATACGTCCGAGGCCGTCCGTTGGGTTCATGCTGATATAGCCACGTTCAAAAAGATACTTTGAGAAGGTCTTGAGCCACGTCAGATAATTGTTTCTGGTCAGAACACTATTGTTTCTTTCTACGAAAACATAATCAAGGAACTTGCTCACATTGTTTCGGTCCCATTGATAGCTGTAGGTGATGTTGATGTGCTTGACCTTAATCCATGTCTCAAGTACATTCACCTTACTGGTGTAATCATGCAGACTCTCCTCACGAAGGTTGTGCTCATTATAGAGCTTTGTCAAATACTCTCTGTATTTGAGCAACACATCTTCCCATCGTGTGTATTCGAGAGGTTGGCTTGCCTCTATCCAGGGGTTCCAACCATCCATGAGCTTCTCTGTGAGACGCTTCATGAGTGCATCAGCATATTCACGCTGTTTGCGCTTGCCCTTTATCTTGTCAAGCATGATTCTCTTTCTTCGCAGTCGGCCAAATGACGGGTCAAAAGCTAAGAAACTAACATAACACTCAGATTTCTGATGGAAGACAGGAGGTCTCCATCCAACGATGCTGCTTAAAACAGCCTCGTTTGATTGTAAGGAATAATTTTTTTTAACCATATCTTTAATTTTTATTGCAGACATGGTGTATTGAATGAATTAAACCGACTTTTTGCCAATTTCAAATCTCTTGGCCATAAGGAGTGTGGAGATTTTGATTGTTTTAGCTATTTTACTCTGTCCCGAATTTTACCGACGAAAATACCTTCGACATAGGGTAAAATTCTGATAGACAGAATAATAAGCTAAAAATAGTCGGGATTACTGGACTCGAACCAGCGACCTCGCGCCCCCCAGACGTGTGCGCTACCAACTGCGCCAAATCCCGATTGCTTATGCTCTATTGAACATTTGCGGTTGCAAAGGTATGATATTATTTTGAAATGAACAAATATTTAATCGTTTTTTGCAGTTTTTTCGCATACTTCTTTGCTTTTTTAGCGATTCTTGATGGACATTCTGCTCTTTTACCTTATTATATTAGGTTAAGGAGTTAAGAAGTTAAGGAGTTAAGACAAGTGCTTTATTGCTGGGTATGCAGTTCACCGCTTAATGTTCACCGCTTGCTGTTCCTCGCTTAATGTTCAATGTTCTGTATTTAACGTTAAGGAATGCACCATAGAAAAGACTTTCCTTGCCTCATCATGAGAATTTCAAGTCGAGTTCTACAGGACAATGGTCACTGCCCATGAAGTCGGTGAGGATAGAAGCCTCGCTGATCTTTTCCTTCAGACGTTCGGAAACAAGGAAATAGTCGATACGCCAGCCTGCATTCTTCTCACGGGCACGGAAACGGTACGACCACCATGAATAGGTGACGTCTTCCGGATGCTTGTAGCGGAAGGTGTCTATGAAACCAGCTTCTAATAACTGTGTCATCTTTTCGCGCTCCTCATCGGTAAAGCCTGCATTGCGTCGGTTAGTCTTCGGATTCTTGATATCTATTTCCTGATGAGCCACGTTCATGTCGCCGCATACGATGACGGGTTTCTTGGCATCGAGGTCTTTGAGAAACTTGCGGAAATCTTCTTCCCATGTCATTCTGTAGTCGAGCCGACGCAATTCATTCTGAGAGTTTGGAGTGTAGACGGTAACGAGATAGAAGTCTTCGTACTCTAAGGTGATGATGCGTCCCTCGTGATCGTGCTCTTCGATGCCCATGCCGTAGCTTACTCCCAATGGCTTATGCTTGGTGTAAATAGCTGTGCCAGAATAGCCTTTCTTCTCGGCATAGTTCCAGTAACTTTCGTAACCGTCAAAGCTTAAGTCGAGTTGACCTTGCTGCATCTTGGTTTCCTGCAGACAGAAGAAATCAGCATCGAGCTGTTTGAACTGTTGTTCAAACTCTTTACCGACACAGGCGCGCAGGCCGTTCACGTTCCACGAGATAAATTTCATCATTGTGTTTAGTGTTTAATGTTTAGTATTTCGTGTTTAATGTTAGCATCCATAAGTACAAGCTAAACATTAAACACGGAACCCTATATTTAGATTCTCTTGCTTTCACCTCTCAGGAGGTTCATGAATTCCTGTCGGGTGTTGAGAGAGTTGAATACACCACTATAGTCGCTTGTTGTCGTGATGCTGTTCTGCTTTTCCACACCTCTCATCTGCATGCACATATGCTTGGCTTCTATGACTACCATCACGCCCTGAGGTTTGAGGGTTTCCTGTATGCAGTCCTTGATTTGCTGTGTGAGGCGCTCCTGCACCTGAAGACGATGGCTGTAGATGTCCACCACGCGGGCTATCTTGCTCAGTCCTGTGATGTGTCCGTTGGGGATGTATGCCACGTGAGCCTTGCCATAGAATGGCAGCATATGGTGTTCGCACATCGAGAAGAAGTCGATGTCCTTGACGATGACCATCTGGTCGTATTTCTCGGCAAAGAGTGCGTCAGTCAGGACCTTGTGAGGGTCTTGTGTGTATCCGCGTGTAAGCACCTGCATGGCTTTGGCCACTCGCATCGGTGTCTTGACGAGTCCCTCACGCTCAGGGTCTTCGCCCAATAGTTTGAGTACTTCTTTGTAGTGTACGGCCAGTTCGTCGAGGCCTTCGCGAAATTCTGTTTCTGGATTCATGATTTTACTTTAGTGTGCTTAATATTGTACTGTGATTTTTCCCTTCACCAGACAGGCTTGTCTGTAGCCCATGGCCTTTACCTTGGCAAGCATCTTCCGTGCCTCTTCGAGAGAGCGGAAGTTGCCCACGCGGCAGATCCATCTTGGTGAATAGAAATGTACGTATACGGGCTGGTCGGGATAACGCATTTTGATGGCGTTTCCTATTCGTTCTGCCTTCAGTCGGTCGTTTCGTGAGTTGCCTCCGGCATAAGCCTGTACTCTATATCCTGTAACCTTGTAGCTTCCACGCATCACTTTCTTGTGCATGTCGACTGCAGGTGTATCTGTTTCTTCGTTATTTTTGCCCTCTGTATTGCTGTGTTCAGCTTTCTTGGCAGTATCGGGTGTTTGTTGTTTCTTTACCGAGTCGGGAGCGGGCTTCTTGTTTTGTCCCTCTTCGTGATGCTGAGGGTTGGCCTTTTGCGACGTTTCTGTCTTCTGCTTGTCTGCCTGTGGTTTTGCAGCCTTGCCATTGACCAATTCGTCGATTTCCTTGCTCTGTTTCACGGTAACAGTTCCCTGTCCTGGGGTTCGTTGCTGCAAGTGGTCGAGATACTTCTGCGCATGAGCCATAGTGGCAGAGCAGAGTGCTGCGATAAGTACGATGACGAATTGCTTCATGATGATTTTAATGTTTTTGATAAAAATGGAAATATCAGCTATGGACTTTCTGCTGCTCCGTATGTGATGCGAGGCAGCAGTAGCCCATGCTGACAATATGTAATGATTCTGTTAGCTTTTCAGAAATTACTTCTTCCAAGCGTCGATGATGCCCTTGAAGTCAGCTGCCTTCAAAGAAGCGCCACCAATCAAACCGCCGTCGATATTTGGCTTAGCAAAGAGCTCTGGAGCATTGCTTGCCTTGCAGCTTCCGCCATAGAGGATAGATGTTTCCTCTGCAGCCTCGTTGCCATACTTCTCTGCTACGATAGAGCGGATGTAAGCCAACATTTCCTCAGCCTGGTCGGATGTGGCAGTCTTGCCTGTACCGATAGCCCAGATTGGCTCGTAGGCGAGGATGATGTTCTTCCAAGCCTCTGCGTCGAGGTGGAATACTGAACCCTCAAGCTCTGCCTTTACAACCTCGTTCTGCTTCTCGGCCTCGCGCTCCTCGAGAGTCTCGCCGCAGCAGAAGATTACCTTCAAGCCGTTCTTCAGAGCCAACTCTACCTTCTCTTTCAAGATTTCTGCTGTCTCACCATAGTACTGGCGACGCTCTGAGTGACCGAGAATGACATACTGAGCACCTGTGCTCTTTACCATTTCTGCTGAAACTTCACCGGTGTAAGCGCCTTTCTCCTTGTCTGCGCAGTTCTCTGCACCAAGACCTACTACCTCTGCATTCAAGACCTGAGCTACTGAAGCCAAGTGGATGAATGGAGTGCAGATAATAACGTCGCAGTTTGGTTTGTCTGCTACCAAAGCCTCGTTGATTTCCTTAGCGAGAGCTACACCATCTTGCAGGTTCATGTTCATTTTCCAGTTGCCTGCTACAATTTTCTTTCTCATTTTCTTTTCTTTTTTGTTAAAAGTTGATATTATCTTGTTAGCATTCTCTTTCTTCTTTTTCACCCATGTTGTCCAAGCCCATAGTCTGTCGGCGATGGCGAGGAGTGTGAGGGGCAGCACAAACCACATGAGCATGAGCAGAATTTTGCGTGGTATGCTGTCGGATGGCATCTTGCCCAATGCGCTTTTCTCCAAGGGCTGATTGAGTTCCTCGGGCTGTGGCAGCTTGTTGTGGCTCCATTTCTGTATGATGGTTCCATGGTGCAGGAGCATCAGTCCGGGGTTGCTTCTTATCATCGTCTTCAGGGTTGTGGCATCGGTAGTGTAGAAGGGATATTCTGCTCCTGTGATGTCCTGCCATTTGGCGATGTCCTTGTCTGAACTTGCCGTGAGACAGATGAACCGATAGCCATAGTCTTGTGCAAACTCGTATATCTGGTCTATTCTGCCGAAGTTGGAATCGTCGGCGTAAGCCAGGGTGGGCGAGATGAGCAGGAAGGTGTAACCTGTATCGTTCAGCACCTCTTGTGTAATGTCTTCACCCGTTTTGTTGTCTTGTATGCTGAAGTCGTGTATCGGTGGCACGTATCCTTCGGCTGTCTGCACGGTTTTCGAGTCGACGAAAGTCCATGTGGAGTCTGGATAGTTGTCGAGGGTGAATTCCTTTTGCTGACCGTTCTTCTCGAGTATGAATGTCGTCTCGAACTTCGGTTGTGGCGCACCTTGTGGAATCTTCATTCCCTGTGCTATGTTGGCTCCCACGTGGTAGGGACGGAAATCGAACAGGGGTAAGTCCCACAGACTCCATGCGCTGAGTGCCAAGGCGAAGATGACCGTATAGTTGATGACGATCCATTGTGCTTTCTTCGATACGAACCTCACCATGCTTGTAGGCCATTTCAGCAGCATGAGTGCTATGGCGAGCAGGATGATGTTCTTGATGAAGGTCTGTCCGTTGCTCAGTACGACTGCATCGCCGAAGCATCCGCAGTCTTTCACGGGGTTGGCGATGACTATCCACAGGGTGAGCAGGGTCATGATGCTCATCAGCGCGAGCACAATCTTTGAGACGAGGTGTCTTCTGATGGCAAACAACAGGAAAATGCCCAACGAGAACTCCAGCGCAGCCAGTAGAACTGCTCCAACGAGCAGCGTCCATTCGGGCAGTAAACTTCCTATCCCCATTGCCTGCAGGTAGTCGGCGAGTTTGTATTGTGTGCCCAATGGGTCGATGGCCTTCACGTATCCGGAGAAGATGAAGGTCGCCGCCATGAGCAGCCGCCCTATGTTGACTGCCGTGTTCCTGATGATTTGTGTTGCCTTATTCTTCATTCCTCATTTCTCAGTCGTCATTCTTTACTCTTCACTCATCTTGATGACTCCGAAAACGGCATAGTTGATGATGTCCATATAGTTGGCATCTATGCCTTCCGAAACGAGTGTGTCGCCCTGAATGTCTTCTATTTCCTTTACTCGCTGTATCTTGGTGAGGATGAAGTCGGTATAGCTGCTCACTCTCATAGAGCGCCATGCCTCATCATAGTCGTGGTTCTTTCGTGTCATGAGCTGCAGAGCCTCAAGGGCATACTTGTCGTATAGCTGCAATGCTTCGTCGGAAGTGATGTCCACCTCGTCCACATAACCTTTCTCGAGCTGTATGATGCCCACGATGCCGTAGTTGATGAGGGCGATGAATTCGGGTCGGATGCCTTCGCCCACGAGCGACTCCTTCTTTATTTCAAGTGAGCGGATGCGCTTTGCCTTGATATAAAGCTGGTCGGTAAGCGAAGAGGGACGCAGGATGCGCCATGATGCGCCGTAGTCGTGCAGTTTCTTTTGGAAAAGCGTTCTGCACTCTGTCAGGACGTCCTTAAACTGCTGCTCTGTTTTTGCTGAATCTGCCATAATATTTTCGAAAATCGCTGCAAATTTAAGCATTTCTGATGAAATAGCCAAATATATTGTATAAAAATAAGTGGCGAAGCATTTTGTATTGTCTTCGATTTGCAGTAACTTTAGATAAGTTATGCTGCATCTCAACAATAAAAACAAAAAAATCCTTTTTTATTTTGTATTGTCTTCGATTTGCAGTAACTTTGCAGTCCGAAATTATATAGAAATGAGAAATCTATCCAATGCCGAACTGGCAAAAATACTTGATAAAGACATTTTTCATCTTATATCACAGGCTGCAGACAGCTTGGGGCTGGAATGCTATGTGGTAGGCGGATATGTGAGAGACCTCTTCCTGGAAAGACCTTCCAATGATATTGACGTTGTTGTGGTGGGAAGCGGCATACAGGTGGCTTCTGCTCTTAAACAGAAACTGGGCAGGAAGGCTCATCTGTCTGTATTCCGCAACTTTGGCACTGCACAGGTGAAGTATCGTGATATAGAGGTCGAGTTTGTCGGTGCACGTAAAGAGAGTTATAATCACGATTCGCGCAAGCCCATTGTGGAGGATGGAACGCTCGAGGACGATCAGAACCGTCGTGACTTTACCATCAATGCGCTGGCTGTGTGTCTCAACAGCGAGCGCTTTGGTGAACTGGTTGATCCCTTTGATGGAGTCTATGACCTGGAAGACGGAATTGTGGCAACACCACTTGATCCAGATATTACCTTCAGCGATGATCCTTTGCGCATGATGCGTTGTGTGCGCTTCGCCACTCAGCTCAACTTTCAGATAGAGGACGAAACCTACGAGGCACTCTCGCGCAATGCCGACCGACTGAAGATTATCAGCGGTGAGCGCATAGCCGACGAGATGAACAAGATTATGCTTTCGCCTCATCCCAGTTGTGGATTCTATTATCTCAAGGATACAGGGCTTCTGCAGCTCATCATGCCCGAACTTTGTGAGCTTGACAAGGTGGAGACACGTTGCGGTCGCTCGCATAAGAACAACTATGACCATACGATGGAGGTGCTCGAAAATGTTTGCCGTCAAACCTCTAACCTCTGGTTGCGCTGGGCTGCCTTGCTTCATGACATAGGTAAACCACGCAGCAAGCGATGGGACAATCAGGCAGGCTGGACTTTCCGTAACCATAATGTCGTGGGAGCCAGAATGATTCCTTCGATGTTCCGTCGCATGAAGTTGCCCATGGATGCCAAGATGAAATATGTGCAGAAACTCGTAGAGTTGCACATGAGGCCTATTGTTATTTCCGACGAGGAAGTGACCGACAGCGCTGTGCGTCGACTTCTGAACGATGCCGGCGATGATATTGACGACTTGATGACACTTTGCGAAGCCGACATTACCAGCAAAAACCAAGTGCGCAAACAGCACTTCCTGGATAATTTCCGCTTGGTGCGCGAAAAGATTGCCGACTTGAAGGTGCGCGACTACAAGCGACTGTTCCAACCTTGTATAGATGGCAGGGAAATCATGGAAATGTTCCATTTGGGCTCCTGTCCTGAGGTAGGAGCGCTGAAGCAGACTCTCAAGGACGCTGTGCTGGACGGCAAGGTGGCCAATGAGCGCGAGCCGCTGATGGAGTTGCTTATGCAGAAAGCCAAGGAGCACGGGCTGATAGAGTAACTGGTTTTTCCGTAAGAGATAGTTGGAAAAGAAAATTTCCACAGTTGGAAAAATGAAAAAGCAGGAAATGCCCCTCGTCTTCTGTTACTGAGCTTCGTCACCTATAAAGACCGATGTTGGCCTTAATAGATGACCAGACTTGGCCTTAATAGATGACCAAGCTCGGTCTTAATAGACGACCGGTGTTGGCCTTAATAGATGGCAAGATTAGGCTTAATAGGCTTCTTACATGAGGAAAACTCTAAATACAAAATAATTAATGTTAAAATACACTTGGCAAATGTACAATATTGCTATAATATTAGTAATTTTGCACCGCCTTTAAAAACTCTATTGGTATTTTGAGTTTTCGACATAAGGAAGTCGGATTACTTGTAAAAAGGCAATGACAATGTGCTGTAGTGGCATGTAGAATAACAGATTAATAATAATAACAATTGTATTTAAATAAATAGGTATGAAGATTAAAAACGTTTTGTTTGTTGCAGCTCTTGCAGCTCTCGCAACTTTAACATCATGTGGCGGAAGCAAGAAGGGCGGTCTGCCTAACTTCGGCGATGATGAGTTTGCTGTAGTGACTATAGGAACTACCAGCGCCGCTTTGCAGACTACTTATCCTGCTACAATTAAAGGTATTCAGGATGTAGAGGTTCGTCCGAAAGTTTCGGGTTTCATAACAAAGGTGTTTGTACATGAGGGCCAGACTGTTTCTGCAGGTCAGCCTCTTTTCTCTATCGACA
>OQVN01000305.1_pt1 | contig 19402 bp, 23 predicted proteins | sample 1691621 | NCBI WGS metagenome assembly OQVN01 (sample SAMN03418278, study PRJEB22391) | human gut metagenome | biome: human-gut; feature: organic feature; material: feces | host: Homo sapiens | place: Tanzania | collected 2013-01 | reverse complement strand
GAGTTTTATAACATAACAAAAGAAGATGCAAGAAGTATTCTAAGTATACCTAAAGAAAATAGAGTAATACTAGTTATGGGTGGAAGTCTAGGAGCTAAGAGCATAAATGAGGCAATATTATCTAATATAGATAAGATAAATGAAAAAGAACACTTTACCCTATATTGGTCTACTGGAGAAAAACTATATAAAGAAGTACAAGTTAGAATAAAGAATTTTAATAATATAATAGTTATGCCATATTTTGAAAATGTTTATGAAATAATGGCGGCATCTGATCTTGTAATATGTAGATCAGGAGCATCTACAATATCTGAATTGTTGCAATTAGAAAAACCTTCTATACTAATACCGTATGATTATGTAGGGCAAAAGGAAAATGCTGAAATGTTAGAATATGTGGATGCAGCAAAGGCATATACAAATGAGAGTGCAAAAAGTGCAATACTAGAAGCATTATCATTATGTGAACAAGATTCAATGTTAAACTTTATGAAAGAAAATATTAAAACACTTAATACAGGGAATGCAGTAAATAATATATTAAAAGAAATGGAAGATGACAATAAATGAGAAGAATATATTTTAGTGGGATAAATGGAATAGGAATATCAGAGAAAAAAGCAAAAGAGATGTCAGAAAGTTTTATAGAAAATTGGGAAGTATGGCAAATTGTCGGATTTTTAGAGAGATTTGGTATTGGTGCAGAGCATGCAAAAAAAGTATTTGATTTATATGGAACAAAAGCAATTGAAGAAATAGAAAGCAATCCATATTTATTAATTGATATAGCAAGAGGTGTAGATTTTAAACAAATAGATAAAATGGCACTTGATTTAGGTGTTAGTTATGATAATGATAAAAGAATTGCAAGTGGGATTAAATATGGGCTTATTAGAAGCACATATAATGGACATGCTTGTGTGGAAAAAAATAATTTAATAGAATTTGTAATAAATTTATTAGATGTAAATTCTGAAAATGTAGAAGATGGATTAATTAATTTAAAAGTAAAAGAAGAGATTGTTATAGAAACAAGAGAAAAAAGTGAATATATTTATTTGTACAATTTTTATCAAACTGAAAGAGAAATAGCTTACAGAATAAAAAAATTACAGGAATCTAAAAATATAAAGAAAATACTAAATTTAAATACTCAATTAAAAAAAGCAGAACAAATTTCAAGTATTGAATTATCAGAAAAACAAAGAGAAGCATTAAAATTAGTAAATGAAAACAACGTATCAATTATAACTGGTGGACCAGGTACAGGAAAAACAACTATAATAAAAAATATTATTGAAATATATGAAGAACATGGAAAAAAGGTAATTTTAGCTGCTCCAACAGGTAGAGCTGCTAAAAGAATGACAGAAACAACAAATAAAGAAGCATCAACATTGCATAGATTATTAGAAATAGGAAAATTTGACGAAGAAAGTTTTTATAAAAATACAAGCGATTATGAAGGTGCACCAATAGATGCTGATATAATAATTGTAGATGAAATGTCTATGGTAGACATGTTCTTAATGAATTATTTATTAAAATGTATATATAAAGGAACAAAATTAGTATTAGTTGGAGACGTAGATCAGCTTGCTTCAGTAGGACCAGGAAGTGTTTTAAAAGACTTGATAAATTCTGAACAAATACCAACTATTCATTTAGAAAAAATATTTAGACAGGCAGCGAAAAGTAAAATTATATTAAATGCACATAAAGTTAATAATGGAGAGAATTTTTTGAAAAAAGACGAGTCATCAGAAGAGATGAAAGAAGATTTTTTCTATATAAAAGAAAACAATCAAGAGCAAATGCTAGCACAAATAGTATCTTTATGTACAGGAAGATTAGAAAAGTATGGAAATTATGACTTTTTTCAAAATATTCAAGTATTATCACCAACAAAAAAAGGAATGTTAGGAACTAAAGAATTAAATAAAATATTGCAAGAAAAATTAAATCCAAATATTAATAAAGAACCAGAAAAAGCTAGTATGGGAGCAATTTTTCGTACTGGAGATAGAGTAATGCAAATAAAAAACAACTATGATATAAACTGGGAAAGAAAATTATTTGGAGAAAAAGAAATAGGAAGCGGAGTATTTAACGGAGAAATCGGAACAATTCTAAAAGTAGACGAAAAAGAAAAGCAAATAGAAATAAAATTTGATGATGAAAAAATAGCAAAGTATGAATTTTCAGACTTAGATCAAATAGAACATAGCTATGCAATAACAATACATAAAGCACAACGGAAGTGAATTTGATGTAGTAATAATGGTAATACCACAATCATCACCAATGCTTCTTACAAGAAACTTATTATATACAGGAATTACAAGAGCAAAAGAAATGTTAATTATAATAGGAAATGATAGAATTGTAGAATTCATGATAAAAAATGTAGATAGCAAAAAGAGAAACACTGGACTAGAATATAAAATGAGACAGTAGGGACAGGTCTTAATTGTCTCATTTTTTTGTCTATTTTTGTTGAAATATGCGATGAAAAAATTTGAATAATAATAAAATATGTATTATAATGAAAAAATAAATTATGTAGACAAGAAAGGAGAGTTTAATTGCCAAGAAAAAGTAGAAGGCTATTGGGTGAAACGGTGTGTCATCATATGGTTCAAGGAATTAACAAAGAAGAAATTTTTAAAACAGAAGATAATAAGGAAAAATATATAGAGCTTTTAAAGAAATATTACAAAGAATTCAAAATAGATATTATAGCATATTGCATTATGGATAATCATGTTCATATGTTGTTATATGCAAATGATATCAAGCAGATTAGTAATTTTATGAAAAACATAAATTCAATATATGCAATGTACTACAATAAAAAAACAGATAGAGTTGGATACGTATTTAGAAATCGATTTAAATCAGTACCTATAATGGATAGAAAACAATTATATACATGTATAAAGTATATTCATATGAATCCTGTCAAAGCGGGAAAAGTTAAGGAAGAAAGCGATTATAGATATTCTTCTTATAATGATTATTTAAATAAAACAGGATTTATTCATGAGGAAATTTTAAAATTTATTTTTAATTCATCAAATAATTATATCGAAAAATTTCAATCAATTGAATATGAAAATTCAAAAGAAGAAGTAAACTTAAAAAAAGCTCTAGAAGACTTTTTAATTAAAGAAAAGTTGACTTTAGAGCATATTAAACAGAATAAAATTATTATAAAAAAATTTGTATCATATTTAAATTTAAATCAATATAAGTTTTCAAAAAAAGAGGTATCAGATATTTTTAATATTAGCAGATCAACTTTATATAGGTGGTTGGATGAATAAATTTATAAAAACAGACAATAAGACAAAAAACGACAAAAAGATGAGACAAATGAGACCTGTCCCCAGTGTCCTAGATTTGATTTATCCGCCTACGTGTGGGATATGTGGAAAATTAAGTCAAGAGTTTTTGTGTAAAAAATGTAATAAGTTATTGGAGCAACAAGCTAAATTTATGGTACAGAGACATGAATGTTTGGGAGATGAGGTTGAGGTTAATTTTGAGGAACTTTTATATGTTTTTAAATATGAAGGAATTATAAGAAAGATGCTTTTAAATTATAAATTTCAGGATAAAAGTTATTTATATAAAACATTTGTAAATTTTTTATTAAATAATAAAAAATTCTTTAATATTATTAAATCTTATGATACAATTGTGCCAGTACCAATTAGCAAGCAGAGATATAAACAAAGAGGATATAACCAATGTGAGTTATTAGGAAGAGAAATTGCTAATATAGTAGATATCCAATATGAAAATAATTGTATTTTTAAGCAAAAGAATATAATAGAGCAAAGTAAGTTAAATAAAGAAGAAAGAATTCGAAATATACAAGGAGCGTATTACTTAAAAAGTGGGAAAAAGTTAAAGAATAAAAATGTATTGGTACTAGATGATATTTATACAACAGGAAGTACAGTAAATGAATGTTGTAAGATTATAAATGAAGCTAAGCCAAATAAGATAGGAGTGTTAACAATTGCAAAAGATTAAAATAAACAACAAATTAATTACAATTTTATTTATAGTATATTTAATAATTAGTTTTTTTATTAATTCGGTAAAAATGATTTATGACTACTTTGATGAGGTGGAGATAGGAACAGATTTTAATAAAGAGAGTTTTATAGCTTTATATGAAAAAGAACTTCAAGATATGACAGAGGAAGATAAAGAAGAATTAGAAATCATAAAACAAATGCCTGATGATGAGTTTGAAGGTTATGTTAGACAAAGACTATATATCAATATTTTTATTATTTTGGGTATCAGCCTTGCAATTACATTTTTTAAGAATATTTTTCTTATAATCTTATTTATAGTAATAAAATTAGTAAGTAAAAAAATAAGAAAAGAAAAATTAAATAAGGATGATTTTAAAAGAAGTAAAGATTATTATAGAGATATTTTAGATGGATATGGAGCTTGTGAGTTATCGTGGATAGATGATTTTAAATTAGAAATTCCTAAAGACATTATTGCAGAATTATTACAATTAGAGAATGAAAAAGTTATAAAAATAAATGAAGATAATATAGAGATGTTAGAAAATTTTGATACAAATAATTTAAATGAAACACAAAAATATTTGTTATCTTGTATAGAAGATGGAAAAGTTAAAAATATTAGTGAGATTAAGTTACAAGAGACTGTTAGAAAAGATGCTTTAAAACATAAAATAGTTGAGCAAAGAGAAGAGTCAAAGAAGAAAAAGAAGAAAAGAATGTTTAAAGCTATTTTAATTGCAGTTATAGTTAATATAGTAATGAGAGTGGCTTTCAATATAATAAGCGAAATGAATTTTGAAAATAATATGATTCCAATAATATCGTTTGTTATTTATGTTATTGCTTTAATGATTTTTGCATTATATCCAACAATAGTAATAATCTCATTTATCATATATAATGTAAAATCTACGTTAGATCCATATTTTAGAACAAAAGAAGGAGAAGAACTTAATAGAAGTATTGAAGGATTAAAAAATTATTTAAAAGATTATACATTATTAGACGAACAAGAGAAAGATGGAATTGTTGTTTGGGAAGAATATTTAGTTTATTCTGTATTATTTAATCAGAATAAGAAAATGATAGAAAAATACAAAAGTATAGTAAAATAGTAAGAATAAGGAGGAAATATGGAAGATTTAGTAGAAAGTATTTTAGATTATATTAGGTCAGATTATACAGATTATGCTGTTATGCTTAATGGTGAATGGGGCTCTGGAAAGACCCACTTTTGGAACAATAAAATAAAAAAGAAAATAGAATCAATGCAATTAAATGGAAAAAGATATACAACAATATATATGTCTTTATATGGAATATCTAATCTAGAAGAAATAAGTAAGAAGATATTTATGGAAACGACACAATTAATGGACAAAAATTTAAGAAGATTTATGAATTCAAAAGGACAAGGAACAATACCAGAATATGCAAAAACAGGTATTGATATGGCAAACTTTTTTGGAGTTACTCAAAACGGAAATAAATTAGATTATGCAGAATTTTTTGCGACAGACGATAAAGTACTTTGTTTTGATGACTTAGAGAGAGCAAATGTTGATGTAATTGATATATTAGGATATATAAACAATTTCGTTGAACATGACCATATAAAAACAATTATTATTTGTAATGAAAAAGAGCTAGCAACAAAATTAAAGAGTTCTAACTTAGAAATGAAAACTTTTATTGCTACTTATTTATTGGACAAACAGAATGAACTAAATAAATCAGATAAGCCGATGGTAGAAAAAATTCAGGACAAAATAGAGCACGTATTTGATAAAGCAAATGATTATGAAAGAATAAAAGAAAAATTAATTGGAGAAACATTTGAATATGCTCCAAAATTTGATTATATTATAAATGGAATTTTGATGAGATATGAAAATAATCCAGAATTAATTAGATTTTTAAGAGAAAATACAGGAATAATCATATCAACATTTAATAGAAGCGGAACAAGGAATTTAAGAATATTAAAACATGCTTTAAATGACTTTAAAAAGATTTATGAAATGGTTAATAAATCATATTCAAACACAAGCAATAGAGTTATGCAAACTATGCTAATATTTACTATTGCAGTATCATTTGAAATAAAAGCAGGAAAAATAACAAAAGAAAAATTTATAAATATAAAAGACAACGAAGAGTACAAATCAATATTAGTATCATCTAGAATATTAATGGATAATAGGCAATTTTACATTAAAGAATTTGATCAAAATTATTATTATAATTTTAAATCAGAATATAGATTCTTTAAATTTATTGAATATTATGTGAGAACAAGAATTTTTGATATGAAGTTATTTAAAGAAAACATGGATACAATAAGAAATACAGTAGATACAGAAAACTTGCCTAGTTATAAAAGACTACTTACAGAAGAATATTGGAAAATTTCAGATAATGAGTTTGAGGCGGTAATAGAAGATATTATAGAAGATGTAAAAGAAGGAAAAATAAAATTAATAGATATGGTAAAAATATTTGCATATTTTAGTTATTTTTCTAGAAAAGGGTTAATAAAATATGATTTAAAAACATTAAAAAGTATGTTCTTTAATGGTATGAATATTTCATCTTTGACATCAGAATATTGTTCTAATATAGAAGAAGAATTAGGAAAAATTGCAATAGAAGAAGTAGAAGAAGATATGGAAGAAATATTGAAACATTTCCATAAATTAAATGATCAATTATTAGATAAAATGTATAGAGAAAAGGCAGAAGAAGTAATGAAATGCATTCCAATGAAGATGGAACAATTTTATGAGAAATTTGATAAAGAATGCATGAAGGTTCCAATTTTTAAATATTATGATCCTTTCCAATTATTCCAAAGGATATCTTGTGCAAGTAATGAAGATATAGTGTTAATAAAAGAAAAATTGTTAGATAGAGCAAATAGATATACAAAGCAAATAGAACCAGAAATGAAAAATATTAAACAATTTAAACAAATTGTAGATGACTATATAAAAGGAAAAGAATCTACAATAAAAATAGTTATGCTAAAAGAATTTTCAAAAAGTTTGGAATCTATTTTGGAAAAGTACAAATTTAGTTTTTAATACGGGAATAGATAAATTTAAAAACTAAAAATTATTATGTATTAAAATTTTTAATAGAATTTGTAAAAATTGAATATTTTTTTCCTCTTTTGCAATAATAAGAGTATGAAATAAATTTATGCTGAAATTGAAGGAGGAAAATTATGAAAGCAACTGGAGTTGTGAGGAGAATAGATGATTTAGGTAGAGTTGTTATTCCAAAAGAGATAAGAAAAACTTTAAGAATAAAAGAAGGAGACCCATTAGAGATATTTACAGACAGAGAAGGGCAAGTTATTTTAAAAAAGTATTCACCAATAGGAGAACTTTCAGAGTTTGCAGCAGGATATGCAGAAACTTTGTCAAAGACGACAGGACATATTGCTTGTATTACGGATAAAGATACTATTATAGCGGTATCAGGAGGGTCAAAAAAAGAATTTTTAGAGCAAGATGTTAGCAAAGAACTAGAACAACTTATGGAAGATAAAGAAGTATATACAAGTAAAGAAAATAGTGATAAAGCAATGCCAATTACTAAAAATGACAATAATGAAAGAAAAAATAATGCACAGATTGTTTATCCAATTATATCTAATGGTGATACGATTGGAACAGTAATACTTATGGCTAAAGAGGAAAATAAGAAGATGGATGAAGTAGAAAAAAAGGTAGCTCAATCTGCTGCAACTTTTTTAGGAAGTCAAATGGATATATAGATTCAATAATTTTAAAATTTATTATAAATAAAAACAAGTTATTACTATAGATAAAAAATAGTTTTAACTTGTTTTTTTATGATATTTGGAATATAAATTTATATCTGCTAAGCCGACTAAGTAATCAATGGAGGTTCCGTAAAATTTGGATAAAGTAATTAAGTGTTGAATAGGAATTGTTCTATTTCCTTTTTCATATTCAGAATAATATTGTTGGGAAATACCTAGTAAATTAGCAATATCTTTTTGCAATAAATCATGGTCTTCTCTTAAATCTTTGATTCTTTTAAATCTCACTATTAACCTCCTAATTAATATTATTAAATTTATATATAATTGTAACAAAAAAAGAGTAAGAACATTTAACATACATAAAATATTATGTTTAAACAAGATAGCAAATAAATCTATAACTTGAAATATTACAGAAATGTTACAGGATTATAACGATTATGTTAAAGAAATTAAGATGATTGAAAAGAAAAAAGCGTTATGTTATAATAAAATCAAATACATGAAAAATTATGTACAAAGATACAAATGAAAGGGAAATTTTTTAATGAGGTTTAAAACAAAAGAAGCAAAAGGTATAACATTAATAGCATTAGTAATAACAACTATATTATCTTATGACGAAAATCTAAAATCTAGTAATAACAAAGGTTTCCTCCTACAATCAATTTAGTAAAAATCATAAATTTTCAAATATTTAAAAGATGAATTGTAAAAAATAATAACAATTTCATCTTTTTTTGATTTTATAATAACAAATTAAAATTTAAAATTGAGAGGAGATTAAAAAATTATGGGGAAGAAACAATTAAAAGAAAGATTTTTTGATGAAAAAACAGAAATAGAATATGTAAGACAAGGAGATTATTATATACCAAAATTAGTATTACCAAAACAAAAGAAAACACATTTGAATAAATATGGCAGAATGAGATTAAACTATTTAAAAGAACATAAAAAAGCAGAATATACAATAATGTTTATGGAAAATATATTAATAGACCATTTAGAAGAAATACAAGAAACAGCAACTAAAAGATTTAATATAATCATTGAAGATTTGAAAGCAAAAAGTGATTTAACAGAAGATATGAAAAATACAGATATGCTTTATTGGGTTGGCACTATGAATGCAATTAAACAACAAGCAGAGGAAATCATATTAAAAGAATTAATATATGTATGAAATTTTTTAAATGTAATGAAAAATTTGGAAATAAATGTTATAATGAAACCAATAATAAAAATTAGGCAACGGCAGTTGCACAATTTAAGGAGGCAATAGAATGAATAATGAATTACTACCAAATGATTATAAAGAAACTTTAAATTTAATAATACAAAAAATACAATTAGCACAACAAAAAGCTGTAATTTCTGCAAATATAACATTATTAGATTTATATTGGGAAATAGGTAATGTTATTTTAAAAAAGAAGAAAGAACAAGGCTGGGGTGCAAAAGTAATAGAAACTTTATCAAAAGATATAACATCTGCATTTCCAGGAGCAAAAGGTTATTCAAGTAGAAACTTGAAATATATGAGCCAATTTGCAAAAACATATTCTAATTATTTAGATGTAAAAGATGAGCTTTCTAAAGTTAGTTGGTCACATAATCTTGTTTTAATGAGTAAAATAAAAGATGAAAATGAGAGAAATTGGTATATAAATGAAACCATAAAAAATGGTTGGGCAAGAAGTGTACTAATCCATCAAATAGAATATGGATTATATGATAGGTCAACAGCAGAAGAAAAAACACACAATTTTCCAAAAGTTTTACCACCAGTTCAATCTGAATTAGCAATTCAAACTTTAAAAGATCCTTATATTTTTGATTTTTTAACTTTGGCAAAAGATTATAAAGAAAAGGATTTGGAAGACCAATTAGTAAAGCATATTACTCAATTTTTGCTAGAATTAGGTGCTGGCTTTGCATTTGTAGGAAGACAATATCATTTAGAAGTTGGTGGAGATGATTATTATATAGACTTATTATTTTATCATTTAAAACTAAAATGCTATGTAGTAATAGAATTAAAAACAGTAGAATTTCAACCAGAATTTGCACGGAAAATTGAACTTCTACTTATCAGCAGTAGATGATATGCTAAAAACAAAAGATGATAATCCATCAATTGGTATATTATTGTGTAATGAAAAAAATAAAGTAAAAGCTGAATATGCACTAAAAGATATAAATAAACCTATTGGAATTTCTGAATATGAATTAATAAAAGCAATACCAGAAGATTTAAAATCAAATTTACCAACTGTTGAAGAGATAGAACAAGAAATTACTGAAAAAATTAAAAATGATGATAATAATTAGTCAAATTGGGCAACCGCAGTTGCCCAATTTAATATAATAAAAAAATTTTTTAAATATTGACATTAAAAATAATGCAATGTATAATGGAGTCATTCTCAACGAGGCTCGAAATTAGCCCCAGTTTGGCTAGAAATAGTGAAGGAACTACTAATAACAGTAATTCCTGCGTAATTAGTGCGGACTAGCTATAAATGGATATATTATAGATAGAAATCTACACTGAAAGAGCCTATAAATAGGACAAAATAACATAGAATGCTATGTAATGTTATAGAGATATAATGAGATATATATTACTTATATGTGCAATATATTGTCCTATGAGGGGCTCTTCCTTGAAAATTTAATTAGGAACCACAAACAAGCTGTACACTTTCCAAGATTAGAAGACAGAGGGGCGCTTATTTAATATTAAATAAGTTCTAATCTAAAAAAAGGAGGTGTAACGATTATGAAAATTCCAGAACATATTGTTTTAGCAATTGTAGTAATGTTAGTTGGGAAAGCTTGTGGTTATAGTGAAGAATCGATAATGAGTTTAGTGAAATTTATTATAGGTTTTGGAATTATAGTAAATGCTAAATTTATTATCAAAAAAAGTAAAGACATTAAAGAATATGCTATTAAATTTTTCACTAAAAACTAATTAAACTTTTCTTTTTATAAATAGATTTTGCAAAAGTATACTTATAAAAGGAAAAGGTAATATGGATTATAAAAATTGCGAGTTATATAAGGTCAAAAGAAAAAGAGACTTATTCGTTCTATTACATATAGATGAAAATAAATTAAATGAAGAACTATATAAATATAGAGTTTGTATAAAAGATAAAAAAAGACTATTAGAGAAGCCTAGTGAAGAATTAAAAAAGATACAAAGGAATATATTAAATAAGTTATATCAATTAAATTTTCCAGAATATGTATTTTCAGGAATTAGAGGTAGGTCTGCATTTGGGAATGCAATATACCACATTAATTGTAAATATATGCTAAAGTTAGATATGAGTAAGTTTTTTCCAAACACGCATAGAAACAGTATATATGAATTTTTTAAGAATAAACTAAAAATGAGTTCTGATGTAGCATTAATATGCACAGATATAGTAACAGTTAATTATGATAAAGAAAATGTAATAATAGAAGATGAAGTATATGATTTTTTAAGGTTAAAAAGAATAAAAAATACTAATCACTTACCATCAGGAACACCGACTAGCCAGATTTTATCATATTTAGCTAATATAGATATGTTTGATGAAATTATAGAATATACTTCTGGGCACAAATTACAATGTACTATATATGTAGATGATATTACAGTTTCATCTATGACTAGACATATTTCTAAAAAAGAAGAATCTGAAATCAAAAACATTATAAGAAAACATAAACAAAATTTGAGTAAAGGAAAAACTATAAGATATGGAGCAAATGAATATAAAAAAGTAACAGGTTTTGTAATTGCTCCAAATAACAAATTAGTAATACCAAATAAAATAAAGTCGAAAATAAAGGCTCAAACTAAATTTGTAAGAAAAAAAGAATTAGATATACATAGAAAAAATAGTATAGTAGGATTAACTAATTTTGCAAATATTTCTGTAAATGGTAAATACAGAGGATTAAGAAAAACTTTAGATAGTATTACAATAGTAAATTAAATTTTATAATTTTAAATATTTAAAATCGTTTTAGATAAAAAAGTCTAAAGCGTTTTTTTTATGGAAATTTTTTATCTACATTTTTAAGATATAAAACTTATATTACTTGTACCATAAAAATGGAAATAAAGCCAAAATAAGGTGAACGAATTTGAAAGAGAGGAGGGGTTATAATGGCAAATTTAAATTTAAAAGGATTATGGATTCCAATAGAAATATTAACAGATAAGAATTTAAGTGATAAAGAAAAAACAATATTATCTATAATACTTTTTTTAAGTAAAGAAAATAATACTTGCTTTTGTACTAATGGAACAATAAGTGAGTTATTGAATATATCAAGTAAGCAAGTATCAAAACTAATTAACTCATTAAAGGCAAAAGGATATATAGCTGTAACTATGAAATACAAAGAGAATAGTAAACAAATAGAAACAAGAACAATAAAGCCTATACAAGAAAAGTTTAATACCTCCCCTTCAAAAGTTCTATACCCCTCTCCCACAATAGTTCCATACCCTATGGAACAAAAGGTTAAGGATAATAAATATATTATAAATAATAATAAAAATAATAATAAAGGGTATTGCAACTATGAACAGCGAGATTATGATAAAGAAGGCTTTGACTGGAATAGTCTATATGCAAATAATAATTTTACATCGTAGATATGCTATAAAGCAAAATGAAAGTATAGGTTTTGCTAAAAGTAAAACCTATGCTTTTATTTTGGAATTTTGAAACCGAATAGGCTTCAAAAAGAGTCAAGAAAAAATATGTAATATGTTTTTCTTTGCTCTCTTAACCATAAATTGCAGAGAGCAAATTATGGTTAAGCATAAAAATATACTTGTTATATTTTTATGGAAAAACTAAAAATAAAGATATGTAATTTTTAGTTTTTGGGTTGTAGGGTTTACCCTGCCACACTAACACTTTTAGCGAGTAGCGTAAAAAGTGTTGTAGTGTGTTACAATACAAAGTAAAAATGCAAGGTGTGGGAGCAGTTACTAAATCTATTGTAGCTACTATAATAACACCTTGTATTTTTGTTTGTATTACCCCTTACGATAGCCAAGCTATCGCCCGTTATATGAGCTGAAAAAGTCAGCTAGAAAATTGAAGGAGGTTATATAAGATGAGTTTTGCAATTATTAGAAACACAAAATACAAAAGAGAAAATTTAAAAGGAATATACAGACACAACGAAAGAAAAAACAAGAATTACTCAAATGATAATATAGATAAAGAAAGGTCTTATTTGAATTACTCAATAAAAAGCCCTAAATATAGATATGACAAAGAATTTGATAGACTAAAAGAGAAATACAATCTAAAAGGGCAAATAAAGACAGTTAGTAATATTGCTTGTGAATATATTATTACTTCTGATAAACAATTCTTTGAAGAAATAGGCGAAGAAGAAACAAGAAGATATTTTGAAACAGCATATAAATTTGTTAGCGAATATAAAAATCTGGGCGAACAATATATAATGTCTGCAAAAGTGCATATGGACGAGGAAACTCCACATATGCATTTAATTTTTTTGCCTATTGTTCATACTACAGATAAAAAAGGAAATAACATAGATAAACTTGCTTGTAGTGAATTTTGGAAAGAAAAAGATAGTTATAGAAGATTACAAGACGCCTTTTATCAATATATGACATCACACAATTTTGAACTAGAAAGAGGCGTACCAAAAGAAGAAACAGGTAGAGTTCATATTGATATTAAAGAATATAAAGAACTAACTAATTTTGATAAAACAAAGGAAAAATTACAAAATATGAAATTAGAATTACCAGATGTTCCAGAAATAGATGATATAAAAATGGTTAGATGGTCAAAGAAAAGAGATGAGAAGATTTTAGAAGATATTATAAAACCAAAAGGTGATTTAATAAATGAACTATACCAGAATAACCTACAAATGCACCAACAATTATTAAGACAAGCAAAAATGGTAGAAGAAGCAGAAAAATATCAAAAAGAAAGAAACAAGATTATGGCTGATAATAGAGATTTGCATAAACAAGTAGATGATATTAAGGCTGAATATAAACAAAAAGAAGATAATTTAGAATGGAAATATGACTATAAAATCAGAACATTAGAAAAAGAAAATGGCTATTTGCATAATGTTATAGATAAATTTAGAGAAACAATCCATAAATTTATAGAATGGATCTGTGTGAATTTCGATATGGGTACAGGAGATACACTAATTAGAGATTTTGAAAAAGAAACAAGAACTTGTTTAGATGGTGAGGAACAAATAAAGCGAGAAGAAAGGGAAAAAGATTTAGAAATGGAAAGATAAGGAACAAACTTGTGGGTTTGCTCCTTATTGTTTCATATGTTTTAGAGCAAATTCACAAGCTGATACTACAAAGCCATTGAAAGAATATTCTTTTTTATCTAGTCCTTTGTTGGCTTTTTCAACAATATCAATTATTTGAGAATTTATTTCAACAGGAAATCTAATACTTTTATAAATATTTGCTGTTGTAAATAACAAACTAACAAAAGAACAAGCAGAATTTTTAGAAAAAGAATTTTGTAGAAAATGAATTGTTACAAAAATGTTACAGAAATATTATTTTTTTGTATCAAAAAAATTTTTTTACAAATTTTAATGAAAAATAGAATATATTATGATAAAATTATAAAAAATTAGATGTTGTATGAGGTGTAAAAATATGGATTATTTAGAAATGCTAAAATCTTCATTAGAACAAAATAAAAAGTTATTAGAAGATTTACAACAAGATGAAGAAAGCAAAAAGGACAATAAAAAACAAATTACCCAAGTAAAAAAGGAAATAAAATCGCTTGAAGGTTCAATAAAAAGACAAGAAGAACAAAAAGATAGAGAAAGCAAAGTTAAAGAGTTAGAAGATAAAATACCTAGTGAAATTAAAAATACAATGGAATATCGTTTTGCAATAGATGGATATATAATGCAAAATTCAGCACCAAATATTGGAGACATTACAGTATCTGAAGATGGTAAAGTTACATTTAAATATGGTGGACTTTCAAATGTCGATGATGGAAAACAAGTAATGCAATTTAAAAATGGCTCAATATATACATATGAAGATAGAAAAGCATATGATACTTATGATACAGGAGAAAATTTAACTAATCTTATAGTTAGTGTAAAAAAGAGTAATCCTTATAGTAGAATGGGAGAAAAATTTTCTGTTACTGCTATGTGTAGAGGAAGACAATGGTCTTATCAAGAAAATGATTTATACCAGTGGAAAGATATTGCAGATATTAGCGAACTTCCTGTTGAAGAATTATTATCAAAATATTCTGTAAGTAGTGATTTACAACAATTTTTAAATGAAAATTTTACACCTATTCCAAAAATAGAAAAAGAGCAAGAAAAAACATCAACAGAGCAAGAGGTGAAGCCTATTATTACAGGCGAGGATATTCTAACTGTCGATGATCTAAAAAAAGAATATACTTATGTGTTCGACGGAGACGGTGGAATTGTTACAGCTAGAAAGGTAGAAAAAAAAGAAGTTCCTTATACTTTACATTTGCCAGATGGTACAACTATTCAAAAAACAAGAGAAGAAAATGGAAAAGTATCAGATAATTTGTTTTTTAAAGACAATAATGGTATAGTTACTCCTATTCCAGAATTAAGTCAAATAGAAGAAGGAGATATAGATGGAAGACATTATAGGGCTGCAAGTTCTTCGACATATGTTCAGAGTAGAAAAGGAAGTCATACATTTGATGTTTGGGAATGGGGATTTGATGTTAATGATGATGAAGATTTAGAACAAATAAATAGATACAGTAAACCTTATAGGTATGATAAACATTATAGATATGTTACACTAGATGATTCACAAAAGCTTGTAAAAGTATTTGAATCAAGTGAATATATTGATAATCCTTGGGGAGATTTATATCACAGAAATAAAGATGAAAATGGAAAACAGTGCATAAGACTAGTAGATTTAGCAGGTAATGTTCACTCAATAAAAGAAGGTGGAAAGGCTGGAGAAAAAGGTCTAAAAGAAAAGACATTTGGTCCTAGAGGGGATTATCAATTAAAAGTGGTATATAAAGATAAAGAACCTGTATATGCATTATTCATGGGAGATGATTATAGTAATAATCAAAAAGAATTTTGTACTGCTGAAGAATTAAGAGAATGTTTTGAAAGACAAAAAAGAGAATTTCAAAGATATGGTATGTATATGGATGAAGATAGTTGTTTTGCTCATATGGAAGAAATTATAGAAAACTTTAACGAAACTTTTATGCAAGGGGATTTTGTACCTGCACTAGATAAGACTAAAACTAAAAAAGAAGACAAATCAGTAACTGAATTAGCAGAAGAATTATCCGAATTAACTGACACAGAACAAAAAGCAAAACAATTATTAGAGCAATATGAACATCAATTGCCTAATAACGACAAAGAAATTTAGGAGGAATAAGTATGGTTGAAAATCCTTATGAAAAATCTTTAGCGAATGTTGATAACAGCATATTTGGTAGAATAAAATGTTTTTTTAGAAACTTATTTAATAAAAATAAGCTAGAAGAAAATATAATTACTAAAAATGCTAGAGAGGAAAAAAATATTCAAGCTGACAGAGGTAATTTTATTGAAAATATAAAAATACCTGTAAAAAAACCAAACTTGAGATTACAAAAAATGAGTAAAGATTTGGAAAGCGGAAAAATTATAGAAGAAGATTTGTGCGAACAAGAATTACAGGAATTAAGAGATTTTTATTTAGAACAAATTCAAGAGAAAAAACAATCTATCGAAAATTACAAAAATAGAATAATGAGAATAAAAGCACAATTAGCTTAAGGCAGGTGTATCCTGCCTTAATTTTTTTTTTTCAAGTAAATTGAATAAAAGAATTAAAACATATTTTTTATTTATTTTTCAAAATCCATTCATAAACTTCATTTTCGGTAAGTTCGCCTTTTTTCATATCATTAATTTTTTCTTTAGCTTTTTTCTTCCAAGTTTCAAAATCTTTAGCAAGTTTAGTGTTAGTTTTATCTTTTCTAACTTGCATAAACTTCTGTTGATATGTTCTTCTATATTCGCCCATAGCCTTATTATTTTTTAATCTTTCGGTATAAGATTGGAAAGCTCCTAAATCTCTGCAAGGTTTTGAGTTTTCTTTTGGGTAATCGCAATAAATTTCATCTGTTTTTGCATTTGGTATAAAATACATTCCACAATTTTGACATTTCTTTATTGGATAGTTAGGCGTTTTAGATAGTTCTTCAAGTATAGCATAACAAATACTTGATAGATCATTACTCATATGTGTATCACTCATTGAAAGCACTTGTTTTTTGTTTTGCAGAGTTTCTAATAAATCATATTCACTATTGTTTCCAATTTCTTGATATTTTCTTGAGTAGCTATCTCTTATAATAAAGTCATTTTCATAATATGTATATAATTTGCCCATTCTTTTTATTAGATAAACAGCAAATCTTTCTGAATATGTAAATTTTTCTAAACTCTCATTATTATCTAAATTATAGATATATGTAACAGCTTGTATTAGTTCTTGTTTTATGTCGATTAAGTTTTCTTGCAAATCCTCAAATATTTTTTTGGTTGTTTTTAAATATTCTTCATTACTACCATAATTTTGTTTTAATTCAAATTTATACTCTTTATCTAAATCTCTTAATATTTCAAATCCATAAGCATAAAAGAAAGTTTTATTTGCTGATTCATAATTAGATAAATCGGCATTTAGAAATCTTAATAATAATAGTCCAAACTTTTCATGAAATGGAAAGTATATACTTGCAGGATGTTTTAATCCATTATCTGTCATTTCTGTTTCCTTATAATATACATCTCTAACTTTATTATCATAATCTAAATGGAAATCAGCTTTATAAAAATATAAAGGTGTAGCATAATATTCTTTTTTAGTTTCAGTATTAAACCAAAAGTAGAAATCATCAAAAAAGGTTACTTCTGGCAATTCCATAGGCTTTTATCTCCCTTCTAAAAATAAAATTTTATAAAAAAACAATAAACAATTTTTTAAAAAAAATAAATTGTTATTGACATTCTATAATTATTATACTATAATACTAATATAAATACAATACTTTTTTCAAAACTTATTGCTAAAAGTTGTAGATAAAAAATTAACTAAATTGATTTAAAGTATTGTAATAACAATGTGTTTAAGATTTTAAGCAGACTATTAACAACACAAAAAAGTAATTATTTTATAGTTTTGTTTTAATGTTAAGGTGTGAAATTGTAGTTTGCAAGAGATAGAAAAATCTTTAAAAAGATGGAGGTGAGAAAGATAAAACACAAATTAGACAGCAAAGGTACAAAAGACAAAATAATTGAATTATTTTTTGAAAAGCATTTAAAACCAGTAGATATAGCAAAGAAATTAGATGTTAAAATGCCTTATATAACAAAAATAATTCAAAAGGATTCAAGATATATTCAAGAGAAAGAAGCACGAAAGCAAGATAACAAAGAAAAACAGAAGACTCAAAAACGAATATATGCTAAAAACAAAAGAGAAAAAGAAAGACAAGAAAAACAGGCTTATCAAAAGTTATTGACACTAATAAATAATGATAACAAATTCTTATCTACTAAAAAGAAAGTGAGTGATATACAATATGCAAAATGGAACAGAAGTGCATACGACTATGATGAAAATACAAGTGATTTAATACTAAAAGATGAAATAAGAACTGGTTACAATGTAGCTAAAAGAGTTAGAAATACTGTAAATCCAGATAGTATAAAGAGTAAAAGAATATATGTTTAATTTGTATGCTTTGAAGAAATCAAGGTATATTTTTTTACTCTAATTTTTTAGAAAGAGGTAATAAAAAATGATTTTATTTATCAAGAATTTAGAAATTTATGTTGAATAGCAATAGGTTGATAATTTATATATAACTGAATTTATGAGCCATAAATAGCTATTCACGGAAAGGAATAGGTATTTATATGAAAAAAGAGTATAAAATTAAAGAAGTTTTTAACGAAAATGCAAAAACAATACAAGAAAAGTTGCAAGAAGTATTTATAAGTTATTTAATTGAAAAAATTAATAAATAGTTGTAAAGGCTAGTAAGTATATGATTTTTAATATATTTACTAGCCTAAATTTATAAATATGAGTTGCATTATTTTATAATTAAGTATATAATTTCAGTTATAAATTGGATAGGAGGAAACCTATTGTTATTAGAAAGAGAGGTTTAAATGATAACAATAGCAAATCCTGAAAAATACAGAGCAGGATTATATGAAAGATTATCCAATGAAAATATTGAAGTTGCAAGTGGCGAAGTAGTTGTTTCAAAAGATGATGAATTAGAAAGTGGAAGTATAAGCACACAAAAGATTTTTAATGAAGATTTTTGTAGGCAAAGAAATATTTATATATATGACCACTATACTGATGATGGAGTATCTGGAGCAACATTTGATAGACCAGACTTCAATAGAATGATACAGGACATTGAAAACAAAAAAATAAATATGG
>OQVN01000302.1_pt1 | contig 19503 bp, 17 predicted proteins | sample 1691621 | NCBI WGS metagenome assembly OQVN01 (sample SAMN03418278, study PRJEB22391) | human gut metagenome | biome: human-gut; feature: organic feature; material: feces | host: Homo sapiens | place: Tanzania | collected 2013-01 | reverse complement strand
GAAAAGGAAGGATTTATGATATATAAACTAAAAATGTTACAGTTCTATTACATTTTTTGAAATTCAAATTCTTCCATTTACTTTTTATTAAAAATATGCTATAAAATAATTGAGAGAATCTAAAGATAAGGAGAAAGAGGAATGTTAAATAGAAGCAAAAGCGATAAGGGTGTTACACTTATAGTTTTGGTAGTTACAATTGCTATACTCTTAATATTAGCAGGAGTATCTATAACAGCAATTACGGACGATAGTGGAATATTGAGTAGAACTAATGAGTTATCTGAGAGTGCAAATGCATCTATAGAACAGAATACACAAGAATTAAATAATATGACTAATGAGTTGGATTATGTAATGAACCCATGGGTACAAAATAAAACAGAAGTGACTAAGAAATTAAAAAGTGGGACAGTAACACTAAATGTTGGAGACAACTACACATATGATTGCGGGGTTGAAGGATATACAGGTGCTTGGAAAGTATTAGGGGCTGAAAATGGTAAGCTTTTAATAATGTCAACAGTGGATGTAGGAACATTAACTTTAGAAGGAAAAAATGGATATAACAATGGAATTAGCAAATTAAGTGAAATGTGTGAACCATATGGAAGAAATGCAAGAAGTATAACAGTTGAAGATATAAATAGGGTAACAGGATATAATCCTACTAATCAAGGAGACGGGACAATTTATGGTGTTGGAGAATTTTGGGAGTATGGAAGTAAAGTGACTTACACAGCTAGTGGAAGCTCAACGACAAGTGGAAATACATACACAGGAAGTATAACCTATGAACATATAGATGGAAAAAAAATAGGAGTCAATAATGTGACTTCAATAACAGTAAAGAATACATACTATTCGTATTATCCATATTTATTAACAACAAGCAATAGTACAACAGGAGAATGTAAAGGAATTCCAACAAGTTCCCCAGCATATGAAATGATATTTGGAAAAGCAACAGATACAAGTGCTAGTAGTGGAAATAACTATTGGCTTGCGTCTTCATATGTTTACTCAGACAATAAGGGAGTGAGCTTTGGAATACGCAGTATATACCCTGAAGGACGAATGGGTGGCTGCCGTTTATGGCGCTCTAACCGTGGTGTTGATAGCGATAGTTGTGGTGTCCGCGCTGTAGTTCCTATAGATTAATACTTTTTATTTTGAATATTAGTAAAATCTAAAGATAAGGAGAAGTATAAATGATAAATAGAAATAAGATAAAGAGTGATAATGGTGTCACGCTTATGGTTCTGGTAATTACAATTGCGGTTCTTTTAATATTAGCAGGAGTAACAATATCTAATGTATTCAGTGATGAAGGACTATGGGATAAAAGTAATGAATTTGCAGAAACTGCAAATGCTACCATAGAAGAAAATGCTGAACAAGTAAATAATATGATTAATGAGCTAGATGAAATAATGAATCCATGGGTACAAAATAAAACAGTAGTTACTAAAAAAATGAAAAGTGGAACTAAAACATATAATGTAGGAGATGACTATACTTATGACTGTGGTGTTTCAGGATACACAGGTGGTTGGAAAGTATTAGGAGCAGAAAAAGGAAAACTGTTAATAATGTCAACTGAGGATATAGGAACACTTACTTTAAATGGAAAAGAAGGATATAACACTGGAATAAGCCAATTAGATGAAATGTGTGCATCATATGGAACAAAAGCAAGAAGTATAACAGTAGAAGATATAAATAGAGTAACAGGATATGTGCCAGAGCATCAAACAATAAGTATAACAAGTGAAAACAAATATTATTATGATAATGACACAACAAATCAAAGTTCAACAGTAACAGGAACATATGCTGCATATGCAGGAACATATGGATTAGCAACAGCATTAGGAATAACAAATAATGAGCCTGTAACTGGAAATGCACACTATTACTATTATCCAAATACCCTAACAACAATTGGTATTGGAACAACAGCAGGAATAGAAACAACAAGTCCTGCATACAAACTATTATTCAGAAATGCAGATGATTCTGCAAATTGTAGTTACTGGCTTGCGTCTTCGTGTGTGGGTGCGTTCTTTAACTATTCGGACTTTGGTTTGCGCTTTGTGCACTCTGTTGGCACCGTGGGCTACTACAGCTTGTGGGGCTCTGACCGCGGTGCTTTCAGCGGCAGCGGTGGCGTTCGTGCTGTAGTCCCAGTAGATTAAAATATTCAAGACGAGGAATATCCCTCGTCTTATTTCAATTTATTAATTGTAACCTTAACTTTATTATCACTCAATTCTGTATAAAGTTTAATATCATAACTAGTGTTATTTCTAAATTTTAAATCTAAATCATCATAAGCAACAGTCGAATCTTTGCCCATCTCTATATATCCAACTTCTTTTTCATGCTCATGCCTTTCAGTAACTTTAATACCATCTATCTTATTTACAGCATTATATATAGTTGTGCTAACTTGGCAATTTCCACCACCATATCCCTTTTTTAACTCACCATCTATAAATACTCCAGCTTTTTTATATCCTCTATCAGGAGTGGGGTTTCCAGCAACTTTATTAAACGAAAATTCTTCACCATTTTTTACTATAGTACCATTTATCTCGTTACAAGTAATACGTATATTTGTATCACGATCTTCATCATCATCTATTATTTTAGTTGAAAAACTAGAAATTTCTTCTTCAACAATAACAGGAGCTCTTGGAACATCAGTATTTGCAACTGAGTTGTTTTTTATTTTGTTATTTTCCACTTCAGTGCTTAATCTGTTTGCATTATAGTCACTTTCATAATTAAAATTAAATTTGTTAAAATAAAAATATGCTACTAACACTATAAAAGCAATTAAAATTATTATAGGTAAAATATATTTTTTCATAACTACTCCACAAAATTAAATTTTCATTTATTATTATGGCAAATTTTTATAAAAATATGCAATAAAATGAGCTTTTTTATTGAGAAAAAAATTATTTTGTGATATAGTATGAAAAGAAAAAATAATTTAAACAATAGGGGTAAAAATGAGTACTTTAACGCAAATTATAAAAGAACATATAAGTTATAAAAATCAAATATTTAAACTTGCAAAAGCAGACTTAATTAAAACATACAGAGGAGCAGCACTGGGCTGGATGTGGGCAATTATTAAACCAGCAGTAACAATATTTGTTTATTGGTTTGCCTTTACAATAGGCTTGAGAGCTGGAACAGAAGTTAATGGGTTTCCATATTTTTTGTGGATAATAGCAGGAGTTACTCCATGGTTCTATATAAGTGAAATGATTACTGGTGGAACAGAATGTATTAGAAAGTATAGTTATTTAGTAACCAAAATGAAATTCCCAGTAGCCACAATACCAACATTTATAAATATGTCAAAATTTTCAATACATGTTATGCTAATTGCAATTGTAATTGTTATATTTATGGTATTGGGATATATGCCAGATATCTATTTATTACAATTGCCAGTATATATGTTCCTAGCATTCTTATTTTTAAACTTTTGGGGACTATTTTCTTCACTATTAGGAGTAATTAGCAAAGACTATAGTAACTTAGTAAAATCTTTTATAACAGCATTATTCTGGTTATCAGGAATTATGTGGAATCCAGATACTATTGGAAATGAACTTGTAAGAAAACTTTTAAATTTAAACCCGATAACATTTTTAGTAAGTGGATTTAGAAATTGTTTTATAAATAAAATATGGTTTTGGGAACAACCCAAAAAACTTATATATTTCCTAATAATAACAGTTATTTTGCTAATTTTAGCAATTGCAACATACAAAAAATTGAGAAAAGATATACCGGATGTATTATAAACTAGGAGGAAACGATGGACGATACAGTAATTGAATTCAAAAATGTTACTAAAATATATAAATTGTATAAAAGTGACAAACAAAGACTAAAAGCAATTATTTGGAAAAAAACACCATATAAAGAAAAAAGAGCAGTAAACAATGTATCATTTAAAATTCAAAGAGGAGACTCAGTCGCACTTTTTGGTAGAAACGGTGCAGGAAAATCAACTATATTAAAAATGATTACAGAAGTAGCATTTCCAACTACAGGAGAAATAAAGGTAAATGGAAGAGTAAGTGCACTTCTAGAACTAACATCAGGGTTTGATCCAGAATTTACAGGAAGAGAAAATATATATTTAAAAGGTCAATTATTAGGCTTAGATACCGAAGAAATAAAAGAACTAGAGCCTGTTATTATAGAATTTGCACAATTAGGCGATTATATAGATCAACCTGTAAGAACGTATTCAAGTGGTATGAAAGCTAGATTAGGATTTTCAATAAATGTTAATATAAGACCAGAAATATTAATTGTAGACGAAGCGCTAAGCGTTGGTGATGAGGCTTTTAAAAATAAATGTATAAAAAAAGTAAATGAAATTATAAAAAATGAAAATGTTACATTGCTATTTGTAACACATGCTACAGGGGTAGCAAAAGAGTTCTGCAAAAGAGGAATGGTAATGGAAAGTGGTGTAATTACATTTGATGGGAATATAGCAGAAGCAATAGAAAAATATAATAGTTCAATAAAATAATATAAGGAGGAATTTAAAATGAATTTTGGAGGAATATTAGCAGGTGGAAGTGGAACAAGAATGGGAAAAACAGATTTACCAAAACAATTTTTATCATTAGGACAAAAACCAATTATTATTCATACAATTGAACAATTCTTGATTTCAACAGATATTGACGAAATAGTGGTAGCTGTACCACAAAACTGGATTAGTTATACAGAAGATATAATTAATAGATATTGTAAAGACAAAAAAATCCATGTTATTCAAGGTGGAGCTACTAGAAATGAAACAATAATGAATGTATGTAGCTATATACAAAACATTAGTCCAAACGAAGAAAATATTGTTGTTACACATGATGCGGTAAGACCTTTTATAACACAAAGAATCATAAAAGAAAATATAGAAATGTGTAAAGAGTATGGTGCTGCAGATACTGTTATACCAGCAACAGATACAATAGTACATGCTAAATATGGACAATTTATTTCGGATATTCCTGTTAGAAGTGAAATGTACCAAGGACAAACTCCACAAACATTTAAAGTAAATGAATTTATAAATGTATATAATAGTTTGTCAGAAGGTGAAAAAACAATACTAACAGATGCAACAAAAGTATATGTAATGAGAGAGAAAAAAGTTGCTTTAGTAGAGGGAGAATCATATAACATAAAAATAACTACTAAATATGACTTGAAAATGGCAAATCTAATGATTAATAATATGAATGAGGAATAATTGAGATATGATAAATGAAGTTATAAAATTAGTAACCCCTAAAAATATAGAAATTTCTTTTCAAGAAGAAAATTATAATGATAATATAGTTGTAGTTAGACCAACATATCTATCAATATGTGCAGCAGACCAAAGATATTATCAAGGAAAGAGAAAAAAGGAAGTCTTAGATAAAAAGTTACCTCTAACTTTGATTCACGAGGGAGTAGGAAGAGTAATATATGACGCCAAAGGCGAATTTAAGAAAAATGAAAAGGTAGTTATGATACCTAATACACCAACTGAACAAGATGATATAATAAAAGAAAACTATCTGAGAAGCTCTAAATTTCGTTCAAGTTCAGCAGATGGCTTTATGCAAAGTGTAGTATATATGGATAGAGGAAGAATAATACCTATTCGTGATATAGATGAAGAGGTAGGAGCATTTATAGAACTTTCAAGTGTTGCAGTTAACGCTATAGAAAACTTTATAAAGAAAAGTCATAAAAGAAAAAACGTTATAGGTGTTTGGGGATGTGGAAATATGGGATACATCACAACATTGCTCTTAAAAAGTTATTTCCCTGATAGTAAAATAGTAGTAGTAGGAACAAGAATGGAAAAACTAAATTATTTTTCTTTTGCTGATGAGGTTAAACTAATTACGGAATTGGAACCAGACTTTATGGTGGACCATGCGTTTGAATGCGTTGGTGGAATAAAATCTGAAGATGCAATAGAACAAATAATTGACCATATTAATCCAGAAGGATGTATTTCACTAATGGGAGTTTCAGAAGAACCTGTGGATGTCAACACGAGAATGGTGTTAGAGAAGGGGTTAACTCTATTAGGAAATAGTAGAAGTGGATATGAGGATTTTGAAAAAGCAGTGGAATTAGAACAAGATAAACAAACACAAGCATACCTAAAAAATATAATATCAGAACAGATTGAGATAAATTGTTTAAATGACATTAACGAGGCTTTTGACAGAGATTTAAATAATGACTTTAAAACTGTAATGAAATGGAATTTATAATATGAAGGAATTTGCAAAAAAGATTAAAATAATAATAACACAAGTATGTATAATTATCTTAAATAGAATATTTATTATATCTATACCACTTCAAGAAAATAGGGTATTGTTTATATCTGACAATAGAAAAGAATTAGGCGGAAATTTAAAATATATGTATGACTTCTTACCTGAAAAATACGAAAAAGTAGTATCAATAAAAGTAGATAGAAGAGAAAAATTAGGGATAAAGCATTTTATAGAAAGAGTAAAGTACTTGTCTACGTCAAAATATATTTTATTAGAAGATTTGGTTCAAGCTACTTCACATATAAAAGTAAGAAAAGGACAAGAAGTAGTTCAATTATGGCATGGCCCAGGAGCGTTTAAAAAGTTTGGATATAGTAGAGCAACTACTGACCTAGGAAAAGGACATATTCACAAAGGCTATAAAAGGTATACAAAAGCTATAGTTAGTGGAAGTAAAATAAGAAATTGCTATGCAGACGCATTTGGAATGAATTTAGATAAAGTGCAAGCCACAGGTTTTCCAAGAACAGATTTATTTTTTGATGAGCAAAGCAAAAAACAAAAAATAGATGAAGTATATAAAAAATATCCATTTATAAAAGGTAAAAAAGTAATTTTATTTGCTCCAACATATAGAGGAACTCAATTTAGAGATGCTCATTATGATATAGCTAAATTGGACTTAGAAAAGATTTATAACGAATTATCAAAGCAAAATTATATTTTTATTTTCAAATGGCATCCATTTTTAGCTAACAACATTAGAATGAAACTAAAAAGTGGATATGATCAATATAAAGAACATTCAAATTTCTACTATGATTTATCAGCAGAAGGAGATATAAATGACTTGTTATTAGTGACAGATATATTGATTACAGATTATTCATCAGTTATATTTGATTATTTCTTTACTAATAAGCCAATTATATACTTCACATATGATTTAAAAGATTATGAAAATGATAGAGGTATGTATTTTCCATTTCAAGATTATGTATATGGAGAAGTTACTATAACAAATGATGAATTGATAGAGGCAATAAAAAAAGGAAGTCTTGAAGAAGAAAAAAGAACAAAATTTAAACAAAAATTTTTGGATGCATGTGATGGTAAATCTACTGCCAAAACATACAAATGGATTTTTGAAAACAAGCTAGATTAGAAGGGAACACATGAATGAAAATAATACTAATAAAAATAGGAATTTTTATCTTAAACACAATATATTTTTTTATAAAATTGTTTCCTATAAATAAAAATAAGGTAACTTTTATTAGTAGGCAAAGTAATGAAGTATCATTAGACTTTACAATGATAGCAAAAGAACTAAAACAACAAAATGAAAATATAAAAATCGTTTTTCTATGCAAAAAACTAGGAACTAGTTTTAGTGAAAAAGTAAAGTATTGTTTTCATATGGTAAAGCAGATGTATAATATTGCAACATCAAAGGTGGTAATATTAGACAGTTATTGTATACCAGTTTGTGTATTGAAACAAAAGAAAAAATTAGTAGTAATACAAATTTGGCATGCACTTGGCTCACTTAAAAAATTTGGTTACTCAAGTTTAGATAAGAAAGATGGAAGAAATAGCAAATTAGCAAAAGCAATGAAAATGCACAGAAATTATACATATATTTTAACATCAAGTAATCTGTCTAAGAAGTTCTTTAAAGAGGCGTTTAACGCTAGAGATGAACAAATGCTAGTAATGAATTTGCCTAGAGTAGACTTTCTAAAATCTGAAAAAGAGCAAGAAAAAATGAGAATAAGATTTGTAGGAGTTTACCCAGAAACTAATAACAAAAAACAAAATATTTTATATTGCCCAACAAATAGAAAAGGACAAAAAATACCATTAGAAAATATAGTAAAAGATATTCCACTTGATAAATATAACTTTATTGCTAAGTTACATGATGGAACAGAAGTAATATATGTAAAAGGCAAAAAAATAGAGAAGACTTCAAATTTTACAGGTATGGAACTTTTACATGTTGCAGACTATATTATTACAGATTACTCGGCAATTGTATATGAAGCAGCAATTACACAAAAACCAATATATTTTTACACATATGATTATGAGGAATACCAAATAAATCGTGGAACATATATTGATTATATGAGTGAAATGCCGGGACCAATATGCAAAGATTTTAAAGAAATCATGAAAATGTATTGGCAAAAGGAATTCCGGCAGGCCCCATCTATAATGTAAGGCAGATCACAGAAGATAAACATATCGCCATAGAACGTGAAATGTTTGTGGAGATAGAACACCCTGTGATTGGGAAAATGAAAGTAAATGGCAATCCTATTAAGTTGATGGATAATATGCCTGAGATCAGTAAACCGGCACCAACACTCGGACAACATAATGAGGAAATATTCTGTGGGTTACTGAAACATTCCGAGGAACAGATTAAGGAATGGAGGAAACATAACATTATATGAGGAAAGATATACCATTCAGTGCCATTATGAAGTCGCCTGAATGCAAGAAAGAATCTTGAAAACTGATATAATGGAAATACATAGAAAAGGTGGTGGAGAGATGAAAACAAAAAAACACAATTGGAAAAGATGGCTACCGCTCTACTTGATGATGGCACCTGGATTAATCTATATTTTTATCAATAATTATATTCCTATGTTTGGTACAATTATTGCCTTTAAACATATCAATTACCAGAAAGGCATTTTGGGGAGTGATTGGGTAGGACTGAAAAATTTCAAATTTTTGTTTGCCACAAACGATGCCTGGGTAATTACAAGGAATACGTTATTGTATAATCTTGCTTTTATAGTGATTAATACAGTGGTTGGAATTATTCTTGCAATTTTTATATGCGACGTTGTGAGCAAAAAATTAAAAAAACTTTATCAAAGTGCGGTATTGCTCCCCTATCTGATGTCAATTGTAATTATTAGCTATATTGTTTTCGCATTTCTTTCAACAGAAAACGGAATGGTGAATAATTCACTGTTGATTCCATTCGGGAAAAATCCGATTTCGTGGTATGCGGAACCAAAATACTGGCCGTTTATTTTGACACTTGTGAATGTATGGAAGGGAGTCGGATATGGTTGCTTGATTTATATCTCGGCGATCAATGGTATTCCCAAAGATTACTATGAAGCTGCAAATTTAGATGGAGCAGGTAAGTGGAAACAGATTCGATGTATTACGCTTCCATCCTTAGTCCCTTCGGTGATTACACTTACTTTGTTATCGATTGGAAGAATTTTCTATTCTGATTTCGGATTGTTTTATCAGGTACCGTTGGACTCCGGAACATTGTATTCTACGACAAATGTAATTGATACATATGTATATAGAGCGCTGATTAAACTGGGAAATGTTGGAATGTCTTCTGCTGCTTGCCTATATCAGTCGGTTGTAGGATTTGTTTTAGTTCTCACCGCTAATTTGATCGTTAGGAAAGTAAGTAAGGAAAACGCACTGTTTTAGGAGGAGAAAAATGATCCGTTCAAAATCGAATATGCGGTTTCAGGTTTTAGCGAATTTTATACTGATTCTGTTTACCATATTTGTAATTACCCCTTTTATTCTTTTAATTATGTCTTCCTTTACGGAGGAAAGTACACTGATAAGAAACGGATATTCATTTTTCCCGGAAAAATTCAGCTTGGAAGCCTATGCTTACATATGGAAAAATGCGTCTAAGATAATGAGGGCCTATGGAATTACAATTTTGGTCACAGTAGTTGGAACAGCTGTCAATGTTATACTGTCAACTATGATTGCCTATCCGTTATCTCTTGAACAATTGCCTGGAAGAAGAGCAATAACTTTTTACCTTTTCTTTACGATGCTTTTTAGCGGTGGATTGGTACCATCCTATTTGTTGTACAGTAATTATTTTCATATAAAAAATACAATTTGGGCTTTAATTGTTCCTAACCTGTTGCTGTCGGCAATGAATGTGCTATTGATACGTACATATATATCAACAAGTATACCATCAGCATTGTTTGAGGCTGCAAAGGTAGATGGGGCAGGAGAATTTACAGTATTTTTTAAACTGGTGATTCCTTTGTCTAAACCCATTATTGTAACGATGGGAACTTTTGCCGGCCTGGGTTACTGGAATGACTGGACAAATGGTTTATATTACCTTACGGATACGAAATATTATAGTATCCAGAATCTGTTGAATAAAATGATTACAGATATACAGGTATTGTCTTCTAATTCGTCCATGGCTTCACAAGCCTCTTCGGAAATGGCAAAATTACCTACAGTAGGTGTACGTATGGCGATTGCGGTTGTAGCAATGCTGCCGATATTTGTAGTATTTCCGTTTTTACAGAAATATTTCCAAAAAGGAATTGCATTAGGAGCAGTAAAGGGTTAATACATTGCCCTTACAAGATAAAATAAAAATATGGGAGGATAACAAATGAAGAAAAAAATTTTATCAATGTTACTCAGTATGGTGTTGACGGTAGCTTGCTTTACGGGATGCGGGAGTAACCCAAGTAGTGGTGGAGAAACCGGTGGAACAGCTTCTACAGAAATACCTAAAAATCCGGAAGATATGTATACGGTCACAATGGCTGTGATTGGAAATGATCAGGAGGACATGGATCTTGTAGAAGCAGAAATGAATAAAATCCTGGCGGAAAAGGTTGGTGCACAAATTGATGTAATCACATTGGGATGGGGAGTATATCAGCAGCAGTTACAACTTATGTTATCCGGTGCGGAAAAACTGGATTTGGTCCCCATAATGTATAATAACGTGAGTACCTATGTAAACAGCGGTCAGGTATTGGATATGTCTGATTTGATTGACCAGTATGGCGTTAATATGAAAGCAGCTTTGGGTGAAGATATTCTCAAAATTGCTAATATGAATGGCTATGTGTATGGTGTGCCGGTGGAAAAAGAATGGTATGCAGACAGCTGTCTGGTAATGAGAAAAGACATTTTGGACAAATATAATTTGGATGTGTCTAATGTGAAATCTTTGGCTGATTGTGCGCCTATTTTCGAAACGATTCATGAAAATGAACCTGATATGAAAATTATTGTAGGCGCTAAAGATGGTTTGATCGGTAACGTATATTTTGCCGATGTACTTTCCGATCGTTTTGGAGTATTGGATAATGGCGGTGCTGATACTACGATTGTGAATTACTATGAGACGGATAACTACAAGAATCTGGCTGCTACGGTTCATGATTATTATGAAAAAGGTTATATCGACAAGGATATGGCAACATCTACAGATGCCGGAACCACAATCCTGAAGGCCGGAAATGCATTCTGCTTTGCCACTCCTTATAAACCGGGCGTTGCGGAACAGGAAAGTCTGAATACCGGTTATGAACTGGTGGCTGTAAGAATCAACCCTACTCCTGCGTTTTGCTATACCAATGCTGTTGCCGCAATTACATGGGGAATTGGTCAGAATTGTGAAAATCCGGAGATGACAATGAAAGTGCTGGACTACATGTACGGTGATCCGGAATTAATGAATCTGTTTAACTGGGGTATTGAAGGTGTTCATTATGTCGTAAAAGATGCTGAAAATGATGTGATTGGATTCCCGGATGGGGTAGATGCTTCTAATGCAAAATACAATCTGAATATGGGATGGGAACTTCCGAACCAGTACAAGATCCATGTATGGGAGGGAAGCTCCAGAAAGATTATGGATGCGCAGAAAGAGATGAATGCCACTGCAAATAAGTCAAAAGCATTAGGTTTCATGTTTGATAGTACATCTGTCAGCAATGAGATTGCAGCACTAAACAATGTGGTTAGTGAGTATTCGTCTTCTATCGATTGTGGCGCAGCTGATCCTGCCACGGCCATTCCGGAGTTTAATGAGAAGTTATACGCAGCCGGTCTTCAGACTGTAATGGACGAGAAGCAGAAACAATTGAACGAGTGGCTGGAAAATCAAAAGTAATGTGTTATAATGTGGCTGTGAATAACAGGAATAAATAAATATAGGAGGTCCCGATTAATGTCGAGAAAACATAAGAAGGTCTTGAGAAAAAATATTACTCTGATCATGTGCGCATTAATCGGGACAATTGTTGTTGTATACGGTGTTGGTATGATATTATTCCGTGGATATGTCAAAGAGATAGTAAATATAGCCAGCCGGACATTTGATTTCTACGGGAATGAATTGGATCAAAAAATGAATGGCATTAATACGCAGCTTGTAAACACGTTGTTGAATAATAAATCTATCAGAGAAATAGAAGAGATGGATTTAAACACAGAGGATAACTCTGTGGTTTACAGCATTGCGGAGCAAAATGAATTGAAACAATATTTTCAGGCAATGGCAATTAATTATGGGGACGAATACCATTTTTGGTTTTATAACAAAGACAAAGATATTTTTCTGATTACGGGAAACGATGAATACCTTCAAAAGGAACTTTTTAAAGGATATATTAGGACAGTGGCTTCCGAAGAACAGATTCCTATAACAGAAAAGAGAAAATGGTTTGTGCAGGATGTTCAAGGAACGTTGTTTCTTACAACTACCTTTTGCTTGAAAAATAATTATGTGGGTTGTTGGATACGGCCTGAGAAAATATGCGCTTCTTTTCGAGAAACACAGGAAGATACACTTTCCTTTTTGATTCGAGATTTGAGCACCGGAGTACATTATTTGGAGAATAGCAGTGCATCCGGAAGTATGTTTCAGAAAAATGAAAATATTCAGGAAAACAGTAGCTCGCATTATTGGGAATACGAATTTGAAAATGCAAATGTATCTATAGGAATAGATGTCAGCGACAAAATAAAGAAAAGTGCTGGAACCTATGAAATACTGATGGGAATTACCACGGTATTGATTTGCTTTATGTGTATTGGAGCTTTTTATTATTTCAGACGCTATGTACAAAAACCGTTATACATTTTTGAAGAGAATCTACGAAAATTTCAGGAAACTGGAGAATTAGAGCAAAATAATTATTATGAAGAATTCGAAAATGTAGGTGAAATCTGGAGAAATCTGGAAAAAGAAATTCAGGAATTAAAAGTTCAGGTATATGAAGAACAGCTGGAAAAACAGAAAACTAAAATAGATTATTTACAATTACAGATCAGGCCCCATTTTTATATTAACTGTCTTAATAGCATATACAGTATGGCGCAGTTGAAACATACAGAAGAAATCCAGCAACTGGCATTGTATGTATCCGGATATATGAGATCTATTTTCCGCAAAGGAACGAAGCCTATCTTAATGGATGAAGAATTACAGCAGATTGTAAATTATGTAAAAATCCATAATATTTTATACCGCTATGATTGCAAGTGTCATATCTGCGTAGATGAGCGTGTGAAACAGGCAATGATTCCACCGTTGATAATGATAGTCTTTGTGGAAAACTGCGTGAAGTACACGGTAGGAAGCAAAAGAAAGATAGAAATTAGCATTGAAGGAAGCTTTCTGGATGAGGAACAGAAAAAAATACAAATTCGGATAGCGGATAATGGTCCGGGTTTTCCTGAGAATGTGTTAGAAAAATTTCGAAAGAATGAATTTGGAGCAAATGATGACAGATTCCAAATTGGAATACGCAATACAAAAGATCGGCTTCAACTGCTCTATGGGGCGGAAGCAAGTCTCATGATAGGTAACGGTGAAAACCTGGGAACGGAAGTTATAATAATAATTCCGTATCAAAACGGAGATGAAAAGAGTGAATATTCTATTAGTAGATGATGATGTGAATGTGCTGGAAAGTCTGCAGTTTGGGGTTGCATATTCGTCACTGGGAATAGAAAAGATTTACGTTGCTGAAAATGCTGCGGATGCCAAAAAGATACTTAAGAATGTACCGATCCATATTATGGTAACAGATATAGAAATGCCAAACGAATCGGGAATTGAATTGTTAAAATGGACAAAAATACAGAATTTAGACGTGGTTACTATATTCTGCACGTGTTATGCAGATTTTAATTATGCCAAAAAGGCTGTGGAACTTCAATGTTTTGACTATTATCTGAAACCGATTTCTTTTGACGATTTTGAAAAATTAATATCTAGGGCTGTAGAAAAAGTCAGACAAGAGAGCAGGAAGAAAACATATTATCAGTATGGCGTGTATTGGTTGGATGATGTAAAAAACAGAAAAGCACATTTTTGGGAGCATATCATGTTTCCGCTGGCAATTCCGGATGAAGAACTTTTAAATGCATTGATTGAAGACAATCGTTTGGAATATGACACTGAGCAGTTGTTTGATGTTTTTTTGCTACATACATATGAAGAAGAGGAACGCTTTCAGAATCTGACTTCAACAATGAGCGAATTTATTATTAAAAATGTCGTTACAGAAATTTTTAGCGATTTGTGTAATATGGAGACCATAGTGAAGTATGGAGAGGATACCTATGTGATTGTAACCCGTAATCTAAAAGAAAATGCGGAGATGGTACTGAAGAAATTGATTATGCAGTGTGATATCCATCTCAATTGTCGAATGCGTGTATTTTATGATCTTGAATGTCCTCTGCCTGCCGTAAAGGAATGTTTTGAAAGGTTGATTCATATTTGGAATGAAAATATCAGCAACGATGTACAGATATTCTGGGCGCGGACATACCAAAGGGAAGAAAATACATATTCATTCGGTGCTATTGGAGAATGGGAGATTTATCTGAACACAGGTGCGGTGAATAAGATTTTAGATGAAATCGATCACTATTTCTCAGAGAAAAAGAGACATCATGGGTTAACAGCGTATGAATTAAAAGCTATGCAGGTGAATCTGATTCAGATGGTGAATACTGTGTTGATGAAAAACAATATCGAAGCCCATGAGCTATTTGTAAATACGGAATATGAAACTTATCGGAAAATGTCATTGAAGAATTATGATAACTATATGGAATTCTGTAAATATTTATTGCAAAAAGCATATAGCTATATTGACTACGTAAGAGAAAATACATCTATTGTAGAGGTAGTTAAAAAATATATTGAAGAACATTATAATGAGGAAATTTCCAGAAATGAGCTGGCAGGAATTGTATATTTAAATGCAGATTATCTGGCAAGACTTTTTAAAAAAGAAGAAGGAATCTCTATTACCGATTATGTTATTCGTATGAGGATAAAGAAAGCGTCTGAACTGTTACAATACAGTGAAATCTCTATTAATGAAATTGCAATGAAAGTGGGATATGATAACTTTTCATATTTTTCCAGATTATGTAAAAAAATGTTGGGATGTAGTCCGAAAGATTATAGAAAAAAAGCAAAGGAGAAATTAAATGAGTAGTTATTTTGAATGTTCGGGAAATGGACCGATTGTGACAACAAAAGCAGGAAAAATAAGGGGATATTTGTGGAATACAACATATACATTTCAGGGGATTAAGTATGCAAATGCAAAAAGATTTCAGATGCCGGAGGAAATTCAGCCGTGGGATGGGATAAAAGATGCTACTTCTTATGGCTATGTATGTCCATTGTTAACCCAGGATGTTCCCAACGGTGAAATTATGGTTCCTCATAGATACTGGCCTATGGATGAACACTGTCAGTATTTGAACGTTTGGACGCAGACGTTGGATACTTTGGCAAAAAAACCGGTTATGGTATGGCTTCATGGAGGTGGATTCTACGCAGGATCTTCTATCGAACAGATAGCATATGACGGTACAAATTTAAGCCAATTTGGGAATGTGGTTGTAGTATCATTGAATCATAGATTAAATCTTTTGGGATATTTGAATTTGTCAGAATATGGAGAAAAATATTGGAACTCGGGAAATGTTGGAAATGCTGATATTGTAGCGGCATTGCGCTGGATTAGAGACAATATTGAAGCGTTTGGCGGGGATCCTCAAAATGTAACATTATTCGGGCAATCCGGAGGAGGCATGAAAATATGGACGCTGATGCAGACACCGGAGGCTGATGGCTTGTATCATAAAGCGATTATTCAGAGCGGCGTATTGGAAGATTTTATTGACGAAGAGAATACAGATGCCAAACCACTGATCCGGGCAATGCTGCAGGAGCTTAATATGGAAGAATCGGATATTGAGAAATGGGAGGATATGCCTTACAGAGAGCTGGCAGATGCTTATAATAAAGTCTCCAATAAAGTACTGGCTGAAGGTGGTTATATTGGAGGACATCCGATTCGGAACTCTTATTACATGGGGGATCCTTTAAAAATTGGATTTTCGGAATATGCCCAAAAGGTGCCGGTGTTAATAGGAAGTGTGTTCGGAGAGATGGGATTTGCACCCGGGCTGATCGGAAGGAATCAAATGACACAAGAGGAATTGATCAGGATTGTCGAAAAACGATTTGGTGAACATACTCAGTCTGTGATTCAGGCATACGCGCAGGCATACCCGGGAAGAAGCATTGCAGACTTAACTACATATGATATTTTTTTCAGAAAACCGGTAATTGATTTTGTGAAAAAGAGAAAGACATATAAACAATCTAATATATATGCATATGTCTTTGCGGTTGAATTTCCTCTGGATGATGGAAAGCCGGCATGGCATTGTTCTGATCTGGCTTTTGTATTTCACAATACAGATAAGGTTCCCGTGGCTAATATGCCGGGAGTCACGGATAAACTAGAAGAAAAAATGTGCAAGGCATGGGTGAATTTTGCTAAAACAGGAATTCCATTCATTGATGAAACGATTACTTGGCCGGCCTGTACAGAAGAGACAGAAAATTATATGGTTATCGACAATGATAAATGGCAGGTAAGAGAGAAGTTTGATTACGAATTAGTGAAACAGGTAGCGGACAGTGGCATGAAATCTCCATTTTCTACAAAAGAAAGGAGAAAAATGTTGCAGAAAACTCAAAAAGAAGCAGAAGAGAAAGGCGTATTTTTACATTGAAGACAGAAAAAATAATAACTGAATTATTGGAACAGATGACCTTGGATGAAAAGATCGGGATGGTTCATGGAAATGGATTGTTTCAGAATAAAGGGGTAGAAAGACTGGGAATACCTTCTATGAAATTTTCAGATGGACCTATGGGTGTTCGGAATGAGTTTCAAAATGATAAATGGATTCCCCTGGGCAATACTGATGATTATGTATCTTATCTTCCAAGTAATAGTGCTATAGCATCTACATGGGATGTCGATGTTGCATATGAAGTTGGCAAGGTCTTGGGAGCGGAAGCCAGAGGCAGAGGAAAAGACATGATTTTGGCGCCGGGAATTAATATCAAACGAAGTCCCTTATGTGGGAGAAATTTTGAATATTTGAGTGAAGACCCCGTGCTGACAGCAGAGATGGCAGTTGCTTTGATAAAGGGAATACAGCAGAATGATGTGGCAGCCTGTGTAAAACATTTTGTGGCAAACAATCAGGAAACTAATCGACTGCATGTGGACACTAAAGTAAATGAGAGAACCTTGCAGGAAATATATTACCCGGCGTTTCGGCAGTCTGTGCAGAGGGCAGATGTTTATTCGGTTATGGGAGCCTATAACAGATTAAACGGTACCTATTGCTGTGAAAATAATCTGTTGCTGAAGGAAGTATTGCGTGATCAATGGGGATTTGAAGGAATTGTAATCAGTGACTGGGGAGCAGTGCATAATACGTTAGATGCGGGGCAGGCAGCACTTGATATTGAAATGTCAGTATTTGATAATTTCGACGAATATTGTCTGGCAGAACCTCTGAAGCAAAGGATCTTGGATGAATCAGTAGATATGGCGTGTCTGGATGCAAAGGTGCGTAACATCTTGCGAGTAATGTTTAAGTTAAAAATGATTGGAAAGGAAGCGGTACATCGAAAAAACGGCTCCTATAATACTATGGCGCACCGGCAGGCGTTGAAAAAAGCAGCGGAAAAATCTGTTATTTTATTGAAAAATGATAGTAAATTATTGCCACTTGGAAATACATATCATAAGAAAATTGCAGTCATAGGTTGTAACGCAGACCGAATTCACTCGGGCGGTGGAGGTAGTGCAGAAATTAAGGCTTTGTATGAAATATCACCGCTTCTTGGAATCAAAATGGAATTTGGAGGTAATGCAGAAATAGTATATGAACCGGGGTATTATATTCCGGAAAAAAAGGAGCTTAACGGAGAAAACTGGCAGGCTTCCAGTGTGGATGACAAAGAAAAAATACAACAACAGATCCGCAGGATGAGAGAAGAAAAAAGAAGATTAAAAAAGGAGGCATTTTATTCAGACCTCTCGGAAATTGAGGAAGAATATCACAGAAGAGCTCTGAAGCTTGCTGAAGAAAGCGATATTGTTCTGTTTGTAGGAGGGTTGGATCATGAATATGACATTGAGGGAGAGGATCGTCCCTGCATGAAACTTCCGTATCATCAGGATGAATTGATCACAAAATTATTAAAGGTAAGACCGGACACAATTGTAACTTTAATAGGAGGATCTCCGGTGGAGATGCCATGGGAAGAAAAAGCAGGTACAATTTTGTGGTCTTATTATGCCGGAATGGAGAGTGGCACAGCACTAGCGGGAATCCTCACCGGAAGAATCAATCCCAGTGGAAAACTGGCAGAAACTTTTCCTCGTGTTTATGAAGATACACCGACAGGTCATAACGGACAATTTGGGAGAGATGATATGGTCTGTTATGAAGAAGAAATTATGGTCGGATATCGTCACTATGAGAAAAATGATATTTTGCCGATGTTCTGCTTTGGACATGGACTCTCTTATACAGAATTTGCGTATCACGATCTGCAGGTGAAGCAAGATAATGATGAAAAAGACAGAGTGAGCATATCGTTTGATATAGAAAACGTAGGTCAAATAGACGGAAGAGAGATTGTACAGATTTATGTGAGGGATGAGGAGTGTACAGTAATCAGACCAGAAAAAGAGTTAAAGGCATTCAAAAGCATTACGCTGAAAGCGGGGAGTGTATGCAGAGTAGAGATTACTTTGGATAGTATGGCGTTTTCATTTTATGATGAGAAGAAACATGATTTTTGTGTGGAACCCGGAATTTTTGAAATATGTGTAGGCAATTCAACGCAAAATATTTTATTGCATCAGAAAATTGAATACCCTAACTGCAGTAAGCAGAATGTGTGAAATCCCGATTCTAATTCATTATAAAATAAAGGATAAACTAGCTACCGCTTTGGGCTGACTGATGAGACCGTCAGCTCAAA